>Ga0193717_1000938_pt1 | contig 18361 bp, 13 predicted proteins | sample U2c2metaG_FD_145900 | JGI IMG/M metagenome (GOLD analysis project Ga0193717, IMG submission 145900) | Soil microbial communities from a riparian zone of the East river system, Colorado, United States - U2c2 | ecosystem: Environmental > Terrestrial > Soil > Riparian zone | place: USA: East River... | reverse complement strand
GGATGTATCCGTTGTTGCCGATGCAGATCCGATTCGACGACTCGCCGTAGAGATTGAACGAGAACGGCAGGTTCGCCGCGATCGACTCGTCGTCGTCGACGCCGAGCGCCGTGCCGGTGGTGCTGATGTCGATGAAATCGGCCGGCGTCCCGGGATCGCAGTTTACGATTCCGTCGAAGCCGTTCGCGAAGAGCCAATCGCCGCAATTGCCGGGCTCGCCCGGGTCGAGGTCGCCCGTCGCGAGATCGTAACCGGGAAGCGCGGTTTGCGCCGTCCACGTCGACAGGACGGTTTGCGAGGCGCCGACGGTCAGTGTCCTGTTGAACTGAATGCTGTCGCCGCTTGCGAGCGGTTGTTCGTCGAAGATGAAAATCGGCTCGTCGACGTTGTCGGTGAGCGAGTGAAAGTCGAGCTGCACGCCGCTTTCGTTGCTGACCGTGTAGCAGTAATTGACCTGGTCGCCGACGGTGATATCCAGCGTCGTCGCGGTGCCGCACAGTTGTGGATCAGCGGGATCGGCCATCGCGACGCCGACGTCGAGACAAATCCCACCCGCGCCGCACGTTCCGCCGCCGTGGTGGAGGCCGCCCCCTGCGTCCGCCGATCCAACGAAGGCCGGCGCCGAAAGCGCAGCCGCTACACCGAGCGCGAGTGCGCGCTTGCCGATGGACATGATCTCTCCCCGTATCCAGTGCATGAGAGAGTCCTGCGAATGGTTCGGCGAAAACAAGAGCGGGATTCGTGACGTCCGTCTCGTTCGATTTTTGGGTGTATATAAGGAGTAGTTCCGCACGACCGGCGCACGAAAAGCGCATGCAAACGACAGATCGTTATTCGTCGCCGGGCGCATCGAAGGCGTTCGACATGGCGTTTGCCGTTCGTTTGCTTCGCCACGACGTGCGCTTTGCTAAGCTTCGGCGACACGTTCGTCTTCGACACTGAACCGGCCCGCCCACGTGCCTGCCCATCCTGCTGCCGCGCGCATCGATGCATTGCTCCCGCAGACGCAATGCACGCGCTGCGGCTATCCGACGTGCCGGTCGTATGCCGACGCGATAGCGCGCGGCGACGCGGACATCGATCAATGCCCACCCGGCGGCGCAGCTGGTCGCGATCATCGACGAGGAAATCTGCATCGGCTGCACCAAATGCATCCAGGCGTGTCCGGTCGACGCCATCGTCGGCGCGGCCAAGCGCATGCATACGATCATCGCTGCGGAATGCACCGGTTGTGAACTTTGTCTCGCGCCGTGTCCGGTCGACTGCATCGATCTCGTGGCGACCGCGAACATGCCGCTCGCGCGCGACGCGGTCCTGCAGCGGGCGGCGCATGCGCGCCTGCGTTTCGACGCGCGCAACACGCGTCTCGCGCGCGCGAGTGCGGAACGCGACGCGCGCCGGACGCGACCGCCCGCCGGGGATCGCGCGGCGACGCCCGCGCCGATTACACGCAGCGCGGTGCTCGAAGCGATCGCACGCGGCAAGGCGCGCCGGCACGGTCTCAAGAACGCGCCGCGATGAAGCGCGACAAAGTCGTCGAGCTGTTCCGCCGCCTGCGCGAGCTCGATCCCCACCCGACCACCGAGCTCGATTACAAGACGCCGTTCGAGCTGCTGATCGCGGTGATCCTGTCCGCGCAGGCGACCGATGTCGGCGTCAACAAGGCGACGAAGCACCTCTTTCCCGTCGCTAGGACGCCGCAGGCGATACTCGATCTCGGCGAAGAGCGTCTCAAGAAATACATCGCCACGATCGGGCTCTACAACGCCAAGGCGAAGAATATCCTGGCCACGTGCCGCATCCTGGTCGAACAGCACGGCGGCAAGGTACCGAAATCGCGCGAAGCGCTCGAAGCCTTGCCGGGTGTCGGCCGCAAGACGGCCAATGTGGTACTGAACACCGCGTTCGGCGAACCGACGATTGCCGTCGACACGCATATCTTCCGCGTTGCGAACCGCACCGGCCTCGCCCCTGGCGAGACGGTACGCGCCGTTGAAGACAGATTGATGAAAGTCGTGCCCGAGGAATTCAGGAAGGACGCGCACCACTGGCTGATCCTGCACGGCCGCTACGTGTGCAAGGCGCGCAAGCCGCTTTGCCCGGTCTGCGCAATTCGGGATTTGTGCGCTTATCGTCACAAGACCGTAGCAAGCTGACGCTCCGCACGTTTATCGAACCGTTTCATAGGGTGGGCCTTGGCCCGCCATGCGAAAGCGGTGGGCCGAGGCCCACCCTATGGATCACGCGCCGCGTGTATCACGTTAAACGGATGTTGCGTTGTCATCGAAACGTAACAGGGCCTGCCCAAACTTCGCGCTCAGTTTGCTACCCACTCCCGAGGATTCGTGATGAAGCTGCGCCACGCCATCGCCGCCGCGCTTGCCTGCGCGTTCGGCAGTAACGCCATGGCCTATGACCTGCTCAACGACTGGCCGACCAAATACAAGACCGAAGGCGGCTACGAGTACGGTTTCAAAGCGCTCTGGCAGTTCGACAGCAACAATTTCTCCGGCGACACCACCAATCCGGCGACGGGCGCGACCTTGCTCGAGGACGTCGATGCCTGGCGCCGCAAGGAAGTGAACTTCTACGGCAAGACGCCGTGGGGCCTGGATTTCAACATCGGCTACGACTACACCAAGTTCAACTTCACCAAGGCCGGCTGGATCGACAACTTCGTCCGCTACACCAGCCCGGAGATCGGTGAGCTGCGCATCGGCCAGTACAAGACGCCGGTGGGCTGGGAAGAAGTGGAAAGCTCGAGCGCGACCACCTTCCTTGAACGCGCCCTGCCCGTGCAGGCTACCAACATGGGCCGCCGCATCGGCGCCGACTGGCTGTATACCGGCGTGCCGAACTGGCTGTTCTATGCCGCGTATTTCACCGGCGGCGATCTGAACGGCGACAACGACGGCCACGGTCCGGCCGCGCGCGTCGTCTGGAACCCGATCAATCATCAGCCCGGCGCGGGTTCGCGCGAACAGAGCAACATCATCCATCTCGGCCTCGCGGTTTCGCGCGAGGAACGCGACGAGATCACCGACGGGCGCGGCGTGGTCACCCCGGCGCAGGCGCGTTTCCGCGCACGCCCGGAGGCAAGCCGCACCGACACGCGGCTGATCGATAGCGGCAATCTGAACAACCCCGGCGACATCGACCGTCTCGGCCTCGAAGGCGCATGGATCCACGGACCGTTGCTGGTGCAGGGCGAATACCTGCGTTTCAGCGCCGATCCCGAGGGCAAGCCGAGCTACACCGGCGACGGCTATTACGTCTTCGGCGCGTGGATGCTGACCGGCGAAACCCGCTCGTACAGCAAGGGCTATGTCGGCAATACGCGCCCGAGCCACGATTGGGGTGCGTTCGAAGTCGCGCTGCGCTACAGCGAGCTGGATCTCAACGACGGCCCGGTGAAAGGCGGCACGGAAGAGGACTGGACGCTCGGCGTCAACTGGTATCTCGGCCAGCACCTGAAGTTCCAGGCCAACTACGTCTGGGCGAACACCACGAAGTTCTACGGCAACCCGCTCAACGCGGACGCCGATGTCGACCCGCGCATCTTCGAAGTACGCGCGCAGATTTATTTCTAAGCACGAAAAACTCCCGCAGTACACTCTCCCTAGGGGCGCTCACAGCGCCCCTTTTTTTGGAGTGGGCCTTGGCCCACCGCTCTCCAAAGATTGAACCACGAAGAACACGAAGCACACGAAGAGAGAGAACGCCAGCCGATTTCCCTTCGTGTTCTTCGTGTTCTTCGTGGTTCAGTCTTTAGTGGTTCGGTCTCAAGAACGGTGGGCCAAGGCCCACCCTATGCACGGCGCCGCCATGCGTTGTTGCTGGAATTGCACGCACGGCATGCGTCGATTGCCTGAAAGATTCCGCCCGCGCCTTCGGTCTAAACCATCGTCCCAGCGCGCTGCGATGCAGCAATCGACGTAGTGACTGCGCGCCGCGCCGGAACGAGCGAACCGGGTGCATCCAACCCGGTCCATAACACGTAATTCAGCAAGTCGTGCATAAGGTACGCGTCACAACCAGTGCCGGATAACCGGCCGAAACCCAATCGAGCATCCGCTCGCGATCAAACTCACGGAGATCACTCGAATGTCCAGCAAGATCGGCAGTACTCTCAGTGTCGCTATCGGCGCAGCCATCATCGGTTCCTTGTCCCTGAGCCAGCTCGCCGCGGCAAGCCCGGCGTTCCAGGCCAGTGACCTCGCTTCCGGCTACATGCTCGCGGCCGCAGGCGAAGGCAAATGCGGTGAAGGCAAGTGCGGCGTCGCCAAGATGGACACGAACGGCGACAAGATGGTCTCGAAGGACGAGGCAATGGCGGGCGGCTTCAGCGCAACCCAGGTCGCGGCGTGGGACAAGAATGCCGACGGCTCGCTCGACGCCACCGAGCTGAAAGCCATGCACGCAAGCATGGACAGCGGCCACAAGAAGAAGGGCGCCGAAGGCTCGTGCGGCGGCGACAAGAAGGAAAAGGGCGCCGAAGGCAGCTGCGGCGGTTCGATGTAACCATGGCACGAACGAGTCCGCAGCAGCCGGTACGCGGTGCGGGACTCGGCCTGCGGCGGGCCCTTCTGGGCCCGCTGCGGGAACACGTTGCTTTTGCGGGCATCCTGCCCGATAAGAACGGCCATCCTGACCGCACTTCTCAACAAGATGCCCCGATCGATTTCTTCGAGATCGCGCCGGAAAACTGGATCGGCGTCGGCGGCAAGCTCGGCCGCACGCTGCGCGCACTGACCGAACGCCACGCGTTCGTCTGCCACGGCCTGTCGCTTTCGCTCGGCGGCCGCGATGCGCTCGACGAGACGCTGCTCGCGCGCATCCGCCGTCTGCTTGACGCGCACGGCATCGCGATCTACTCCGAACATCTTTCCTACTGCGCGGACGATGGCCATCTCTACGACCTGATGCCGATTCCGTTCACCGATGAAGCGGTCCACCATGTGGCCGCACGCATCCGGCAGGCGCAGGATGTGCTCGGCCAGCGCATCGCGGTCGAGAACGTGTCGTACTACGCCGCGCCAGGCCAGGAGATGCGCGAAATCGATTTCCTCAACGCGGTGCTCACCGAAGCCGACTGCGATCTGCTGCTCGACGTCAACAACATCTACGTCAACAGCGTCAACCACCGCTACGACGCCGATGCATTTCTCGACGCGCTTCCGGGCGAGCGCATCGCCTACGTGCACATCGCCGGACACTACGACGAAGCGCCGGATCTGAAAGTCGATACGCACGGCGCGGCGATCATCGATCCGGTGTGGCGCCTGCTCGAACGCGCTTATGATCGATTCGGCGTGCTGCCGACATTGGTCGAGCGCGACTTCAATTTTCCGCCGCTCGCCGAGCTCATCGGTGAGGTCGAAAATATCCACGTGCTGCAGGCCGCGCACAGCGCGGAACACGTTCGCGATGTCCGCACGGCCTGAATCTTCGGCGACGCAGGCAACGCAGCGCGCATTCGCGGCGCACCTGCGCGATCCCGCCCGCGCGCCCGCGCCGGACGGCATCGAACCGCGCCGCATGGCCGTCTATACCGATCTTTTCTTCAGCAACATCGAAAGCCTGCTGAGCGCGAATTTTCCGGTCATCCGCACGCTGTACGCCGGCGACGCCTGGCGCGTGCTCGTGCGCGAGTTCTACCGCGACCATCGCTGCCACACGCCGCTGTTTACCGACATCGGGCGCGAATTCATCCGCTATCTCGAAACGCGCGGCGAAGCTGAGGCCGATGACGGGCTTTCTCCGATCGAACCGTTCCTGGTGGAGCTCGCCCACTACGAATGGAGCGAGCTCGCGCTGACTCTCGACGAAAACGACATCGCGGCGATCGCCCATGACCCGCACGGCGATATCATCGATCGCATTCCGGTGGTCTCGCCGCTCGCACGCGTGCTCGCCTACCGCTTTCCGGTGCAGCGCATCGGCCCGGATTTCCGGCCGACCGGGGCGCCGGCGCAACCGACGCTGATCCTGCTCTCGCGCGATCGCACGGATGAGCTGCATTTCCTCGAGATCGATCCGCTGACCGCGCTGCTCTTCGAACGTCTGCAGCGCAACGCCGACCGGTCGGGACGCGCCTGCGTGAACGCCCTGCTCGATGAGCTCGGACGCGGCGAGGACGCGTTGCGCGAATCGGGCCTGGCGATCCTGCGACGCCTGCGCGAGCGCGACGCGCTGCTCGGAACGAAACCCGCGGACTGAACGCCGCCGCGCGCTGCGCGGCGATCGCCGCATTCTGGCGGCGGCGAACAAAACGCCGCTGCCGGCGACTGGACAAAAGCCCCGCCAGCGGCAATTCTTGTCCGCAACCACGGCGCCGCGAGGCGCCGCCGCGACGCGCAATGTTGCCGCATCGGTTCCGCTGGAACCCGAATCGTCCGCCTCGTCGTCCCGTTTCCAGCCGTCCGCAGAGAGGGACGCATGATGAGCTCCACGCCCGGCGACCCCATCCGCAACCTCGGCTATCACGAGAAGCGGGCGTTCGGCGTCACCCCCGAGGAACGCATGCGCGGCCTGGCCCCGGAAGGGCAGGAGGCGCTGAAGTCGGCAGCGGCAAGTCTTGCGCAAGGCCAGCTCGCGCTGGCCCAGCAGGCGCTGGACATCGTGTTCGCGCAGGCTCCCCAGCACGCCGAGGCGTTGCGCATGCAAGGCGTCATCCATCACGCCAGCGGCCGGCGCGACGAAGCGGCAAAAGCGCTCGGCGATGCGCTCGCGCGCCAGCCCAACGATCCGCTGATACTCAATCATCTCGGTGCAATGCTGCACGAGTCCGGCGAGTTGCAGCGCGGCCTTGCGATGCTGCGCCAGGCCGTCGAGCTCGCGCCCGACATGGGCGCCGCGTGGATCAATCTCGGCCGCGCATTGCAGATGGAATCGCGCTGGGAAGAAGCATTCGGCGCGCTCGGCCGCGCGCTGCAACTGCAGCCGGACCATCTTGCTTCGCGGATCGGCTACGCCGATTCGCTCAAGGCGATGGGCCGCATCGCCGACGCGGCCGCCGAGTATCGCAACGCGATCCGCACCAGGCCCGATTTCAGCCGCGCCTGGTTTGGTCTCGCCGATCTCAAGACCGTTGCGTTGACCGACCAGGAAGTCGCGACGCTGGAGCGCCTGTATGCCGACGCCAAGCTGCCGGAATCCGATCGCACCATGGTCGGCTTCGCGCTGGGCAACGTGCTCGAGGAACGCGAACGCTACGCCGACGCGTTCAAGATCCTTTCCGCGGCGAACGCGGCGAAACGCCGGCAGATCCGCTGGGATGCGAAGGAATTCATCGCACTCCTTGCCACCTACATGGATGCCTTCTCGGCCATGCCCGCGGCCGCGCCCGATCCGACGCTGGGCAGCGAAATCATCTTCGTCGTCAGCTTGCCGCGCGCCGGCTCGACCTTGACCGAGCAGATCCTCGCGGCGCATCCCGAGGTCGAAGGCGGCGGCGAGCTCAACGATCTCTTCGCGACCATCCAGGAGGAATCGCGGCGCCGCAACGAGTCGTTCCCGCACTGGGTCGCGAAAGCGACGCCGGACGACTGGCAGCGCATGGGACGGCGCTATCTGGAACGCACCGCGCATTTGCGCCGCGCGCACGCGCGCATGACGGACAAGGCGCTGACCAACTGGCCGTTCATCGGCGCCGCCGCGGCGATGCTTCCGGGTGCGCGTTTCGTCAATTGCCGGCGCGATCCTGTGGAAACCTGCTGGTCGTGCTTCAAGCAGCTGTTCGGCAGCACGCCGCATGCCTTCAGCTACGACCTCGAGGAGCTCGGCACCTACTGGCGCGAATACGATCGCCTGATGATGTTCTGGCACGCGCGCTGTCCGGGTCGCGTCTACGACCATATTCACGAAGACCTGCTGGCCGCGCCCGAAGCGGAAGTCCGCCGCCTGCTGGCGTTCTGCAACCTGCCCTTCGATCGCTCCTGCCTGCGCTTCCATCGCAACGCCCGCACCGTGCAGACCGCCAGCGCCGCGCAGGTGCGCGAGCCGTTGCGCGCGGATACCGCGCGCGCAAGCAAGTACGGTGATCTGCTGGCGCCGCTGCACCGCAGTCTCGATCTGGTATGACACACGCGCATCCAGGCGCCTGCCGCGACGATGGCACGCGCGCGATCGCCGCATCGGGCGTGGCGGGATAGCATCGGCATGGCGTCGCCGCGCAGCGCAATGCAACCCTCGAGCGCAGACCTTCCGCCCGGCTGCGCGCTCCGCTTGCGCCGCGTGGAGCAATGGATCGAGCGCAACGATCTCGCCGCCGCCGAGCGCGCGCTCGTCGAAGCTCAACAGGTGGCGCCCGGCCATCCCGCTGTCGACTATGCACACGCTGCGCTGGTCGAAGCGCAGGGAAACCCTGCCCAGGCCCTGCCGATCCTGCAACGCGTATGGGCCGGTTCACCCGCCGATTCCGCGCTGCTGATCCGCCTCGGTGTGATGCTGCGCCGCTGCGGCGATGCGCAGACCGCGTATGCGGCGCTGACCCGCGCAAGCGAACAGGCGCCGGACTCCGCGCAGGCCTGGTGGCGGCTGGGCGAACTGCTTCGCGACGGCGCGTATCCCGAACGCGCGTGTGCCGCGCTGATGCGCGCGCGCGAGCTCGCACCGCTGCATGTGCCGATCCGCCTCGCGCATGCCGACACGCTTACCATGCTCGGCCTCATCGACCAGGCCGCGGACGAGCTGCGGCACGCGATCCGTCTCGATCCGCGGCGGGCACAGGCGTGGCAGGGACTCGCGGATCTCAAGACGGTACGCCTTACCCGCGTCGAGGTCGGTGAGCTCGAGCGCTTGTATCGCCAGCCGAAACTCTCCGCCGATGACCGCGCCACGTTCGGATTTGCGCTCGCTGCAGGGCTCGAAAGCGAACAGCGTTACGCCGAAGCGTTCGATGTCCTGGCCGACGCGAACGTGGCCAAGCGCACGCGCGTGGACTGGAACCGCCAGGCCTTCAGCGAAAAGGTCGATGCCTGCATCGCGCACTACCGGGGTGTCAGCGCCCGCGCTGCCGACGGCGCGCTCGGCGAGAACACGATCTTCATCGTCAGCATGCCGCGCTCCGGTTCGACCTTGACCGAGCAGATCCTGGCCAGCCATTCGCGCATCGAAGGCGGCGGCGAGCTGTCCGACCTTTCCGATGTGATCATGCAGGAGTCCGCGCGACGCGGCGGCGAAATCCAGGTGTGGGCCGCGCAGGCGACATCGGCGGATTGGGAACGCATGGGCCGGGACTATCTGCGTCGCACCGAACGGTGGCGCAAGGCGCGGCCGATCCTGGTCGACAAGGGCTTGTCCAACTGGATGCTGGTCGGCGCGATTTCCTCGATGCTGCCGGGCGCGCGCATCGTCGAATGCCGGCGCGATGCCCTGGAAACCTGCTGGGCGTGCTTCCGTCAGCTGTTCAAGCGCGGCACACACTTTTCCTATGACCTCGACGACATCGTCGCTTTCTGGCGCGACTACCAGCGCCTGATGGCTTTCTGGAAAACGTCGTATCCGCAACGCATCCACGAGCAAGTCTACGAGCAGCTGATCGAGAATCCGCAAGCGCAGATCCGGCGCCTGCTCGCCGAATGCGGTCTGGAGTTCGAACCCGCGTGTCTCAACTTCCACGAAACGCGCCGGCGCGTCGGCACGGCCAGCGCAGCACAGGTGCGCACGCCGCTGCGGCGCGACACGGCCCGGGCGACGCTCTACGGCGCGTTGCTCGATCCGTTGCGGCGCAAGCTCGAAATGGCCACTTAGCGCCAACGAGGGCGCAATGCGGCTTTTGCTACGCTAGCGCCCATCGGGAACGACGGGCGATCACGAATCATGACCACCGCTGATACTGCAACGACGCGACCGGGCGACGCGCCTGCACCGGCCGGCCGCATGGCCGGCCTTTCGCCGCAAGCGACCGCGCTGGTGCAGCAGGCGGGCCAATCCATGCAACGCAGCGACTTCGCGCGCGCCGCGCAAATGCTGACGGGGGCCGCCGCCCTGGCGCCCGCGCATCCGGAAGTGCTGCGTCTGCAAGGTCTGCTGCTGAGCCTGGCGCGACGAGCTGCCGAAGCGGTACCGCTGCTGCAGCGCGCCGCGCAGCTGCGGCCCGACGATCCGGCAACATTGAACGATCTCGCCGGCGCGCTGCAGAACCTCGGTGATGACGAAGCGGCGTCCGCCGCCTGGCGCCGCGCCTGCGAAATCGCGCCGGACTACGTCGCCGCTTGGTTCAACCTCGGCAAGCACCTGAAGACGTCCGGCCGCACCGAGGCCTCGCTCGAACCGCGCGCGCAAGCGCTCGCGCTGGCGCCGGACAATCTGCCGCTGCGCGAGATCTATGCGGACGCTCTCATCGATAGCGGCCGTTTCGACGACGCCGTCGCGCAGTTCAAGGATGCGCTGAAGCGCAAGCCGACCTTCGGTCTGGCCTGGTGGGGACTCGCCAAGATCGCCACGCGCAGATTCGACGACGAGGAACTGCGCCGGCTGGAAAAGCTCCTGCGCCATCGCGATCTGCCCGACGACGAGCGCATGCCGATGAATTTTGCGCTCGGCAAGGCGTACGAGGATCGTGCGCGTTTCGCCGACGCATTCGCGGCATATCGGACCGCGAACCTGCTCGCGCGCAGCCGCAGGCCATGGAATGCCGGCGCGTTCACTGGCTTGATGGACGGTGTGCTCGCTGCATTCGCGAACGCGCCGCGACGCGAGCCGGTGTCGGATCTGGGCAAGGAAATCATATTTCTCGTCAGTCTGCCGCGCGCCGGATCCACGCTGGCCGAGCAGATCCTTTCCGCTCATCGCGATGTCGAGGGCGCCGGCGAGCTGCCCGATCTGCCCGATGTGCTCAAGGAAGAATCGCGACGGCGCGGCCGCGAATTTCCGCAGTGGGTTGCCGATATGACCGGCGACGACTGGGAGCGTCTGGGCCGCCGCTATCTCGAACGCACGGCGCGCTGGCGCGAACGCCATCCGCGCTCGACCGACAAGTCGCCGAACAACTGGTTCTTCATCGGCGCCATCCGCGCGATGCTGCCGGGCGCGCGCATCGTCGATTGTCGCCGCGATGCGATCGAAACCTGCTGGTCCTGCTACAAGCAACTGTTCGGGCGCGGCGTGGAGTTCACCTACGACTTCGACGATCTCGGCGCGTTCTGGCGCGACTACGATCGCAGCATGCGCAGCTGGCGCGAGCTCTCGCCCGCCGCGATATATACGCAAGATTACGAGTCGCTGATCGACGCTCCGGAAGCGCAGATACGCGCGCTGCTCGCATTCTGCGGGCTCGCATTCGATCCGGCGTGCCTGCAATTTCACGAAACCTCGCGCAACGTGCGCACCGCAAGCGCCGCGCAGGTCCGCGAGCCGCTGCGCAAGGACACCGCGCGAGCGGCGAGCTATGGCGAGCTGCTCGCACCGTTGCGCCTGGCGCTTGCACGCGGCAACCCGCAAGGTGCGTAATTCGGCATGGCATGCCGACGGCATCTGCGCGTTCTCCGATCATGACCACACCGCGCGCGCCTGAGGCGAGCAAACCTGCGGACGCATCGACGTCACCCGCGCCGCGTGACCGCGCCGCGGGACTCTCGGGCGCAGCCGAAAAAAACCTGCGCGAAGCCGCGGCCCATCTGCAACAGCAACGATTCGACGAAGGCGAGCGCGCGTTGATCGGCGTACTCGCGAGCGCGGCCGAGCATCCCGAAGCACTGCGCCTGCTCGCCATCGTGCTCGGCCAGCGCGGCCGCCATCGCGAGGCGCTGGCCACTCTCGAGCGCGCGCTCGCGCAATGGCCGGACGATGCATTGCTGCTCAACGAGCTGGGCAAGGTCCGCTTGCGCCTCGGCGATGTCGAAGCCGCGATCGATGCGTGGCGCCGCGCGTGCGCCGTGTCGCCGGGATTGTTCGAGGCGAACATCCATCTCGGCACGCAGCTTCTCGCGCAGGGATCGGTCGGCGAAGCGCGCGATGCGCTGCAACGCGCGGTCGCGGCCGACCCGGACCACGCGATCGCCCGCGTCAAGCTGGCCGACACGCTCGTGTATCTCGGCGATCTCGCGCAAGCGGCTGCCGGCTATCGCGAGGCGCTCCGGCGCAGACCTGCGTGCGGACCGGCGTGGTGGGGGCTCGCCAGCATGCGTACGGTTCCATTCGAAGCCAGCGAGTTCGAACAACTGTCGGCGCTGTATCGCGCGCCCGAAGGTTCGGAACCCGATCGGGTGGCGATGGGGTTCGCGCTGGCCAAGGCGTACGAGGATCGCGAGCGGTATTCCGATGCGTTCGCGACGCTCTGCGAAGCGAACGCGAAGGCACGTCGGCGTATCGACTGGAATGCCGCGGAATTCCTCGCGCGCGTCGATCACCTGCTGCGCATCTTCGCGCCACCGGCTGCTGCACCCGGGCAAACCTCGCTCGGTCAGGAAGTCATCTTCATCGTCAGCCTGCCGCGAGCCGGCTCGACGCTGACCGAGCAGATCCTCGCCGCGCATCCCGATGTCGAAGGCGCCAGCGAGCTGTCCGATCTCGGCGCTGTGATCGACGAAGAATCCGCACGGCGCGGCGCCGGATTCCTGCAGTGGGTTGCGCAGGCGACCAGCAGCGACTGGTCACGCATGGGCCAACGATATCTCGAACGCACCGCGCGCTGGCGCGCGACACGTCCGCGTTTCACCGACAAGATGCCGAACAACTGGCTCTACCTCGGCGCCGCGCTTGCGATGCTGCCGGGTGCGCGCGTGATCGATTGCCGCCGCGATGCGCTGGAGACGTGCTGGTCCTGCTTCAGGCAGCTGTTCTCGAGCGGCGCCGTGTTCAGCTACGACCTGAACGACATTGCGATCTACTACAAGGCCTACGATCACGCGATGCGGCATTGGTCGCGGCATTATCCGGAGCGCATCCGCAGGCAAGACTACGAAAACCTGCTCGCCGATCCCGATGCGCAGATCGCGGAACTGCTCGCGTTCTGCGCGCTGCCGACGCACCCGGATTGCCTGCGTTTCAACGAGTCCGGGCGTATCGTGCGAACGGCCAGCGCGGCGCAGGTACGCGAACCGCTGCGTCGCGACACGGCGCGGGCGCAGCACTACGGCGCGCTGCTCGATCCTCTGCGCAAAGCCCTCGATTCGGCGACCGACGACTGAACGCGCATTGCACGCGGGCCAGCGCTCCGTGTGGTCGGCCTCTGCTACTCTGGCAGTGATGAAAGTGTGGAAACCGTGCGATGACACATTCGGAATGGCATTCGACACCCGCCGAGCGTGATCCGTCGGACGAGAGCGAAGCGAATTCAGCTGCGCAAGCCTCGAATCCCGCGCAGAATCCATTGATGGACGAGCGCCTCCGCGGGCTTCCCGTGCGCACCACCCGGCTGATCCGCAGCGCCCGCCAGGCGATCGAGAACGAGCGCGTCGGCGAGGCCGAGCAGCTGCTCGCGCGCGCACAGCCGTTCGCCGGCAGCCATCCGGAATTCCTGCGTCTGCTCGGCGTCACGCACATCCTGCAAAAGCGTGCCGGCGAGGCGGCAACCGTGCTTCGGCGCGCGCTCGACCTGCAACCTTCCGATCCGCTGATCATGGTCAATCTCGGCACCGCGCTGCGCGAAGCCGGACAGCTGGAAACCGCGACCGTGCTGTTGCGCCGCGCCTGCGAAATCGCGCCGGATCTCGCCGCGGCATGGGCGAACCTCGGCGCAGCGCTCGCCGCGCACTCGGAAACCCCGGAAGCGCAACAAGCCTACCAGCGCGCGCTGGAACGCGATCCCGATCACATCGCTGCGCGCATCGGATTTGCGAACGCACTGAAAAAGTCGGGCCAGACGCGCGAGGCTGCGGTTGAATACCGCAAGGTGATCGCCAAACAGCCGCGCACGATCGGCGCGTGGCTGGGACTTTCCAACATCAAGACGGTCAAGCTGACCGGCGAAGAACTGGCGCAACTGCAGGCGCTGTTCAGCGACCCTGCGGTCAACGAACAGAATCGCCTGATGATCGGTTTCGCCCTGGTCAAGCCGCTGGAGGATCATGAGCGCTTCACCGAGGCGTTCAGCGTGCTCTGCGCGGTCAATGCGATCAAGCGCCGCCAGGTCGAATGGGATGCGGCCAGGTTCTCCGAACGTGTCGCCGCGATCGCGCGTGCATTCTCGACGCCATCGGCAACCGCAGCCGATCCGAATCAGGGCAGCGAAGTCATCTTCGTGGTGAGCCTGCCGCAATCGGCGTCGACGCTGACCAAACAGATCCTCGCTGCGCACCCGGACGTCGAAGGCGCGAAGGAATTGACCGATCTGGACGCCGTCATCGACGAAGAATCGAAACGGCGCCAGCGTGCATTCCCGGATTGGGTCGGCGACGCCCGCCCCGCCGACTGGAAGCGGCTGGGACAGCGCTACCTCGAACGCACCGCGCGCTGGCGGCAGTCGCGGCCGCGCTTCACGGACAAGGGCTTGTCGAACTGGCAGTACATCGGCGCCGCGATGGCGATGCTGCCGGGTGCACGCTTCGTCAATTGCCGCCGCGATCCCATCGAAACCTGCTTTGCCTGCTTCCGGCAGCTGTTTGCGCGCGGACAGGCGTTCACCTACGACATCGGCGATCTCACCGCCTACTGGCGCGAATACGATCACCTGATGCGCTATTGGCATGCGCGCTATCCGCATCGCGTGTACGACCAGGTGTATGAAAATCTGCTCGCCGATCCGGAAACGCAGACGCGGCGCCTGTTCGACTTCTGCGGCCTGCCCTTCCACCAGAGTGGGCGCGTCGTGCGCACGGCCGATGCCGCGCGTGCGCAGCGCTACGGCGCCTTGCTGGCGCCGCTGCGGCGCGCGCTGGGCCTGTAGGCGCGACTCTACGCTGCACGTTCGCGGCGGCGTGCGGCGGCCGCGATGCAAGCCACTCGCGCCGGTTCCGGTCCTTATGCCGCGCAACTGCAATCGCCCGTCCAGCCACCGGAGAACCGCATGAACCCGATCGCCACCCGCGCGCTCGACCTCTGGCAATCGTTGACGGCGCGCCTGAACGGTGCCGGCGAGACGATTCCGCCGTTGGTGCTGCGTCTGATCATGGGCTGGGAATTCTGGGAATCGGGGCTCGAGAAGCTGCACGGCGACAACTGGTTCGCCGACATCCAGTCGCGCTTTCCGTTTCCGTTCGACGTCATTCCGGCGAACATCAGCTGGGGCATCGCGACCTGGTTCGAGCTGATCGGCGCGGTGATGCTCTGGCTCGGCCTCGGCACGCGGCTGTTCGCGTTCGTCCTGCTGTTCCTCACCTTCGTGGCGACCGCTGCGGTGCACTGGCCGAGCATGTGGACGATGTGGAGCGATCTGGCCAAGGGCTATGCGATCACCGACATGGGCCACGGCAATTTCAAGCTGCCGCTGCTGTTCGCCGTGATGCTGCTGCCGCTGATCTTCAGCGGCGGCGGAAAGTTCAGTCTCGATCACCTGATCGCAAGACTCGCCGGCATGCCGGCGCATCGCGCGCTCTACGGCCCACTGACGTGGGCGATCGCCGCCGCGACGCTGGCGATTCCGTTCCTGATGCTGGTGCCGACGCTGGGTATCGCCCTGCTCGTCCTGGCGCTCGCGCTGGCCGTGGCCGGATGGCGCAGACCCACGCAGCGCGCGACTGGACAAAACACGCGCTAGCGGCAATTCTTGCCCGCGATGACGGCGCCGCAGGCGCCGCATGCCGCGACGGACGACGAAGCCGCGCGGGTCCGTTCTTCCGCTTCCGGCGCGACGTTCACGATGAAGGAATCTGCCAGCGGCGCACCCACGCCAGCGATCGCCGACGACGCGCAGAACGCGCACGCCGGCACGACGCAGGCGCCTGCGTTCGATCGCGCGGCCGGTCTCTCGGCGAGCGGCAGGCGGCTGTTCGCGCAGATCATGGAATCGATCCGCCGGCAACGCACCGACGACGCCGAACGCCTGATGCCGGCGCTGGTCGCGCTCGCGCCGACGCATCCGGAAGTGATGCGCCTGCGTGCCGTGCTGGCGCATATGCGCGGCCGCTACACCGACGCGGCGAACCTGCTGCGGCGGGCGCTGCAGGAACGTCCGTTCGATGCGTTGCCGTGGAACAACCTCGGCAGCGCGCTGGCCGAGCTTGGCGATCTGCCCAGTGCGACCGTTGCGTTTCGCAAATGCGCCGAGCTCGCGCCGCAGCGCGCGGCGCCGTGGTTCAACCTCGGCCGCGTGCTTGACATGCAGGGTCGCGTCGAGGAAGCGCACGAGGCGTTTACCCATGCGCTGCAGCGCGATCCGGGCCACATATCGGCGCGGGTGACGCTCGCGCGCGTGCTGCAGTTCATGGGCCGCATCGGCGAAGCCGAAACCGAGTACCGCCATGTGCTCGCAGCCAATCCCGGATCGGCGCTCGCCTGGTTCGGCCTTTCGACCTTGCGCACGGCGCGTTTCGGCGCGGACGACATCGCGGCTATCGAGCAGGTTTATGCGCGTTCCGATCTCAAGCCCGACGAACGCATCGCTGCCGGTTTCGCGCTGGCCAAGGCGCTGGAAGATCAGGGCCGCTATACCGAGGCATTCTCCCTGCTGACGGCAGCCAATTCGACCAAGCGCCGCCAGCTGCGCTGGGATGCCGGTGCGTTCTCCCACTACATCGACCTGATCGCGAACGCGTTCACGCAGGCGCCTGCGACGACAGCCGCTGCCGGCCAAGGCCGCGAAGTCATTTTCATTTTCGGCATGCCGCGCTCGGGCTCGACCCTGGTCGAGCAGATTCTCGCCGCGCATCCTGAAGTGGCCGGCGCCAACGAGCTGGAAGATCTCAACGACGTTCTCGAGGAGGAATCGAAACGCCGGCGCAGCGCATTTCCTTCCTGGATCAGTCAGGCGCGCCCGGAAGACTGGGCGCGTCTGGGCAACAATTATCTCGAACGCACCGCGCGCTGGCGCAGCGAGCGTCCGATCTTCACCGACAAGGGCCTGGCGAACTGGCGCTATGCCGCCGCGTTGCGCGCGATGCTGCCGGGCGCGCGCCTGATCAATTGCCGCCGCGATCCGATCGAGAATTGCCTGGCCTGTTTCCGCCAGTCGTTCGCCAAGGAGCTGGGGTTCACCTACGACCTCGCCGAGCTCGCCGCATTCTGGCGCGATTACGATCGACTGATGCGCCTGTGGCATCAGCGCCTGCCGGGCAGCATCCACGACGTCGTGCACGAGCGGCTGGTTGCCGATGCCGAAACCGAGATCCGCCGCCTGCTCGACTTCTGCGGACTGCCGTTCGATGCGGCATGCCTGCGCTTCCATGAAGTCGAACGCAATGTGCGCACGGCAAGCGCGGCGCAGGTCCGCGAACCGCTGCGCGCCGACACCGCGCGCGCCAATCGTTATGGCGCGCTGCTCGATCCCTTGCGCGGGATGCTCGCGGCGGGCTAGCAGCGCAGAAGGCCGGGGCCGCGATCCGGGCGCGTTTGCTAAGCTCCCGCAATTGCTGCAACGATCCCGGCCATGAGCACCCCAGAAACCGAAATTCCGGCGCGCGGCGCTGCCGAGGCCGTGCCGGCGCAACTCGATGCGCGCCTGGCCGGACTTCCGGCGCGCCAGCAGCGCTTGCTGCGCGACGCGCGCCAGGCACTTGAAAGCCGCCGCGCGCGCGAAGCCGACCAGATTCTGCAACGCGTGCAGCCGCTGGTCGGCGAACACCCGGAATTCCTGCGCCTGCTCGGCATCGCACGCCAGCAGCAGGGCCGGCCCAAGGAAGCGGTTCCGCTGTTGCGCCGCGCGCTGGAGCAGGTGCCGGGCGATGCGCTGATCCTGACCAACCTGGGCACGGCATTGCGTGCCAGCGGCGAGTTCGATGCCGCGATCGTGACCTTGCGCCGCGCCTGCGATCTGGCGCCGGGGCTTGCCGCCGCCTGGTTCAATCTCGGCCGCGCGCTCGCCGCGGATCACCGCACCGGCGAAGCGCACGAGGCCTATGCGCGTGCGCTGCGTTGCGATCCCAAGCACGTGCGCGCGCGCATCAGCTACGCCGATACATTGCGCACGTTCGGCAAGAGCGCCGAGGCGGCCGTCGAATATCGCCGCGCGCTCACGCTGCCCGGTTCAACCGACGCGTGGACGCGGCTGGCCGGCCTGCAGACGGTCCGTCTCAGCGTCGAGGAAACCGCCGAGCTCGAACGCCTGTTCAGCAGTCCCGGGCTTTCCGAAAGGGATCGCGTCACCATCGGCTTCGCGCTGACGCGGGCGCTCGAGGATGCCGGCCGCTACGACGAGGCGTTTACCGTGCTCAGCGCGGCGAACTCGGTCAAGCGCCGCCAGGTGGAATGGGACGCGCAGGTTTTCAGCCAGCGCATCGACGCGATCATGCGGGCCTTCATCACGCCGCCGGCGACGGCATCG
>Ga0193717_1000936_pt1 | contig 18373 bp, 13 predicted proteins | sample U2c2metaG_FD_145900 | JGI IMG/M metagenome (GOLD analysis project Ga0193717, IMG submission 145900) | Soil microbial communities from a riparian zone of the East river system, Colorado, United States - U2c2 | ecosystem: Environmental > Terrestrial > Soil > Riparian zone | place: USA: East River... | reverse complement strand
CGTGTCCATCAGCGGTGAAAACCTGATCATCACTTTCAATGTTATTGAAGGACAGTTGACGCGTATCGCAGGGGTGGAGGTGCGAGGTAACACAATTTACACCGAAGAGCGCCTTCGCAACCGACTTCGGACCGTCATCGGGGCTCCCTTCTCACGTTCGCAGGCAAGAGCGGACAGCGAGAGAGTGCTGGCTCTCTATGCCCGCGAAGGTTACGTAAACGCCCAAATCAATTTTTCGATCGTTGAGCTTCCCAAGAAAGGCGAGGAGGAGCAGATACGTCTGATCTACTCGATTACCAACGAAGGAGAAAAGGTTTTTATTAATCGCATCATCGTCAACGGTGTGACGGGGAGCGCAAAAACTCAGCTCACCAAGCGAGACGCTATTGCCCGGGCGATCACTTTGAGAGAAGGAGACGTGCTCAGGGCCGATCGCGTTTCGGAAAGCGAACGTGAGCTCTATCTCACGGATGCCTACCGCCAGGTAATCATCCACACTGAGCCCGCCGGCGAGACCGCTTCCGGTTTCAAAAAAGAGGACCTGATTATTGATGTTGAGGAGAAGAAACCCCGCGTGATGGATTACGGCGGTGGTTTCTCGACCGATACCGGCCCGTTGGGCTTGCTCGAGTTCAGCAACGTAAACCTGATGAACAAACTTCGTCATGGAGCCATGCGTCTTCGTGCCAGCCAACGGCAACAATTGCTGCGCTTGGAGTATGTCGATCCCAGGTTCGCACGCTACGGCGAAAGACAATTTGCCCCGTTGGCGCTGACGCTTGAGTATCAACGAGACTCCACGGTGACTCGTTTCTTCCGTTCCACAATTGATCGTGGGACGAACGGTATTGTGCAACGCCTGGATGAGAACGGAAATCCAGTCGATGAAATAGGAGTGCCCGTTAACGAGCCCACGATCAATCGGTTTACAGCCGCGGTGGAAACCCAGCGGGTCCTCGACCAGCGGACACACACTATTGTGTTTGCGCGGTACAGCTACGAAGACGTGCGCTTATTTAATCTGCAGAGTCTATTGATTAAACCCATTCTGCAGCCTGATCGGGTCATCCGGCTTTCCCGTTTCGGAGCTTCCTTTGTACGAGACACCCGCGAAAGATGTGAACGCGGGTTAATTGGAACTGTGCGGGCCGCTGACGGATCCGAGCCGGGAACGCCTGGAGAGATCTGCCGCTATAACCAGGTTGATGCCACCCGGGGCGCCTTCTTAAGCCTGGACTATGCGGTGGCGTTGAGGCAGTTAGGTGGCAACGTATCTTTCAACAGGTTCCAGGCGAGTTACCGCCGCTACTACAAGATGGATAGCTTGCGGGGGACGGTCTTCGCGGGTAACGCTACTCTGGGTCTGGCCAATATGTTCAATCCGCGCGATCGGGACGGTACCGGAACCATAGATGAGATTGACCTCACCTTGCCCATCAGCGAAAGGTTTTTCTCCGGGGGTGCCACAACCCTGCGGGGCTTCGCATTTGAGGAGGCAGGGCCCAGGCAAGTCATCCTTCCCGTGGGCGTATTCCACGATAAAGACGGAGAAGTTGTTTCCCTCAATCCGTTTACTGTCCCTGTAGGCGGTAATGCCTTGGCGATAGTTAACCTGGAAGCGCGAATACCGCTAACGAGATCGTTACAGGTGGTGCCTTTTTACGATGGTGGCAACGTCTTTCGTCGGGTGGGAGAATTATTTGGGAAGAGTGATGACACCACTGTTCCGCCGGGGGACCTTTTGGCATCGATCAACGCCGCAAACTTGCGCGCCCGCTGGTCACATACTGTGGGACTGGGCTTCAGGATTCAGACCCCGTTGGGTGGGGCTTTAGCGATTGATTATGGTTTTCTGTTCAACCCGCCAAAGTTTCTGATTCCGCAGCAGGCCCCGGACTTTCTTGGCACGCCAGCCATATATCGCCTTAAACAAACGCAAGTTCACTTCAGGTTTACGCAGACGTTCTAGAAAAGAGGGAAAAGGGTAAGAACGGAACAGAGGAAAAGGGTAACGGTAAGCCATGAAAAAGATCGTAACTAGATTGAAGGAGCAAGTCGTAGTCTTGAGGTTCTGTCTTCTTTTACCCGTTGCCCTTTTCCCCTTTTACCCCGTTTCTTCTTGTACCGCCCAGGAAGTGGTCGACAAGATGGTGGCTACTGTAAACGCAGGTGTTCGCACCGATTTGATTACCTATTCTGATCTTCTGTGGCAGCTGGCACTGCAGCCAAACACGTCGCTCGCAAATCCGAGTTCGGAGGATCTGAATCGAGCTTTACGGTTGGTGATTGACCAGAGGCTAATTCTGCAGGAAGCCGAGAAACTGCCGACAATTTCTCCTACTGATGATGAGATCAGAAATGCTCGAGACCAATTCGTCAAATTGTTTCCATCTGCGGCCGAATTCCAGCAACGATTGCTGCGTGTTGGCCTTACCAGTGAAAAACTGGATGAAATTCTCGAGCACCGCGTGAGAATTGAGAAATACCTCGACTTCCGTTTTCGCAACTTTGTGCTGATCTCGGAAAAAGAGATCGCTGACTACTACCGGGATGTTTACGTCCCGCGCCTGAGAGCCAGGTCTCCAGGACAAATCGTACCGACGCTGGAAGAGGCACAGAACGATATCAGGGCCACCCTTACTGAAGCGAAGATTGAGTCAGATACCGATGCTTTCCTTGATAACGCGCGCGAACGGGCTGAGATCGTGATGTTGTCTCCAGTTTAAACGCCGCCTTTGGTTGCGGAAGGAGGTTGTCCCGTCCTGTATTGGTTTCACTCTTTGACCGGTCGACCATCCACCAGATACGCACGATCCAGGCAACAACGAACCAACCGAACCCGTTCATTTCCCTTGAGCAGAGGGATCCGTCTTTTCCCGGCTGGTAATAGGGGCGGATAAGGCGCAAGCTGACCACCAATACTACTTGTTGCCAAAATGCCTTCGCCGACTCGGGCAGCAACGTCTGGACAATCAAGTCATGTCAGCTCGTAAACCACAGAAACGGCCACGCATCGGACTGGCGCTCTCAGGCGGCGCAGCGCGAGGCATCGCTCAAGTTGGAGTGTTACGGGCCCTTGCTGAGCACAATATTCCCATCGATTGCATCGCCGGCACTTCAGCCGGCGCCCTGGTAGGCGGCACGCTGGCCTCGGGTATGAGCCTCTCCGAGATCGAATCTATCGGCAGAAGCATGCGGTGGCGCGACATCGGACGAATGACAATGTCGCGAATGGGCGTCCAGAGTAATGAGCGCCTTGAACAATATCTGCGTGAGCGTCTCCCAGTCACTCGTTTTGAAGACCTTCCCATTCCCTTTGCGGCGGTGGCCACCGACCTCCAGTCAGGCAAAGGAGTAATCCTGAAGGGCGAGGGCGATGTCCCGTTCGCGATCCGCGCCAGCTGTGCGATCCCCGGCTGGTACATTCCCGTCACCGACGAGAACGGAAGGCAACTCGTGGACGGCGGTCTGGTTGCCAATATCCCTAGCGACGTGGCGCGTTCCATGGGCGCGGACATCGTGATAGCAGTTGACGTCAACGCCGAAGGGGCTGCGTTTCTAGGTCCATCGCTCTCTATCATCAGCGTCGTGTTGCAGTCGATGATGCTGGTTCAGCGCACTGCCTCGCTTTACCAGTTGGCGGCCGCCGATGTGGTGATCAAGCCTCGGGTTGGCCATATCCGTTGGGATGAGATGAGACGCGGGGAAGAGCTAATCGCGGCCGGCTACGAGGCCGGGGTTGAGAGCATCCTGGAAATCGAGATGGCTATTGCAAATGCGACCAAGGCCGAGCCTAAGTGGTATCAGCTTCGCCGGCGCAAGGAGATTCCAGCGAAGCGTCCTGTGACCTCGTTGACTTAGCAACTGCCAGACCTGAGATCTCAGATCTGAAATTTGCGATCTGAGATCTCTGAAATTTGCGACCTAACACCGGAATCGTGAAATCTCAGGCAGATTGGCCGTTTATAGAAATATCCAGAATTGATGGAGCACTGAAGGGTTGCGCAGCGGGGGAATTCCGCCAGGGCCAGGCGACAATTGCCTGGCGATACCTTGGCCCTCTGGTTGCACTCCTAAGGCTATTCTACCGATGGCAATCGAAGTTACATCTGTACCCGAACGTCGGTCCGTCTCCGCCCGGAGACTCTCGCGCAGGCTTCGCCAAATGTTTCAATGGGGCGGACATGTCGCCCGGCTGACTACATTTCGGATCGTTGTCGCCATTCTCGTGCTTGCGGCCGTGGTGGCGAGTGATTCCTTCCTCCGATCTTACAAATACTATTCTCGAGTCATTGACGCACGCCTCGCTAGTGGCTATCTAACGAGTCGTCCTGGCCTTTATGCCGCGCCCAGAACGATTCGGGCGGGCCAGGGTTTCTCGGAAGACGAGCTGGTGGCAGTCTTGCGGCGCGCCGGTTACACGGAAGCCGCTGGTAGCGATGTCTGGAGTGGTAGCTTTGCCAGACAGGACTCGGCCCTTGAAATTCGACCCAGGCAAGCCAGTCAGAAAACTCGTCCACAGATCGTTCGGATCAGCTTTCAAGGCGGCAGAGTGGCGGGGTTGGTGACGGACGAAGTGTCGCTCGAATCGTTTACCCTTGAGCCAGAGATTTTGACCAATGACCTTTCGTCGAAAACCGGTAAACGGAATACGCTGAGTTATGGCGATATCCCACCACTTCTGGTGCAAGCCATTCTCTCAATAGAAGACCGGCGCTTCTTTGAACACCCGGGTCTGGACGTATTCGGAGTCGCCCGCGCCTTGCTGCGAAACGCAGGCGACGAACGAATCGGCCAGGGCGGCTCAACGATCACCCAGCAGCTGGTTAAGAACACCTACCTGTCGCCCGAACGCACTCTTCGCCGCAAATATGCGGAAGCGATGCTGGCCTTTGCGCTGGAGCAGCGTCTTTCAAAGCAGGATATCTTTGCGCTCTATTGCAACGAGGTCTACCTGGGCCAGCGGGGTGCGGTTGCCGCTCGCGGTGTCGAACAGGCGGCGCTGATTTACTTCGGCAAGGAACTGAAGAATCTGTCTTTGAGCGAAGCGGCGACGATCGCCGGTATGATCCAGGGACCATCTCGTTATTCACCTGACCGAAATAGAGCAGCGGCGCAAGCTCGACGAGACCTGGTGCTGGCGGCGATGGCTCGGGACGGTTCGATTGGCACCGAGCAGTCTATAACGGCTTCCCGTGAGCCACTTGCCGTGGTTGCGTTGTCAGAGACCTACCATTCGCAAGCTCCCTACTTCATTGACTACGTGAATCGCGTTGCTAGTTCACAACTCGAGGTGTCGGGTGCGAGCCAGCAGATCTACACGACCATCGATTTAGATTTGCAACAGCTTGCCGAGGCGGCAATCGCTCGCCAGTTGGAACGTCTCAACGGGATATACAAGAACCGCGCGGTAAAACCTCAAGCGGCTCTGGTGGCTCTCGACCCACGTACGGGCAATGTGTTGGCGATGGTGGGCGGCCGCGAATACGGTGAGTCGCAATTGAACCGTGTCACCGACGCGCACCGGCAGCCTGGTTCGACCTTCAAGCCGTTTGTATATGCGGCGGCGCTGGAGGATGGATTCTCACCAGTCCAAATGTTTACCGACGCACCTCGTGATTTCGTCTACGATCGAAACCGAGTATATCGTCCCTCAAACTTCGGTGGCGGCTATTCAGGTCGCGAGGTAACGATGCGGACAGGCCTGGTTAGTTCTCTTAACATCGTCACGGTTGATGTCGCGATGCACACCGGCCTCGCACGCATAGCAAATCTGGCGTCACAGTTTGGCTTGCCGAAACCTGAGCGATATCCTTCCCTGGCGCTGGGCACGACCGAGGCAACACCGCTTCAGCTCGCCGCTGCTTACGCGGCGTTTGTTAATGGCGGGCGACGCGTGGAGCCTAAGGTAATCGCCAGCGTCTCCGAACCTCCGGGCACGGCTACACCTGATAGTGAGCAGCCGCAGGTGATTAGGCCGACTACCGCTTACATGATTACCAACATGCTGACTGCGGTTGTGGATCAGGGAACGGGTAGGGCAGCTCGTGGCGCAGTAAAGGGAACTGCCATTGCCGGGAAGACCGGAACTTCGCGCGATGGCTGGTTTGTCGGTTACACGCCGAACTTGGTTTGTGCGGTATGGATTGGCTTCGATGACAACAGCCAGCTCGGATTGACCGGTGCTGCAGCAGCGTTGCCGGCCTGGACTGATTTTGTTAAGGAAGCGGTGGCGTTAAGACCTGAGCTTGGCGGCCGCTCGTTTGAGTGCCCCGAAGGAATCAAGTTCGTAGAGATCGACGCTGAGAACGGTTTGATCTCGACTCTGACTTGCCCGCACCGCCAACTGATAGCCGTCACCGATCGGCTGGCACCCAACTTTGAATGCTACAACCACCTCAACCTTCCTGGCTCAGATGGTGATCACGAACAAGTCATGGAACCTTTCGTGGACCAAACCGCGGTAGCGGTGCACCGCAGGACCGCGCCCCGCGAATCCCTCGTTTCTATGGAATTTAAAACTCTGAAGTCGACTCGCGTCGATGTGGATGCACGTGGTAGAAAGACACTCGTGAATGACATGCGGTAGGCTGCTGTTGATGTTGTGCGTGGACGGCTAACTTGAAGGTCGGAAAGATTCATTTTCCATCACTACTGTCCCAACGTTGATCGGCTCATACCACTTGGAATCGATTTCAATTCACCACGGCTCTGCGCTCGGCTGGCTGCGGTTCAACAGGTCGCTACCATTTGCTGTGGCGCTTGGGTCCTCTGACTAGAGCACTCAACTACAGAACAGGAAGCGGTAGCGACCTGGCCGTTGCCACAGACTCAATTGCGTTTTAGCTCACGTTGATCTTGAGTCTTGCTGATGATGCCACAGCTCTAACGCCGTTCCGTTGAGTGCTACCAGACGGCCAGGTCGCTACCGCTTCCTGTTCTGTAGTTGAGTTCTCATTAGAGTTCTGCGGTCTGCATGGAAAATGAACCCTACCTGACCCGCAGAGCCGTACTCTACTCAAATTCTCTCCAGTATCACTTCAGCAATCGCGTGTTCGCTCGTGTGAGATAGCGAGAGATGAGCCGCGGTGGCTCCTGACCCGGCAAATAATTCCTGCACCAGTCCATGAAAGACCAGATACGGCGCTCCACCATCGCGTGACGCGACCTCCACGTCCTGCCAGCCAATCCCGCCTCTCCAACCCGTTTGCAGTGCTTTCAGGGCAGCTTCTTTTGCTGCAAAGCGAGCCGCATAATGCTGCGCGGCCACGGCGCCTCGGCCATCGCAGTAGGTTCGCTCGGCCGAAGTGAAGACACGTTCCACAAAGCGTGGAGTACGCACAAGCACTTCGCGAATGCGACGAACTTCGATAATGTCTATGCCGATGGAAACAATCACAGATCTGGAACTCAAGAGTGCCGGTTTCTACTGGCGCGAAATCGAGGGCGTGCGTGCTCTCATTTGCGCGCCGCTCGAAGACGACGGTTTCACCAACGGTTTCTCCACGCGATTGGGTGGCGTAAGCCCGATGCCGCAGGCAGCACTGAATCTAGCAGGTTTCAACGAAGATGCGGCCGAGAACATTCTGGAGAATCGGCGAAGGTTTCTCAAGCTTTTCGGCGGCGAATGGACGCTGGGAGGCTGCTGGCAAATGCACGGCACCGATGTCCGCGTTATCCGAGACGCGACCGAAGCGAGGCCCGCTGAAAACTCGCTGGGCGATACGGTCTACTGTGACGCGGTCGTCAGCGACGTGGAGCAGGTCCTCGCCGGAATTAAGACGGCTGATTGTGTGCCGATCCTGATAGGTGATCCGGCGACTAAGTCATTCGCCGCGGTCCACGCAGGTTGGCGCGGAACATATGCGGGAATCGTTTTGTACGCGCTTGAACGTCTGACCAACGAATTCAATGCGCGTCCCGAGGATTGCCGGATTGCGATTGGACCAGCCGCCGCCGCTTGCTGTTATGAAGTTGGCAGCGAAGTCATCGACGGTTTCAAGGAGCGTTTTCCGGGCGCCGATGATTTATTTACGCCCACCAGCGAAGGACATGCGCGCATCGATCTGCTCAAAGCAAATCGAGATCAGTTGCTGGCTGCGGGAGTTACAGCCGACCGCATTCATACGGCCCCATTCTGCACTATGTCTCGGACCGACCTGTTCTTTTCCTATCGACGTGAGAAGCAAGCACTCGGAAAGGTCGGAAGACTGATGGCCGTAATTGGAAGAACTCGGGCGCCTGAATTGTAGGGTGTCCCTCCGTGAGCACCAACGTTGCAGTGACGAAGGGTTACACTAGGTGGCCTCACCATGTTGACTCGCATCTTTGGGGATGACCCTTGTCCTTCGAACGTTGGGGTGCCCACGGAGGGACACCCCTACAAGCAGGCGGATGTTGACTTCCCCTCTTAACGCTTGATTCTTATCGATATAGTGATTTCGCCAGTTTGAGGCGGAAAACAAACTTCATCGCTGCAGCTCTGATAACGTAGACGGGCCTTCACTTCGGTTGAGTCAGAACTGAAATTAGCAGGGACGGTAACATTGAAGCGCATGGTCGTGCGACCTTCAAAAACCGCCACTTTGCTTTTCGAGAACCTAAGACTGCGCAGGAGCGCCCGCGGATAAATCACCGGTCCAACCCTCACACCATTTGACGCCTCGACTTGCAGTTGGGTGGCAATCAGAAATTTCTCCAGCGGACGATTGGAATGAACGTGAAACCCCGAGGGTATGTCCATCACAACTACAGCCTGCGCGGGCCGACCCCGTTGCACAGTGTTAACAGAGCCGCTTACGTCGATATTGGGCGCAGATTGTGGCGATGTTGTGGCGGCAAACGTGGCCGGGAAACTGAGCACAACGGCAATAAGAAAGAATTGGGCGAAGCGTCGCAGATTAATAGATTTCATTAGTTGTCGTTACCCGAGTCTGATTTTCTAGTTACAGGGTGATTTTACATGCAGGCCCCGAATCGGGGAAACGCGGAGGCTCCTAGATGTGGTTCCAGTTTCACAGTAGCCAATGCATCCCAGCACTCAGCCCAGGTTGAAGCACTAAATCCTCAGATCCATGGCCACAGAAATCAAAGTCAGTGGGTTTATGCTCATGATGAGTGCGTTGATCCATTGGCTACCGCAAATGGTTCTGTGGGTTGAGCGGCTCCAGCTCGTGTTGAGTGCTGGGATCCGGTTACCGTTCGCGGTTCTGTAGTGGACCAAGCTCAAGCGCCCTGCAACTGGATCAGATTCGTTCCCTGTCGGGCCGCGAGCTGCCCGCAGGCCGCGTATATATCTCGCCCGCGCGGTCTGCGTACGAATGTGTAGACTCCTTTTGATTCGAGGATCGCTCTAAATCTTTCCACTCGCTCCGAAGACGAGGGTCGGTACGGAAGAGGATTGGCAGGGTTGTGCGGAATAAGATTGACCTTTGCGCGCATCTGATAGTGATTGATCAGATTTGCGAGCTGCCGCGCCTGTTCATCGGAATCGTTTACGCCGTCGAGCATTACATACTCAAAAGTGAAACGCTCGCCGCGTTTCAGCGATTGCTCAAACTCCTTACAGGCCGTCAATAGCTCGCCGAGAGGCCACTTCTTGTTAATAGGCATCAAGGCATCGCGTAACTCGTCTGTCGGAGCACCCAGTGAGACCGCCAGATGTGGTCGCTCGGGTATCGTCGCAAGTTCGCGGATGCGCGGAACCACTCCCGCCGTAGAAACAGTGACGCGGTTTGGAACGATGTGCAGTCCCTTTGGGTCGGACACGATCTGTAGCGCTTTCATCAGTGAATCAAAAGCCAGGAAAGGTTCGCCTGCTCCCATGCCCACGAGATTCGTCCCTCGTGGAGTTTTCACACTAACTCCATAAGCATCGTTAAGCGCGATGACTATTTGTTCAACGATCTCGCCGGCAGTGAGCGATCGCAATAGACCTAATTGGGCCGTCAAACAGAAACTGCATTGGAGTGGGCATCCTGATTGCGATGAAAAGCAAATAGTGTCGCGATGCTCTTCGGGAATAAACACGGTCTCGACCGGCAATCCGTCATGCGTCTTCATCAGATATCGGCGCGTGCCGTCTTCAGAGATGTAACGAGATTCAACCGTAAGACTGGAGGCCGTTGCCTGGTCCTGCAACTTTGCGCGGAGAGTTTTTGGCAGGTCGGTTACCTCGTCGAACGAGCGCAATCGCCGATGCTGAAGCGCTGTGAAGATCTGCCGCCCGCGATAGGCCGGTTCGCCGAGCTCTTCGACAAACGAAACCAACTCCGACTGAGTTAGACCTGTTAGGTGCAAGTGATTCATCTGAAAGTCATCTTATCACTCCGCGGGTTTTATGCTTACCGAGCGGGTGGGGTTATAGTGTTCGCAGATCTCGGGTTACTTCATTGGTTGTCGAATTAGACATGAGAGCAGGGATTTAAAGTTGAAGACCACCCTCAGAAGCACACCGTTTTCGAGGTTTCTGTCTCGGGAACGGTTGATAGCCCGCTTCGTGGCTCTGGTGTTACTTGGGCTTTCTCTTTTTCTGGCTCTGCGGTGGTTTGAGCATGCAGCCACGTTTCATCCGCTGCGGTATAGCGACAGCAGCGAATGGAAACAACCAACTGGCGCTCAGGATGTGTGGCTCAACACGACCGACGGTGTGCGTTTGCACGGATGGTTATTCGAGACCAAAGTTCGACCTGCACTTGCCATCATCATCTACTTCCATGGTAACGGTGGAAATATCAGTAACATCGGGTGGGTAGGAGAGGGTCTGTCGAGTCGAGGTTTCGACGTGTTTCTGGTGGATTATCGCGGATACGGTCGGAGTGGGGGAACCAGCGACGGCGAAACAGGCTTGTACGTTGATGCCGACGCAGCTTATGAGTACGTTACGAAGATTCGCGGAGTGCACCCCTCGCGCGTCGTGCTCTATGGTCAATCGCTGGGGACGGCGGTTGCGGTTGATCTAGCTTCGCGCCGAGAGTCTGCAGCCCTGATACTGGAGTCGGGGTTTAGTTCTGCCAGCGAGCTGGCCTCAACCGTGCTCCCTATCTTGCCTCGTCGCTTGCACTTTCTCGCAAAGAATCGTTTTGAATCCGCGCTCAAGCTGACGAGCGTTAGATGCCCGGTTCTAATTGCGCATGGGGATCCAGACCTGATTATTCCCACAGAACACGCCCGTCTCCTATTCGCTGCGGCAAACGAACCGAAGAAACTCCTGATCTTTCCCGGAGCAGGGCACAATGTTTTCGGGTCTCTCGGAGATGGATACTTGGATCAGGTTGTTGACTTTCTTCGAACGGCAATTAAGCCGGAGGCCATTGAATTCAGCATGTCTACCGCGTCAGGGGGAACATGAAGCCTAGCACGGTCAGAGAAACGTACCGCGCAACAGCCAATCCTAAACGAAAGAGGGTGAACGGATGGGCCATCCATTCACCCCTCGGTTACTAATCGTAGCGCGCTCATTGGGTAACTGTGAACTTCGCCGAAGGCGATAACGTCTTTCCGGTCACGCGATCGCGAATCTGGATTACTAGTTCGTATTCACCGGGCGCCAGTTTGCTGGAGTCAATAAGTTGACTCAGCGTCAACCGTTGTCCCGCATCGTTAATTTCCCGCCAGTCTTCCACCTGTCTGCTTAGTTCCTTGCCTCCGTTAAGCAGGGTGTACTCAACGTCGACTGCAGGGCGCAAGGTCGTCTGATCGATGCCGGCGTTGTAGACCTGGAGGTAGACTCCGACTGGCTGACCCCTCAGGTATGCACCGGATAAGTTCGGAATCACTTTGGTGGTCCCGATTACGAACTGTCCGCCAGCCAGCCGGCCACTCATATCTTCCAGTTTTGCCGCCAGCACCACACTCGATGTGGCGAGTTCGTTGGTCGGGTACCTGGGCACATGGAATCCGATTCGTTTTATTCCAGTCGCGCCCGAACCAATATCGCGCACTTCCAAGTCGAGCCGGTAACGTCCCGGTTCCAGAATAACGGCTTTTGAGTAAGCAGATTTCCTTTCCTTCGCATCAATCAATTCAGCAGGCGTCGCGGTGGTTGTTACAGCATCCTCGAAGCTGCCGGCGCGCCTCTCTGCAACAGTTGTGAGTCTGCCAAAGATGTTCAGGCGAGCGGTTAGCAGTCCACCGCTGTCCTCGAACATCAGTTCCTTGTTTTCAGTTTGGATGGCAAAGGCAGTCAGAACTCGATTGTCGGATTGACGGAAGAAGTAAGGCTGGATTTCGAAATCGAGCGGATCGTTATCAATTTTTGGAGTATGCGTCCCGGTGATCGGCCTGGGTTTGATCTCCGGAGCCATCTCAAGGTTCTTGTGCAGTTCAGCTATAGCAAAAGGTGAATCTTGTTCGCGGCGATAGTTTGAGGCGTCAACAGGGTCGTTACCAGAACCTCGGAGGTGGAACATCGCGTCTTTTTCGTTAGGATTACGAGCCAGTCGATACTCGCCACTGCCCGTAGGATCTACGAACTCGATTTCAACTCCGCTGCCGACACCGCTAAGGTAACGGTAGAACCATTTTTCAAATGGATAGGTGGTGGTTGATCCACCTTCATATGTCGCTCGTTGGTACATGTCACCCGCAGGGTGCGATTCAATCTCATCCGGTTTGCCAAACTTGATGTAAATGCGGCCGCGATCGGTTACCGAACCAGGCTTGCCGGAAGCGAAGTGTTCGTTCGCGTAGGCAAGTCGCTCATAGTGCTCGTCCTTGAATTCGTTCTCTTCCGTATCGGGATCCGGGTCGCGTTGGTCCCAGAAGATCTTGATGAACTGTTCTCGCTCGTCGTCTGTTTCAAGTTTCTCAAACGCAGCAACCTCGGTCGGAGTGATAATTAAACGAACATCCTCTTTGACCCAGACCTGATAGGCTTTCTTCAACTCACGCTTAACCTTGCGTGGTTTCTCGTCGGGTGTTTGATTTGATTTGGTGGTCTGAGCGAATACTGGAAGAGCGGTTAGCGACAGGTATACGAGCGCGATTGCGCAAACTGTTGCTAGTCTCCGACAGGGCATAGCGACTCCTTTGCAGTGGTGAAACCTGACCAGGGGAGACCGGCGTCAAAGCTGAAAATCGAATGAGTCCTTTAACTAACGAAGATGTAGGACGCGACTCATGGCACAACCGTAAACTTGGAAGAAGGCGACAGAGTCTGCCCGCTGACGCGATCTCGGATGCGAATTGCTAGTTCGTATTCGCCCGGGCTCAGTTGGCTCGAATCAATCAACCGAGCCAGTGTGAGGCGTTGACCCGAGTCGCTCATGCCGCGCCAGTCTTCCACTTGTTTGCCTAACTCTTTGCCATCTTTGAGGAGAGCGTACTCCACATCAACTGAGGGACGCAGAGTCGTTTGATCGATGCCGGCGTTGTAGACCTGCATGTAGACGCCTACCGGTTGGCCGCGATGATAAATCCCCGCAACGTTCGGAATCACTTTCGTCTGACCAATCACAAATTGGCCAACAGCCGGCTGATCAACCAGGCTCTGCAACTTGGCTGCCAGGATTAGCGTGGAGGTCGAGAGTTTCGCCGAGTCATATCTGGGAACGGTAAAACCGACGTGACGGATACCGGTTGCTCCGGAAACCACATCACGCACAATCACGTCCACTTTGTAGGTTCCCGGGGTCAGGGCCACTGCCTTCTGATACGCGGATTTGCGGTCTTTCGCTTCCGTGAGTTCCTGGGTGGTGGCAGTTGTAATTACCGGATCCTCAAAGATGCCGACGCGTCTTCCGGCAACCGAGGTTATCTTGCCGAAAATATTTATCCGGGCCTGCTGAAGTCCGCCGCTGTCCTGGAATACGAGGTCCTTATTTTCGGTCTGGATCGTGAATGCCGAAATAACACGCTCATCTGACTGCCGAAAGAAATCTACGCGAATGTCGAAGTTGAGAGGGTTCTCTTCGACCACACCAGTGTTAACAGCGGTCGCCAGGTCATTAAACTTCACTTGCGGAGGACGACTCAAATCTGCGAGCAGCTGTAAACGCGAGAATGGGCTGTCCTGCTCGCGCATATAAGTGCTCGATCCAGTGCTGCCTAGCCCAGAAATTCGATCGCCTTTGCTTGACAAACCCAGTTGCTCTGAGAGGGTCAAACCGGCTCCCGGAACCATGAGCATTGCGTCTTTCTCGTTGGGGTTGCGAGCGAGGCGATACTCACCGCTGCCTGTGGGATCAACAAACTCGATCTCGATTCCAGATCCGACGCCGGGAAGATATCTATAGAACCAGGTTTCAAATGGGTAGGTTGAGGTGGAACCACCTCCCTCGTACGAAGGTCGATCATACTGTCCACCCATCGGATGTGTCTCTTGCCCGTCAGGCTTTCCGTACATGATCCAGATGCGGCCGCGATCGGTCTTCCATCCTGGAATTCCCGAAGCAAAGTGTTCGTTCGCGTAAGCGATGCGCTCGTAGTACTCTTCTTTAAACTCGTTTTCGTCCGTGTCAGGATCAGGATCGCGACGGCGCCAAAACTCCTCGATGAATCGCTCTCGTTCGTCGTCCGTAGCCAGCTTCTTAAAAGCCTTACGCTCTTCGTCTGTGATGATGTAAGTAACATCCTTGTCTAACCAGTCTTTGTATGCCTTCTTGAGCTCGGGTTTTACATTGCGAGCTTTCTGTGACGGGTCCTGAGCCGATTTGGAATCCTGGGCAAAGGATAACGGAGCTGGACTCAAAACAAACAGAATGGTGGCCAGTCGAAGAGCTGCTTTGGGGTAAGACATTCGGAAACTCCTATTGAAGCAGAACGAACTAAAACGAGAATCACGGCGGCGGTGCCGGCGCGCTGCAGAAGCTAAGGGATTCTAGGTTCGTCGGGAACCGTAGTCAAGATGCCCAAAGCCTGAGGGTGCGTTGCCCTTAAATCGTCGAAAAACCCAGTAAAATGCTGACCCTCAGGGTACGGGTGACCAAACTATGTCGCAGTGCGCGGCTTGTTGAAAATCCAGGCTACAAATATGGAGACCACATAAAGAACAAGCATCGGGGCAGCAAACAGTAGCATATTAGGGATATCGCTGGTCGGCGACAGCACTGCAGCGGCAATCAAGATGATTATTGCCGCCGTCTTCCAGGAGCGCACCAGAAATCCGGCAGTGAGCAGTCCGATGCGAGAAAGGACGTAACTTACAGCCGGCATCTGGAAAACCACTCCCATTCCCAGCATGACAATGATTATGAAATCAAAGTAGTCATCTGCCTTTAGCAGCAGTCGAAAGTCTTGACCAAGTCCCAGCAGATATTTCGCGGCGGGCGGGAAAATCACATACGAGGCAAACATCGCACCCAGCACGAAAGATATCGATGAGAGTGCGATAAACGGAGTGACGTAGCCACGCTCGTGGGGATAAAGACCAGGCGAGACAAAAGCCCAGATCTGAAAGAGCAAGAACGGCACGGACAAGCAAAGAGCGGCGTACAGCGAAACTTTTATGTAAAGCGAGAACGGCTCCAACGCGGTGGTGACTATTAGCTTATCGTTGATACCTGAGGAAGCCTGTGGCAATGATGCGAAATCGATTGGGAGCCTGACTCCTTTGGGAATCACAGTGTTGCCCGCGTAGAGCGGCTCATCTGTAAATAGCCCCAACTGTCCGTGTGCATCCTTCGCAACTCGTGCTGTCACCGAAGCTCCAGGCGGGATGACGCTGGTTCCCATTTTGGTCTCTTCGGGAAACACGTAACGTCCCACATCGTTTTCCTTAAGAGACCCGAGCCCGAGTACCGTTTCATTTCCGGTTAGTCCTGCAATTGGCACCTGGCGACGCTGGGCCTCGGCCAGGGCACGCTCCACCGGTACGGCCAGAAAACTGTAAATGCGGTCCGAAAAAAACCAGCACACGGACGTGGCCACGAAGACAAAAACTATAGAGCGAATTAGACGCTTGCGCAGTTCGTCCAGATGATCCAGAAAGGACATCTGACCGCCAAGTTCTTCTTCACCCTCGCCTATTTGACGAGCTCTCAAGAGAGTTGACATCGATTGGGTTCGTCGCGTTTCACAACCAATCCTGCTTCCGCGGTGGTTCAGATTTTACCGGTTCGTCTTTAGTCGCGTCTGCTTCCGGGGAGAGACCCGAAGTATCCGTAGTGTTCGACATCGCTCGCCTACCTACCGATTCAGCCGCAGGTACTGGTTCAATCATCGGCTCCGAAAACTGATTGTCCTGGTTTTCGGAGTTCATTATCGAGTTGTCGTCGGGTTGCGCCAGTGCTTTACCGCTGTCGAACTGAGACTCTTCAAACGCCACCTCGCGCTCCCAGGTGCGCTTAAAATCTTCGGAAGCTTTACGAAACTCTGCAATGTTCTTCCCTAGAGTGCGGCTCAGCTGAGGCAATTTCCGCGGACCAAAAAAGACCAGAGCCATCAGCAAAATGAAGAACAGTTCGGTGCTGCCAAGCGAATCGAGGATTAAGAGGAACACGTTTTAGAACTACCTTCCAGCGGAGTCTCCGCGATCTGCGCTTTTCGTTTCCAATCGCCAAGCCCATTGGCAATCATTAAGGCCTGCATTTATATCGACCGACGTTTGTCTTTGGCTAAGTCAATCAGTGACTCAAACGGGTTACCAATTGTAGCGCGATGGTTGTTAAAGCAGAAGGCAGTAGAACCTCGCCCGTCCTGCGCGCTTAACGATGATGCCCTTTCTTGACAGTGGTGACCCAATCGCGTAACCCTGTCCCAGAAACTCAACATACTTCAAGACGGCCCGGGAGCACGAAAACCCTTGGCCATTTCCTAATCTCGCATAGGCTCTGGATCCGAGTCCGTGAGCCAAGGCAGGGGAAAGTGACCTTAAATCATGCCCAGGAGGGCCACATAGTGGGAGCGGAACAAGCAGGTGGGGCTTTGCAGCAGTTCGGTGAAGTAGCTGAGGCCATTTCCGCAACCACGAAAAAACTAGAAAAGACGGCCTTACTTGGAAGCTACTTCAAGCAGCTGAACGACGCTGACCTTGCACGTGCGGCTCGATACTTCGCAGGCCACCAATTTGCGTCGAGTGATTCACGCACTACTAACGTAGGTGGAAGCATAATTAGCGAGGCACTGTGTCAGGCGACCGGGTTCAGCAGGGACGACCTGGCACCGCGGTATGTCCGGCTGGGCGATGCTGGCGAGACAGCATATGAAGTCGTCACAGAGGCAAAGCATGGCCTTCAGGTGCCTGGTATTACATTGGTGGAGACTGAATCAGTGATCACCCGCTTGAGCGAAACGAGGGGAAGCAGGAACAAGACAGCTTTGCTGGCCGCGGTGCTTCATCAGGCAAGTCCGTTGGAGGCTAAGTATCTTGTCAAGCTGCTTGTTGGTGACCTGCGAATTGGCTTGAAAGAGGGGCTTGTCGAAGATGCAATCGCCCGCTGCTTCGCCCGGCCACTTCCGGATGTGGCCCAGGCGAACATGCTTCTCGGCGATATTGGTGAGGCGGCGGTTCGTGCCCGAAAGAGTGACTTGCACAATATAGAGATGCGGCTCTTTCATCCGATCAAATTCATGCTGGCAACCCCGGCTGCCGACCTCTCAGACATCGCCCGCACAATGCCTGCGAAATTTTTTGTCGAAGATAAGTTTGATGGGATTCGAGCGCAGGCGCACGTTAAAGACCGGCGGGTGTCGATCTACTCTCGCACGATGGACGAGATTACCCACCGTTTTCCCGAGCTAATCGAACCCCTCCAAAGTTTGCCCATGGATGTGATCATCGATGGAGAAATTGTACCCGCACGAGGCGAACGGATTCTGCCCTTTAGCGAGCTGCAGAAGAGATTGGGCCGGAAGACCATCGGCAAGGATCTGATGAGTGAAGTGCCGGTGATTCTGGTGGCTTACGACTTGTTGTACGCAGATGGTCGGGTGCTGATTAATGAATCTCTCCAAGGCCGTAGAGAGGTCCTGAATAGACTCATCCCGAAGGAAGGCATAGTCCGTCTCTCCATTGCTAAAGAGTTTAACGAAGTCGCGTCGCTCGACGACGAATTCACGAATGCTCGCGAGCGCGGTAATGAAGGCTTGATGATTAAGAGTCCCGCCTCATTGTACAAGCCCGGTAGGCGCGGCCGGGACTGGTTGAAGTTGAAGCGGGCGATCGCGACACTTGATGTGGTGGTGACAGCCGTCGAAGTCGGGCATGGCAAGCGTCGACATCTGCTGTCCGACTATACTTTTGCGGTGCGGCGGTCGGAAGAAGACAACGAATTGCTGAACATCGGGAAGGCCTATTCGGGGCTCACGGACTTGGAGCTGGCAGAGCTTACGGAATGGTTCCAAACTCACACCCTTCGGGAGTTTGCACACGGAAGAGTACGTCTGGTTGAGCCCAAAATTGTAATCGAGGTCACCTTTGACAGAGTTCAGGAAT
>Ga0193717_1000935_pt1 | contig 18381 bp, 16 predicted proteins | sample U2c2metaG_FD_145900 | JGI IMG/M metagenome (GOLD analysis project Ga0193717, IMG submission 145900) | Soil microbial communities from a riparian zone of the East river system, Colorado, United States - U2c2 | ecosystem: Environmental > Terrestrial > Soil > Riparian zone | place: USA: East River... | reverse complement strand
CCGCATTATTCCCTATTGGGAATAATGTTGTCACGATAGCGCTATTTATCATCGTTGCAGAAACACCTACCTTTCTCCCCAAGCAATCACATCAATCGAATCAAGGAGAAAGCCATGTACAAGAAACTCGCCGGAAAAGCAGCCCTGGTCACCGGCGGCTCGCGCGGTATCGGCGCCGCCATCGCCCGTTCGCTCGCCGACGATGGCGCGGACGTGGCCATCAGCTACGTCAGCTCCCCCGACAAGGCCAAGGCGCTGGTGCGCGAGTTGCAGGAGAAGGGTGTACGCGCGGTCGCCTTCCAGGCCGATCAGTCCAAGCCCAGCGAAGTGACGCAGCTGGTCAACAAGGTCGCCGAACATTTCGGGCACATCGACATCCTGGTGAACAACGCCGGCGTGTTCATCACAGGCCCCGTGGGCCAGGTGGATGACGCTTCGGTCGAACGCCAGTTCGCGATCAACGTCGGTGGCGTGAACGCTGCCGTGCGTGAAGCCGCAAAACTCATGACCGAAGGTGGCCGCATCATCTCCATCGGCTCGATGGCCGCGGAATCCTCGCCGTGGCCCGGAATCTCTGATTACTCGGCGACCAAGGCGGCGGTGGCGGCCTACACGCGCGGTTGGGCGCGCGACTTGGGTCCGAAGGGCATCACGGTCAACGTCGTCGAGCCGGGTCCCATCGACACGGACATGAATCCTGCCGACGGCAACTTCGCGCCTGCGCAGAAAGCAGGCACGGCACTGGGACGTTACGGCCGGCCGGAAGAAGTGGGCGCCACGGTGGCGTTCCTCGCGAGCCGCAACGCCGGCTTCATCACCGGCGCGAGCATCGCGGTGGACGGCGGCTACAGCGCCTGAGGGTCAGGTTTTCTCGAAGCGCGACTGCAGATACTCATAGACGGCCTGTACTTCGTCCGTCGTCAAATGCGAGAAACGCACTTTGGCGGTGGGAGTCATCAGTTCGAATGTGCGATCGCCCGTGCCGACGCCATCTCGCATCAGGCGCGCGAACTGCTCGATTGAATACGCCTTCGCGAGCGCGAGTGATGGCGCCTTCGCCTCGGGTCTTCCGTTGAGATCCTGGCCGTGGCATTCGCTGCACGCATTCATGACGAGGTAAGCACCGCGCCCCGGCGGAATCGCGGGAGCGCCCGCGGATTCCTCGATCTGCCGCGCGCCCGACTTGAACTGACCGAGCGTCACGATCATGCGGCCCATGAGGTGGATCTGCGACTGCTCGGTGACGCCGTCGCTCGGAGGCACGGTGCGCACCCAGGCAGTCAGGCGCGCAAGATCCTGGTCGTGCAGGTGGCGATACATCTCCGAAGGCATGAACCACACGCCCGTGCCGTCGCGCTTCACGCCGCGGCGAAGCAGGCCCGCGAGCTGCGCGTCGCTCATCTCCGGCAGCGTCGACGTGATGTTCGGCGGCACGAAGCGCGCGAGTGGTGGAATGTCGATGGCCGGCCCGCCGGCGAGATTGTCTCCATGGCAATGCGTGCATCCCGTGAGGTGCGCCAGCCGGTGACCTTCTTCGATCTCCGCGGCGTCGGTTGGCAGGGAAACGCTCAGGATCTCGGCGGCGTTGTACTGCCGCGCGAACTCGCGCTCCGACGCGAAGTACACATAGATCACGCCGCCGATTGCGAGCGCGACGACACCGGCAACGACGAATCCCAGCCACTTGAAAAACTTCTTCATGATTCTCCTGCACACAAGCGGTTGACAAATTCCCGTCGCGGCACACAACATCTAGCCGTGCATCGGTTCGCGCGAAAGCGCGATGAAAAGGGAATGCGGTGAAAGGATCTTAAGTGGTCACTCAATCCGCAGCTGCCCCCGCAACTGTAGACCGCAAGCGAAATGTGACTTTTTCCCCCTTTCTTTTCGGGGGACAAGAGTGTGGTCACTGGGAGTAAATCCCGGGAAGGCCTAACAACTCGCGATGGAGCGGTGAGCCAGGAGACCTGCCGGCGCACACTTTCAAGACTTCTGATCGGACGGGGTGTGCCGGCAGCAGCGTTGATGTTTTCCGCTGCCGGTGGAGATCTCGCGCCGCTTCCGCTTCCCCGTGAACAACGGAGAGGTGGTATGGCAAGTCAATCAGTCTCGAGTGTGCGCGCAAAGCTCGCGCGAACAGCGCGGAAAAATACGATCACCGGCGCGATTGCGACGCGGGCTGCCATCGAAGTCAAAACCGATGCGGGCCGCGACGCGCTGCTCACCAACTTCGGCAGAGCCACGCTGCAGGACCGGTATCTGCTCGCGGGCGAAACCCCGCAGGATCTGTTCGCACGGGTGGCACGCGCCTACGCGGATGACGGCGCGCATGCGCAGCGGCTGTACGACTACATGTCGCAACTGTGGTTCCTGCCGGCCACGCCCATCCTGTCGAACGGCGGCACCGCGCGTGGCCTGCCGATCTCCTGCTTCCTGAATGCGGTCGAAGACAATCTCGACGGCATCGTCAACACATGGACGGAAAACGTGTGGCTGGCTTCGAACGGCGGTGGCATCGGCACCTACTGGGGCGGCGTGCGATCAATCGGTGAAACCGTGAAGGGCTGTGGTCAGACCTCGGGAATCATCCCCTTCGTGCGCGTCATGGATTCGCTCACGCTGGCAATCTCGCAAGGCTCGCTGCGCCGCGGATCGGCGGCGGTGTATCTCGATGTCTTTCACCCGGAGATCGAGGAGTTCATCGAGATCCGCAAACCCTCGGGCGATTTCAACCGCAAGAGCCTGAATCTGCACCACGGTATCTGCATCACCGACGAATTCATGCAGGCGGTGCGCGACGATCTGCCGTTTGCGCTGCGCAGCCCCCGAACGGGCGAAGAGCTGCGCAAGCTGTCAGCGCGCCACCTGTGGCAGAGAATTCTCGAGACGCGTCTGCAAACCGGCGAGCCCTACTTACTGTTCAGCGACACGGCCAACCGCGAGCTTGCGCCGCACCAGCGCGAGCTCGGACTGAAAGTGCGCCAGTCGAATCTCTGCAGCGAAATTCTGCTGCCGACCGGCGTCGATCACCTGGGCCGCGCGCGCACCGCGGTGTGTTGTCTGTCGTCGGTCAACTTCGAGACCTGGGATCAATGGAGTTCGACGTCACGCTTCATCGAAGACGTACTGCGCATGCTCGACAACGTGCTGCAGGAATTCATCGACCACGCGCCCAAGTCCATGGACACGGCGAAATATTCGGCGATGCGCGAACGTTCGGTGGGCCTCGGCGCCATGGGCTTTCACTCCTGGCTGCAGAACAACGGCATTCCATTCGAAAGCGCGCTGGCGCGCGCCGCCAACCTGCGCATGTTCAAGCACCTGCGGCGCGAGGCGGACGTGGCTTCGCGCGTGCTCGCTGAAGAACGCGGCGCCTGCCCCGATGCCGAAGAGCGTGGCGCGCTGGAGCGCTTTTCACACAAGCTCGCCATCGCGCCGACCGCCAGCATCTCGGTGATCTGCGGCGGCACCAGCGCCTGCATCGAGCCCATTCCCGCGAACATCTACACGCACAAGACGCTGTCGGGCTCCTTCAGCGTGCGCAATCCAGCGCTGCAAAAGGTGTTGGACGCGAAGGGGCTGAACACCGAGGACACCTGGCAGTCGATCCTGGCGCACGAGGGCTCGGTGCAGCACCTTCCGGGATTGAACGATGACGAGAAGTCGGTGTTCCGCACCGCCTTCGAGATCGACCAGCGCTGGGTGGTGGAGCTGGCGGCCGATCGCGCGCCGCTCATCTGCCAGGGGCAGTCGCTCAACCTCTATCTACGCAGCGACATCCACAAGTGGGACCTGCTCATGCTGCACTGGACGGCGTGGGAGCGCGGCGTGAAGTCGCTGTACTACTGCCGTTCGAAGAGCGTGCAGCGCGCCGGGTTTGCCGGTGTGGAAGCGGACAACACGCGCGCGTGGCCCAAAAAGCCGCTCGACGAAGCCAAATATGACGAGTGCCTCGCATGTCAATAATCACTGCTTCAAACCAGATCGAGCTCATCACCAAACCTGGTCTGCTCACCCCGTCGCGCAGCTACAAGCCATTTCGTTATCCGTGGGCCATCGAATACTGGCGCCGCCAGCAGCAGATCCACTGGATGCCGGAAGAGATCCCGCTCGGTGAAGACTGCAAGGACTGGAACAGCCGCATCACCGATGCGGAACGCAACCTGCTCACGCAGGTATTCCGCTTCTTTACGCAGTCGGACGTCGAGGTGCAGGACAACTACATGGAGCGCTACGCGCGCGTGTTCCGTCCCACCGAGATCAAGATGATGCTGGCGGCGTTCGCCAACATGGAAACCGTGCACATCGCCGCTTATGCATTGTTGCTGGAGACGCTCGGCATGCCCGACAGCGAGTTCACGGCGTTCATGGACTACGCCGCCATGCGCGACAAGCACGACTACCTGCAGGGGTTCGGTGTGGAGACCGATGCCGACACGCTGCGCACGCTCGCCATGTTCGGCGGATTCACGGAGGGACTGCAGTTGTTCGCCAGTTTCGCCATCCTGCTCAACTTCCCCCGGCACAACAAAATGCGCGGCATGGGGCAGGTGGTCTCGTGGAGCGTGCGCGACGAAACCCTGCATTGCGAAGGCATCATCCGGCTGTTCCACACCTTCGCGCAGGAAACCGGCGCGCTCACTCAAAACGTCAAAGACGATATTGTCGAGTGCGCCCGGACTGTGGTGAAACTGGAAGACCGCTTCGTCGATCTCGCGTTCGAGATGGGCCCCATCGAAGGTCTTTGCGCCGCAGAGATCAAGGCCTACATCCGCTACATCGCCGACTGGCGCCTGAAGCAGTTAGGCCTCCCGCAGATCTACGGCGTCAAGGAACATCCGCTGCCCTGGCTCACGGCCATGCTGAACGGGGTCGAGCACGCCAACTTCTTCGAGACACGCGCCACCGAGTATGCGAAAGCCGCGACCGGCGGCGCCTGGCATGGCGACGAGGGCGCATGGGGACTGTTCGACCGGCGTGTGGCGCGGCGCGGGCAACTGGAGCTGCTGGCTAATAGTTAGAGCCGCCGGCGCGGTTTCAGTTGCGCGTGGTTCGCCGCGCGTGCCCCGGCGGCGCGTCCTTGGTTCCTGGAGTGGCGTGCCTGCCGTTGTAGGCGTCGCCGATTCCGCCATGCAGATCTGGAAAGCCAGGCGGTGCGTTGAGCAACAGGCGTGGGAATTCGTCGGCGATCACCGGCCGGCTGAAATAGTAGCCTTGACCTTCGGGGCATTGCTGCTCCTGGAGTCGGGCGAGCTGCGCCGCGGTTTCCACGCCCTCGGCGACCACGCGAATGTTGAGACTTCGACCGAGACCAATCACGGCGCGAACGATGCTGGCGTCGTCGGGGTTCGTGTCGAGTTCGCTGACGAACGCCTTGTCGATCTTCAGCGTATCGATCGGAAAGCCTTTCAAGTGACTCAGGCTGGAATATCCGGTGCCAAAGTCATCGAGCGCAAGCTGGATGCCCAGTTCCTTGAGCGAACGAAGCACCAGCGCGGTGGACGCGGAATCCTGCATGAGGAAGGTCTCGGTCAGCTCGAGCTCCAGGTGTTGCGAGGAGAGACCGTTGTCCGACATGCATGTGCGTACGCCCTCGACGAAATCCTTGTGGCGCAATTCAACCGCCGAGACATTCACGGCGATGCGCAGCGGCGGAAGACCCGCGTCCTGCCAGGCACGATTCTGGCGGCAGGCTTCGCTCAAAGCCCAGCGACCGATCGGCAGGATGAGCCCGCATTCTTCCGCTATCGGCACGAACTGTTGGGGAAAGAGCAGGCCTCGATGCGGGTGGCGCCAGCGAATGAGTGCTTCGACACCCGTGGGCCTGCCGCTCCACAAATCCACGATCGGTTGGTAGTACAACACGAGTTCGCCGCGCTCCAGCGCGAGATGCAATCCGTCTTCGATCGACTGACGTTCCAGCGCGCGGACATTCATGTCTTCGCGAAAGAACTGGTAGTTCTTTCGCCCGCAATCCTTCGCATGGTACATCGCAAAATCCGCGTGCTTGAGCAGCGATGCGGGGTCCTCTCCATCTTCCGGGTAGATGGCGATGCCGATGCTGGCGGAGACGTGCAGCTGGTGACCGTCGATGTCGATCGGCGCGTTCAGTGCCCGCAGGACTTTCTCCGCGCTGATGGCTGCATCCTGACCCGCGGCCACTTCCGAAAGCAGGATCACGAATTCATCGCCTCCCTGCCGGCTGACGGTGTCCGAGCCGCGCACACACCCCAGCAGGCGCTGCGCGATGACTTTCAGCAGACGATCGCCGATCTCGTGGCCGAGCGAGTCGTTGACATTCTTGAAGCGGTCCAGGTCCAGATACAGGAGCGCCAGTTTCACGCCGTGGCGACGAGCGATCCCCATTGCGTGATTCAGCCTGTCGTCCAGCAGCAATCTGTTAGGCAGGCCCGTGAGGCTGTCATGCTGGGCCTGGTGGGTCAGGTTGAGAGACAGCGCGCGCGTGCTGCTCACATCGTGAAACACCATCACGGCGCCGGTAACCCTTCCATGCCGGTCATGAATCGGTGCGGCAGAGTCCTCGATGGCAGCTTCGACTCCGTCATCCCTGAGCAAAAGACTGTTCGGCGCGAGCATCACGGTCCTGTCTTCACGAATTGCCATGGCCATCGGATTCGGAATCGTCGAGCGCGTCGTGGCGTCGATGATGTGGAACACGTCCTCGATCGGACGTCCCGACGCCTTCTCGCCCGTCCAGCCTGTCAATTGCTCCGCGACCTTGTTCAGGTAGGTCACCCGGCTGGATACGTCGCAGCTCAAGACCGCATCGCCTATGGAATTCAGCGTGACCTGTGCTCGCTCCTTTTCCTCGAACAGGGCTTCGGCGTGAGCGGCCCTGTCAATCATGCTGCCGAGGGCTTTTGGCAACAGATAGTTGTCGAGGCGCCCCTTCAATAGATAGTCCTGAGCGCCGCGCTGCACTGCCTGCCGGGCGATGGGTTCGTGCTGCGAGGTGCTGAGCACCAGAATCGGAACCTGTGGAGCCACCTTGAAAAGCCGGTCGAAGGTCTCGAGGCCGTTGCAGTCGGGCAGGAACAGCTCGACCAGGACCGCCGCGAACCCTTCGGCGCCTCGCGCCGAATCGCCAGCGAGCAGCTTCACCGCCTCGAAGCAATGCCGCACCCAATCGACGCTCAGTGCGTAAGGACTCGAGTTTGTGAGAGCGTCCCTGACGGCACGTGCGTCCGCGGCATTCTCTTGCACGAGTAGGATTCTTCGAATATTCGACATGCCAGCACGTCCGTGGCCAAGCGATTCCGAGAGGGAGTTGACAATAGTGCCACGAACCATTCTGTGCGGTAGCGAACAAAGCGCCGTCGACGCAGCATCGTCCGCGAGTGAGGGAATTTACTAAGGGTGGCAGGCACGGGCAGAAACAGTAGTTAGCGGAGCAACGGGTGACCGCCGGATCACAGGGGTTCTTTCGCCATGGCGAGTTGGTAGTTGCCACATGGCGGCTGGCAGTCGCCGTTCACATAGATCTCGAGGCCGAACTGCTCGGAGAGTGTCTTGGTGAGGTTCTGGCGCAAGGCGTAAGGATCGAAGTCCCGAGGTTCGGTTACCTGCGCCTGGACGCGGATGTCATATCGCGGCGAATGCATCCAGGATCGGCTCGCGGACTCCGCTCCCGACATCATCTGCGGGCTGATCACCGAATATCGGTTGACGCCGTACGCGATGGCGACGAGATCGTGAATGTTGGCGTTGCGGACGGAGACGCCCTGCGTGTCCGCATCGATGCGATATCGCGTTCCCATACCGCGCGCGGCTGGCGCCATGGCCAGAGGCGCGTCGCGCAGCGCGAGCGAATTGACGATCAACCGCTCGCGGCGTTGCAGGCGATCGTGAACTGCCCCCGCGAGCATGGGTATGGAGACGGCGCACAGGGCGCATGCCGACATCAATGCGGAGCAGAGGAACCCCGGCCGCGACTGGACGTCGTCGACGTCGCGCTCGCGGCGCACCAGTTCTGATTGAACATGCTCGCGTTCGATGCGCAGTCTGTCGCGCAGCCAGTACGCACAGACGGCGGTGCCGGCGAATGCCGCCAGCGTGGCGAGCGCCAGTGGCAGTCCGGTCCATCCGAGAACACGCGCTGGCGACGCGAATGGCGCCAGCTGGTGGATCATCCGGACGATATCCGGCGGCGCCGGATCCGCGCTGTGTGCCGACGGAAATCCCAGCCACTCGCCGAAGGCGAACAACAGTGAGAACGGCAGCACCAGCTTGAGCGCGGCGATTCGCCACAGCCACAGGCGAATCACGGCGGCGTTGCCGCGCGTCATCATGGAAAAAGTCCACGCGACCCCGCAGCAGCAGCACGATTGCCACAGGTGATCGACCAGTCCCGTGATCATGGGACTACTGCGTGGTATTGGCAGCCGTAAGCGCATAGCGCCCGCAGGGCGACTGGCATTGGCGGTTTACGTGAATCTCCAGATCGAAACGCGAGGCGAGTAGTTTGGCGGTCAGGTGGCGAAGGGCGTAAGGGTCGAGCTCTTCGGGTTCACTGACCGGGTCGTGCGCTACCGCGCGGATGTCGTAGCGCTGCGAATCGAGCCACTGGCCATCGCCGCCTACCTGCCATCGTTCCACGCCGTACGCGAGCGCAATCAGGTCGCGCAGCGTGGTGTTGCGGATGATTACGCCATCGCGTGCGGCGACGATGCGATGCTGCGTATCCGGACCATTCGCGGGCGTGATGAAATATTCCGCGCTCCCCAGCGCGCGTGAATTCGTGGCGAGCAGCTCGAGCCGGTGCGCGGTGCCGTCTACGGCGCCGGCGAACATCGGAACGGTGGCGGCGGCGATGGTGGCGATCAGCAATGAGAGTGCCTTCACTGCCCCAAGGGCGGCCGGTCGGCAGTCGCCCAGGATGTAGCGCACGCGTTGCGTGAGGTCGCCCGAAGTGGCCGCGGCCGTCGGCGCCGCACTGGCTCTGCAATGCCGGCACACCGCGAGAATGCCGGAGGCGTATTCACCGCCATCGTGACCGCCCGCGAGCACGGCCTCGTCGCAGGCGCGTTCCCGCTCCTCGATCATCTGCCGGCCTATCCACCACACCGCGGGGTGAAACCAGAACAGCGTCTCCACCAGCCGGTGAAGGCTGTCCTTGAGGTTGTCTTGCCGCTCGATGTGTTCGTTTTCGTGCGCGAGCACGGCGTTGATCTGCGGCGCGGACAGTCGTGCGAGCAACGCGGCCGGCAGCAACACCACCGGATGAAATACGCGCGCCACGGCCGGTTCAATGTCGGCATCCGTGATGCGTGCATCCGATAATGCGCCCGGCGCCGGCCGCGCTGCCCTTACCAATGAATCGGCAGCACGCCAGGCCAGCAGCCATCGCAGGCCGACGTACAGCGCACCGCCACACCAGATGGCGAACAGCACGGTGAGCACGGCAGAACTCGCGCCGGATCCCGTTGCCCGCAGCGCGCCCGGCGAAACGAGCGGGGAGACGCTTTGCAGAGCGTCACCGAGCATCAAAGGCGGGGTGTCGGCGATGCGCGTTGCGGGCAGGCCGATGTATGACCCAACGAAGAACAACAACGAGAAGGGGACGAGGAACTTGATTGATGCCAGCAACCAGATCCAGTGACGCAGTGCGGCGCTGTTGGGGCGCAGCGCCAGCGTGATCAACCAGGCGCCGCCGCAGAACAGCGTCGACTGCCACAGATGGTTGACCAGTGCGGCGATCATCTGGACTTTTCCCTGGGCGGCTGCTCCTTTGCGACGTGCGCGCGCAGAAGCTTTTGTGCCTCGTCGATGTCTTCGCTCGAAATCTTGCCCATCTCGACCAGGTGGGCCATGACCGGGCGCGCGTTGCCGCCGAACAACCCGAGCAGCTCCTTGAGCAGACGTGTTTGCACGGAGGCGCGCGAGGTGGTGGCTTCGAACACGTGCGCGTTGCCGATCTTCTTGGTGCGGCGCACCGCGCCCTTGACCTCGAGCCGGTACACCATCGTCTGCACCGTGGTGTAGGCGGGCCGGTCGCGTTTGACCACCGCCTCGTGGATCTCGCGAATGGAGCAGGCTCCGCGGCTCCACAGTTCGCCCATGATGCGCAGCTCGAGCGCGCTCAGCTTCGGTTCGGTCACGCGACCTCCATGACTACAAGTGCGGTCGACTCTATGACAGATGTAGTAGGGAGCGCAAGAGCTACAGACAGTCTTTCAGCGCCAGCGCCGGGTCGGCGAGTTTCGCCAGATCCGGCCGCGCGCGCGCCGGGATCAATCTGCGCGCCGCCATCTGGTCCTTGGTGTGGTTGATGGTCTCCACCGCGATGAGCTCGCCGTCGCGGAGGTAACACACGCTGAAAGCGCGGCTCGCAGGATCCCCGCGCATCACCACCTCGTCATGTGCTGCGGACAGTCCCACGATCACCATCTTGAGATCGAACTGATCGGACCAGAACCACGGCACCTTGTCGTGCACGGTCCTGATCCCGAGCATGTTGAGCGCCGCGCTGGTGCCCTGCTCGAAAGCGTTGTCCACCGATTCGAGACGCACGCGCGTTCCGTAGTGAATGCTCGGGTGCCGCGCGCAATCGCCCGCGGCCCAGATGTTCGCATCCGAGGTGCGGCAATACTCATCGACCAGGATGCCGTTGTCGCACTCGAGTCCTGCCGTGCGTGCTAACGCGTCGGTGGGCGCCACACCGATGGCGACCAGCACGAAGTCCGCCGGCAGCTCGTGACCGTCATCGAGCCGCACCGCGGTCACGCGATCGGTGCCGGACAGGGCATCGACGCGGGCGCCACAGAGAATGTGGACGCCGAGCCTGGCGTGCTCAGCCTCGTAGAAGGCCGAGACGGCGGGGCTGACCACGCGATTCATCACCCGATCAGCAGCCTCGAGCACGGTCACGTCGAGTCCCGCTTCGCGGCAGGTGGCGGCCACTTCGAGGCCGATATAACCCCCGCCGATGATGACTGCGCGACGCCCGGGCGCGAGGTGACCGCGCAGCCGGTCGACGTCCGCCACGCTTCGCAGGTAATACACGCCGGCCAGTTCCGCGCCTGGCAGCGGCAACAGGCGCGGATGACTGCCGGTGGCCAGCAGGAGGCCGTCGTATTCGACCGAACTGCCATCGGCAAGCTCGGCGCGTCGTCGCACGCGGTCGATGCTCGCCACCGCAAAGCCGAGTCGCAGATCCACTCCGTGGTCGAGGTAATGCGCCGCGTGCCGGATGAGCAGGCGGTCTCGATCCAACGTTCCGGCCAGAAATTTTTTCGACAGCGGCGGCCGTTGATAGGGCAGCAGGTCTTCGTCACCGATCAGCGTGATGGAGCCTTGGTGCCCGCGCTTGTGCAGCGTCTCGATCGCTTGCGCTGCAGCCTGTCCAGCGCCGACTATGGTTATTCGTTGGGTCGCCATATAGATAAGAGAGAGTACTTCATCGAGAATTTCGCACCATTCTTGGGCGACAGAAGATTGAGCGCGCTAAATTAGTGCTCGAGAAAAAGCCGCCTGGATGGCCAATAACGAAATTGCCGCGTTTGTGGGCTTTCGGGATACTGGCACGGAAGGTGCACTGCGATTAAGGCTCGCCGATGTCGGCGTCCAGATTCACTAAAGAATTGGGAGATAAAGAAATGAAATTGGTCACCGCCATCATCAAGCCTTTCAAACTCGACGACGTACGTGCAGCGCTGTCCGAGATAGGCGTTTCCGGCATGACGGTGACGGAGGTCAAGGGCTTTGGTCGCCAGCGCGGCCACACCGAGCTCTATCGCGGCGCGGAATACGTCGTCGACTTCGTCCCCAAGACCAAAATCGAAGTCGCGGTGCGTAGCGACCTGACCGACCAGGTGGTTGAAGCCATCCTCAAGGCGGCGAAGACCGGCAAGGTCGGCGACGGCAAGATCTTCATTACCGATATCGATCGCGTGATCCGAATCCGTACGGGCGAGACGGACAACAGCGCCCTGTAAGCGCGAAAAGAAAGACTCATAGTTAGATATACGACGTTCCGCTGCTCCTTCCGAGCAGGGGAACGGCGTTTGAAAGGGCGGCGCAAGCCGCTGGCAAGTGGCGCGAGCCACTGACAAGAGGGGAGAGAAAAATGCGTGTTCTATCTATCCGGGTGCCGGCGGCACTCGGCTTGTTGCTGTGCCCTTTACTTTTGTTGGCGCAGGGTTCGGCGGACACGCCGAACGCGGTTCAGTCCGCTCCCCCAGTCGCCGATACGGGCGACACCGCCTGGATCATCGCCGCGACTGCGCTGGTCCTGTTCATGACCTTGCCTGGACTGGCCTTGTTCTACTCGGGCCTGGTCCGCGCCAAGAACGTGCTCTCCATTCTCATACAGTGCTTCGCCATCACCGGCGTCGTGTCGCTGATGTGGTTAGCCGTGGGCTACTCACTCACGTTCACCGATGGCGGAGCCGCGCAGGGTCTCATCGGCGGGCTCGACAAGGCCTTCCTGAGTAGTGTGACGCGCGATGCGCTCACCGGCACGATTCCCGAAACGCTCTTCTTCATGTTCCAGATGACCTTCGCCATCATCACGCCGGCGCTGGTCATTGGCGGATTCGCCGAGCGCATGCGTTTTTCTGCCGTGCTGGGATTTACCGTTCTTTGGTTGCTTTTCGTCTACGTCCCCTTGGCGCACTGGGTGTGGGGCGGTGGATGGCTGGCGAAACTCGGCGTCATGGATTTCGCGGGCGGCATTGTGGTGCACGTGAGCGCGGGTGTCGCCGCGCTGGTTTGCGCGCTGGTGCTCGGCCGACGTCGCGGTTTTCCGGAAACCGCGATGGCGCCGCACAGCCTGCCGCTCACGGTCGCGGGCGCCGGAATGCTCTGGGTGGGCTGGTTTGGCTTCAACGCCGGCAGCGCGCTCGCCGCGAACGGTTCCGCGGGCATGGCCATGCTTACCACGCACATGGGTGCATCAGCCGGTGCGCTGGCGTGGATGATCATCGAGTGGATCAAGTTCGGAAAGCCGTCAATGCTGGGCGTCGTCACCGGTATGGTTGCCGGTCTCGGGACCATCACGCCGGCGTCCGGCTTCGTCGGCCCGCTTGGCGCTGTGGTCATCGGTCTTTCCGCGGGAACAATCTGTTTCTTCGCGACGCAACTTCTCAAGCGCACGCTGCACATCGACGACTCGCTCGACGTATCGCCGGTGCACGGCGTCGGCGGCATGATCGGCACGCTGCTCACGGGCGTGTTCGCGGCCGTTTCGCTGGGCGGCGTCGGCTTTCCGGTGCAGCAGAGCATGGGCGCGCAACTGGGCGTTCAGTTGCTTGGCGTCGGCGCGGCTGCGGCGTGGGTCGCGGTTGTCACCTGGCTGATCCTCAAGCTGCTCAATGCCGTGATCGGATTGCGCGTGCCCGAGGAAAAAGAGACCGAGGGTCTCGATCTCGCCGAGCACGGTGAGCGGGGTTACTCTCCTTAAGTTATGCCACGCGCCATTCGCATCCACGAAGTCGGCGGCCCCGAGGTCATGCTCCTCGAGGAAGTGGACGTGCCTGCGCCCGCGGCTGGCGAGGTACAGGTGGAACACACCGCCATCGGACTCAATTTCATCGACGTCTACGATCGCACCGGCCTGTATCCGCAGGCGCTGCCGGGCGGAGTGGGGCGCGAAGCCGCCGGGCGCGTGTTGGCGATCGGAAAACGCGTGCGCGGATTTCGCGTCGGCGATCGCGTTTCGTACGTGATGTCGCGGCCCGGGGCGTGCGCGGATATTCGCAACGTTCCCGCCGCGAGGCTCGTGAAAATTCCGACGGGCGTGAGCGATGAACATGCCGCTGTGCTCGCGCTCAAGGGCATGACCGCCTGTTTCCTGCTGCGCCACTGCTATCGCGTCAAGCGCGGCGACGTGATCGTCGTGCACGCCGCCGCGGGCGGTGTTGGATCTTTGCTCGCCCAGTGGGGCAAGGCGCTCGGCGCGCTTGTCATTGGCGTCGTGGGCAGCGAAGAGAAGGCCGGGCTCGCGAAGAAGAATGGCTGCAGACATGTGCTGATACGCGGACGTGATGAGATCGCGGCGAGCGTGAAGAAGATCAGCAAGGGTCTCGGCGCACATGTCGTGTACGACGGCGTGGGCAAGGACACCTTCATCGAGTCGCTCGATTCGCTGCGCAAGCGCGGCATGATGGTGTCGTACGGCAACGCTTCGGGACCAGTGCCGCCGTTCTCTCCCGCCGAACTCGTGAAGCGCGGCTCGCTGTTCCTGACTCGGCCGACGATGTTCGACTACACCGAGTCGCGCGCCGATCTCGAGGCGATTGCGCGCGAGACGTTTGCGGCGGTGAAGAAGGGCTGGATCAAGGTGCAGATCCACCAGCAATACAAACTGGTCGACATCGCGCAGGCGCATCGCGACCTGGAAGCCCGCAAGACCACGGGCGCCAGCATCATCGTTCCCTAGCTGCGGTTATCTAACTACGTGCAGCGCGCGGGCATTGCGCCCGACCGCCAGCGCGCCGGAGCGCACCACTTCGACGATGTCGGTGCGTTCGCCGAGGTCGCTCACGAACTGATTCACTTCGGCCTCGGAGGCCGTGAGCTCCACCACGAAGCCTTCGGGTGAGGGCTCGAGTACGCGACCCCCGGCCCGCACCACGTAACCGCGCACCGAATCGATCAACTGCGGCTCGACGCGCAGCTTGAGCACCACGAGCTCGCGCTCGATGTGCTCACCTCGCGTGAGATCTTCCACCGCGACCACGTCGATGAGTTTGTTGAGCTGGTTGACGATCTGCAGAATCACGCTGTCCGCACCCGTCGTCACCAGCGTCACGCGCGATACCGACGCGTCATCCGTGGCTGCTACCGACAGCGACTCGATGTTGTAGCCGCGGGTACTGAAAAGGCCCGTCACACGGGTGAGCGCGCCGGCCTCGTTCTGCAGGTGGATGGCGATGATATGACGCATGGTTCTGTAGGAATCGGGCAGCGGGAACGGCGGCCAGAATAGCGGTTTGCGCCCAATCCATTCAATCAAACAATACAAAATGCTAGGCTCGCGGCAGCTATGGCAAAACCCCCTACGAAATCAACAAATATCCGTGACTTGAGCGCGCCGACGAAGCCGGCGACGCCCACCATCGCCCATCCGCTCGCGGGTCAGAAGATGACCGGCGCGGAAATGATCGTGCAGATCTTGGCGGACGAGGGCGTATCAACGATTTTCGGTTATAGCGGCGGCGCCATCCTGCCTACCTACGACGCGGTGTTTTGCTACAACGAAGACCGCGCGAAGAAGGGCGAGCAGCAGATGCCGCTCATCGTGCCGGCCAACGAGCAGGGCGCGGGCTTCATGGCCGCGGGCTACGCGCGCGCCAGCGGTCGCGTCGGCGTGGCCATCGTCACTTCGGGTCCCGGCGCCACCAACACGGTCACCCCGATCCGCGATTGCATGGCGGACTCCATTCCCATCGTTGTCATCTGCGGGCAGGTGCCCACCAGCGCGATCGGTACGGATGCATTCCAGGAAGCGCCGGTGCCTTCCATCATGGGTTCGGTGGCCAAACACATATTCCTCGTCACGGATCCGACGAAGCTCGAGACCACCGTGCGTACCGCGTTTGAAATCGCGCGCACCGGCCGTCCGGGCCCGGTGGTCATCGACGTGCCGAAAGATGTGCAGAACTGGTTGGGCGAATTCAAGGGCACGGGCACGCTGCCCATGCCGGGATATCGCAAGCGTCTCGAAACGCTAACTACCGACATCATCGACGGCACCGAAGCGAATCATTTCTTCGAGATGCTGGGTGAATCGCAGCGTCCGCTCATCTATGCGGGCGGCGGCGTCATCAACGGCAACGCCTCCGAGGAGCTGCGCGAGTTCGCGCAGGAATTCGGCATTCCGGTGGTCACCACACTCATGGGCATCGGCGCCATGGATACCACCAGTGCGCTCGCGATGCGCATGCTCGGCATGCACGGCCAGGCATTCGCCAACTACGCCGTCGACGACTGCGACTTCCTGATTGCCATCGGCGCGCGTTTCGACGATCGCGTCGCGGGTAACCCGGCGAAGTTCGCACCCGGTGCAAAATACATTGCGCACTTCGACATCGACCGCGCGGAGATCAACAAGGTGAAGCGCGTGCAGTGGAGCCACGTGGGCATGTTGCCCGAGGCACTCAGCATGCTCACCGCGCACGGTAAACGCGCCGGTTTCAAGCGCGACCGCTCGAAGTGGCTGGCGTATCTCGCGGATATGAAGCGCACCTACGCGATGAACTACGATCGCGACAGCGAGAAGATACAGCCTTACTACGTCATCGAAGAGATCAACCGCGTCACGAAGGGCGAGGCCATCATCTCCACGGGCGTCGGCCAGCATCAGATGTGGGCCGCGCAATACTGCGATTTCCGCAACCCGCGCCAGTGGCTCACGTCAGGCTCCATGGGCACCATGGGCTTCGGTTTGCCCGCCGCCATCGGCGCGCAATTCGCGCGTCGCGACAAACTGGTCATCGACATCGACGGCGACGCCTCGGTGCGCATGAACTTCGGCGAACTCGAAACCGTGACCACCTACGACCTTCCCGTGAAGGTCGTGATCCTGAACAACAACGGCGATGGCATGGTGAAGCAGTGGCAGAAGCTGTTCTTCAAGGGGCGCCTGTCGGCTTCGGAGAAGACGCTGCACACCAAGGACTTCATCAAGGCGGCGCAGGCCGATGGATTCAAGTACGCCGTGCGGCTCGATCGCAAGGCCGATGTGCCAACCGTGATTGAGCAGTTCCTCGCCTTCAAGGGCGCGGCCTTCCTCGAAGTCATCATCGATCCGGATGCCGGCGTGTACCCGATGGTGGGCCCGGGCCAGCCCTACGAGGCCATGATCACCGGTGACTGGATTCCGTCGCGCAAGAAAGTGGACGTCAAGCCGCCAGGCGCGAGTGAAATGTTCTAGTTAGTTGAGTGAGATGAAATACCTGCACACCATGGTACGCGTCACCGACGTCGACGCCTCGCTGAAGTTCTACTGCGACGCGCTCGGGCTGGAAGTCGTAAAACGCACCGACTACCCGCAGGGCAAGTTCACGCTCATCTTCCTCGCGGCGCCCGGCGACAGCACGGCGCAGGTGGAGCTCACGCACAACTGGGAGCCCGAGGCCTATGGCGGCGGCCGAAACTTCGGCCACCTGGCCTATGCCGTCGACGACATCTACGCAACCTGCGAGCGGCTGCAGAAGCATGGCGTGACCATCAACCGCCCACCCCGCGACGGCCGCATGGCCTTCGTGCGTTCGCCCGACAACATTTCCATCGAACTACTGCAGAAGGACGGCTCGCTGCCGCCGAGCGAGCCCTGGGTGTCGATGGCCAACACCGGCGTGTGGTAAGCGCGCAGACCTCGGAACGCCTCGCGGCGTTTCGGCTCGGCCAGCGCGCCATTCTTCCCTCGCTGCCCGGCGCATTCGCCTGGGGAATGATCAGCGGTGTCGCCATGGTGAAAGGCGGCCTCGCCGTTCCCTGGGCGATCATGATGTCGCTGCTGGTGTATGCGGGCTCGGCACAACTCGCGGCATTGCCGCTCATCGTCGCCGGCGCGCCGCTGTGGGTGATCGTCGCCACCGGACTCATCACCAATCTGCGCTTCGTCATCTACAGCGCGGCGTTGCGCCCGCATTTCGCCGACCAGCCTTGGCCCAGGCGCGCCGCGCTGGGCTTCTTCATGACGGACTTCACTTTCACTCGCTTCATGCGCTCCGCCCAGGAAGGCACGCTGCCCGAGCACCGGGACTCCTGGTTCGCGGGTGTCTGCGCCAACAACTGGATGACCTGGCAGGTCTCGGCGATCACGGGAATCATCGGAGCGAGTTATGTGCCCACCGACTGGGGCCTGGAATTCACCGGCACGCTCGCGCTCGTAGCGCTCGTGGGCCCAAGTCTGAACGCGCGGCCGGCAATCGTGGGCGCCGCGGCGGCGGCGGCGGTCGCACTCATCGCCTACCCGATGCCGTTCAAGCTCGGCCTGTTTTGCGGCGCTATCGCCGGCATCCTCGCCGCGACGATGACCGACGCGGCTCAACAGCGCTCGCCGGCGCCGTCCGCGGAGGACGCATGAGCGATCCGGTCGCAGGCTGGGCTTTGGCCGTGGTGATCATCGGTCTCGCCCTATCTACCTTCGTGACAAGAACTTCATTCCTGCTCGCCGGGGCGAAGTTGCGTCTCGGGCACCGCGTCGAAGTCGCGTTGCGCTACGCGCCGGTGTGCACGCTCGCCGCCATCATCGTGCCGGACATCCTGATTCATCCGCCTGGTCACGCGATCGATCTGTCGCTCCTCAATCCGCGTCTCATTGGCGCGCTGGCCGCGGGACTGTGGCTTGTCTGGTCACGCAATATTGTTGGCTGCCTCGGATTGGGCATGGCCGCATACACGCTCGCTAGACTC
>Ga0193717_1000934_pt1 | contig 18410 bp, 17 predicted proteins | sample U2c2metaG_FD_145900 | JGI IMG/M metagenome (GOLD analysis project Ga0193717, IMG submission 145900) | Soil microbial communities from a riparian zone of the East river system, Colorado, United States - U2c2 | ecosystem: Environmental > Terrestrial > Soil > Riparian zone | place: USA: East River... | reverse complement strand
GGGCTGGATTTCTCGATTTCTTATACGACACGGGCACCCCGGGGGTCGGAGGAGAATGGCCGGGAGTATCACTTTACTACCCGGGAGGAGTTTGAGCGGATGATTGCGGCCGGGGACTTCCTGGAGTGGGCTGAGGTCTTTGGGAACTATTACGGGACGGCGGTGTCGGCGCTGGAACATGCGAGGGTGGCGGGGAAGGATCTGCTGCTGGACATCGACGTGCAGGGTGCAGTGCAGGTGATGCGGAAGCTGCCAGAGGCGGTGTCTATCTTCATCCTGCCGCCGAGCCCTCAGGTGCTGGAGATGCGGCTGCGAAACCGGAGCGAGGCCGAGCAGGTGACTTCAGAGACGGTGATCAAGAGCAGGCTCGCTGAGGCGAAGAATGAGCTGAAGCAGATATGGGACTACAAGTATGCCCTGGTGAACGATGTGCTGGATCAGGCGGTTGCGGAGATGCGGGCCATTGTTTTGACGGAGCGCGGTGTGTGGGATGGGGTGCAGGGTGTCGCGGCTGGTTGCAGGACGGATGCCGCTTCGCCCAGGTTGAGGGCGGCGCTCGGTACCTTTGAGAGATAGAGACGGGTTATCCACTGCGATTTGTGTGTCGGATTTGGCTGGGCTGAGTTATAAATTCAGACTACGGGGTGAAACGCATGACGATTGAGAATGCCTTCCACAACAAGTACAGCCTGGTCAAAGGTGCGGCGCGTCGGGCGCGGCAGCTACAGTCCGGTGCCTCGCCACTGATCGTTGCCAAGTCGATGAAGGCTTGCCGCGTGGCGCAGGACGAGATTAAGCAGGGCCACGTGAAGTTCGTTCTGCCGGAGCGCGTGGCGGAGCCGACGTTGGACATCGTCCACTAGCAGCGCGCGATACCATAGAGACATGGCAGGAGATGTTGAGCAGCTGCGGGCTTATGTCGAGTACTTCCGCGACATGGGCGTTCATGATTTTTATCGTCAGGGTGCGCCGGTCTTCTCTGAGGCTGCTGCTGTGGTTGCCGATGTTACGGCGGTGGAGGCTCAGCCTTTGCCTGTGGCTGCGGTTGTCGCACCGGAGTACAAGGCGCCTGCCGTTCCTGCCAAGCCTGATTATCTGGAGCCTCCAGTTCCGAAGCTTGTGAGTTTCGATGACCTTGTACCTCTGCCTGGGAGCCGGGTTCCCGCGGCTGGGAAGGCAGATGCGCTGCGTGCGATCCGGGAGGAGATTGGGGATTGCACTCGTTGTCCACTGGCGTATGCAGGGCGTCGCAATATTGTGTTTGCCGATGGCGATCCGAATGCGCGGCTGATGTTCGTGGGTGAGGGGCCGGGGGCGGATGAGGATGCCTCGGGCGTTCCTTTCGTCGGCAAGGCCGGGCAGCTGTTGAACAACATGATCGTGGCGATGGGCCTGAAGCGCGAGGAGGTCTACATCGCCAATATTGTGAAGTGCAGGCCTCCGGCGAACCGGGTTCCGGAGCCGGTGGAGGCGAATACCTGCTCTCAGTTTTTGCTGCAGCAGATCGATGTGGTGCAGCCGCAGGTGATCGTTGCGCTGGGGGCTACGGCGGCGATGTATCTGCTCGGGGTAAAGCAGTCGCTGACTGCGCTGCGGGGCCGTTGGCACGGGTGCCGGGGGGCTAAGCTGGCAGTCACCTATCATCCGGCGTTTCTGCTGCGGGATCCCCGGCAGAAGGGGGAGGCTTGGAAGGATCTCCAGAGGGTGATGGCTGAGCTGGGTTTGAAGGCTCCGGTGAAGGGTTAGGGACCCCTTTCCCCCGGGCGGCGGCCGCCTCTCTTGGGTTGAAGAGAACAGTCGCCCAGCAAAGGGATGTGGTTGGAAAGTTCCGGACGGTTGTGGCGATGAAAACCTTCGGGATCCTTCGCTCCGCTCAGGATGACAGCGTAAGACAAAAGTTCTGCAGAGTGATGGTGGGACTCTTCGGTGAAAAATCGCTGATTTAGAGCTAGCGGACGGAATGCTGGTGACTCGAAATGGTGAGGGAAAAGTTTTTCCCACCAGTGAAGTAAATCGGCAGGATAAATATCTGTTTCGTCAATTTCCCCCAATTAATAGCTGAATTCGCTTTCCTTTGGTTGCGGAATTTCTGTATATGTGCTTATTTTTTGCAGTTTTCTGAAAATTGCTGCTATTGGCGCTTGACGTGCTTTTAGGCAACGGCAGCATGCGTAGTGCGACATAACCGTCCATTGAAGCGTTCGTTCAGAGATGCCGTTGTCGCACGCATGAGAAAGAATCTTCGGGGTCTTCTTATGTCGGATCGTAAAGTCAACTCATTTCATAACAGTCTATGTGCAACTGCGGCTCTTCTCCTTGTGTCACCCGCTGCATTCTCCCAATCGAATTCGAGCACGGCTAGCCTGTCGTCAATGACGACGCAGCGCGAGACGTCAACAATTGCGACTACGTCCAGTCTTGTGAGCTTCACCATGATTGCTGCCGACAGCGTTCCTGTTGTGGCTGATATCACCTCGGCTCTCTATGCGGAGTGGCCTAACCTCATGATGAATTCTTACATTTCTGATTCGACTTCAGATCTCGTTGCTGCGAGGCTACCCGTTGCGAACAGTGCAACCTCTACAGAGAGTGTGCTTGGCTCCGAACACGGAGTTGCGATGGTGAGAACGGCGATCAAGGTCGTTGCCAGACCAACAGAAGTCGATACAACCGAAGGTTACGAGCGGCGGATAGACCCGCGAGAGATCGAAACCTCTGCTGGGACCTTTGGCGATCCTGCTCGATTCATGCAGATGTTGCCGGGAATCGTGTCGGACAACGACAAGTTCAATGACTTTGTCGTACGCGGAGGAAACCCTCAGGAGACTCTTTTTGTTGTCGACAACATTGAGATTCCATCGATCAATCAACTGGCACTCTCCGATACGACTGGCGGATTTGTGTCAATGATCGACAATGCCGCAATTAAGCAGATAGTCCTGCACACCGATACCTATGACAGCAAATATGATCAACGCCTGTCGGCTGTAGTAGAGATTTCGACCAGAAAAGAAGATGGAACCGTTGCCCATACTGAGTCGGAGATCGGCCTGGCTGGAGCCGGTGGCTCCTTCAGCCGGCCGTGGGGTACGGATGGAGCAATGTTTCTTTCCGCTCGTCGCAGTGTTCTCAATTTAATGACCAATGATATTGGGATGAATGGCGTTCCTATCTACAGCAATAGCCTGTTTAGGGCGGACAAACGTATGGATGAACGAAATAACTTCTGGGGATTGTCGTTGACGGGTATCGACTCGATGAAGATCCATCCGAGTCCTACGAATCCCTGGGAGACAAACCCCTATGACGTTACCTACAAAGGGTGGCGCAATACCTCCGGACTTAACTGGCAGCACATCTTTTCAAAGAGATCATTCGGAGTTGCGAGTTTAGCCAACTCGGAACAGTCACAGTCGTTACGTGTCAATGCGCAGATGCTAGGCGACGCTACAGTTTATGCAGAAGATACAAGCAATGGAATCACGACAGCGAAGTATGATGAGACGCTGCAGGCGACGCCATGGCTGACCATTACGGCGGGCGTTCGGACTGCGGTAGATCGGTTGAACTACAAGTTAGACCAGCCACTGGGATTACAGAATCCTTATAGCGAGAGCGCGGCGCCGACCGACGCGCTGTCTCTCGATCGTAAGTTTTCTACTTTTTCATCGGCGGGGTATAGCCAGGCTGCCTTCCTGCTTCCGCATGGGATGAAAGTAGTCGTGGGACAGAGGTTTTCGCAGTGGGCGATTTTGGGAAGCACGATGTGGACGCCAAAGGCTCTGTTCATGATGCCGATCCTTGGCAGAACGATGCATGTGGGATATGCGGAGTACGCACAGCTTCCCGCGTCTCTCTTTATCGTCGCGTTCAAAAATCAAGATTCACTAAAGCCGATACGCTCGCAGCACCTGACGTGGGGAGTGAGTATTTTGCAGTCACACCATGCACGCGTCTCCGTCGAGGCATATCAAAAGCGCTATATGGACTATCCCGTGGCTGTTAACTATCCGCAGCTATCGCTGGCAAATATCGCTAACACCTTCGGGCAGGCCTTCCTTATGTTTCCCATGACAAGCAAGGGATCCGGTCTGGCGCGGGGCGTCGAACTCTCGCTTGATTACAAGCCATTCTCCCGGTTGACCCTGACGAGTGCCGTGACCTATTCAAGGAGCTGGTATTCCGGATTGGATGGTGTGTTGCGTCGGGGCAACTTCGATCTTCCACTGGTGGCCAATGTCGCAGGCAATCTGCGTTTGAAGGGAACGATGGCTCTGTCCTTTCGCTACAGCGGAGCGTCCGGCAAGCCCTACACGCCAGATAATCTCGTGCTGAGCATAGCGCAGAATCGAGATGTCTATGATCTTTCGAAGATCAATGCAGTGCGCGCAGCGGCCTATAGCCGTCTCGGACTTTCGGTTGGAACAGAGTTATCCCATACGACGGGGAGTTTTCACGTGGCATGTCGGGCTGCAGAATGCTCTAGGGACGAGCAACTTCTACTCCTATGAATGGCGGCCTCGCCTTAAAGGTCATAAAGATGCTGGTGTGCTTGCTCAAGAGCAGATGCCAAGATTTCCCGATGGAGGAGTTAAGTTCTCCTTTTGAGTCAGCTACGGAGGGGTGATGCGAACTGTGTTGGCTCGGCAGGAGCGGATGGGGCCGCACGCTGTGGGCTGGGCGCTCTTGTCCATACAGACCTCGACTGCTGTGAGGCGGTTGTTGCCACAGCTTAGGGCAAGGCTGGCGGCGGGGAGGGTCGGGTTGGCTGTCTGGAAGAGGCCGATGATCTGGGCCGGGGGCAGGGAGGTCTGCTGATCGAGATGGGCGAGCCGGGTGGGGATGGCTATGCTGTGAAGGGCCCGGCGGGCGAGGGTGAAGAAGGCATCGGGCGATAGGCCGGAGCAGGTGCCGTGGGTCTTCCACTCGTGACGTAGGAGGCCAGGGTCGGGGTAGATGTCGCGGTAGGCGGCGGGGTTACTGGGTCCGGGAGCGTTGGAGCAGTTCTGGGGGTAGGTGCCGTTGGCGTTCTGGGGCCAGAGACCGTGCAGAACGAAGGCGGGGTGCTGGGCGCACTCGCGGGCTGTTGGGTGGGCTTCACAGAATTCGGGAGACCAGGAGAGATTGAGGAGGTAGTAGTCGAAGGGTGGGTCCGATGGCACGGCCTGAGGGATGCGGGTCTGTTGCCGGGGTGGCTGTTGCGCGGTGTTGGGCGACTGTGTTGGGGCTTTGGATGTGTTGCAGCCAAGAAGCAGGAGTGGCAGGAGGATGATCGCGAGGATTGATGCGTTCTTCATGCTCGGCTTTACCTTGGGTCGCACTTAGCGCTAGACTCCACTGAGTCTAAGCTATCGACCAGAAAGAGATTTATTGTGTAGCTTCGTCCGTAATAATCTTGCAGGAGACGGTGTCGCTTTGGCGGCGACTGTACGTGATCTCTCAGTAACCGCCTGTCCATCTGGACAGCACAACCTAGATGGCATAACTTCAGCTGGCAATCTTGAAATGAAGTCTGTGTCACGAAAAGAGACCGAACTGATTATGACGAGTCTGGATCGTAGAACTTTCCTTAAAGCCGCAGGTATCGCAGCTGCTGGATCGCGACTGCAGATGCTTGCGGCAGCCACTCATGAAGCGGGTCAGACAACAGCAGCGAACGATCACATCCAGATCGCGCTGATAGGCGCGGGGATTCAGGGTCAGGGCGATACGAAGAATGCGATCCAGGTTCCCGGAGTCAAGCTTGTCGCTGTCGCGGATTGCTATGACGGCCGCCTGGCACACTCCAAAGAGCTATGGGGCAACGATCTCTTTACGACGAGGGACTACCGCGAGGTACTCGCACGGCAGGACATCGATGCTGTGATCATCGCCACGCCGGACCACTGGCACAAACAGGCTGCGGTCGATGCGATGAAGGCGGGCAAGGACGTCTATTGCGAGAAGCCGATGATCCATCTTTACTCGGACGGTCCGGAGATCATCGAGACGGCGCGCTCCACGAAGCGCATCATTCAGATCGGCAGTCAGCGGGTCAGTTCGATCATCTATGCAAAGGCGAAGGATCTGCTCGCCGCGGGGGCCATCGGTCAGCTGAACATGGTGACGGCGCGGTGGGATCGGAACTCGTCGCTTGGAGCGTGGAACTATTCGGTGCCGCTGGACGCCAGCCCGGAGACCTGTGACTGGCCGCGCTTTCTGGGATCGGCTCGAAAGATTCCGTTTAATGCGGAACACTTCTTCCAGTGGCGCAAGTGGAAGAACTACGGCAGCGGAGTGGCGGGAGATTTGTTCGTCCATCTCTTCAGCGGGACCCACTTCATTACCGGCTCACACGGCCCCACACGCGCCATGGCCACTGGGGGGCTGCGCTTCTGGAAGGACGGCCGCGACGTTCCCGATGTGTTGCTCGCTCTCTTCGATTATGCCGAGGGCTTCAACCTCAGCCTTCGCGTCAACTTTGTCGATGGCGGGGATGAGAGCGAAGGGCTCATTTTTACTGGGTCGGAGGGCATCATGGAGATTGCCGGCAACACGGTTACGGTCACCCGCTCGCCACGGGAGAAGGAGCCCGGTTACAAAGTCGAAACGTTCACCGATGCGATGCAGAAGCGTTACATCGAGCAGTACCGGCAGAAGTATCCGGTGGAGCATCCTACAGGAGAGCCTCCGGCTGGGGTGGAGAAGTATGTTGCGCCGAAGGGGTACAGCGACAGCTACGACCATTTCCACAACTTCTTCGACTCAGTACGCACGCGCAAGCCTGTGGTCGAAGACGCGGTGTTTGGATTCCGTGCGGCTGGAGCTGCGCTGCTCAGCAACCTCAGCATGGAAAAGGGTCGTATCGTCGAATGGAATCCGAACACCATGAAACTGACGTAACCGCATCTTTCAAACACGAGCTCAAGTCAATCCCGGAAGGCTAACTACTCTATGCGTACCACTGTTCTTGCTCTCATCCTGCTCTCCCTCGGCGCAGGCGTCGCTTACGCGCAGGACCCCAGCGTTGCCAAGGAGTTTCGCCTTCCCACTTCCGGAAATGGCCCCGACGGTGCGCCTCGTGTCGCGTTCCTGGCGCATCGGCTTGGGACTGATCATGCTGAAGGCATCACCACGCTCGACATGAATAACGATGGCTTCGTCGACCTGGTGAGTGGAGCTTACTGGTACGAGAATCCCGGTGCTAACGGTGGGGACTGGAAGCAGCATCAGTACCGCACTGTGGGTATTCATGATGAGTTTGTCTCCGACTGCGGCGAGTGGACGATTGACGTGAATCACGATGGCGCACCGGATGTCGTCACTGCCGGCTGGATCACGAATGGCCTCTGGTGGTACGAGAATCCGAAGACCCAGGGAGCGATGTGGACGAAGCATCTTATCGCCGACAGCTATGACACGGAGGGCGGTGTGATGGCGGATATCAATGGCGATGGCAAGTCGGATGTTGGGCTGGCACACTATAACCACTCGGGCATACTGTGGGTTGATTTTTCGGGCTCTGAGCCGCGCGTTCATCATGTCGGCGGCAAGGAGCAGGATGGACATGGCATCGGGGTTGCCGATGTAGACGGCGATGGTAAAGCGGACATTCTGACGCCTTATGGCTGGTTCCGGAATATCGATGCCGACAACGATAAGTGGGAGTGGCATGGAGAGTGGAGGCTTGGCGACGCCGGATTTCCGATTCTTGGCTACGATGTAAACCACGACGGCAAGCTGGATATCATCTACGGGCAGGGCCACAGCTACGGGCTCTACTGGCTGGAACAGACAGGCACGGCGGCACACCGGGAGTGGAAGCGCCACACTATCGACGAATCGTTTTCGCAGTCGCATGCGCTGAAGCTTGTCGATCTTGATGGTGATGGGCAGCCTGAACTCATTACGGGCAAGCGCTATCGCGGCCACTCGGGCAATGATCCCGGCTCCTACGATCCGGTTGTGGTCTATGCCTACAAGATCGATGGCAAGACTGGATCGTTCACTCGCATGACGATCTCAGAGAATGGCACTGCGAGTGCAGGTACTCAGTTTGTCGCAGAAGATCTGGACCACGACGGCGACATGGACATTGCAAGCGCGGGTAAGCTCGGTGTTCACTTCCTCGAAAATCTCAAAGTCAGTCACGTTCCGAAGGCTATCCGTGAGGCGCAGCAGCCGATTGAACACAAATGGCCGTTCTCTGGCGAGGGCCAAGAGGTGCAACAGGAGAACGGTCCTCGTTGACGACGAAGGACACGGAGTTGTCCTAGCTCCGTGTTCAGCTCCATCCCCCATTGAGGCGTCCGATATACGAAAATAGATCATGACCGGTGTGCGAATGGACAAGTGGCTCTGGGCCGCCAGATTCTTCAAGACACGCGCATTAGCCGCGGACGCTTGTGAGCTGGGCCGGATTGAGTCCAACGGACAGAGAGCGAAGGCTGCACGCGAGGTGCGGGTCGGGGACCTCTTGCGAGTGAAGACCGAAGCGGGTGACTTTCAGATAGAGGTACTACTTCCCAGTGAGGCACGCGGACCGGCGGCGGTTGCGCAGACGCTGTACCGGGAGACAGAAGAGAGCCGGGTGTTGCGGCTCAAGGCGGCTGAGGAGCGCAAGGAGATGCTGCGCCTTGGCGTGTTGACCGAGGGGAGGCCGTCGAAGCGCGATCGCCAGGAGCGCAGCCGGCTTCGGGGTAAGATACATCGCTTCTGAGCAGAATGCTGGCGGCAGCGGCTAAGCTGGAAGGATGCCTTTGTTCTGCGATGTGGCTTTGCCGATTCCCCTCGACCAGACGTTTACCTATGCGGTGAATGGTGTGGTGCCTGTCGTGGGTGCTCGGGTGCTGGTGCCGTTCAGCGGGCAGCGGTTGATGGGCGTGGTGGTGCGGGTGCATGAGGATGCTCCCGAGGGTGTTGAGGTGAAGCCAGTGCAGCAGGTGCTGGACGATGCGGCGCTGCTGCCGGATGAGTTGATGCGGCTGGCTTCCTGGATTGCGCAGTACTATGTGGCCCCGCTGGGTGAGGTGCTGCGGGGGATGCTGCCGCTGGGGGCTGAGGTGAAGCGGCATGTGGTTTACCGGATCGCGGAGGCTGGGCGGAGGGTTTTGTACGAGGGGGCTGCGAAGGGGTCGTCGCGGCGGTCGAAGCTGTCGCCGGAGGCGCAGAATCAAGAGTATGCGGTGCTGAACTATCTGGAGGATGGGGCGGCGGCGAAGATCTCGGCGCTGCGGTCGGCTACGCAGGCGAATAAGGCTTTGCTGGAGGGGATGGTCAGGAAGAGGTGGCTTACGAGGGAGGCGCTTGCGGAGGAGCGGGATGCCAGGCGGCTGGAGCGGGTGGCGGTACTGGTGGCGGATGTTCGGTTGCCGAAGCTGGATGAGAATCAGGCGGCGATTATGGCTGAGCTTGCTGCTGTCGGTGGTCGGATGCGGGTGCGGGACCTGCGAGAGACACTGTCGCGGGCTGGGGTACCGGAGTCGACGCTGGGGACGCTGGTGAAGCGTGGCCTGGTGACGATGGAGGAGGTCGCTGAGGACTTCCATATGGGCGGGGTGGGCTCGCCGCACGGGAAGAAGCATGCGCATGAGCACGCTCTGAACGAGGCGCAGATGGAGGCGCTGGGCACGATTGCCGCGGCGATGGCGAAGGGCGGGTTTGCACCGCATCTGCTGTATGGGGTGACGGGGTCGGGGAAGACGACGGTTTATTTTGCGGCGATGCAACGGGCTCTGGATGCGGGGAGGTCCGCGCTGCTGCTGGTACCGGAGATCGGGCTGACACCGGCGATGACGGGACAGCTGGTGGCGGCGTTTGGGAGCGAGGTGGCACTGCTGCACTCGCAGCTGACGCCGGATGAGCGGGCGGAGCAGTGGCACAGGATTCGCCGGGGGGAGGCGAGGATTGTAGTGGGGACGCGGTCGGCGGTGTTTGCGCCGGTGGTGAAGCTGGGTCTGATCATCGTGGATGAGGAGCATGACTCTAGCTACAAGCAAGAGGAGACTCCGAGATATCACGGCCGCGATGTTGCCGTGATGCGGGCGAAGCTGAATGAGGCCGTGGTGGTGCTGGGGTCGGCTACGCCATCGCTGGAGAGCTGGTCGAATGCGGAGAAGGGGCGATATGCGCGAGTGGAGATGCGGGAACGTGTGGCGGATCGTCCGCTGCCGGCGGTGGAGTTGGTGGACATGCGCAACGAGTTCAAGGAGACGGGACAGGAGAATATCTTCTCGCGCAAGTTGATTGAAGAGACGCAGGCGACGCTGGACCGTGGGGAACAGGTGATTATTCTGCTGAACCGGCGTGGGTATTCGTTCGTGGTGATGTGCCGGAGTTGCGGGGAGAAGATCGAGTGTGAGAACTGCGCGATCTCGATGACGTACCACAAGCCGGTGAGCGGCGATTTAGCTCAACCGGGACAGCGGCTGGAGTGCCACTACTGCGGGTTTCGGAGATCGGTGCCTAAGACTTGTCCTAAGTGTGAGAGCGAGCATCTTTACTTTCTCGGGGCGGGGTCGCAGCAGGGAGAGGAACGACTACAGGAGTTGTTTCCAGGGGCGCGGATCGGGCGCATGGATCGGGATACGGTGCGAGGACGCAGCGATATGGAGCGGCTGCTGTCACGGCTTCATGCGGGAGAGATCAACCTGCTGGTGGGCACGCAGATGATCGCCAAGGGGCATGACATTCATGGCGTGACGCTGGTGGGTGTCGTGGGCGCGGACTTCGCACTGGGGCTGCCGGACTTTCGCGCGGCGGAGCGGGTGTTTCAGTTGCTGACGCAGGTGTCGGGACGGGCGGGGCGTGGGGATCTGCCGGGGAAGGTGCTGGTACAGACGTATCATCCGGACCATTATGCGATCCAGTTTGCGGCGCAGCATGACTATCCGGGGTTTGTGGCGAAGGAGATGCAGTACCGGCGATGGATGCACTATCCGCCGTATGCGGTGCTGGCGAATGTGGTGATCCAGAGCGAGAGGCTGGAGGAGGCGACGGGATGGTCGGCCGCGATGGGGAGGTGGTTTCAGCAGGCGCGACTGGACAAGGTCCGAGTGCTGGGACCGGCGGCAGCACCGATTGTGCGGCTCAAGCGAATCTATCGCTACCACTTTGTTTTGAAGGCGGAGCGGAGACAGACGTTGGGCGAGGCGCTACGTGCGATGCTGCGGTTCGCTGAGGCGCAAAACATTCCACGTCGAAATCTCGTCATCGACGTGGATGCCGTGCATTTGATGTGACGGAGCGAGTTACTCCAATAGGTGGAGCTCTTTGCCGGGCTTGAAGCGAACAGCTTTGCCTGGAGCGATCGTGACTTCGGCACCGGTTCGGGGATTGCGACCGATACCCGTCTTCCTGGGCTTAACGGTGAAGACGCCGAACCCGCGAAGTTCAATGCGGTCTCCAGCAATCAAGTTTTGCTTCATGCTATCGAATATGGCGTCTACCGCAGCCTCTGCTTTTGTTCTGGGCAGGCCGGTACGCTCAACAACCCTTTGTATAAGATCCTGCTTAATCATTCTGGGCCGCCGTCCTTGGGCTGTAATTTTTTGTTCTAAAACTAACTGCTGACCGGGTTTAGTACCGTGATGTTAGAAACTCGGCACGAGATTGTCAACGATAGAACGCTGCCGTAAGATGAAGAATCTAATGAGGCAACGGGAAATGAGGCTTTACAGGGCCCTGTTCACCCCTATCTGCGACAATTAGAGACTCGATTCGAATTACGAAGGGAAGCGCACTAGAGTGGCCATTAAAAGCGACCGTTGGATCCGCCAGCAGGCGACGGAACATGGAATGATCTCCCCATTCAGCGAGAAACAGGTCAAGGAGGGAGTGATCTCCTACGGCCTTTCTTCCTATGGATATGACCTTCGGGTATCGGATGAATTCAAGATCTTCACGAATGTAAACAGTGCGATTATCGATCCGAAGAACTTCGATGAACGGTCGTTTGTGACGGTGCAGTCGGAGAGCGTGATTGTGCCGCCGAACTCGTTTGCGCTGGCGCGATCGATTGAATACTTCAAGATTCCGCGAGATGTTCTGACGATCTGCGTGGGCAAATCGACCTATGCGCGATGCGGGATTATCGTGAATGTGACGCCGTTCGAGCCGGAGTGGGAGGGCTATGTGACGCTCGAGATCTCGAACACGACGCCTTTGCCGGCTCGTATCTATGCGAATGAAGGGCTTTGCCAGATTCTGTTCTTCCAGTCCGATGAGATGTGCGAGGTCAGTTACGCAGATCGCAAGGGGAAGTATCAGAATCAGCAGGGTATTGTCCTGCCGAAGCTGTAGCACGACTGGCCTGATCTTCCTTGTTGTATTTTTGAAAACTGCCTACTGGATGATCAACAGCGTGAGGGCGCTGCGAAGGCCATGAAAGAGACGTTGTCTCGTGAACATGTGCGCATGGGTCTGATTGCAACGGACCCACTGCGTGTGCTTGGATTACAGGCAATTTTTTCTGAGGCTGACGGGGCTGAGGTGATTCCTCTGTCGGTACCCGGCGCGTTGGATGCATCGGGAGTCTCGCTGATTTTGATCGATGCGGCTTGCACAGAGCATATCTTCGAGTTGCTGGCGACGTTTCGGCGTATTCGGCCTCACCTTCGACTGATTGTTCTTGGGTTGGAGGAGGATCATGACTACATTCAGCGCATTATCGGAGCAGGAGCCAAAGGCTATCTGACGCATACGGCAAAGGAGAATGAGATTCAGCTGGCTATCGAGATTGTGCAGGATGGATCGGTGTGGGCGCCGCGGAAGGTGCTGGCCAGATTGCTGGAGTCCTCCACTGCGGAGACGCATGGCAGCAGTGTAGAGCCGAAGTTTACCGAACGGGAAGAACAGGTGCTTCGTCTGCTGGTAGCGGGGCGTCCGAACAGGGAGATCGCCAGTGCGCTGGGGATCGACGCAGCTACGGTGAAGGCGCATGTAGGCAGGCTCATGCGAAAGGTTGGAGTGGACAACCGGATCGCTTTGAGTGTGCAGGCAGTGAATCGTAACCTGCTGACAAAGTGATGATTTGGGAGTTCTGTGTATTAACTTTTCAGTTAACTTTCCCTGCGCAAAGGTCTACATACCTCCGTACCGTTGTGGGACAGACGATTGTGGGGCAAGCTTTCTCAAGCAACACAGACCTGGGAGAGGGGTTGTAGAGAGCGTGTCGGGGTCAAACCTGACACTATCTCTACAACCCCCATTTTTTTTGTTTGAGAACGTCCAATGTATGCGATACAACTTTGTTCGCGCGGGGGCCATCTCACATATTGTTGGAAATAGGCGAGTTGTGGCTTCTTGGGTTAATTTTTAATGTCTGTAAAGCGAAAGGCATAACAACGATGAAGAAGAAAAATCTATCTGCAATGATGTGTGGTGTGGCCATGGTGGCCGGTTCTCTATCCGCACATGCGGCAAGTGACAAAGCAAAGCTGGTTGAGCGTCTTGGGGATGCCACGTCGGTGCTGACCGAGATTCAATCTTCCCCTGATAAGGGAATACCGGCGAGCATTCTGTCGAGCGCGCATTGTGTCGTCGTGATCCCCAGCTTCAAGAAGGCTGCTTTTGTGGTCGGAGGGCAGTATGGCCAGGGAGTCGCAACCTGTCGGACACCGAAGGGCTGGAGCGCGCCCGTGTTCGTTCAGCTTGCGGGCGGCAGCTTTGGATTTCAGATCGGCGGTCAAGCGACTGACCTTATACTCGTTGCGATGAACGATCAGGGCCTTCAGGACATGCTGAAGAATAAGTTCAAGATTGGCGGCGACGCAGCGGCTTCTGCCGGCCCGGTGGGTAGGAATGCTCAGGCTGGGACGGACTGGAAGCTGAACGCTGAGTTTCTGACGTATTCGCGAAGCAAGGGACTGTTCGCGGGCATCGATCTGGATGGCACGGTGCTCTCGCAGAATCAGGACGATACCCGTACGACGTACGGCGACGCGATTCCTTACGAGACGGTACTGAAGGGGAATAAGGCGACACCCCCAGAGGCCCGACCGTTTGTCCAGACCGTTGCGAAGTACTTTGTGTCCTCCAGACAAGAATAGATGCGGTATATGCGACACCGGTAAGAGTCGATTGGTGTCGGTACTTCGAGAGGGTGGCCTTCGTGGCCGCCCTCTTCGCGTTTTTGGGCAGAACGGTTTGAAGGCCGGTAGACTAGAGGCTTGAGCGAAGTTCCACAGAAAGAGCTGCGACTGACGAAGGTCAGCGTCCGCGAGGCCATGGAGTTCGGCTTTGTGTGGCTTTTCGTTCACATCGTGCGCATGCTTCCGCGGAGACTGGCACGCGTGGTGGGCGCTGCGATTGGGGCGATCACTTTTCACGCGTTGGGACGGCTACGCCGGGTAGGCGTTCGCAATCTAACGCTGGCGTTTCCTGAGAAAACAGCCGAGGAGCGCGAAATGATTCTGCGGCACACTTATAGGAATCTGGGCTATCTGCTGGCGGAGTTCTGTCTGATGCCGGGGTATAGGGCGGAGTCGGCAAGCAAGTTTATTCAGTATCAAGGGCTGGAGAACTATCAAAGGGCGCGGGATAAGGGGAAGGGCGTACTGGTGCTTACCGGACACCTTGGGGCATGGGAGCTGTCCAGCTTCTACCACTCGCTGATGGGCCGGCCGATGGGAATGGTGATTCGCCGGCTGGACAATCCGCTGGTGGATACCTTCGTGAATCGAATTCGGTGTCTGCATGGAAATCGGGTGATCCATAAGGATGATTTTGCGCGTGGGCTGATTGCGTCGATGCGGGCTGGGGAGACGGTGGGAATTTTGATGGACACGAATATGACTCCGCCGCAGGGTGTGTTTGTGCCATTTTTTGGTGTCCTTGCTTGTACGGCTTCAGGAATGGCGCGGGTGGCGGCGAAGACGGGAGCTGCTGTGGTTCCGGGCTTTCTTTTGTGGGAAGAACATGAGCAGAGGTATGTTCTTCGGTTTGGCGAAGAGCTGGAGGTGGTGCATACCGATGATGCGGAATCGGATGCGTTGACGAATACAGCGACTTTTACGGCGGCGATTGAGGGATATGTCCGGCGGTATCCTGAGCAGTGGCTGTGGATGCACCGGCGCTGGAAGACGCGTCCGCCTGGGGAAGAGGGAGTCTACTGATGGCGAAGATCAGCGAGGTTGCTACCTGGATCGGAGTTCGTGCCCCTTCGTTTGAGGGCGAGATCGTTGAGGTTTCGAGTATTGAGGGAGCTACGGAGAGGTCGTTGGTATTTGCTGTGGATGCCCAGACGTTCGCGAAGGCGCTGGAGTCAAAGGCTGGGGTGATCCTTGCGAGCGCGAGGTTGGGATCTGGGGAGCCGGCAGATGAATCTGCTGCGGATACGCGGGTTTTGTGGGTTGCAGACCCGCGGTATGCTTTTGCCCTGGTCGCGAAAAAGTTGAGCGGGAGCGGTGCTGAGGCGGGAGTTCATCCTACAGCGGTGATGGGGGCAGGGGTTCGGATTGGGTTCGGGACGAGCATCGGGGCGGGTGTGGTGCTTGGGGATGGGGTTGTTCTTGGCAAGGACTGCGATATTCAAGCAAGGGTGACAATCTACGCGGGTGTGGTGCTGGGCGATAGGGTGGTGGTGCAGGCCGGGGCGGTGTTGGGGTCTACGGGATTTGGGTACGCCAGAAGTGCGGAGACAGGAGAGTATCTGCTGTTTCCCCAGCAGGGTCGGCTGTATGTGGAGGACGATGTTGAGATTGGGGCAAATACGACGATCGACCGCGGAGCGTTGGGAGAGACGCGGATTGGACGGGGGACGAAGATCGACAATCTGGTTCATATCGGGCATAACTGTTCGATCGGGAAGAATGTGATTATTGCGGCGCAGACGGGGATCTCGGGATCTAGCGTAGTGGAAGATGGGGCGATTCTGGGCGGGCAGGTGGGGATTGGAGAGCATGCTACGGTGGGGGCGGGTGTGATTCTGGGAGGTGGGGCGGGGGTTTTGAGTGGAAAAAAAATGCGAGGGCCGGGGGAGATCTTCTGGGGGCGTCCGGCGCGGCCTTTGAAGGAATATCTGCGGGATCTGGCGCGGTTGAAGAAGCGGTAAAACGCGTAAGATTTGCTGGTCAGGGTGTGGTTTTAAGGATGGCAACGCTGGACAGGTTGTGGCTTTTTGGTGGTGTGAGATGGCACTCGTAGTCGTCGGTGGACATACGCGGAACATCGGGAAGACCAGTGTGGTGGCTGGGCTGATTGCGGCACTGCCGGAGATGCGGTGGACGGCGTTCAAGATTACGCAGTTCGGGCATGGGATGTGCTCGGCCAACGGGGAGCCGTGCGATTGCGAGACGGCGGAGCATACGATTGCGGTGAGCGAGGAGCGTCCTGGAGGGGATAGTTCGACGGACTCAGGGCGGTATCTTGCGGCGGGGGCAGTGCGGTCACTATGGGTGAGGACGCGGCAGGGGGATCTGGCGGAGGCGATGCCACGGATTCGCAAGGAGCTGGGGAGGGCTGAGAATGCGGTGATCGAGTCGAACAGCATTCTGCGGTTTCTGCAGCCGGACCTCTATCTGAGTGTGCTTGATCCCGGGGTAGCAGACTTCAAGGAGTCGGCGCGGCGGTATCTGGACCGGGCGGATGCAGTGCTGGTGGCGGAGGGGGAGCTGGGAAGGCCGGAGTGGAAGGGTGTATCGCTGAAGCTGGTGGCGGGGACGCCGGTGCTGGCGATGAGGCCTCCGGTGTATGTGACCGAGGAGGTGGTGGCGTTTGTGGCGAAGCGGCTTCGGAAGAGCAGGAACGGGGAGTAGCAAGGAAGTAGAGGCAACGTAAGAATAGTTATGCTTGGGGATTCCAGGCGATTTTGAGGTGACGGGAGAGCAAAAGAAGGCCGTCGACTGAGGGTCGGCGGCCTTGGCAGGTTGATGTGCGATGAAGTTATTTGATGGTGCCGTTGAGGCCGGAGGGGAAGAAGACTCCCTGGTTGCTGGAGCTGCCTCCGGTCACGATGGCAAGGATCTGTGTGGTGGAGCGGCTGAAGCCGATGGTGTTTGAGTCCGCGTTGACGATGGTGGTGGCGGGGTAGTTGGAGGAGCTGCCGTTGAGGGCGACGCTGGTGGTGGTGATGCCTACATCATCGATCGGCGTGCCGGAGGGGTTGGCGAGTTTGGCACGGAAGGCGGAGATCTTCTGCGTGAGGCCATTGAGGGCCCCGGTGCCGGCATCGAGTGCGTTGATACTGGTGCGGACGAGGCCTGCGTGATAAGCCTCGACTGCATGGATGCCTACGGCTGCGGGCAGGATCTTCGTCTTGTCGGATATGAGGCCGGCGGCTCCGTGGTAGGCGGTGACACCAACGTCCTCAAAGATATATGCGCCGATGAGGAAGGTCGCGTCGCTGGCGAAGGGATCGAAGGCTGGCCCGATGCCGGCTCCTGAGGCAAGCGCGTTGAATGAGTTGTACAGATCGATGTTGGGCATCGAGACGGCCGCGGTGCCGAGGGCACCCTGAAGGAATTTGACGTGCTTCCCTTCTTCGATGGTGGTCTCAGCGGCGTAGGAGGCGATGGTAGGCATCTTGAACGGGACAGGAGCGAAGCTGGGTTTGAGGGTGACGGTTCCGCCGGTTCCACCGTTGACGCTGGTGGGAATGGGCGTCATTAGTTTGTCGATAGTGACGCCGGAGACGGCTAGGCTGTAGAACTGCGCCTCAAGATACTCGAGGTTGAGCGCGAAGTTGAGAATGTCGTTGTCGGTGACGGCGGCCTGCGCCTCTGCTTTGGGGGCGAAGGCCAGACCGGCGATAGCTGCGCCGCCGAGGGCGAGCATGGTACGGCGGCTGGAGATGATGGAGTCTAACTGTCTGGTCTCTTGGGTTGCCATGGGTATGTGTCCTCAGGAAGCGGTTGCGGTGATTTTGCCGTTGAGCCCGGCGGGGAAGAAGCCACCCTTGGTCTGCACGCCCGCGCCTGCGGCGTAGACGATGTGGAGGACCTGGTCGGTGCTGCGGGCGAAGCCGATGGCGTTGGTGGTGTCGGCGGCGACGATGCTGTTGACGCTAAGGGTGGTTTCGTTGCCGCCGCCCAGGGTGCCGCGCAGGGCGGAGACCTTGTTGGCGTAGTCGACGTAGGTTTGATCGTTGGAGGCAGCAGCCAAGCCTACGAGGAGCGTTCGGATCTCGGCAGCGTGGTAGGCCTCTACCGCCTGAATGCCTGCGGCAGCGGAGAGGATCTTCTTATCGGAGATTAGAGGAGCTGCGCCGGAGTAGGCTGTGACACCTACGTCCTCGAAGACGAATGCTCCGATAAGGAAGGCGTTGGTGCTGCTGAAGGGATTGAAGGTTCCTCCAGCGGAAACAACATCAGCGGCTATGGCAAGCGCGCTGAAGGCGTTAGTGAAGTCGATGGCTGGACGGGAGACGGGGGTTGCGCCAGCAGAGGTGATGGCGGAGCGGAGGAAGCGGACGTGGTTGAGCTCGTCCTGGGCGA
>Ga0193717_1000933_pt1 | contig 18436 bp, 20 predicted proteins | sample U2c2metaG_FD_145900 | JGI IMG/M metagenome (GOLD analysis project Ga0193717, IMG submission 145900) | Soil microbial communities from a riparian zone of the East river system, Colorado, United States - U2c2 | ecosystem: Environmental > Terrestrial > Soil > Riparian zone | place: USA: East River... | reverse complement strand
AGGCGGGATAGGCGGGATTTGCCGGGATGATGCCGCGGCATTTGGCGTCGCCCGCAGCAGGGTTTGACGTCTGCAGCAGCCTTCCTATTGGCGCTTTCCTCTCCGCATCGCGCAAGGCATCGCATTCTTTCCGCACGTCATTGAGGTCCGATCGCTGATTGCGCAGCGCGACCGACTTTCGATCCTCGGCGGCTGCCAACTGGTTGCGGGATCCCAGTGTCCCGGGTTGGCGCGAACCCGGCCTCCACGCCTTTCGGTGATCCCCGGCCTGCGTTAGGGTGACACGATGGGGGCGAGCTTCCATCGAGACAGCAATCGGATGCCGCGGCAGGCGCGATGCATCTGGCTCGCGATCGCAGGCTTTGTCGCGTGCGTGCCTGTCTGTGCGCTCGAGCGCGACCGCACGATCGCGCAGTTCTATCACACGGCATGGACCGTCAGGGAAGGCGCGCCCGACCAGATTTCCGCGCTGGCGCAGACGACGGACGGCTACATCTGGTTGTCCGCCGTGGCCGCGCTCTATCGCTTCGACGGCGTGCGCTTCAAGCGCTTCGAAGACATTACCAGCGACGTGTCCGCGCTGAAGGCCCTTGATGACGGCAGCCTCTGGATCGGCTACGAGTTCGGCGGTGCGAGCCTCCTCAAGGACGGGCAGCTGACAAATTACGGTGATCGCGAAGGCATGCCGGAGGGCACCGTGTTCGGCTTCGCCGCGGACCGCCAACACGCGGTCTGGGCGGCGACCGTGAAAGGGCTCATGCGTTTCGATGGCTCGTCGTGGCAGTCGATCGGCTCGGAATGGAACTATCCGGACGGCAAGTCGAGAGCCGTATTCGTCGATCACGAAGGAACTTTGTGGGCGGCCACCGGCGAGACGGTGATGTCGCTCGCGCCCGGCGCGCGGCGCTTCGAAGACACCGGCCGTCGTGCCAGTTGGGTCGTGCAGATGGCGCAGGCGCCGGACGGCACCGTGTGGACGGCAGATGCGTTCGGCACGGTGCAGGCGACCGTGTCAGCGAGCGGCGGCGCTCCCGCGAACGCCGGCGTGATCCGCGTCGAGTCGGGCGGACTCCTGTTCGACCGCGACGGCGCGCTCTGGGTCGGAAGCCTCGGCGACGGCCTGCGCCGCGTCGCGTATCCGGAGCGCGCGGTGCCCGATCGCGGCGGCGGCGAGATCGCGAGCGAAGCGTTCAAGCGCATCGAGGGCCTCAGCGCAGACTACGTGTGGCCGCTACTCGAGGATCGCGAAGGCAACATATGGGTCGGCACCAGCGGCGGTCTCGATGAGTTCCGCAACTCGGCGATCGCTCCGGCGCTGTTTCCGCCCGGCTCGCACGATCTTGCGCTGGTCGCCGGCGACGACGGCGCGGTGTGGGCCGGCACGACCAATCGCACACTGATGCGTCTTCGGAACAATATCGTCACTGCGACCGACGGTGCGATGCGCACGACCTGCGCCTACCGCGCCGACGACGGCACGATCTGGCTCGGCGGGCAGCAGGGCATCTGGCGGATCGTGGGCGACAAGCCGACGCTCGTGACCGCCCTTCCCGAAGGTGTCGGCAGCGTCGACGTGCAGTCGATGGTGATGGATCGTCGCGGCGTGCTCTGGGTCGGCATCACGAATGCGGGACTGTTCCGTCTCGCCGACGGAACATGGAGCCAAGTCGACGATCCGGCATTCACGATCGGATCGCGCAAGCTGAAGACGCCGCTCGTCGCGACCAGCGATGCGCAGGGCCGCATCCTGCTCGGCTATGGGCGAGGCGGACTGGTCATGATCGACGGCGACGCGACGAAGGTGTTCGCGGCCGGCGACGGGCTCGATCTCGGCAACGTCGCAGCCATCAAGCAGGGTTCGCGCACGATCTGGGTCGGAGGCGAGCGCGGGCTCGCTTCGTTCGACGGCAGCCGCTTCCAGACACTCGGCGTCGAAGGCGAGCCGCTGAGCGGCATCGTCGGCATCATCGAGACGGCCGACGGCAGCCTGTGGCTACACGCGGTTTCCGGTGTGCTGCATTTTTCCGCGGCCGAAGTCGCGCATGCGCTGGCCGATCCCACGTACCGCATGCGCTACCGCCTGTTCGACGTTCTCGACGGCCTGTCCTCGGGGCCGACGCAGCTGCGCCCGTTGCCGACGGCGATCGAGAGCAGCGACGGTCGCCTCTGGTTCGCGACCCTCAATGGCGCCGCCTGGATCGATCCCAAGAGCATTACGACGAACGCGCTGCCGCCGCCGGTCGTGATCGAATCGATCGGCGTCGGCGACAAGCGGCTTCCCATCCTCTCGCCTCTCAAGCTGCCCGAACGTACGAAGCAGGTCGAGGTCGACTACACCGCCTTGAGCTATTCGGTGCCGCAGCGCGTGCGCTTTCGCTATCGCCTCGACGGCGTCGATGCCGACTGGCAGGACGTGGGCGCGCGGCGTCAGGCGATCTACACGAATCTTGGGCCGGGCGACTATCGCTTCCGCGTCGTCGCGGCGAACGAGGATGGCATCTGGAACGAGGCCGGTGCCGCGCTCGATTTCGCGATCGCGCCGGCCTACTATCAAACATGGTGGTTCCGCGCGCTGTGCGTCGTCCTGGCCGCTGTCGTGATCTCGCTACTTTTGTATCTGCGCGTGCGGGCGGTGCTCGCGCGTATGCGCGCGCGCCTGGAAGAGCGCCTGGAAGAGCGCCACAACGAGCGCGCGCGCATCGCGCGCGATCTGCACGACACGCTCTTGCAGAGCATCCAGGCCCTGATGATCCGGTTCCAGATCGCCGCCGTCGAGATGCCGGCAGGAAGCGCGGCGCGCAACGCGATAACACAGGCGCTCGATCTCGCCGACCAAGTACTGGTCGAGGGCCGCGACCGCGTGTCGGATCTCCGCTCTTCGATCGACAGCGCCGAGGATCTCGCGCAGGCATTCACGACCATCGGCGAGCAGATGGCCACGGAGCATGATGTCGAATTCCGCGTGATCGTCGAAGGCCAGAAGCGCGTGCTCGACGCAAATTTCAGTGACGAGATCTTCTGCATCGGCCGCGAGGCCTTGGTCAACGCGTTCCAGCACGCGCATGCGGCGTCGATCGAGATCGAGATCGCATTCGAGACCGACACGCTGCGCGTACGCGTGCGCGACGACGGCGTCGGCATCGACGCGGGTATCCTCGAGGCGGGCCGCCGACCCGGGCATTGGGGCCTACCGGGCATGCGCGAGCGCGCGCTCAAGATCGGCGCTCGCCTGGATATCTGGGGCGGCACCGGATCAGGCACCGAAGTTGAGCTGCGGGTGCCGGCGAGCGTAGCGTATCTTGCGGAATCGGGACGATCATGGCGACAGCTCGTGCGCCGGATCGTCGGCGCGGGACGATGACATGAGCGATCAGGAACAGCGCATCCGCGTGCTCATGGTTCACGACCATCCGCTGCTGCGACGTACAGATCAACTCGTGGAGGTTTTGAATCGCCTGCGCATGGTGACGTCCTTGTCGTCGTTGCCTGACGCGAGGATAGGCAGCGGCGTCTCGTTACTAGGGTTTGCGAGCAAGTATGACGGGCAAGCCAACGAGCCACCGCAGCCGTCGCGAAGGCGTGAGAATCTGGGCGCCAATGAAGCCCGCTGCGCTCAGCCGATCGATGATGTCACGCCCGTAGTCGCGGAAAGCGAGGATGCCTTCCGGACGCAACGGGTCGAGGTGATAAATGGGTTCCAGCAGGTGTTCGACAACGCCCCCGCGCCAACGTGCCCGCTCTACGGTATGCAAACCATCGTGCATCGGAACCGTCACGCATCGGTCTCAGTCATGTCGTGTCGAGCGAGTGGCCGAGGCCGTGGCCGAGGCCGAGGCCGCGCGTTCGACTGCGTTCGCCGTATCCCGGCTGTCGCCATCAGCAAACACACCAACAGCCCTAGCCAGATCGGCGACAGCGTCGGGACCGGCGCAGCAACAGCAACGGGACGCCGCAGAAATTCTGTGGCGGAGTTGTTGCTGTTATCGAGATCGTCGAAGACCGACATGTCGAAGGCGACCGGAAAAACAGACGGAGCCCACGGCGTGAAGTCGAGGCTCAAATGGCAGTCGCGCGTTTCACCCACATCTATCGGGTCATCCGGCCACACGGCATACCAGATGTATATGTAAAAGAACGAGTCTTCGAGGTCCACGGCAGCTAGGACGAGTTGATATCCGCAGTCGATCGAGGCGCTGTTCACGTCGAGTTCGTCGTAAATTGGCGAACTCCCCAACGCGAGGCGCGTCACCGGCTCCGGGCCGCGGTTAGTGATCGAGATCGTGAACGCGATCCGCTCGCCTGATTGCAGATTGACGCTGGGCTCGGCCGTCAGTGCCACTGAGACGTCGGACGGCAAGAAGATCGGTCCCGCAGTCAGATTCGCACAGCCTCCGATGCAGAACGCGAGCATCAGCGCCGTGCGTAGCTCCTTCATGCGCTGCGCACGTCCAATGGCGCTCACAGCGGCGGCGCCCGATCGATCACCCTCTTTCGATCGAACATCAGATCACGGAGCTTAGCAGCGACTTCCGGTGCGTCGCCCGGCAACTGCTCGCAGATCGTCGCCAGTGCGTTCACCGCCATGTTCGCGTCAGGCGATGGATGAGTGCGATCAGTTGGCCCTGCCGACACGTACTTGTCTTGGCGAAAACATGCTTAAGGTGAACGCGCGCGGTGCCGACGCTAACTCGCAGCCTGTCGGCAACCTCCTGCACACTCGCGCCACCAACAAAATTTGCTGCGAGATTCGCCTCCGTGGCCGTTAGTCCATAAAGCGCGCGCAGCAATGAGACGATGTTCAGTGCACTTTCGGCCGTGGCGGAAAGAACTACAAGGACACGAGCATGTGGAAGACCAATCGAGACTTCAGAGATACGAGATGTCAACGGGAGGCACGTTATGGAAACACGCTCCGAAGCTTCTGATTCGTTCGTCATCTGTGAAAGAGGCATCGAAATACCCCGTCGCTTCACGATGCTTCCGGCGTCTCTTACTGCCAAATCTAACGCGCGTTCGTCGGCATACTTTCCCGCTTTGAGACGCCCTTGTCGCGAGGTGATACGTTCCCCGTTCGTGATCTCCGTAGTTCCTGCCTGGTTGGCGTAAAGAATTTTTCCAGCATCGTCCAGTAGCACCAGCGCGTCGATCGCACGATCGAGCGACATCTCCAGCGATAGTGCATTACTGCGTAGCTTCGTGAACTGCTTGCGTAGCGATAGCGCAGTTGTCACGTGAGGCGATAGCAAGTTCATCACCGTGACGTCGTCCGCCGAGTAGGCGCCACGATCGCGGCTGCGCGGTATCGCGAAATTGGCTACCGAGTGTTTATCGATCGGAATGAGCGCTCCGCACGTATGGAACAGATCGCCATGCGGCTTCCAGAGATCGGTGTAATACTCAGTTTTGGCGAACTCGCTGGGCGCAATGAGTTCGTGTGAGCACACGTGCTGTCCATACGGCCGACCTGAGGCGGCGAAGGCCGCTGGCCAAGGGTCGATCGCCGCGAAATATGCAGCATATTCATCGAATAGTTGCTTCGAGAACGCGCCGACGGCGAATATTTCGGTGGGTCGATGTTCGACGTCGAGGATCGCGATCGCACTCGCGTCGCTTTCCATGGCGCGACTGAGTCGATGCAGGAAGACGCTCCAGCCATTGTCAATCACTTCGGCCTCGTACAGAGGCTGAAGAAGCCCGAGCACGACGGAGCGCGCATCACGTTGCATGACCCGGCCTCCCCCAACACCTCGTCCGCTGTGTCTATCTACCTCATTTGGGAGTCGCCGTCGAGCGGCCGCGATTCTAAGCTGCGGTGGACCACATTGGCATTAATCAAATAGGTGCGTTTCATACAATTGGGGCGTGAGGAGCAAATCCGTGCTCTTCGCTGGAGTGCTCAGTCGCTGGCGGAGGTATGACATGAAATCCGAAGGAGGATGCGTAGCGGCAAAAACGTCCCGATATTTCTCGCGCTTTGGCTGGAGTGCATCAGTCGTTTTCGCCGGCGCCTTCAGCCAGTCGGCGCAATCGGCCATACCGGCGTCGGAACGTGAGGTCCTGCTCGCACTTTACGAAGATCTTGGCGGACCGAACTGGGTCAACAGCACGGGCTGGAACGGCCAGCCGGGGAGCGAGTGCTCTTGGGCGCTCGTCTCATGCGACAGCACACAAACACATGTCACCGGGCTCAACTTTCGCGAAAACAACCTATCTGGCAATCTGCCGGCCATCGGGGCTTTGACTGCAATCGAATCCTTCGCCGCCGGCGGTAATCAGCTGACGGGCGCGATCCCCTCGTTGACTGGTCTGACGCATCTAGTCGACTTCGATCTCGAGGTGAATCAACTCACCGGCCCAATTCCAACGCTCGTCGGGCTCTCTAGTCTCAGGACGTTTTTTGTCCGAGGCAACTCCCTGAGTGGTTCCATTCCGTCACTCGCAGGATTGTCGAGTCTCCAATATTTTCGCGTCTCTAATAACGAACTGACGGGTTCGATTCCTTCATTGGCCGGGTTGACCAACCTTCGCGGCTTTCAGGTCTATGTCAACCACCTCACCGGCTCCATCCCATCGCTGGCGGGACTCACCAATCTTGAATACTTCGTAGCCCATGAAAACGAATTGACCGGCACCGTCCCTTCCCTCGGCGACCTAACCAGCCTTCAGTATCTTTATCTGGGGGACAACATGCTGAGCGGAGACCTGCCCGACGTCCCAGATCCGAATAATTTAATCGACGCCAATTCGACAGTCTGCCCGAATGCATTAACTCCGATCCCGAACGAAGCATGGGATGCCGCGACGGGAGTAACTCCTTGGTATGTCAATTGCGGCGCGCTGCCTGATCCGGTCTATGCCAATGGATTCGAGGTATTGTGAGTTCGTGTCGAATCTAAGGGTTCGGATGGGGATGATTTACCCAGCCACCCCGATCTTAGCTCCGCCAGCAATCCGACATGACAGCAGGAGACGGCAAGTAACACACAGGGTCGTCCGATTCGTAGGAATGGAGATCCTTCAGCGTACAAAATTCGTACGAGTGCCATCCTCCTCTACCTACAGACTACAACTGGTCATCTTCATCCTCTTACGTGTGCAGCCAGGGGACTCATGAACATCAAGCTGACGGTGGCGCTATCAACACTTGCGTTGTGTGCCTCGGCTGTTGCGGGGCCAGCGGCTTACTATAAATGGCGCAGCAAGCTTGACGGCAACGAAGTATGTCGACAGACGATGGCCGGCGATTGGGTGAAAATCAGCGGGCCATACAAGGATTCTCGATGCACACAGCCCGGAGTTCTTGGCGCAGCGCAAGCAGACCCTGGTGAAGCGCAGGCGGTAAGTGCCACGTGTGTAAGTATAATTTCCGCCAATACAACGGCTACGGGAATTCGCTTTACCTTTCAGAACAACTGCGACGATTGCAAGATCGCAACGGCACAACACGTCTATATCAGCCCGCAGGGTCAGCGAGTCGAAGACTACTTCGACGTTCGCGTGGAGGGACATGGTCGCGTTGTCGTCGACAAGCCACTGGCTGCGACCACGCAAGTCGTGGACGAAAGAGCATGCCGATAAGGCAGGTCACAGAGCCCACCGCGTCTTACAGTGTGTGCTTCGTCGATAAGGGCGCCCGCAGCTCGGCCTAGACGCGCAAGGCGGGCGGTCAACAGCTGCGTGGCTAGCGTCAAGGCGCTGCTGATCGGGGCTTAGAAGGATGTCGAGTCGGGCCAAGCGCGACGACCGCCCCCAGTTTCAAAGCGCCTGTCGGCAGCGGCAGAAAAGATCGCATCGATGCCGCCGATGCGGGCGACGAATATCTCGTCGTGACCACGTCAACCCGCCTCGCCGCTCATCGGAGCAATCCTCGGTGCCGACCTGCAGGAGTGGCAGGTCGAGGCGCCGCTCACTCTCCGCCTGCCCGGCAGTATCCCTTCATGAACGACCAAATGCGCTCGTATTGGCCGGGAATCACGTGGCCGCCGTCTGCGACGAGCGTCAGCTGATACTTGCTGCAATGCGAGCCCCAGCCGGTGAGGTCGTAGCGCTGCGCCGTGTGCGATCCGACGACATACATCTCGCGCAACACGCCGTTGTCCTGGCCGGTCGCATTGTCGCCGCCGAAGCAGCCGTTCTGTACGGCCCAAAGATTCATCGGGAAGAACACGCGCCAGTCGATATTCCAGTCGATCGGATCGTGGAACGTCGCCGTCGGCGGCGGCTCGACGGCCGTGTCGTTGGTGCCGTGCAGGTGCAGGATCGGCGTCGCCGCATTGTGGTGCAGCGGGCTTGATTTATCGACGTTGCAATCGACGTCGCCGTCCTGGCAGTAGAGCAGTCCCGCGTTGATCGCGACCGCCGCGAAGCGCATTTTCGTCGATGGACGCTGCAGCAGGAAATACGGCATGAACGCGCCGCGCGACTCGCCGCCAACGTAGATGCGGTCGGGATCCACGGCCGCGCCGTCGATGCCGTCAGCGATCATCCTGTCGATCAGGTTGCTGATAAATTGCGAATCCTGCGGCTGGCCCGGGAGATCGTCCGCCGCGTGCGTCCAGGTCTGATCGATGCCGCTCGGCGTGACCATGATTGCCGAGTCGGCATTCGTGAACGTATAGAAGCCGCTGCCGAATCCCTTGCCTGTGCCGCCGTCGCCGTGCAGCCAGATCAGTACGGGATGCCCGTGCGCGGGCGCAGGCGCGGTGGGGATGCGGTAGTAGTACGTGTGCGTCTGACCGTCCGTGGTCTGCATCGTGCCCGATCCCGCGACCGCTTGCGGCAATCCGAGCGCGTCGAAGCCGCTGCCGAAGAGATCGTCGCATTCGGCTATCGCGTGCGCGCCGGAGCAAAGTCCCGCAACGATCAACAGCACGCGCAACCCGAACGTCGGTCGCGGAAATTCGGAAAGGGCACATCCTTGCTGGTAGGCCATCGATCGTCTCCGTTGAGCGCTCCCCGAACAGGGACGCATGCCCTCTCATACGTCAAAACGAGGGCTCAGGCGACATGCGTCTTGCGGTGGCGTCAACGCAGATCGAATTCGTTAGCGCGCAAAACGAGAATGCTCAGCGTTCGTTCTGCTGCGTCGGGCTCTACGTGGGTTGGATGCTATGGATGGGGGCGAACCGTATGTTGATCGTCGAGAGTCTTGACGGTGGAGTCCTGGAAGAAATCGCAAGTGCGACACCCGGACGCTGCCGAAGTGTGACCGCTCCCAGCTGCCCTTATAGAGGCGAGCGGTTCACGTCACGGCAGCACTCGCGCACCAGCAAGCCGTGGGCACGTCGACGCCATCGGGCGGCGCCCTCTTCCTCATGATGGGCGTCTTCACTGAATGCGAGCGGGCGATGATCCGCGAGCGGGTGATGGCTGGATTGCGCACAGCGAAGAAGAAGGGCGTGAAGCTCGGGCGTAGGCCGATCAATCCCAGCGTGGTCGGCGAGATTCGCCGCCATCGCGCCAAGGGCACGGGATGAACCGGATTGCGAAGGAAGTCGGGTGCGGCGTGTCGGCGGTCCAGCGAATCTACAAGGTGGACGACGAGAAGGCCGTTGCGCGGCAGACAGCCCCGCTGAGATGACTCCCGTATCTCATTCCCCTTTTCTAAGCGTTGATCGCGGCGACCGCGCCGGCCGCGCAGCGCCTTCGGATGACCAGCGTTCTGCACACAACTTATGCGATCAGGCTTGCACACAAAGAACGAATCGGCGCTTATGTATACACAAAAACTTGATACGACTTTTGTGTACAACAACATATGCAATTCACGTACACATTTTAGCAATATTCGTGATGGCTATCATGAAATTGCAATGCTGATGATCTGACGCTGTTGAAATCGTCCGCGGCCGAACGCACTGCTTCTCGCACAAGGAGCGGTAGGGCCACGTAGCGCCCTCAATAGAACTACATCGAACACCCATCACCCAGATTGCCCACTTCACAACCAGGAATAAGAACCAATGGCAAAGCGAGATACGAAAAGGACGAGCGTCGCCAAGTCCGCCACCGATTGCATCAAGATCGCCACCATGACGGACGTTCCCGCTGAACTCCGCGCGCAGATCATCGCCAACGCGCCCGAGGTCCGCGAGCGAGAGAACCAAGCGGGAGCCCGACACACCGCGCATATTCGGCACGCAGTGGATGCAGAGCGACTGCGCGCTGAAGGTTTGGGTTATGCCGCGGACGACCTGCTTGAGGCGATCCATCACATTTCGCCTGAAGACGTTGTCGACGTGTCGGGAGCGGCCTTCAACGACCGTGACGACTTTCGCACGATCCACACCGCCCACGCGGAGCTGGTCGCCGCGTATGAGCGCTGGGTGGCAGTCGGCGCGCAATCTATGCGTAATCGTGACAGCGCTCGGAGGCCTGCGCAGGAAGCCGAACAGGCAGAATGGATGAAGGCCTGCTCCGCTACAGCTGGAAACTGTTGAGCACACTAGTGATGCATTGATCCAGTTGCAAAGCACGCACATGGTGGGCAGCACAACGCTGCCCACCATGCGGCCGCAGGGCCCTAGCGCTGAGACCCCGCAGGAGGGTCATAATTGGCGTTCATCCCCCGTGGGACGATCTCTGTGTCCATCTGCTTCCTTATTCAACCCTTCGACGCCGGCAAGTTCGACAAGCGTTACGAAGATGTCTTCAAGCCCGCCGTGGAAGATGCCGGGCTCGAGCCCTACCGCGTCGATCGAGACGACGGAGTCGAAGTGCCCATTGACGCGATCGAAGAAGGCCTCAGGAATTCGACGATCTGCCTCGCGGAAATAACAACAGACAATCCCAACGTTTGGTATGAGCTTGGATTTGCGAGGGCGGCTGGTCGGCCCGTGGTGATGATCAGCTCGGACAAGAGGAAGAAAAAGTATCCGTTCGACATCCAGCACCGCTCCATCATCCCCTATCGCACGGACTCTTCCAGCGATTTTGCTGAGCTACGCGCTGCGATTACTTCCAAGCTCAAGGCGCTCCTGCTTAAGGGCGAGCGGATCGACGAAATTGCACAGGCCACGCAGGTGTCGGACATCGAGGCCTGTCACCCACCGAGATCATATTCGTGGCCTGTCTTGCAGCGAATTTGACTGAGCCTGCCAGCGTGGCCACACTTTCGACAGTACGGCAGGACTGCGAGAAGGCAGGCCTCACTGCCATGGGTTGCACCCTCGCGCTGCGGCGTTTGATTAAGAAGGATTTCGCCGCGACCGAAGAGCGCGAGGAAGACTTCGAACGTGTCTGGCACGCACTGTCGTTGACGAGTAAGGGCTGGGACTGGATCGACGCGAACGAATCGAAGTTCGTGTTGCGCAAGCGCCCCACCGATCGCTTCGAGGACGAGGACATCCCGTTCTAGCCGAAGGCATTCGATGAGTGCGAACTGTCTGTCATCAGATATGCACCGGGGGACCACACGCTGCGGTCATACGACCCCAGCACATGTCTTAGGGATGCTACCCGTAGCAGTGTCAGGCGTAGCAGAAAATCTTCTGCAAGATATTGTTTTATGTAGTTTTATTTTCTAGGACGCCGGTTCAATTCCCCCCGCCTCCACCATTCAACTCTGCAAAGAGATAGACTTAGGGCCGGTTAACCGCAGGAAATCGCGGGGAAACCGGCCCTTTTCAGTTCTGGGATGTCCTGAGTCGTCCTCTATCATCCCGGCCGCTGTGGGGGCAACATTGGGGGCAACAGCGCCCCCTGCCTGAGGAGTTGCCCCCACCGTGCCGCTCACGGATACCGCTTGCCGCAACGCCAAGCCCGCCAGTAAGCCGCGGCGTCTCTACGATGCCGGGGGCTTGTACTTGGAGGTGTCGCCCGCTGGGGGCCGCTGGTGGCGTCTGAAGTACCGCCTCGCCGGCAAGGAGCGTCGGCTCAGCTTGGGCGTGTATCCCGACGTGAACCTCGCCGCTGCTCGCAAACGACGCGACGAGGCGCGCGAGCTGATCGCCGCGGGCGTCGACCCTTCCGAGAATCGCAAGGCGACGAAGGCCGCGACGATCGAGCGCGCCGGCAACAGCTTCGAAGTCGTCGCACGCGAGTGGCACGCGAAGCAGCTTCCGACGTGGGTGGCTGAACACGCCGACCGCGTGCTGCAGCGCTTGGTCAACGATGTGTTCCCGTGGATCGGCGCGCGTCCTGTGGGCGACGTCACTGCGCGCGAGCTGCTCGGCACCATCAACCGCGTAGTCGAGCGCGGTGCGATCGAATCTGCACACCGCATCCTGCAGTGCTGCGGACAGGTGTTCCGCTATGCGGTTGCGTCGGGACGTGCGGAGCGCAACCCGGCCGCGGATCTGCGGGACGCACTGCCGCCGGTCAAGGAGACGCACCACGCGGCCATCACCGAACCGAAGGCGCTAGGCGCCCTCCTCCGCGCGATTGACGGATACGAGGGCGCCATCGTCACGCGTTGCGCCCTGCAACTCGCGCCGCTTGTATTCGTCCGCCCTGGCGAGCTCCGGCACGCCGAGTGGAGTGAGATCGACCTGGACGACGCGACATGGAGCATCCCCGCCGCCAAGATGAAGATGAAGGAGCCGCACCTAGTCCCGCTCGCATCGCAGGCGGTCGCAATCCTGCGCGAGCTGCAGCCCGTCACCGGGGGCGGTCGGTACGTGTTCCCGAGCGCAAGGGACCGGCGCCGGCCGATGTCGAGCAACGCAGTGCTCGCTGCGCTTCGGCGCATGGCGTACGCGAAAGAGGAAGTGAGCGGACACGGATTCCGGGCGACTGCGCGCACGATCTTGGACGAGGTTCTGGGATTTCGTCCCGACTTGATCGAGCACCAGCTCGCGCACGCGGTTCGCGATCCGAACGGGCGCGCGTACAACCGCACGGCGCACCTACCGGAGCGGCGCAAGATGATGGCGTCGTGGGCCGACTACCTCGGCACGCTCAAGAGCGGCGACGGCAAGGTAGTGCCGCTGCGCGCTCGGCGACCGTAGCTAAATGGGGAAGGGCTTCCCCTTTTCCGGTTTCAAGCGGAAGCCCTTCCGCTTGATCGGATAAAACCGGGGGGCCTTCTGGTTTACTGGGACGCGGTGCCTTGCTCTTCAAGCGGAACTAGGCCCGCTTGATCAAGGTGAAGCCCTTCACCTTGAAAACCGTAGCGCAGCGCGCGCCGCTAGGTGCCGCGTTTCGGCGGGGGCGGAGGTGCAGAAGCTGGAGTTGGCCGCCGCTGTTGCGTCGTAGGCAAAGGCTTTACGTTACCCCGCACCTGGCGCTGCGGGGATCGCGGTGGTGGGATTGGCTGCTTGCGCGTCATCGCTTATCTCCTTGACCTTCAAAAACTCAATCCAGCGTACATCATCCACGCTGATCAGGATCGACGAAACCTCAGGCAAGTCCACAGCTGCGTTTGGATCATCCGTCGCGGACAACCATTGCGCCTCCTGCAGTCGCAGATGTCCGGCATGCGGCGATGACGGCCACTCCGTAGGCCAACCCATAATTCTCCTCTCGTCTTTTAACTGGACAACGACGTATCCATTCTCATCGTGAAATGCGCCATACCATTCACTTGGGTAGGGCATTTGGGTAGTAAGCCCCCAGGCTCGCAACGGACGCATCCAATCGTATGTTGCCCCCTTAGCAGCCGCGGCTCCGAACACTAATGCGGAAATCACGCTCGCACCGATCTCGCTATGCGCGGTCCAAGGACCGAATGAATGGCATTCTCCGATCCAAAGTGCGGCGTGGTATTCCGCAAATACGATGAGCTGGACGATGCCCGTGAAGATGAGCGCCTGGATCACTCGCTCGAAAGCCTCTGGCCGCCTAAACGCAGTGAACGCGTAGTAGACCCACGCAGCAAGCAGGCCCGGCAGCAGATACTTCAGCAGGGCTACAAGCTCGGCATTCACCTCCATCTCGCGCTCCCAGGCCACGGCCATTTGGCTCAGTCTATACGGGCATCCTCCCGACAGTCCGAAGAAATTTGTCGGGGCAAAAGTTCACTCTTTACATTGCCCGGAATTGTGAAACAATACGTCCCGCTAGGTTCTCTACCTATCCAGAAGGATCGGCTATCCAAAGAAAACGTTGAGGAGTGTTAGAGGCGCTGCGGATTGCTCTACGGAGCAACTTCCGCGACCACTCCATGTTTCGAGCTTTGTTCGAACAACGTTTTCAATTTGGAGAAGCCATGTCCAACGACGACCCCGATCGCATTCTGCGATTGCCTGAAGCCCTTGCGCTGACAGGCCATTCCAAGACCCCGTTTTACGCGAAGGTGAAAGCTGGGCTCATACCCAAGCCCGTGCGCCTGGGTGCGAAAGCCGTAGGCTGGCGCCGCAACGAGCTGCTCGAGTACGTCCGCGCGCTGCCGAGGGCGGCGTGATGGCGACCTCGAATGTCGTTCCCCTCTTCCGGCGGCGCGCGGCCGTCTGCGCCGATCTTTCCGCCGCCTGCGCGTCCCTCGGTCACCTTGCCGACGACTGGCACCATCGCGACGTGACCGACTCCGATATCAGCGGCGTCGACGCCACGATAGCGGGCGTCGCGCGCCTGCTGGTCGAGCTGCGCGCAATCAGCCGGCCACCGCCGAGGGTCGCATGAGGAACGCCGCGCAGGTGCCTCATCGTGACGACGCAGAAGCCCCCGGCGGGAAAGTACCTAGCCGACTGGTCGCGCACTGGCGGCTGCTCGGTGCGGCCACACGTGACCCCGCGCTTATCGGCGTCGACGTGGCGGTTTTGTACTACGTGCTCGACGGCATCAACCGGAAGACCGGGATGATGTACAGCGCGCTCAGCACCATCGCAACGAAACTCACCCTCAGCCGGCCGACTGTCGTGCGCTCGGTGCGGCGTCTCGCTACGCGCGGCTATTTGCTTCGTGACAGCGGGGACAGTTCCGGTCGTGCCAACGTCTACCGAGCGGGGCAACGTAGGTGCACGGATGAACCTAGGTGCACGGATGAACCTAGGTGCACGGATGAACCTAGGTGCACGGATGAACCTAGGTGCACGGATGATTCAAACGTAGGTGCACAGGTGAACCACCCCCTAGGTGCACAGATGATCCCCCTACCAGCTTTAAGAGCTAACCAGCGTTCTTTACCAGCTAAAGAGCAAGGCCAGCGGCAGGAAAAGATTTCTCAGGATCATCCTTCCCTACAGAGTGAAGAGGCAGGGCCCGAATCCGTGAACCATGCCGCTGGCTCGAAGAGACCGAGGAAGCGCAGCGAACGCATGACGTTCTCGGAATGGGAGGCCTCCGAGGGTCAGCCGCTCGATGCGTTGATCCCGGACGACCACGCCGTATTCCGCTATGCCGAGAGTATCGCTCTGCCGATGGATTTCCTGTTCCTGGCGTGGCTGGAATTCGCCCGCCGGCATCAGGGCGAAGGGGCCAGCGCCGAGAAGACGCAGGCATCGTGGCCGAACACGTTCGCGGAATACGTTCGCCGCGGTTGGCTCGATGTCTGGCGCAAGGGTCCCGATGGCTATTTCCTGACGACCGCCGGGAAACAGATTGCTGCCGAGCACAACATCACGATTGATGATGCCGGCGGCACGCCAAGCCGCCGATACGGCGAAGCCAAAGAAAGCCTTGCAGAGCGCGCCGACCGGAAATGCCGCGAGGGCGATGAGCGCGAGCGCCGCGCTGGGCGCCGCCTGCTCGGCGAAACTCAAGACGAATATTTGCGCAGGGTAGCCGCATGAAAAGCACTTGCGACCAAGACGTGATGCGCGCGCTCGCCTGGGCGCAGACGCCAACGGCGTGGACATGCCGCCGCCGTGTCGAGCTCGATGGCGGGTGCGTGCTGATCGCTGTGCCGCCTCGCGCATGGATCGTCGGGCGTAACAATTCCGAAGGCCCGGCGGGAGCGCCGTATAAACCGAAGTCGCAGAAGCGAAGAGCGCGCGGTTGATGAAGGCAGGGCCTTCGCCAAGGCTTCCGCGCAAGCCGACATTCGTTGTCGTCAAGCGCCCGCAATCCCTTGCTGCCGCGTGGCTCAGAGACGCACGCGAATGGCGCCCAGCGCGAGACGTGCTCAATGCCGGCGACGAGATCGGCCCCGAACTACGCGCTGCGCTTGCGGAATGGATGTCGCTCGGCAGCAAGCGGGCGCGCAGACGCGGCGCAAAGGTGCCGCGAGATCCGTGGAATGAGCTACCCCCGAGCTTTATGCGCGGGCTGCCGACGACACAGAAAGAGCAACAGGCTGGCATGCTGTTCTGCGCCTACGCCATGTCGCATGGCTGGATCGCCGCAGCAATATCGAACGGCGCGCTCCTTCCGCGTCGTGGCCGGCCGCTCGCCTTCCGACAACTGGCGGCAAAGTACGTAGCGGCCAAGCTCAACGTGAGCGTCAGGACTGCACAAAAATGGTTCACTAAGTTCGGCCCCAAGATAAGCGCATACCGCGATTTGACGAAGTAGGTTTGCACTTTCTCGCCGCGCTAAATCCATCCGTTTACCGTCGCCGCATGTGTTCTAGTTGCATGGCGGCGCATGATGTCTCGGACCTCAGTAGTTGACCTCGCCGGCTTGCCGAGCGACCACCTCCGCTATTACAGCGTCGGCACTCTCGCCGACCTTCTCGACGTTTCCGTCGCGACGGTTTGGCGGTGGGCGAGAAATGGTGACGCCCCGCCACTAAATCAGATCAGCTCGGGAACAACACGCGGAAGGTCGAGCGAATGGAACGAATTTCTGCTTGATCCCGCCGGCTGGCGCGCTGCGCATCACAAAGCGGTGCGCGCATGACCAGCCTCGAAATCATAGTCGACGACCGCGAAGTCGCGGCACTGCTCAAGAATCTCGCAGACCTCGGCGCCGATACGTCGAAGCCGATGCGCACCGTGTCTCTGCTCATGGATCAGGAGGTGCGCAACACCTTCCGCGATCAGGCCGACCCGTGGGGCTCGCCGTGGCCGCCGCATGCGCCACTGACGACGGAGAGGCGCGAAGCCCGCGGAAATACCTCCACGCAAAAGCTCATCGATTCCGGCGCCATGTACGCGTCGCTTGAGCACACCTCGGACGCGAACTCCGCGACGGTGACGATGGACGGACCTGCGGAGATTCACCAGTACGGAGCCGGCCGCATCCCGCCGCGCCCGATGTTCCCGGACGACGACGAACACGACGGCCCGCCACCTAATTGGTGGGACGCGGTTACAGCGCCGATTTTTGATGCGTTCGACGCTGCCGTGGAGAAATAACCAGTGACCGCCTACAACCTCCTCGCGACGATTCAATCGACGGCACCCAGCGGGCAGCCGGTCAATTTCCGCTATCCCTCACCGAACACGACGGCAGGGCATGACGTGGGCCATGCCATCAACCTCCGGCCGCTGATCTCAGGCGGAACCGCGCCCTACGCCTTCACCGTGCTGTCGGGCTCGCTCCCTACAGGGCTCACGCTCGCAACCGACGGCCGCATCAGCGGCACCCTGACGACGATCGGCGACTACATCGCCATCATCCAGATTCAGGACAACCTCGGCGTGCAGTTCCCGTCGGTGTTCTCGTTCTCTGTTTTCAGCGGCTACCACGTCGTGCGCGCGACACCGACACCGGGTGCGCGCGGAACCGCGTACAGCTACCAGCTCGTTTTCGCGGACAACTCCAACGTCACCACCGGATTCACGTTCTCCGTGCTCGCGGGTGCGATGCCGTTCGGGCTATCGCTCAGCAGCGCCGGGCTGATTTCAGGAACGCCCGGCGGCGCAGCCGTTGGCACGACCTACCTGACGGTGCGTGGCGCCAAGGCCGGCGTCAACCTCGATGTCGAGATTTCGATACGCATCGTCCAAATCATGACGCTTGGCGTCACGATGCCGAGCGGCATCGCAAACCAACCGCTCGCCGGGCAGATCACGGTCACCGATGGCATTGAACCCTTGCGCGTCGAGGTGACGAGCAATGCATTGCCTGCGGGCGTGAGCCTTTCGAACACACGCGCGAGCAAGATCAAGATCACCGGTACGCCTACTGCGTTCACACCCTCTGCTGGCTGGGCGAATCCTGTTGTGACCGTATGGGACGCCATCGGGCAGACGGCGACGATCGCCGTTCCTTTCCAAGTCAATCAGGGCGTCAAGGCTGTGCCCAAGGGACAGTTCCCTGTTGGCGACGGCACGGACAAAACAGCGCCCATCGATTTCATCGGCCAGCACTTCGGCGATGGCAGCGACGGCGACATCGTTTTCGACGGGACGAATACTTACGCATTCGCGCCGATCATCGCTGGCATCTACGTTGCGACCCGCGAAATCTACGCACGCAATCTCACGATCAGCGGCACCGGAAAGTTCAACCCGGCCGGACACGATCCGCACATCTCCGAAGTGTGGGACATCGCATCCGCTGGCTTCGGCGCGATCTGGATAGGCGGCGGCGATCCGACGACTCCGGGTGGCTCAGCGGGCACGTACGGAACTAACGGCGGCAAAGCGGGCGCGGGCGCAACCGGCAACGGAAC
>Ga0193717_1000931_pt1 | contig 18452 bp, 14 predicted proteins | sample U2c2metaG_FD_145900 | JGI IMG/M metagenome (GOLD analysis project Ga0193717, IMG submission 145900) | Soil microbial communities from a riparian zone of the East river system, Colorado, United States - U2c2 | ecosystem: Environmental > Terrestrial > Soil > Riparian zone | place: USA: East River... | reverse complement strand
ACCACCCCGCCACCGAAGATCGACCTCATCTCCTCGGTACCGGCTCCGCCGATCCCGGACAACGCCGAGGCGATGACCATTCTGGTCACCCTCCCGCCGGGCAGCGAAGGCGCCCCGCCGCATCGTCACACCGGTCCCGCGTTCGGGTACGTGCTCAAGGGCGAGATCATCTTCGAGTTCGAGGGTGAGCCGCAGCGGGTCGTCAAGGCCGGCGAGTCGTTCTGGGAGCCCGGCGGCGACGTCATCCACTACCAGGACGGTAACAACCTCGCGGACACCGAAAGCCTGTTCGTCGTCACGATGTTCGGGGTGGCCGGGCAGCCGATGCTGATCCCGGTGAGCGCGGAGGAACTCGAAGAACGTCGCGACCGCCGCGCACCGCGGCCGCTTTAGTCCTTAGCAGAGGGGCCGTCCTCGCAAACCCTTGCGAGGACGCCCCTTTTCGTTCACTCGACGAGTTTCCCGGGATCCGCCGACACCTCCCGCATGAGCGAGCCGATGTCGTCGGGAATCGACGGGATCTCTTCGCGGTCGATCCGTCCCGGTCCCGCCCAGACCAGGTTCACCCGCAACGACGGGTCGAGCTCCGGATGGTCGGACCGGTTGTGACAGCCCCGCGTCTCACGCCGTTCGAGGGCCGCCTCCAGCGTGGCACGCGCCGCGAGCGCCGACGCCTTCAGGTCGAACGCGTGCGCGAGGTCCTGGAAGCCGGCGATGTCGGGATGGACGCCGACGCTCTTGATCCGCTCCTCTACTTCGTCCAGTTCGGACAGTCCTTTCCGGAGTCCCGTCTCGTCGCGGACGACACCGGCGTGCTCGGTCATCGTGTCGCGCAGCGCGCGCTGCAGGGCCCGCACGTTCTCCGGGCCGTCGGCGGCGAGCAGCCCGTCGACCTCGCCGCGCGCTTCCGCAAGTGCCGCTGGGGAGCGGCGCTGGGTCTGGAGACCGCGGGTGTACGCGGCGGTGGCCTCACCGACGATCCGGCCGTACACGAGCAACTCGATCAGCGAGTTGCCCCCGAGCCGGTTCGCCCCGTGCAAGCCGCTGGCGGCCTCACCGATCGCGTACAGACCGTCGACCCCGGTCCCGTGGTCCTCGGACCGGACCCACACGCCGCCCATCGAGTAGTGCGCGGTCGGCGCGATTTCGATCGGCTCACGGGTGATGTCGAGCATCTGCAGTTCGAGCAGGGTCTGGTAGACCCGCGGCAGCCGGCGCATGATCGTCTCCCGCGGCAGGTGCGACACGTCGAGCCACACGCCACCACGCGGAGTGCCGCGCCCCTCCTTGATTTCGGTGTACGCGGCGAGCGCGACTCTGTCGCGTGTGGACAGTTCCATCCGCTTCGGGTCGTACCGGACCATGAATCGTTCACCGGAAGCGTTACGCAGCAACCCTCCCTCGCCCCGCGCCGCCTCGGACACGAGGGTGCCGGCCGCGTTTTCGGGGTCGATCAGGCCGGAGGGGTGGAACTGCACCAGCTCCGGGTCCCGGATGCGGCCACCGGCCAGCACCGCGAGCCGGAACGAGTCGCCGGTGTTCTCGTCCCGCCGCGACGAGGTCCGCCGCCAGATCCGCGTGTGCCCGCCGGCGGCGAGGATCACCGCGTCGGCGTGGATCACGTACCGGCGCCCGGTGTCCAGGTCGAAACCGTAGGCACCGAACACGACGTTGTCCCGCACCAAAATCCGGGTGATATAGACGCTGTCGAGCACCGGCACGTCGAGCTGCGTGGCCCGGTTGACCAGTGTCCGCTGGATCTCCAGCCCGGTGTAGTCGCCCGCGAACGCGGTGCGCCGGTAGGTGTGGGCGCCGAAGAAGCGCTGCGAGATCCGCCCGTCGGCTTCCCTGGCGAACGGCATTCCCCATCGCTCGAGGTCTTCGATCCCGCGCGCGGCGTTCTCGGCCACGATCCGCACCGTCTCCGGATGGGCGAGCAGGTAGCTCTCCTTCAGCGTGTCCGCGGCGTGTTGCTGCCACGAGTCCGCGACGTCCATAGTGGACAGCGCGGCGTTGATGCCCCCGGCGGCGAGGGAGGTGTGCGCGTCCGCCTTCGGCCGCTTGCCCACCACCAGCACGTCGACACCGCGCTCGGCCAGTTCGATGGCGGCGCGTAACCCGGATCCGCCGGTGCCGATGACGAGCACCGAGGTCGCGATCTGCTGTTCGGGAAGGGTCATCGGGTCACCATCTCGGCTAGTTGGGCGGTCTGTTTCGGTATCGGGTCGCCGCCGGAGACGAAGGCGTCGCGGGGGTGTTCGACGGAGGCGAGCGAGACGATGTCGCGGCCGAAGACCGCCGCGGTCAGCCAGATCGCCAGCACCCGGATCTTGCGCTCCCAGCTCGGCACGGCCAGGACGTGGTACCCGCGGTGCATCAGCCAGGCCGGGAAGCCCTTGATCACGAGGCGGCGGTACTGGAAGATCCCGCGGCCCAATCCCAGCGTCGCGACCGTGCCGAGACCGTGGTGCACATAGGGTTTCGCCGTCCCGCCGCGCAGGGTGATGGCGATGTTGCGGGCCAAGAGCTTGCCCTGGCGGACAGCGTGCTGTGCGTTCGGCACGGTCCGGGCGCCCGGCACGCGGGAGGTGAGGTCGGGCACCGCGGCGTCGTCACCGGCCGCCCAGGCGTCCGGCACCGGCTCGGCGTCGGTGCCGACCCTCAGATCGGCGCGCACGGTGAGCAGCCCGCGTTCGTCGATGGGCAGGTCGGTGTGCTTACGCACCACCGGGTTCGCCCCGTTGCCCGCGGTCCAGACGATCAGCCCGGAGTCGAACTCTTCCCCGGTGGACAATGTGACGTGTCCGTCCACAGCGGACACAACCTGCGCGTTCAGATGCACCCGCGCACCACGCCGTTCCAACGAACGAACCACCCAGCGGCCCGGGCGGTCGGTGACCTCGGGCAGGATCCGGCCCTGGGCCTCGACGAGATGGAACTCCAGCTCCCCCGGATCGAGCTCGGGGTACGACTTCAGCAGCGCGGTCCCCAGCGAAAGCAGCTCGCCGAACCCCTCGACCCCGGAGAAACCGCCGCCGACGAAGGTGACCGTGAGCAGCTTCCGGCGCGTCGGTCCTGGCTCCAGCGCTGACGCCCGGTCGAACGCCGTCAACAGCCTGTCGCGGATCGCCACCGCTTCCTCGACGTGTTTCATGCCGATCGCCTGTTCGGCGATGCCCGGCACCGGAAACTTGCGGGTGACCGCACCGGCCGTGACGACGATGACGTCGTAGCCGAGGTCGAACTCGGGACCGTCCGCGGGCCGGACCGTCACTCGGCGGTGGGCGTGGTCGACCATCGTCACGGTGCCGGCGACCAGCCGCGTGCGGCGCAGATGCCGGCGCAGTGACACCGAGGCGTGGCGGGCCTCGACCGAGCCGGCCGCCACCTCGGGCAAGAACGGCTGATAAGTCATGTACGGACGCGGGTCGACCACCGTCAGCTCCGCTTCCTCCGGCCGCAGCCGCTTCTCCAGCTTCCACGCCGTGTAGAAGCCGGCGTATCCGCCACCCACCACCAGGATCTTGCGCATGACGTCCCCTGTCCTTGTCGGTTCACCAACTTGGACTGGATAGCCATGCCGGATGTGACAGCAGGTGGGGCGCCTCACAGCGGGACCCGGAGTCAGCCGCTCTGGCGCACCACGAGCTTGTGCGGGGCGATGATCGACCGGCTGACCGCGTGCGTGCCCTGCTCCGCCAGACAGTCGAGGGCCAGCTCGGCGATGCGGCGCTTGTCCGGGGCGACGGTGGTGAGGGCCGGGATACTGAACCGGCCGTCCTCGATGTCGTCGAATCCCACCAGCGCAACGCTTTCCGGGACAGCGACACCGCGGTCCGCCGCCGCCCGCAGCGCTCCCAGCGCGAGCTCGTCGGTGAAACAGAAAACGGCGTCGGGCGGCTCGGCCAGCTCGAGCAGTTCCAGCATCACGCGGTGCCCGTCGCCGCGGTGCAACGTCTCCACCGCCTTTTCGAGCTCGGGCGACGACGGCAGCCCGGCATCGGCCAGCGCCTGCCGATATCCGCGCAGCCGGTGCCGGGACGTGGCGTTGAACAGGTGCGACTGCACGCCCATCGCGGCGATCCGGCGCCGGCCAGAACCGATCAGGTGCTCGGTGGCCGCGCGGGCGGCTTCGACGTTGTCGATCGCCACGTGGTCGACGTCGGAGGTGCCGTCGTGCTCGCCCAGCAGCACGAGCGGGATGGTGTCGGTACGGGCCGAAAGTTCCTCGGGCGAAACGGACCACGGGCTGAAGAGCACCCCGTCGACGAGGTGACGGCGGTTGCCGTTCAGCAGCCGCCGTTCCCGCTCGGCGTCGCCCCCGGTCTGTTCGACGAGCACGGTCCAGCCGCGGCTCTCGGCGATCTGGACCGTGCGCGCGGCCAGTTCGGAGAAGTACGGCGAGTCGATCTCCGGCACGACCAGCGCGACCAGTCCGGTCCGGCTGCCACGGAGCGTGCGGGCGGCCATGTTGGGCCGGTAGCCCAGCGCGTCGATGCTCGCCTGCACGTGGGAGCGGGTCGACGGGGCGACGTGCCGGAACCCGTTGACGACGTTGGACACCGTCCGCACCGACACCCCGGCGTGCGCCGCCACGTCCTGAAGCCTCGGACCCACGTTGTCTCCCGTTGTTCGCCGGCTTCGAGCATAAACCTTGCAACGTGGCATGCCACGTTGCAAACTGAACTGCCACGCCGTCGACCTTGGAGCCGTCATGACCGCAGAGCAGGCAGCCGCCGCCCCGTTTATCGACGCTGAGCTGCGCGATCTCACCCACCGGCTGCACGAGGACGGCGTCATCGGCCTTCCCGGCGCGTTCAGCCGGGACTGGGTGAAACAGCTGGGCGAGGACATCGGCACGGCGTTCGCGGAGGCACGCGAACGACCCGGCGGAGCCGTGGGGCGCGGCCCGCACCGCTACTACGTCGAGATCCATCCGGAGCAGCTGCGCGGCTTCGTCGACCTGGTCAGCCATCCCTGGATCACCGCGGTCTGCGAAGCGGTGCTGGGCGCCGACTACCGGATCGTCGAAGTCGGTTTCGACGTGCCGCTCCCGGGAGCGGTGAACCAGCCGTGGCACCGCGACTTCCCCAGCCCCGAGGAAACCCGCACCGAACGGCGGCTGACGTCGCTGGCGATCAACGTGACCGCGGTCGACACCGAGGCCGACATGGGACCGTTCGAGGTCGCCCCTGGCACCCACTGGGACGACGGCGCGGACTTCGAGCACGGCATGTTCCCGGCCAAGGCGGAGTACCCGCGGTTCGAGGCGCTCGCGCGGCGGAAGTACCCGCGGATGGGCGACATCTCGATCAGGTCGGCGCTGACGGTCCACCGGGGCACGACCAACCACTCGGCGAAGTCGCGGCCGGTGCTGGTGCTGGGTGTCGACGCGCCGGGCGCGGGCAACGACGCCCATCACGACACCGCCGTCACCGGGGATTTCTGGCGTTCACTGCCCGATTCCGTGCGTGCCCACCTGCACTGCCCTATCGTCGGGAAGCTCGAGCCGATCACACAGAAGCACACGATCGAAGGTCTGGTCATGGGCGAGGGCTGAAAACCGCCCCCCGATCCTGTCCAGGCCTTCCAGGAGGAAATGTGAGCGAGCACGAAATCGGCGGCCGGAGCCTGCTCGCGGACGCCGAGGACGCTCCGGTCGACCTGCACTTCGCGGTGACGAACCAGTATCGCCCGTTCGACCTGATCGCCCCGCGGTTCGTGCAGTTCGACAGCGTCGTGACCCCTCGGCGCTCGGCCTTCACCGGCACCCTGCTCACCACGGACATCCGCCCGGTCGCGCCGTACGGCACGGTGACCGTCGAGGTACGGCGACTCGACGACACCGCCGGGGTGACCGCGGGGCTGGCGGGCGACGCGGGCTCGGTGCTCGGCTTCTACGATGTCGAAACCGGGCAGGCGGGCATCGAGATCACCGTCGGCGGCGCGGCCACCGTGGTGAAATCCGTGCCGGCGGACCTGCCCGCGCCCTTCGGTTTCGCCTTGGTGGTCAACGAAAACGCCGTCACCGTGCTCGCCGACACCACCGGCACCGGAGCCGGCTGGCAACCGCTGCTCACCGAACGGGACGGCGTGCGCGCGCTGATCGATCTCCGCGATCCCGCCGTACTCGGGGAACTCGGTTACGCCTATGGCGGCCGGGGCACCGGATCGACGGTGCTCGGCCGGGTGCGGGCCGGGTACTTCGGCCAGGCCGGGGTCCGCGACCCGCACGTGGTCCAGCACGCCGACGGCCGCCCGTACGTCAAGGACGGCAAGCTGTATCTGACGATGACCAACGCCGGCCTCGGCTTCTTCCAGCAGGCCCACTGGGCCGTGTGGACCGTCGACCTCGCCGATCCGTCGAAGCTGGAACAGGTCGCGACCCTGTTCTTCCAGCGCGACGGCGTCGTGCTGGGCGACCACGCCGGGCAGATCGTGTACGACGACGAGCGGCGGCAGTTCATCGTGGCGATGAGCTCATGGGGTGACTTCGACTTCGACGGCGTGCACGTCCGGCACACCACCACGCGCGCCGACGTGCTCTCGGGAGTACACGTGCTCGCCACCGAACGGCTCGTGTTGCCCACCACGGTCAGTTCATGGGACCCGTCGCTGACGAAGATCGACGGGCGCTGGCATGTCGCGTTCGTGGAAAGCCCCACGCAGCAACCGGCTTTCGTGTTCCATCCCGCCCTCGCCGCGGGCCCCCGCGACGCCGAGTACGACGAAGACCTCGAGCTGGTCGGCGCCGACACCTCACTCGACCAGACCGAGGGCACCATCCTGCAGAAGATCGACGGTGAGTGGTACCTGCTCGCCAGCGACGGCCACGCGCGCCGCTACCCGGTCTACGACCTCTCGCTGCGCCGGCTCGGCGTCCTGGATGCCCCGTACGGCACCAACATCCCGCACCCGATGATCGTGCCGGTCGGCCGGGCCTGGTGGCTGATCACCTTCGACGGCACGCAGTACGCCGAGCCGGTGCTCGGCTACGGCGGCCATGGCGACTTCATCCTGATGAAAGCTTGACCTCGCCGGGGTTCGGAGGGGGCTCGGCGGCGTCGGGTTCCGGTGCGGGATCGGAGAGCTGCTCGCGCAGGTAGGTCCAGAGGACGGCGAGCAGCGCCGCGGCGGGCACGGCGAGCAGGCTGCCCACGATGCCCGCCAGGTTGCCGCCGAGCGTCACCGCCAGCAGGATCACCGCGGCGTGCAGGCCGAGTCCGCGGCTCTGCATCATGGGCTGTAGAACGTTTCCCTCGACCTGCTGCACCACGATGATGATGGCCAGCACGATCAGCGCGTCGGTCGGGCCGTTCGACACGAGCGCGATGAGCACCGCGACGAACCCGGCGAACAGCGCACCCACGATCGGCACGAACGCCGCCACGAAAGTCAGCACCGCCAAGGGAAGCACCAGCGGCACGCCGACGATCCACAGTCCGACGCCGATGAAAATGGCGTCGAGCAGTCCCACATACGCCTGGGACCGCACGAACGCGCCGAGGGTGTCCCAGCCGCGCGAAGCCACGACCGGGACGTCGACGGCGAGCCGGCCGGGGAGCTGCTTGGTCAGCCACGGCAGGAACCGCGTGCCGTCCTTGAGGAAGAAGAACATCAGGAAGAGCGCGAGGACGGCGGTGACCAGGCCGTTGACCACGGTGCCCACTCCGGCGAGCGTCGCGTCGAGGATGGTACCGACGCTGTCCTGCAGGCGGGCGACAGCCGAGTCGAGGGCTTGGGTCACCTCGTCGTCGCCGATGTTCAGCGGCGGCCCGGCGGCCCACGTACGCAGTTGCTGGATCCCGTTGACCACGCCGTCGACCAGCTGGTCGGACTGCGACGCCACCGGCACCGCGATCAGCACCACGATGCCCGCGCCGACCAGGAGGAACAGCACGGTCACCAGCGACGCGGCGAGAGCGGGCGGCCACCCGCGCCGCCGCAGGAACCGGGTCATCGGCCACGTCAACGTCGTGAGCAGCAGGGCGACCACGAGCGGCCAGACCACCGACCACATCTTGCCGAGAATCCACAGCGCCACCCCGGTTCCCACCAGTAGCAGCAGCATCTGCAGGGAAATGCGCGCCGACGTGCGAAGCGCGGCCCTGGTCTTCGTGGAACTCAGCGTCGCTGGCATGGCACCACCTTAGAGATCCAGATGGGGACTGGCAGCATGACCCCTTTGCGACGAAACGGAGAGCTGTGGACGACGTGGTAAGTGCGGAACTCGTGGCCGACAGCTGTGTGCCGGCCGATCCGGTGCTGTCGCCGGACGGCCGGTGGGTGGCTTTCGTGGTCGCCGCGGTCGGCCGGACGGGCGAGTTCCCGGTCAGTACATTGTGGATCTCGGCGGCCGACGGAAGCGCGCCGGCGAAGAAACTCACCGTGGGCTCGGCGGAGGACTCGGCTCCGCGCTGGGCGCCGGACTCGGAGTCGATCTTCTTCCGGTCGGATCGCGCGGAGCGTGGCACCGCGCAGCTCTACCGGATCCGGCCTGCCGGGGGTGAAGCCGAATCCCTCACGAAGTGGAAGAGCGGGATCAGCGACCATCTTCCGCTGGCGGACCCCGGCCTGGTCGCGATCGTCGCCGTGGACGAGCCGACCGACGAGGACGAGCGCCGGGCGAACGAGAAGGACGACGCCTGGGTGTGGGGCGAGCGGGTGCGCCCGTCCCGGCTGCGGCTGCTGGACCTCGGGACAGGCGAGATCCGGACGCCGGAAGCCTTCGGTGACCGGCACGTGGCCGAGCTGGCTCAACGGCCCGACGGCGGCCCGCTGGCGGCGCTCACCTGGGTGACGCCCGAGCTGAATCTGGGCCCGCTCGAGCCGGGGCTTCACCTCTTCGACCCGGAAAGCGGTGCGACGCGGGACCTCGGGCCGGCCGGGGTGGAAGCGTGCTCGCTCGCCTGGTGGCAAGCCGCGGACGATTGGCATTTGGCGTACTTGGCCGTGACGCCGCCCGGGCTGGTCGGCGGTTACGCGGTCTTCGACGTCACCCTGTCGACGGGTGAGCATCGCAACCTGACGGCCGGGATGACGGCCTGCCCTACCGAACTCGTCCAGGTCTGTTCCTGGGTGCCGCTGGCGCTGTTCGCCGACGGCCTCGACACCGCGATCCACCGGCTCGACCCGGCGGAGCTCCGATTCGGGGAAGTGTCGCGCGTCAAGGGTTTCGCGAAGTCCTTGACGGTGAGCCGGCGCGGTGACGTCGTCGCGGCCGTGCTGAGCACGTCCTACGAACCCAAGGACGTCCACGCCGGATCCCTGCCGGGGCCGCTGACCCGGGTCAGCGACACCAGCCCGGAACTGCGCGGAATCCGTTGGGGCACCCAGGAACGCCTGTCCTACAAAGCATCCGACGGACTGGCGCTGGACGGTCTCCTGATCCTGCCCGCGGGCAAGTCCCGCGAGGACGGCCCGTTCCCGCTCGTCACGCTGGTCCACGGCGGCCCGGACGACCGGTACGCCGACCAGTTCATGCTCGGCTGGTATCCCTCCGGGCAGTGGCTGGCGACAGCGGGCTACGCGGTGTTCCTGCCGAACCCCCGCGGCGGCCTGGGGCACGGCTACGCGTTCGCCGCGAGTGTCGCGGGCGCGGTCGGCACGGACGAGTGGACCGACCTCCTCGCCGGGATCGACTTGCTGATCGAAGACGGCGTCGCCGACGCCGATCGGCTGGGCATCGGCGGCTGGAGCCACGGCGGTTACGTGGCCGCGTGGGCCGTCGGGCAGACGGACCGGTTCAAGGCCGCGCTCATGGGGGCGGGCATCAGCGACTGGGGCATGCTCGCCGCGACAGGCGAACTGGTCCGCATCGGCACGACACACTCAGCCCGATCTCGTTCGCGTCGAAGATCCGCACCCCCGTGCTGATCGTGCACGGCGAGTGCGACACCAACGTCCCGGTCTCCCAGGCGGAGTTCTTCCACCGCGCGCTTCGCCGGTTCGGTGTCGAGCACGAGTACGTCGTCTATCCGCGGGAGAACCATCCGATCCGGGAGCGCACCCACCAGCTCGATCTGCTCCGCCGCACCCGCGCGTGGTTCGACCGGTGGCTGGGGCAGCCTTCTTCGCCATCTGTCGACAGATGGCGGTAGCTAGGCGAAGATATCGGCGGCCGGGCCCGCGGTGCCGAAGAACTCGCCCGTGGCCAGGCCCGCGCCCGCGTTACGCCACCAGTTCGCCTGGTCCTCGGTGTCGATGCCGTCGACGATGACTGTCGCGCCGGTCTGCCGGATCCGCGGCATCAGTGTGCCGACATACGCCGGGTCCGTGCTGGCCAGACGCTCAGTGAGATCACGGGCGACGCGGACGAACCGCACGTGGAGGTCTTCGATCGCCGCCAGGTCCCCCGGCCCCAGGCCGAAGTCGTCGATGACCGTGCGGACGCCCATGTCGGCGAGCACGATGAGGTTGTCGGCGGCCACGGCCATCGGGAGCACCGCGACGGGCATGCCGACCATGAGCTGTCCGGGCCGCAGGCCGGTGTCTTCGAGTACGCGCACCAGGCGCGAGACCAGATCCGCGTCGGCGGACTGGTGCGGGGTGAGGCTGATCGAGACCGGATGGTCGAAGCCGGACTGCTGACGCCACCACTGCGCCTGCCCGCCCGAGACCCGGAGCAGCCATTCGCCGAGCGACAGGATCAGGCCGGTCTGCTCGGCCAGCTCGGTGCACCGGCTGTGCGGCACCACTTCGCCGTCCGGGCGATCCCAGCGCAACAACGCTTCCATGCCCGCGACAGGGCTGCCATCGGAGCTGAGGTCGACCATCGGCCGGTAGTGCACCGCGATCTCACCGCGCTCCCACGCGCCGGGCATGCTGACGGCGAGCAGCTGGACGCGCCGGTCTTCGACGTCCTCGTCGGGGTGGAACAGTTCCCACTGTCCCCGGCGGCCGGCCTTGGCGCGGCGCAGGGTCAGGTCCGCGGCGCGCAGCGACTCGGCCGGATCGAAGTCCCGCGGCGGCCGGTGCACCACACCGATACTCGCCGACACGGCCAGCCCGTGACCGTCCACATAGAACGGTTCGGCCAGCTCCTCGTTGATCTTCGCCGCGGTGACGGCGACTTCCGGGGTGGTCGCGGAATTCTCGACCACGATCGCGAACTCGTCGCCGTCGAACCGCGCGATCATGGCCTTTTCCTGAGCCACGACGGTCTTCAGCCGGCCGGCGACGTGCACCAGCAGCTGCTCACCGGCACGCCTGCCGAGACTGTTGCAGACCATGGCGAACCCGTCGAGGGCGAGGTGGAACAGGGTGACGCCGTGCGCCGAGTCGGCGCGCCGCAGCACGCTTTCCAGGTGCGTGCCGAAGAACTGCCGGTTCGGCAGGCCGGTCGTGACGTCGTGCAGTGCCTGCCGGTGCAGTTCCCCTTGCAGCAGCATGAGTTCCGTGCCGTCCTCGGCGACAAGGAAGAAGTGGCTCGGAGCGTCGTCGGCGCCGCGTAGCAGGGACGCGGTCAGCGAGATCCGCGCGATGTCGCCGTCCGCCCGGCGAAGCCGCTGCAGCTGCCGGAACCGGTCCGTCGTGCCCTCGAGCACACTGGCCATCCCGTCGCGCAGGAGCTGCCCGGAATCCGGGTGCACGAGGTCGAAAACGCTGGCTCCGGTCAACTCCGCCGCGGAGGTGCCGAGCATCTCGGCGAGCGCGGTGTTGGCCCGTTCGAGCTTCCCGTCGAGGTCGATGATCATGATGCCGCTCGCCGAGGACGTGGCGACCTCGTCGAAGCGCGCCTCGCTCTGCTTGAGGTTCCAGTTGGCGTCGCGGACCGCCTTGAGCAGGGACAGGTGCATGCTTTCCTGCTGGCGCAGCACGGTGCGCTGGCTCCCGGCGAGGAAGCCGCACGCCAGCGCGCTCAGCACGGCCACGATCGGCTCGGCGAACCTTTCGACCGGTTGGAACTCGGGCAGGGACAGCAGGCCTTTTCCGAGCACGTCCAGGGTGCAGCGCAGCCCGGGCTCGCCGACATTGCCGAGCGTGACCAGCTTGTCTCCCACCTGCTCGACCGCCACCGCGTCGAAGGTCTCGGCCAGCACCGCTTCGCAGACCACCTCGAGCTGCTCGCGCAATTCCTGATCGAGTTCGTCCCGGTTGAGCGGGATGACGGCAACGCTACTGAGCAGGTAGGTCCATTTTCGCGCGAGTAAATCCCTCCCGCGAGCGCCGTCCGGCGAAGGCGGGGTGACGTCCGGTCTCTGACTGGGATTCGGCATCCACGTTTACCCTGCTGTGATTTGAGATTGCGCGGAAGTGTACCTAATCCGACCTGGGAATACGTTCGGCTGACGGCGTGAAATCGCGTCATCCGATCGAGAACTACGGCTTACGGCCGACACCGGCGTAAACGAGCATGTTCATATCGGGTTCGTCCGCGATGTCCCCGGGCCCGCGTGGCCGCCATTCTCCGCAGCCGACGAGACCGGGTTCGACGAGTTCGAAACCGTCGAACAAGCCGGTGACCTGCTCATGAGTGCGCAAATTGACCTGGTCGGGACTTTTGCTCCGCTTGATCACGTCAGTGGCCTCGGTGAGATTTTCCCCTTGGTGGTCACCGGTGACATGCGTCATCGCGAAAAGGCTTCCGCTCGGCAGCGCGTCACGGTACCGCGCCATCAGCCCCGGCGGGTCGGACTCGTCCGGGATCCAGTGCAGCATCAGCAACATCAGCAAGCCGATCGGCTCGTCGAAGTTCAGCAGCCGCTTCGCCTGCGGACTTCCGATGATGCCCTCGGGGTCCCGCATATCGGCGTGGACGACCGCCGCGAGGTCGTTATCGGCCAACATGAGTTCACTGTGCGCGACCGCCACCGGATCACGGTCCACGTACACCACGCGGCATTCCGGGTACGCGTCCTGCGCGACCTCGTGCACGTTGGAGACCGTCGGAATACCCGAACCGATATCGAGGAATTGGCGGATTCCATTGTCAGTCATGAATCGGACCGCTCGGCCGAGAAAGGCGCGGTTCACCCTCGCCGCATGTCCCAGCCCCGGCATCGCCTTGCTGATCTGGGCACCCACCTCGCGGTCCACCGCGAAATTGTGCCCACCGCCGAGCATGTAGTCGTACGTGCGCGCCATGCTGGGCACGGACGTATCCACGCTCGGCGGTACCCAGTCCGGCCCTGCAGTCATGACCCACACCTCATTCGTTGGCGGAAGCGGACAATACTAGCCACACCTTCGAGCGGCTCAATTCCGCCATCCGAGTGGCCACCATTTGCCCATGTCCACCCGTTCGGGGGCCCTTCCACACCCGAACGGACGTTGTCGCCGTACCCCGAATGACGCCTACTGTGGGCCTTCCCCGTTTTCGGTCCTCTCAAGGAGCACCACATGGCCGTACCGGTGGCCCCGAGCCGCTGGCCTTTGCTCGGTCATACTCCGTCGATGTTGCGGCGGCGGTTCGCGTTCACCGATTCACTGCGTGAGCACGGTGAAATCGTCCGAGTCGATCTCGGGCCGATGCCGACGTTCTTCGTGACCAGCCCGGAATTGACCCATCGTGTGCTGGTCACCGAGGGTGCGAGTTTCCGCAAGGGCGCGATGTTCGACAAATTCCGGCCGTATCTCGGAAATGGCTTGGTACTTTCGAACGGGCCCTTTCACCGGAGTCAGCGGCGGTTGATCCAGCCCGCCTTCCACCGCGACCGCATCGCGCGGTACGCGGAAACCATGGTGCGGGCGGCGACCGACCTGACCGGATCCTGGCAGCCGGGCGAAATCCGCGAGATCGACAAGGACATGCAGGGGCTCGCGGTCACGGTCGTCGGCGAGGCGCTGTTCTCCACCGAAATGGGGAAACGCGCGATCGACGAAGTGCGCCGGTCGATCTTCGTGGTGATCAAACAGGGTATGATCCGCGCGCTTTCGCCGTCGTTCGTGGAAAAGCTGCCGGTGCCGGGCAACCGCGCATTCGACGGCGCCATCGAGCGGATGCGGGCCATCGTGCTGGAGGTGATCGAGAGCTGGCGGACCGACGGCGTCGACCACGGCGACGTGCTGTCGATGTTGTTGCTAGCGCAGGACGAGGACACCGGCGCCACGATGACCGACCAGCAGACCTACGACGAGGTCCTCACCCTGCTCACCGCCGGGATCGAGACCACCGCGCTCGCGCTGTCCTGGATCTTCCACGAGATCGCCCGCAATCCCGGGGTGGCACAACGGCTTTACGCCGAGATCGACTCCGTGCTCGCCGGGCGTCCTGTCGGTGTCGCGGACATCCCGAAGCTGACGTACACCCTGCAGGTGGTCAACGAGGTTCTGCGGCTGTACCCGATCTGGATCCTGATGCGGCGGGCCACCGCCGACGTGGAGCTCGGCGGGGAACAGATCCCGGCGGGCGCCGAAGTGATCATCAGCCCGCACGCCCTGCACTTCGACCCCCGTTCCTACCCGGCCCCGGAGCGTTTCGATCCGGATCGATGGGCCCCCGACCGAGCCGGGGACCTGACGAAAGGCGCGTTCATCCCGTTCGGCGCGGGCACCCGGCAGTGCGTCGGTAATGTCTTCGCCCAGACCGAAATCATCATCACGGTGGCCACCGTGCTCACGAGCTGGCGGCTCGTTCCCGTTCCGGAGCAACCGGTTCGCGTCAAGTTCACCTCGGCCGCCTATCCCAGCCGTCTGCCGATGACAGCGGTTCCTCGTACCTGACCGGAGGTTCTTCTCCTTGCGTTCGCCCCGTTTCCGCCGTCTGTGTGCCACCGCACTGCTCGCCGCCGGAGCCTGTCTCCTGCCCGTCTCCAGCACCGCGACGGCCGCCCCGGTTTCCTGCCAGGACCTTCGAGTCCCCGTCACACTCGCCGGCCTGCCGCAGACCATGTACGGCAAGCTGTGCGTGCCCGACGGCGCGAAGACCGTCCAGGTCCTGATCCCCGGCGGCACCTACAACAGTTCGTACTGGGACATCGCGTACGGCGGGGGCACCCGCTCGTACCGGCTCGGGATGAACAAGGCCGGGATCGCCACCCTCGCCGTCGACCGGCTCGGCACCGGCAAGAGTTCGAAGCCGCTGAGCGCGCTGGTGACCGCGACCGCGCAGGCGACCGCGGTGCACCAGGTGATCCAGACCCTGCGCCCACGGTTCACCAAGGTGATCGTCGGCGGGCATTCCATCGGCTCCGCGATGGCGCTGATCGAAGCCGGCCTCTACCGCGACGTCGACGCCGTGCTGGTCACCGGTCTCACCCACAAGATGAACCTGGTGACCGTCGCGCCGGTACTGGCCAACATGATCCCCGCGCCGCTCGACCCGCAGCTCGCGAGCCGCGGACTCGACCTCGGTTACCTGACCACGCGGGCGGGCACCAGGTACTCGGCGTTCCACGAGCCGGGCCCGAACGTCCCCGGCGCCATCGCCGAAGACGAGTCCACAAAGGACGTCTTCGCCGCCACCGAAGCGGTGGACACCCTGCTGCTGACGAACGTCGTCATCCCGTTCACGAAACTGATCAACGTGCCGGTGCTGATGGTCGAAGGCAACGACCGTCACTACTGCGGGCCGCCGCTCGGCGCCGACTGCGCGACGGCGGACGCGCTGCGCGTCGCGGAGCAGCCGTTCTACTCGCCGTCGGCGCCGCTGAGCACGTTCATCCTCGACGGCTACGGCCACGCGATCAACTACGCGCCCAACGCCTCGGTCTTCCACCAGGCCATCGCCACCTGGACCAAATCCCTCGGCTGACCCGACCCGCCACCTGTCGACATCTCGCGCCGAGCTCGCCCCACGCTATGAACGGACCTTTCCTCGCACGAGACGCCAGGAAAGGTCCGTTCATAGCGTCCTGACGGCCTGGAAGTGCCCCCAACGCGGCGTTGGGGGCACTCAACGCCCCCAACGCCGCGTTGGGGGCACGACACGGCGCGCTTTCCCGCGAAAGCGCCTACCGCCGAGTCCTCGCGACCCGCCATCTGTCGACAGATGGCAAGGAGATCACGTCAGGTGGCGGGGATGTGTTTGAGGAAGACGACGCCGTCGGTAACCTCGAGCTGGCCGGGGTCCATCGGGATGTAGCGGTAGTCCATGTCGGTGCGCCCGAGCAGCTTGGTTTCGCCGAGGGCGGCGGCCAGACCGGCCGAATCAAGGACGTAACGGTTCTGTGGCAAGGTATGCAGGACGCCTTCAAGGGTGTCCGGCGAAGGAACACCGATCTCCATTTCGGGTACCTCGCCCATCGCCATGGCGACGAACGCGTACTCGTCCCCCAGCCTGGTCCCGGCGATCGCTCCGGCGCTCCACCATTCCAGCGCCGTGCCCGCCATCGACATACGGCCCACGTGCCGTTGGAGATGGCCGTTGTGGGCGAACGCCAACGTGGGTCCCCGGTGCGCCTGGCCGTCCAGAATGGCAAGGAGGTTGTTCGCCATCATCGCGTCCCGCTCGCACATCAGTCGCCCGAGGCGGCTCGCGGAGGTGTCGGCCATCCCGGCGTGGTAGCGCAGCAGTCCGACTGCGGTGCGCCCGTGGAGACTCGCTCGCCACCACTCGTCTCGCGAAGTCGCCGACACGAGGTGCGGGGCCTGCGCGGTGAGCAGGGCTAGCAGGTCGTCCGCGATCAGGAGCAACGTCTTCACCTCGTCGGCCGCGCCCACCGACTGCGTGGGATCCATGACCGCGTCGGGGTTGGTCCACCGTGCGTCGTCGCCGACCAGCCCCGCGATGTCGCCCGAGGGGAGCAGACCGTTGTCGACGTGGGTGGCGAGGTAGTCGTGCAGCTCGAGGAGGGCGGGCCCCGGGCTGGCGGCGCCGGTCATCTCCAGTGGGCCGTCGAACCCGAAGAACCGCACCTGGTCCGTCTCGGCACGGTCCCGGTTGTACTCCCGCAGCCAGCTGACGAGTTCGCGGTTCGCCGCCGACTCGCCGAAGCCGTGACTGAATCCGTGGCGCATCACGTCGTCGAGCGATCCGGCGCCCTCGGTCACGAATTTGTCGACGAGCAAGCCAGACAGGCAGTCGCTCTCGATCGCGATGGACCGGTAGCCCTCGTGCTCGACGAGGTGCCGGAACAGCGCGTTTCGCAGCTGTGGCAACGCTTCCAGTCCGTGCGTGGGTTCGCCGAACCCGAGCAGGCGCGGCTTTCGCGGGAAGGATTCGAGGAGTTTCGTGAAGGCGACGCCGATGCTTTCCCCGACGAAGGGCAATCCGGTCTCGTCGAGCGGAGGGTGGGTAGCCATGAAGATTCCCATCTGATTGACGTCCGGTGTGATGCCCTCAACTCTATCGTTGAACTGCCCGTTTAAACTTTCCCCGGAATCACCCGAAGAATGGGCACAAACCTTAAACATGGAGGGCGTATGCGGCCGGTCGACCTGGCGCGCGGGCACGGCCTGTCCTCCCAGGCGGTGCGCAACTACGAAGAGGCGGGCATCCTCCCGCCCGCCGAGCGCACGCCCCATGGTTACCGGGTTTACACCCGTCTCCACGAACAAGCCCTGCGCACCTTCGTCGCCCTGATCCCCGGACACGGGCACTCGACGGCCACGGCGATCCTGCGAGCCGTCAACGAAGGCGCCCTCGACGAAGCGTTCGCGCTGGTCGACGAAAGCCACGTCCAACTCCTGCGCGACCGGCAAACCCTCACCGCCGTGGAGAAAGCCCTCCACGACCTGGCTCCGTCAGAGCCGGCAGAGCACGGGCGGATGTTCGTCGGGCCGCTTGCCCGGCAGCTGCGACTCCGGCCCGCGACGCTGCGCAAATGGGAACTGGCCGGACTGCTCCATCCCGAACGCGACCGCGAGACCGGCTACCGCGTCTACACCGCCGACGACGTCCGGGACGCCCATCTCGCTCACCAGCTCAGGCGCGGCGGCTACCTGCTGGGCCAGATTGCCCCGCTGCTGGCTCAGGTCCGCGCGGCCGGTGGCGTCGAGCCGCTCAACGCCACGTTGGGCGAGTGGCGCGAGCGGCTCACCAGGCGGGGCCGCGCCATGCTCACGGGCGCGGCCGAACTCGACACCTACCTAGCGGACTTTCCCCAGAGCCAGGCCCTGTAACACCGGCAGCGCACCGGGCGACTTGTCCTCGTGGCGGGATCCGGTGCCGGGCCGGCGGTCCCCCTTTCACAGACGAGGTGTGCGCAGTGCCGTTGGCTGCTGGGTGGAGCGACGTACCAAGCTGGCTACAGGGATTCGGCTCCATCCTCGCGCTGGGATTCGCGGCGGTCGCGGTGGTGGTCACGCGCCGCACGTACCAGATCGAGTCCGATCGCGACCAGGCCAACGCGGAGGCCAGGGCCGTCCAAGAGGCGTTCGCGCGCCGGGCGCAAGCCTCGCTGGTTTCGGCGTGGTGGGGCGAATCTCCCGACGGGCGTTGGGGCGCGTTCGTGCGCAACGCGTCGGAAACCCCGGTCTACCAGACGTATCTGACCGTGCTGGCGGCCGGCGAACGGTCCGAGGGCACCAAGGTCAACTATGTGGTCGTGCCGCCGTCGGGCGAGGCGCTG
>Ga0193717_1000930_pt1 | contig 18453 bp, 18 predicted proteins | sample U2c2metaG_FD_145900 | JGI IMG/M metagenome (GOLD analysis project Ga0193717, IMG submission 145900) | Soil microbial communities from a riparian zone of the East river system, Colorado, United States - U2c2 | ecosystem: Environmental > Terrestrial > Soil > Riparian zone | place: USA: East River... | reverse complement strand
CCGGCCACCACCTAGCCAAGATCGATCTCGCCGGCCCAGTTGACCGGCACCTGCAAGCGGCCGGGGTGTTCTACCTCCGTGGCGCGGTCCGCAACGTCACGTTCGAGAACGCGGACGGGGTGGTCACGCTGCTTGGCCTGCTTGAGTCGGCGGGCGACGACACGATGGTGCACAGCCTGCACCTCACCCCACAGGGAGAGACCGAGCCATCGGCCAACCTCCGGTTCCAGTTCAATCGGGAGCACCACGTAGCCGCCGCCGTGCTCGTCGCCTTGGATAAGCAAAGGCGCCTCTACTCCTGGATGACTCAGGGCCACGCCGGCCGCGATGACGTGACTCTCGTGCATGACGCCTGGAACCCTGGCGACACCGAGCTACCACCCGAGGCGTTCATCATCGTGCCGGAGCTTCGACCGGCGGTTGTCGAGTTTCGCCTGTGGTGACGCGCTACCGCCCTCCTCGGTCAAGTGGGCCAATGTGCCCGATGTCGGCTGGTCGTAAGTTGTCTCTGTCAGAGTTACTTGGCAGTCGTCGTTCTTCTCATATTCGCGAGAACGAATCTTGTCTTCTGGACGGCTCTGTCTAACTTCGCCTGGTCCGGAACGTTGTCCGGGGAGCCGACCAGTGGCCGACTCCCCGGAATGTTGTCTCCGCTCGTTACTCGACGGCTTTCACGTTCGGGATGCCGTTCGCCGGGGGTGAGTCCTTCGCGGCCGAGTCGTCTTCCTTGATGGGGGCGTCACCGATGTCGGTGACGAGCACCGGGGTCTTCGCCTCGCCGACGCCGTTCTGGATCTCGACCACGGCCATGCCTGAGATGCCGAGGTGGCTCTCGCCGGTGAACCGGAACGGCGCGTTCCCCGGGCCCTCGAAGGTTTTGCCGGCCTTCTCGACGGCCGCCACGATGCCTTCGCGCGTCGGGTTCGGGCCGGCCGCCTGTAGGGCCTGCACGAACGTATATGCCTGCGACATCCCGTACACGCGGTAGTTCGTCAGGTCGCCGTCGGCACCGTGCTCCGACCAGACCTTCTGCCACAGCTTCAGCCACGGGTCGTCCGGCGCGTCGACGCCCGGGATGTACTCCGTCGTCATCACCCCGTCGAGCAGCGACGCGCCGTCGGTGACCGCGCCCTCGGAGAACCGCGCGAGCAGCGCCCCGACGAGGGTCGGGTCGGAGCCGACGTTGCTGTAGAACCAGGTCGGCTTGAACCCGAGCCGCAGCGACACCAACTGGCTCAGCGCCGTGTACGACGGCACGTTGAAGCCGAGCACCATGTCGACGCCCGCCGCCTGAAGCTGCGCCATCTGCGGCGCGACGTCGGTGTTGCCCGGCGAGTACTTCGCCACCGCGACGATCTGGTCGTCAAGGTACCGCCGCGCGCCCTTCTCCCCGTCCCGGCCGAAGTCGTCGTCCTGGAGGAAGAGCCCGATCTTCGCGTCGGGCTTGTTCTTCTTCACCCAGTCGCCGATGATCTTGCCCTCGATCTCGTAGTCCGGCTGCCAGCCGAACGTGAACGGCTTGTCCTTCGGGTAGTCGCCCCACTGCAGCGAACCCGACGACACGAACAGGTCCGGCACCTTGGCGTCGTTGAGGAAGTCGACGACCGCGCCGTGCGTCGGCGTGCCGAGACCGCCGACCATCGCGAAGATCTCGTCGTTCAGCACCAGCTCGTTGGTGACCTGGCTGGTGGTCGTCGGGTTGTAGGCGTCGTCGCGCACCACGAACTCGATCTTGCGCCCGTTCACGCCGCCGTGCGCGTTGACGTAGTCGTAGTACGCCTTGTGCCCGCTGGGAATCTCGCTGTACCCGGGCGCCGCGACGCCGGTCAGCGGGAAGTGCGCGCCGATCTTGATGGTGGTGTCGGTGATGCCGACGGTCGAGCCCGGTTTCGCGTCGTCGGGCCGTCCGCCCGCTCCGCACGCGGCCGTGACCGCCGCGGCAAGGACCAACGCCGCTGCCTTGGACCAGCGCTTCATGTGCTTCGCCTCCATTGGGTGAGTTTCCGCAGCCCGCCGGCGAGGCCGGCCGGTGCGAGCAGCACGACCAGGACCGTGACCAGGCCGTAGATCAGCGGCGCTAGCTGCGCGGCCTGCACGTCGGTGAGCCCGAGGTCTTCGCCGACCCCGGTCACCACCTGCGGCAGGAACGTCAGCAGCGCGGCCCCGACCAGCGCCCCGACAAGACTTCCCAGACCACCGAGCACCACCGCGGACAACAGCAGCAGCGACAGCGTCAACGTGAACCCGCTCGGCGCGGCGATCCGTGCGGACAACGCCAGCAGCCCGCCGGCGAGCCCCGCGCAGCCCGCGCTGACGACGAACGCGAGCACCCGCGCCCTGCCGAGGTTGATACCCGCCAGCTCCGCCGCCACCTCGTCGTCGCGGACCGCCTGCCAGATACGGCCGATCCGGCTCCGCGACAGGTTCGCGAGCAGCACGAACACGATGATCACACCGAGCCAGCCGAGATAGGCGAGGTACCTGGTCGGCGTCAGATCTTGCCCGGTGACGAAGTACACCGCGTCGGCGAGCCACGTCGGAATCTCCGGCACCCGTACCCGCAGGCCTTGCTCGCCGCCGAGGGTCTCGCTGAAGTACAAGGGAATCCCGGGCACGGCGACCGCGAGCGCGAGGGTCGCGCCGGCGAGGTACGGTCCGTGCAGCCGGGCGGCGGCGACGCCGACGAGCGCGCCGACCACGAGCGTGACCCCGGTGGCGATCAACAGGATCAGCACCAGCGGCAACGCGGCGTCCCGCTCCTGCAACATCAGCGCGGCCGTGTACGCGCCGACGGCCATCAACGCGCCGTGGCCGAGCGAGAGCTGCCCGTTGAGTCCGGTGAGGACGGTCAGTCCGCCCGCCGCGATCGCGTAGTACGCCATGGCCGCGAACTGCCCGTTGCGGAACGGGCCGGTGTTCTCCAGCACCAGGATCACGACGACCAGCGCGCCGAGTGCCAGCAGCAGCTGCCTGCGTGTCATGTCAGACCCTCCGCTCACGCACGTGTGCGAACAGGCCGCCGGGTTTGAGCAGTAGCACGGCCATCAGGATCACGAGTGCCGCCAGCGGCACCAGCTCCGAGCCGACGTACCCGCTCACCAGGCTGAGCGACAGTCCCAACAGGACTCCGCCGACGACGGCGCCGACCGGGCTGTCGAGCCCGCCGAGCACCGCGGCGACGAACCCGTACACCACCACACCGTCCATGTAGGACGGATGGACGAGGCCGCCGCCCGCGATCAGCAGCCCGGACAGCGACCCGACGAGCGCGGCGAGTGCCCACCCGAGCGTCAGCATCCGGCCGACCTTCACCCCGAGCAGGCGGGACACCTCCTGGTTGACCGCGGATGCCCGCATCCGCAGGCCCAGATCGGTGCCACGGAACAACAACACGAGCCCCACGAGTACGACGGCCACCGCGACGATCGTGAACACGCCGAACCCGGTCAGCGCGATCGTGGTGTCGCCGACCTGGAAACCCCGCAGCCCGAACGGCGCGGGGAACGAACGGAAGCGCGAGCCGAAGATCAGCGCGGCCAACGCGTGCAGCACGATGAACAGGCCGAGCGTCAGTATCACCGCGTTGACCTCGGACTTGCCTTCCACGTGCCGGACCACGAACCGTTCGACCACGGCGCCGAGCACCAGCCCGGACAGCAACGCGACGGCGAACCCCAGCCAGTAGGAGTACCCGGCGTCGATGAGCACGAGTGCGAGGTACGTGGTGATCATCGCCATCGGCGCCTGCGCGAAGTTCACGATCCGCGTCGCCCGCCAGATCAGCACCAGCGCCAGCGCGAACGCGGCGTAGACCATGCCCAGCGTCAGGCCGGTCAGCACGGTGGTGAGCAGTTGCTGCACGAGGTCCCCTGTCAGAATCCGAGGTAGGCGTGACGAAGCGCGTCGTCACCGGCGAGAGCGTCCGCGTCGTCCCGGACGACGACCCTGCCGAGGTTCAGCACGACCCCCCGGTCCGCTATGGACAGTGCGCTGCGCGCGTTCTGCTCGACCAGCACGACCGTCAGCCCGTCGGAGCTGACGAGCGTGCGCAGCAGTTCGAAGATCCGCGTGACGATCTTGGGCGCGAGCCCCAGCGACGGCTCGTCGAGCAGCAGGACCTTGGGGCGGGACAACAGGGCCCGGCCGATCACGAGCATCTGACGCTCGCCGCCGGAGAGCACGTGCGCGAGCCCGTCGCGGCGTTCCTCGAGCACCGGGAAGTGCCCATACACCCGCGAGAGCTCCTCAGCCGTCGCGCGCCGGCCGCCGCCGAGCGCGCCGAGCCGCAGGTTCTCCTCGACGGTCAGCTCCGCCAGCACGCCCCGGCCCTCCGGCACGTGCGCGAGCCCCAGCCCCGGCAGGTCCTCGGTGGACCGTCCGGTGATGTCCTTGCCGGCAAGGAACACACGGCCGGCCGTGGCACGCACGAGCCCGGAGATGGTGCGCAGCAACGTGGTCTTGCCAGCGCCGTTCGCGCCGAGGACCGCGGTGATCTCGCCGTCGGCCGCCTCGAAGCTGACCTCGTCGAGCGCGCGGACCGGACCGTAGCCGGCGGACAGGGACTCAACGCTCAACATCGCGCACCACGTCCTCGCCGAGGTAGGCCGCCTGCACGGCGGGATCGGCGCGGATCTCGTCCGGTGCGCCCCGTGCGATCACGCGGCCGAAGTCCAGCACCACGATGTCGTCGCACACGCTCATCACCAGGTCCATGTGGTGCTCCACGAGCATCACCGACATGCGGTCGGCCAGGCCGCGCACCAGGTCGCCGATCTCGGTCATCTCCGCGCCGGACAGGCCGCTCGCCGGCTCGTCGAGCAACAGCAGGTCCGGCTCGCTCACCAGCGCACGGGCCAGCGCGACGCGTTTGCGCACCGGATAGGGCAGGCTCGCCGGGTAGCGCGCGGCGACATCGGCGACGCCGAGGCTCTCGAGCGCGGCCATCGCGCGCTCGGTCAACGCCCGCTCGTCCCGCGCCCGCCTCGGCAGCCCGAGCAGGGCGGGCCAGAAACCCGTGGTGGCGTGCCGGTTCGCGCCGACGAGCACGTTCTCCAGGACGGTCATCCGGTCGAACAGCCCCAGGTCCTGGAGGCTGCGGGAGATGCCGAGGTCCGCGAGCTGGTGGGGTCGCAGCCGCCGCAACCCCTCGCCGCGCCATGTCAACGTGCCGGTGTCCGGCCGGACGAACCCGCACGCGACGTTGAACAGCGTCGTCTTGCCGGCGCCGTTCGGCCCGATCACGCCGAGCACCTCGTTCGGCGCGACGGACAACGAGACGTCGGACAGTGCGACGAGCCCGCCGAAGGTCACCGACACGCCGGACATCTCGAAGGACGGGACGGGCTCTGCCACACACGGCTCCCAACGCTGGGTTCACGGTGCGGACAACTTTGGTCGCGCCGCACGATCGAGAACATGGGCGCGGAGCCCAAAATCGGTGGTGCGAACCGACCCGAATCGCACATTCGGGCTGGCTCTTCTGTGCGTTGGGTGTCACGCTGCCGGCATGGACGTGGCTCATCAGATCGCACGGGTGCCCACACTCGCGCCCGCGCTGGAGCGGGAGATCGAGCGCGCGTGGGCCTCGCTGCTCGGCCACGCCGACGCGATCGCCGACGACATCACGCTGACCCTGTTGGCCCGCGACCCGTACTGGTCGGAACAGCGGGTCGACCAGCAGGCCCACCTCCGGACGAGCACCCGCGAGCACATCCGCCGCGGCATCAAGGCGATGGCCGGACTGTCCGATCCGGAGCAACGCGCCATCGACGTGTGGCGGGAGAACGGCACGCGCACGCTCTGGGAGGCGCTGCTGCGACACGGCTGGGACCACGAGGTCGAGCTCGCCGAGCACCTGATGTTGTTCGCCGGGCAGAAGCTGTGGGCCGCGCTCGACGTCCAGAACGCGGTCTTCGTCGAGTCCTACCGGCGGGAGAGCACCCGGCTGCAGCGGCGCAACTTCCAGCGCCAGCAGAGCTTTCTCGACGGGCTCGTCGAGGGGCGCGGCGCAGACCCGGACTTCGCCCGCGAGGCCCGCGAGGAGCTCGGCCTCGGCGCGGACGACGCGACGATCTGCGTGGTCGCGCCGTTCTCCGACCCACTCGACGAACCGCTGCGCGCGCCGGAGGACCGGCTCGAGCGGGCCGGCATCGGCTCGCACTGGCACGTCCGGGGCGGCAACTACTTCGGGCTGGTGTCGCGGGGCGGGCTCACGGTCGCCGAGGTCGTCGAGCAGCTCGGCCCGTGCGTCGCCGGCCGTGTCGGGCTCGCGCCGTGCGCGGAAGGGCTCGCCGGCTTCGCGACCGCCTACCAGCTCGCGTCGCGCACGGCGGAGTCGCTGCCACGGGGCACGCCGCGGCTGGCCGCGCTGTCCGACCGGCTGCCCGAGGTGCTGCTCGCGGGCAGCCCGGAGGTGGTGTCCGTGCTCGTCGCACAGACCGTCGGCCCGCTGCTCGCCCAGCAGGGCCAGCTCGCGGAGACCCTGCTCGACACGCTCGCCGCGCTGCTCGCCAACGACGGCTCGCCGACACACGCGGCGCAAGCGCTGTACTGCCACCGGAACACGGTGATCTACCGGATGAAGCAGATCGAGTCGATCACCGGCCGCAGCCTGACCCGCGCGCAGGACAAGTTCGAGCTGACGCTCGGGCTGTTGGCCACCGGCCGCGGCTTCGACGGCCAGGTCAACCTCTGACCGGTCCTTCACAGCATTGCCGAACCTGCTCACCGCCGCCGTCCAGCCCGGTTCGCACCGTACGATCCGCCTCGTGAGCCCGGCAGCAGACGAGATAGTCCGGATCGCCGCACGCCTGATCGGGCGTGGCGTCCGGCTGGACACCCGCACGCTCGCCGCCGATGTCGGGATCTCCCGCAGCACCCTGTTCCGCCGCGTCGGCAACCGGGAGGACCTGCTCGGCGACGCGCTCTGGTACATGGCGGACCGCACGATGGCGGCCGCGATCCGGAAGTGGGAGCGGGCCGAGGGCGCGGCCGTGCGCGATGCGGCCGGAACCTTGCGCTGCCTCGCGGTCATGGACGCCTACCGGTCGGACATCGCTGCCAACGCGGGGTTTCACAAGCTGCTCGACGACGAGCCGACGCTCGCGATCCGGGTACTGACCGACCCGCGCGGCCGGGTCCAACCCCGGGTGCTGGTCGCGCATCTCGACCTGCTGCGCCATGACGTCGACGCGGGCGGGTTCACGCCGGCGGTCAGTCTGGAGAGCCTGTCGTACGCGATCGTCCGGCTCGGCGAGGCGTTCCTGTACGCGGACGTGGTGGCGTCCCGCGTGCCGGACCTGGAAGCCGCGTCGACGCTGCTCGCCGCGCTGGTGGAGGGCCGGGTGCCGACCGCGCACTTGTGAAACACATCGGCTTGGTGTTTCATCGGTTGGTTCAGCGGGCAGTGCCGCGAGGAGGCCTCATGCCGGTCCGGACCGACGTAAGCTGGCCGCCTGGACTACCGGAAACGTTGGTGTACCCGGCGGTTCCGGTCGGCGCGATCCTGTCCGGCTCGGTGCGCCGCTACGGCGACCGGACCGCGTTCGTCCGAGGCGAGGACGCGCTGACCTACCACCAGCTCGGCCGGCAGGCCGCCCAGTGCGCCCACGGACTCATGGCCCGTGGCGTCCGGCCGGGCGACCGGGTCGCGCTGCGGATGCCGAACTGTCTCGAGTACCCGGTCGCCTACTACGGCGTCCTGCTGGCGGGCGCGGTGTTCGTGCCGGTCAACCCGTTGCTGCCGGAAGCCGCCGCGGCCAAGCAGATCGCGGACGCCGGCGCGACGCTGACGATCACCGCGGCGGACGTGCCCGGTCTGTGCGAAGGGCAGCCGGGCGCGCTGCCGGACGTCGAGGTCGACAGCCACGGCGACCTCGCGCACCTCGCGTACACCGGCGGCACCACGGGCGAGTCGAAGGGCGTGCGGCTGCCGCACCGCAACGTCGTGATCAACACGCTGCAGTTCGCTTGCTGGGCCTCCGGTTCGGTGCCGGCGCTGGACGTCGACGGCGGGCTGGTGCTCGACCAGGTTGGCGCGCCGGCGGAGTACCCGACGCGGCTCGGCAACTCGGTGACGATCAACCTGACCCCGTGGTTCCACGCGATGGGCACGATCGCCGGGCTGAACGCGTTGCTGCTCATGGGTTTCACGGTCGTGCTGCACGACCGCCTCGACCCCGGCGCGTACCTCGCGGACGCGGAACGCCTGCGGGTCACGTCGATGGGCGGCGCGCCCGCGTTGTTCGCCGCGCTGTTGCACCATCCGGACATCACGCGTCGGGACCTGTCGTCGGTGCGGACGATCTCGTCCGGCGCCGCGCCGATGCCCGTGGAGATGATCAAGCGGTTGCGCGAGCTGGCGCCGGATGCCGTGGTGAGCGAGGGCTACGGGCTGACCGAGGTGACGATGGGCGCGACGTTCGGTCCCGCGCACCGTTCCGGCACCCGCAAGGCCGGCACCGTCGGGGTGGCGACATTCGACACGGCGGTGCGGATCCTGTCGTCGGACGGCGTGGAGCTGCCGTCGGGCGAGCGCGGCGAGGTGTGTATCAAGGGCCCACAGGTGATGAAGGGCTACCACAACCGTCCCGATGCGACAGACGAGGTGTTGATCGACGGTTGGCTGCACACCGGCGATATCGGCATCCTCGACGAGGACGGCTATCTGTCCATTGTGGATCGTATGAAGGACATGCTGCTGTACAAGGGGTACAACGTGTACCCGAGAGAGCTGGAGGAGCTGCTGGCCGCGCAGGCCGGCGTGCTCGCGGCCGCCGTGGTCGGGAAGCCGGACGCGTCGGTCGGCGAGCTGCCGGTCGCGTTCGTGGTGCCGGCCGACTCCTCGGTGTCCGCCGCCGGGCTCATGTCGGCGGTGAACGAGCAGGTCGTGGCGTACAAGCGGTTGCGCGACGTGTACCTGGTGGAGCAGATCCCGGTGTCGGCCGCTGGCAAGGTGTTGAAGCGCGAGCTGCGCGGCCGGTTGTCGTGACCGGCGTCCCGTTGCGCGGCACCGGGTGACCGCTAGCGAACGAACGCGCTCAGTCCCGTGATCGCCCGGCCGACGATCAGCTGGTTGATCTCGCGGGTGCCTTCGTAGGAGTACAGCGCCTCGGCGTCGGCGAAGTAGCGGGCCACGTTGTTCTCCAGCAGGATCCCGTTGCCGCCCAGCACTTCCCGCGCGTGCGCGACCGTCTCGCGCATCCTCGTCGACACCACCGACTTCGCGAGCGCCGCGTGCTCGTCCTTGTTGACGCCCCGGTCCTGCAGCCCGGCGAGCCCCACCACCAGCGCGAGCGAGGACGTGACGTTGCCGAGCATCGTCGCGAGATGGTCCTGCACCAGTTGGAAACCCGCGATCGGCCGGCCGAACTGCACGCGCTTGCCGGCATAGTCCACAGCGGACTCGTACGCGCCCATCATGCAGCCGACCGCGCCCCACGCGACGCCGCCCCGGGTCTGGCGCAGCACGTCGCCGGTGTCGCGGAACGAGTTGGCCCGTCGCAGCCGGTTCTCCTCCGGCACCACGCAGTTCTCGAGCACGATGTCGGCGTTCTGCACGGACCGCAGCGCGATCTTGCCCTCGATCTTGGTCGGCCGAAAGCCGGGGGTGTCCTTCTCGACGACGAAACCCTTGACGTGGTCGTCGGCCTCGTCGCGTGCCCACACGATGACCAGGTCGGCGAACGTGGCGTTGCCGATCCACTTCTTGGCGCCGTTGAGCACCCACGTGTCGCCGTCGCGGCGGGCGGTCGTCTCGAGCCCGCCCGCCACATCGGACCCGCCGTGCGGCTCGGTCAGCGCGAACGCGCCGATCTTCTCCAGCCGCGCCATCGCCGGCAGCCACCGCTCCCGCTGCTCCGGCGAGCCGCAGCGGTTGACGCTGCCCATCGCGAGTCCGGTGTGGACGCCGTAGAACGTGTTGACCGACGGGTCGACGCGGCCGATCTCCAGCGCGATGAACCCGGTGAGCAGGCGGGTGCCGCGGTGGGCGGCCATCCCGTCGTACATCAGGCCCGCGGTGTCGAGCGCGCGGAACCCGTCGATCACCTGGAACGGGAACTCGGCGCGGGACCAGTACTCGTTGGCGATCGGCGCCACCTCGGTACGCAGGAACTCACGCACCCGCATGACGATGGCCTGCTCCTCGTCGGACAGCAGGCTCTCGAAGCCGAAGAAGTCGCCGGTCAGCGTCTCGAAAGCGGTCATGGGACCAGGATGAGCCTGATCGGGTTCCCTGTCTTGGTGACGAGCGCCTCGACGGCGTCCGGCGCGTCGGCCAGCGGCATCGTGCCGCTGATCGAACGGCTCAGGTCGAGCCGGTGGTAGCGGGTCAGCTCGATCAGTCGTTCGAGGTCACCCGGTCGGTAACCGTAGTGGCCGAGCACCTGCTGCCCCCGGACGCTCAGGACGATGCTGTTGGCGACGGTCAGCGGCTCCGGCGTCAGCCCGACCAGCACGAGCCGTCCACCCGCGTCGAGACAGCGGATCGCCTGCTCACGCACCGCGCCGACGCCCGCCATGTCGTAGGCGACGTCGAGTCCCATCCCGCCGGTGACCGCGAACAAACGCTCGGTGAAGTCCGGGTCGGCGGGGTCGAGCGCGAGGTCCGCGCCGAACGCCAAGGCCCGCTCGCGGGCCGCCTCGAGCGGGTCGACCGCGATGATCGGTGCGGCGCCGACCAGCCGGAGCAGTTGCACCGCGTGCACGCCGAGCCCACCGATACCCCAGACGCCTGCCGGGCGGCCGGCCTCGGCGCGACCGGTGCCGGTGATCGCGCCCCACGGCGTGGACACCGCGTCCGGCACGATCGCGGCCTGGTCGAACGGCAGGTCGTCGGGGATGGCGAAGAGGGTCTGGTGGCTCGCGAGCGTGTACTCGGCCCAACCGCCGTCGTAGTCGACGCCCCTGGTGCGGCCGGCGAGGCAGCCCTCGAAGCGCACGCAGCGCTCACACTGGCCGCACCGCTCGCCCGCCGCGAGCACGACGCGTGCCCCCGGCAACCACCGCCCGGGGACATCCGGTCCGATCGTGTCGATCTCCCCGGCGATCTCGTGGCCGAGCGTCACCTCCGGCTCGGAGAGGAACGCGGGCCGCAGGCTGCCGTCGATCAGGTGGACGTCGGAAAGGCACACCCCGGCCGCACGCACGCGGACCCGCACCTGGCCGGGTCCCGGCTCGGGCACCGGCACCTCGCGCATACCGAACGTCCCGGTCTCCGGCGCGAGCCGCCCCGCGAGCATCGTTGCAGTCACAGTCGCAACACTAGCGACCGATTCCGCGCCGGCGCTTGTGGACGACCGCGCCTGACGCGCCCATCTCCGTCGGCCTGGTCACTGGGGTCGATCTTCCTCAGCGAGGGAGCCAGCGGCCAAGCCCGCCACCTCAGGCGCGTCGTGGCAGCAGCAGCGCCAGCAGTCCACCGGCGGCGACGACACCGGCCGGGCTCGAGTAGTCACCGTTGGCAGCGCCATCCCGGGGATGATCAGCGCGCGTGCCCCGACCCGCTTCGTTGCGTGCCAACGGAAACGTCAGAACCGAGGGGGGTCGCCCTTCTCGCGGCGCAGGCCCTCGAGGATGCGTTCCATCACGTCCGGTGACAGGTCGTCCGCGGCGGCGATCTCAGCGGGCGGCGGCGCGGCGGCCGCGGCTGCCTTCGTGGTGCCGCGCCGGGGAAGCGGGACCACCGTCGCGTCCATGCCCTTCGGCAGCGCGATCTCACACCAGAGCAGCTGCTTGCCGCTGGACAGCACCTGCACGCCGCTGTTCGGGCCGACCAGCTCGGCGGGCACGGCGAGTCTCGGCGAGGTCCGGTCGTCCTCGATCTCGACCGCCAGGCTGTTGCCGGACAGGCGGAGCCGGAACAGGAGCATGGTCGGCACCGACTTGGGGCTGGCATCGCCGACGACGGCCTTCACCATGCGGTCGGTGGCTCTGCGCACGTCGGGCACCATCGACTCCACACGCCATTCGACCAGCGTGAACCGCACGAACAGGTCTGCGCAGTTCACGGCGCTTGGCAGCGTGACGAGCTTGAGGTCGTCCACCTGCACCGTCTGATCCCGCACGGGTTGCTTCACACCCCAACTCCTGGAGACGCCCGGTGATTTTGCCGCGAAACCGTGCGTGGGGCAATCCCCACACCGCTGCAGGTTACTGCCACCCGGCCGATCCGGTTCTCGCGGGCCTGAGCAGCGGCACAGCCACGCTTCCTATAACTGGTCTCGTCAACGACCGATCGATGGTCGCCGCCGACCCGCCTGCCACCTACCGCGCGACGGCACCCGTGGCCTCCGGCCCCCGGTTTCCACGCTACCGGAGGCCACCGACAAGTCAGGCCGGTCGCGGGTCGTGCTGTGGACAACTCCGTCGCTGTGGACAACTCGCGCCGGCGGTGGCCCGCGGTGGCCCTCGGTGTCGGCCCCCGTCGGTAAGCTGGATGACGGGGGGCCGGCGGCCGCCATCAGGGCATCGCGCAGGTCCGTCAGATCAGGCCCTCCCGCAGCGCGTACGCCACCGCGTGCGCCCGGTTCTTGAGCTGGAACCGGTTGGTGACGTCGTGCAGGATGCTCTTCACCGTGCGCTGGGAATAGCACAGCTTGTCCGCGATCTCCTGTGTGGACAGTCCGGACGCCACCAGCCGCAGCACCTCCGACTCCCGGTTCGTGATCCCCGCAAGCTGTAGCCCGCGCGGCTCGAGCACGTGCCGCTGCAGGCGCGACACCCGGTTCAGCAGCCGGCCGAGCAGGTCGGGCGGCAGGGCGCCCTCGCCGGCGGCGGCGGCCATCACCAGGCGCACCAACACATCCGGCGTCGCCTCCGCGCGTCGCGCCACCGCGCACACGCCGGACTCCACCGCGGTGAGGATCTCCGTCTCGGCCATGTCTCCCGCGATGAGCACGAGCTTGACGAACCCGCGGGCCTGCACGGTCCGCAGCAGCTCTGCGGTGCGCTCGTCGAACCGGTCGGCGGCGATCAGTGCGACGGTCGACATGACGTCCGCCTCGTCGTCGACCAGCCAGACCTCCGGCCGTGTGCGCAGTGCCGCGCAGACGCCGTTCTGCAGGATCGGGTCCGTCGCACGGACCAGGACGTGGGTGCGGGTGGTTGCCAACATTGCTGTTCCCCTGATTCAGACGAGCCGGTCGGCGTAGACGATGATGTTGTCGAGATAGCTGCGGGCGGTGCGGTCGAACGCGCCGCCGCAGGTGATCAGCCGCAGGACCGGCGCCGTGGTGGCGTTCCAGATCCGGTCGGCGGGCAGCGCGGTCTTCGCGATCTGTTCCTTCTCCGTCACGGCGAACGTGGTCGTGACGTCGCGGTAGTGCACGGTCACCTCGTCGCCCGGCTCGAGGTCGCCCAGCCGGTAGAACACGTCCGGCCCGCTCGCCTTCGAGTCGACGTGCGCCACCAGCACCGCCGGTCCCGCGTCGCCCGGCCGGGGACCCGGCTGGTACCACGCGGCGTGCCCGAAGTCGGGGGTCTGCATCGCGCCGTCCGGCTTCAGACCGACGGGCACGAGGTCCGCGTCGACGCCGATCGCCGGGATCGTGACACGCAGCGGCGCGCCGGGGTCGGCCGGTTGCGCACTGTCCGATGTGGACGGTTGAGTCGCGGCGGTGCCGAGCTCCACCACCCGCGTGGCGACCAGGATGGTGGCGACGACCGCGAGCACGACGGCCGCCGCCACGGCCGCCACCCGTGCGAGCTTCACGACGACCGCCGCTCGGACCGCTGGATCCACAGGAACGCGCCGGCCGCGGCCATCGCGAGAATGGCGAGCACCGGCACCGCGATCAGCCACCAGCTCATCGGGTCAACGGGGTCCGACGGACCGGCGCCGGTGTCGATCCGGTTCGGCCGGGGCACCGGCGCGGCCTGCGGCGCACCGGCCGGGACGTCCGTCGGCTGCGACCGCGTCGTCGTCGCAGGAGGCTCGGACGGCTCGGACGGCTCGGTGGACACCGTCGGGCTGGTGATGTCGGTCGGCAGCGTCGGTGCGGTCGGGAGGGTCGGGTCCACGACGTCGGTCGGCAGCTCCAGCGTCGGGTTCGTCAGGTCGCAGATGACGTGCTTGACCTCGCACGGCTCCGGCTCCGGCGGCGCGGTCGGCAACGCGATCTCGGTGCCGCCGACCGGAACGGGTGGCGCCGCCGCCGCGTACTGCGCGCCGAACAGCAACGCGCCCAACAGGATCGAGCCGGTGACGGCGACGGCCTTGGTCTTCTTCATCGTGTTCCTCCTGCTTGACGGTGTGTCGTCAGGTAGGAGTCACGAGTGCCGACAGGCCTTACAACTTTTCCGGAGAGAACTTTTTCTAGCTAGGTGACGCAGGTGAAGACGACGAACTTGCCGCCGGTCGCGTCCGTGTTGCCGGCCGCGTCGTACACGGTGGCGGTCCAGGAAACGGAGTCGTCGGAGGAGTTGTACGGCCCGAGCGTTCCGCGCCACATGCCGCGGAAGAAGTCCATGGGAACGCTGCCCGACCCGACGTTCGCGCCGGACCAGCTCAGCACGGCCCGCGCAACCCCCACGTTGTCCGTCGCGGCGACCGCCACAGATGAGGTGGTGGGTCCGCACGGTGTCAGGCTGAGGTCACCCGGGGAGGTGTTGTCGCTGATCACCGGAGGCGTCGTGTCCCCGGGCGGTGGTGGTGGCGGGGGAGGTGGCTGGACGACGTTGGTGGTGGTTGTCGTCGTGGTGGTGCGGGTCGTGGTGGTAGTGGTGCGGGTCGTTGTTGTCGTCGGACCCGTGGTGGTCATTGTTGTCGTCGTGGGGCCGGGGGTGGTCGTGGCGGTGGTGGTCGACACCGAGCGGGACGTGGTGGTCGGGACCGGGCCCACCAGCGCGAGGTCACCGGGCGCCGGCTCGCCGCCGCGCCAGTACACGAAGGCCGAAGCCCCCGCGAGCAGCGCCAGCACCGCGGCGGCCGCCGCGACGGCCCTGCCGCGCTTCGACTTGGGCCAGGCCCGCGGCAGCGGCAGCGGCGTCACGATCGGCCGTTGCACCGCGACGAGCGAGACCTCCGCCATCACGCGGTCCTTCAACAACAGTGGCGCCGGCAGCAACGGCACGGCCGCGAGCAGCGCGAACGGGCTGACCGCGACGCGGCGCCGTTCGGTGCAGACGTCGCAGGCGTCGACGTGCCGGGCGACGCGTTTGCGCATCAGCGGCGAGAACCGGCCGTCCCAGTCGGACAGCAGCGCGTCCAACTCCACGCAGTCCGCGCGTCCGAGCCGGGCGATGAGCAGCGCGCCGAGCGAGCGTTCCACCTGGTCACGAAGCCGGGTGAGCAGCACGTACGCGTGGTTGGTGCTGACGCCCATCGCCTCGCCGAGCTCCGCGCCCTCCAGGCCCTGTCGCACGTGCAGGTCGAGCAGGGCGCGGTCGCGCTCGGACAGCCCGGCGGCCGCCGTCCACACGAGATCGCGCAGGGCCTCCTGTTCGGCCGCCCGGTGTGGCCCCGGATCGGTGTCCGCCATGTCCTCCACCTCGTCGAGCACGACCCGTTTGCGAGCCCGGACCCGGCGCAGCGCCACGCTTCGCGCGACGGCGTACAACCAGGGCCGGAGCCGCTCCGGATCGTTCAGCTGAGCAAGGCGTTGCGCGGCAAGGACAAACGTGTCCTGGACGGCATCCGCGGCCTCTTCCCGGTCGCGGAGCACGGACCAGCAGAAGTCGTGCAACCGGTCGGCGTAGCGGTCGTAAACGGCCGCGAACGCGTCTCGGTCGCCCGCGAGCACACCGGTGACCAACTCGGTGTCCGAGCGCTCACTCACGGGGGTGTCCTCCTGCAGGTACGGCGACGGCTTGCGTCAACTGAGAGCCTTCAAGGCGGGAGAACCTTACGACTTTGTGGCAAGAATCCATACCGCCGCGTGGCCGGCAGAACGTCGCTTTGCCTCAGCCGGGTGAGACGTCGACCCGGAGTAGGCCGTCGTGCGCCGGACGTGACAGGGTGGCGGAGTGATCGAGACCATCGAGCACGGTGACATCGCCGTACTCGAGCTGAACCGCGGCCCCGTCAACGCACTCGACCTCGAGCTGCTCATCGGGCTGCCGCTCGCCCTCGCGGACACCGACTGGGCGTCCGCCGTCGTGCTGACCGGGGCCGGGCGATGCTTCTCCGCCGGCGTCGACCTCAAGCGGATCGTCGACGACGGCGCCCCCTACGTCGCCGAGTTCCTGCCCGCGCTGAGCACCGCCGCGCTCGCGCTGTTCGACCATCCCCGCCCGGTGGTGGCCGCGATCAACGGGCACGCGCTCGCCGGTGGGTGCGTGCTCGCCGCCGCGTGCGACCTGCGGCTGATGTCCGGCGGCACGATCGGGCTCACCGAACTGGCGGCCGGGGTGCCGTTTCCCACGGTGCCGCTCGAGATCATGCGCCACGCGGCCGGCGCGGCGTTGGACCGGCTCGTGCTGACCGCGCACCGGCTCGACCCGGCGGAGGCGCACGCCATCGGGCTGGTCGACGACCTCGTCGGCGCCGACAACCTGCTGGGCACCGCGTTGCGGCGGGCCGGTGAGCTGGCCGCGGCGCCACCGGCGGCGTACGCGCTGGCCAAGGAACAGCTACGTCGCCCGGCCCGCGAACGCATGATGGCCCGGCGTGTGGCCGACGACGTCCGCGTCGAGGCGCTGTGGAGTGCGCCGGAGACGCACGAGTTCCTGCGTGCGTTCCTCGCGCGCCTGTCCGCGCGGTAATGTGATCGCCGCCAGTTGAAAAGGCGCTCATGACTTCTTCTTCTCTTATCGTCTCGCGGCTGCGTGCTGCCGGTTGTGTGTTCGCCGAGGACGAGGCCCAGCTACTCATCGAGGCGGCCGCGACGCCGATCGACCTCGCCGCGATGGTCGACCGGCGGGTGGCCGGGTTGCCGCTCGAACACGTGCTTGGCTGGGCCGAGTTCCTCGGTAGGCGGATCGTCGTCGATCCAGGGGTGTTCGTGCCGCGGCGACGCACCGAGCACCTCGCGCGGCAGGCCATCGAGCTGGCCGCGCCCGGCGCGGTGGTGGTCGACCTGTGCTGCGGCTCCGGCGCGGTCGGCGCCGCGATCGCCGTCGCGGTGCCGGGGGTCGTGTTGTCCGCATCGGACATCGAGCCGGCCGCCGTGCGGTGCGCCCGCCGCAACCACACGGGCGACGTCTACGAGGGCGATCTGTACGAGCCGCTGCCCACCTCGTTGCGCCACCGGATCGACGTGCTGGTGGCGAACGCGCCGTACGTGCCGACCGACGCCGTCGGCCTGATGCCGCCGGAGGCCAGGTGCCACGAGCCGCTCGTGGCGCTCGACGGCGGCGCCGACGGCCTCGACGTGATCCGTCGCGTCACCGAGGCGGCGCCGGAGTGGCTCGCGCCGGGCGGGCACCTGCTGTTCGAGACCAGCGTCGGGCAGGCGCCGACCGCGATGGCGGTCGTGACCCGAGCTGGTCTGACCCCCCGGATGACACGTGACGAGGAGATCGGCGCGACCGTGGTGATCGGCACGCTTGGCTGAGGCCTGCCGAGTGGCTGACCATTGACAATTGTCATGCCCGGTTCGGCGGTATCTCCCTGCGACGCGCGCTTCTAGGCTCAGCCGCTGGAGGTTGTGCGTTGACGAGTACCGAACAGGGGCGGCGCAAGTACGACGCGCTGGCCGACCGCTACGAGGAGATCTACTTCTACGTCGCCGATGTCGGCAGGCGGCTCGTCGACTTCGCTGAGCCACCACCGGGCGCCCGACTGCTCGACGTCGGCGCCGGCCGGGGCGCCGTCGCGCGGGCCGCGCTCGCGCACGGCTGCGTGGTGACCGCGGTCGACGCGTCGGCCGGCATGGTCGACCGGCTCGCGGCCGACCACCCGGAGATCACCGCGCGACAACAGGACGCTGGCCGGCTGGACTTCCCGTCGGACTCGTTCGACGTTGTCACCGCGGGCTTCCTCGTGCAGGTGTTGACCGAGCCGGACGCCGCGCTCGCCGAGTTCCGCCGCGTGCTCGCGCCCGGCGGGACCGTCGCGCTCTCGTTGGAACGGCAGGAGATCGGCCGCCTCGGCTGGCTGCACGAGCTCAACCAGGAGTTCTTCGGTGGCGGTGGTGGCGGCGAGCCGCTCACCGCGGCCCGGTTGGACGAACTGCTCGTCGAGGCCGGCTTCACCCCGCCCACCCAGGTCGAGATCGACATCCCGAAGTCGCTCCCGAGCGCCGTCGCGATGTGGGACTGGCTTGCGCTGCAAGGGATTCCGGACGCACTGGCCACGCTGCCGGACGGGCACGCGGACGCGTTCAAGGAGAAGTTCTTCGTGGGCGCGGAAAGCATGCGCACCGAGGACGGCATCGTGCTGGAGTTCGGCGCCACGCTCCACCGCGCCACACTCGCCTGACAGTGAGGGCTTGTGTGAGCGGCCGCCGGCGTCTGGACTGACGAGCAGCGCAGGGCCACGAGCGCAGCGAGTCGCCCGAGCAGCGCAGGAGGGAA
>Ga0193717_1000929_pt1 | contig 18459 bp, 16 predicted proteins | sample U2c2metaG_FD_145900 | JGI IMG/M metagenome (GOLD analysis project Ga0193717, IMG submission 145900) | Soil microbial communities from a riparian zone of the East river system, Colorado, United States - U2c2 | ecosystem: Environmental > Terrestrial > Soil > Riparian zone | place: USA: East River... | reverse complement strand
TTTACCGTAAAAGTTAATATTGTCAGCAGCAATAAGAAACAGCTTCTGCCCGGGTGCTAACTCTTCATTTTCATGTATGATACCCGAATAGTATAATCTCCCATTTACTGATGCCTGGATAACAGTTATACCTAGAGCCCCATTTACAAGAGCTAACCGGTCTCCCTTTTTTACCTCCGAATCGTTCGGCACAAATACTTTAATCAAATTTGAAGAATCCCTGCGTACGATGAAATCAGGTGCGTGAGTTGCAAGTATCTGAAGCTGTGTTTTAACAGCTTCAGGATAGTTGATCACCGATGAAACCAATATACACAACAATGCAATAGCCAGCACGATTGTTATACCCCACCGGTACAACCATCTTGGTGGAGTGCCGATTATGTTTTGTATATGTTCGGTATGTACCGGTTCTTCTATTTTTATTTGATCCTCTTCCATAAAATTACACGCCCAACTCAAGTTGGTTTTTAACCAGGTTATAGTATTCCCCTTTAAGTTCAGTTAGTTGATGATGAGTGCCCTGTTCAATAATTTTTCCTTTGTCGAGCACAATAATATTATCGGCATTTCTTACAGTACTTAAACGGTGTGCTACTACAATAACTGTTTTCCCCACTGTGAAGCGGTTTAGGTTATCCATGATTACTTTTTCGTTATTTGCATCTAATGCGTTTGTTGCTTCATCAAAAAACAAATAGTCAGGATTTTTATAAACTGCCCGCGCTATCAGTAGCCGCTGCCGTTGACCCTGACTTACACCGTGACCTGCAGCACCTATCCTGGTGTGGAGGCCAAATGGTAGTTCGTTTACAAAATCAGTGAGGTTTGCTGTTTCTATTGCTTCATGAATTTTGTCAATATCGGGAAGTTCGTCTCCTACGGAAATATTATTGGCTATAGTATCTGCGAAAATAAAGCCGTCCTGCATAACAGTACCACAGCTGTTACGCCAGGTTTTATAACTCAAACTGGTTAAATGAACTTTGCCAATCTTAATTTTCCCTATTTCCGGTTGATAAAAACGAAGCAACAGTTTTAACAATGTGGTCTTGCCACTACCGCTCATACCAACAATTGCGGTGGTTTTTCCTTCGGGTATTTCTAAGTTGATGTTTTCCAACACTGGATTCGAATCAGATCCCGGATATTTAAATGTCAGATCCTTGATATGGATACTTTTGCTGTTAGGCAGTCTATTAATAAGAGAGCGCTCAGCAGGCTCTTCATCATCCAACTCATGGATTTCATTTAGCCTTTCCAAGCTTATCCTTGCATCCTGATATGCCTGTATGAACCCAATCATTTGCTCAATCGGATTAGTTACCTGCCCAACAATATATTGTATAGCCATCATCCCCCCAAGGGTTAGGTTGCCATCAATAACGGCCTTTACACTTATAAAAGTGATAAGTATATTTTTTCCCTGGTTTATAAATAAAGAGCCTGTTTGCTGAGTTTGGCTTAAGGCAAGATTTTTTATTTTATATTTATATAAGCTGGCTTGTATGGTTTCCCAATCCCAGCGCTTTTGTTTTTCGCAATTATTTAACTTAATCTCTTGCATGCCGTTCACCAGTTCAACAATAGTGCTTTGATTACTTGAGGCGATAGCAAACTGTCTATAGTTTAAATCCCGTCTGCGTTTTAGGAATATAACGATCCATAGGATATACAATATTGAACTTATAAGCGAGATTGCAAATATTAACATGTTGTAATAAGCCAATACAATTGTAAAAACAATTAAATTGACCATTGAGAACAATGTATTTAATGCCGTTCCCGTCAAAAAACTTTCTATTTTCTGTTGGTCGCTCATTCGTTGCATAATATCGCCGGTTGTTTTGCTCTCAAAATAACTGATAGGCAGTTTCATAAGTTTAACCAAAAAATCAGTTAAAATAGAGACATTGATTCTGACACTAATATGCAGTAGAATCCACGAGCGAATAAAGTTTATGCTCATGCCGCCTAAAAAAAACATCAATTGGGCAATAAGGATTAAATAGACAAAATCGAGATTATGCGTATTAATACCGGTATCAACCAGGGCCTGTGTAAAAAAAGGCGCAACCAACTGGATTAATGTGCCTATCCCCAATCCGATCAGTAACTGAAAAAACAGTTGTTTATATTGGTAATAATACCGTAGAATGCTACTCCATTTAACATCGGTCGCCTTTTCATCCTCTTGTTCATAAAATAGTGGGGTTGGCCCTAATAAAAGAGAAATCCCATCGTAAAGTTCTTTGTGCGAAAACCAGTTTTCTTTAAATTCTTTTTCCGGCAGTACAACTAATCCCTTCGCTGGGTCGGCGAGATAATAAGAACCACCGGCAATTTTATAAAGAATAATAAAGTGATTTTGACGCCAGTGTAGTATACAGGGTAACTGCACCTCTTTTAACTGGTCAATGGTCATTCTCACTCCTAATGATCTAAGGCCTATCTTTTCGGCTGCGTCACTAAGGTTCCATAAGGTTGTCCCCCCTCTGTTTGTATAACATAATGCCCTTAACTTTTGAATAGTGTAGCTACGGCCATAGTGCTTTGTTACCATACGCAAGCAGGTGGGGCCGCAGTCTAAATTGTCTTGCTGCTTATAAAATGGAAATTTCAATGAATACGGTTAAGTATGGTTATTTTGCTAAAGTATATTCTCCCCAAAAGCCTGTCGAGTTTAAAAAATCGCTAAGGTGCACTTTATGAGGAAATGTAGGTTGATTTTTTGCGATATAATCGTCGCTAAATCCGGGAAGTTTACCAGTGGGAATAACATATCCCTTAGTTAATAATTTGACGCTTCCTGCGGCTTTATACACAGCAACCATATCAACACCAGGAAGCGTCAAATTATAGGCGAAACTTGTGGGTTTATTAATATCAAGGCCTAATTTTTTTAAATCGACGGATAATTCGTACGTAAAAATCAATCTTTTATCAAAGGTAGCCGCGGCTTTTATTTGGTCACGATTATATACCGAAATTAGTGTATCAACGTCTTTCATGCTTGTAACTCCAATAACCTTGGAGCTTTTGGCGAAATCTCTGTTTTTAACCGTCATAATTGAATCAGCTTCCCTGGCTGCCTCAGGTCCTGCGGCAGGATCGGGCTGATCTAATAAATTAACCCACACTCGGTTATGCGCATCCAATATAGGGTACGTTAAGCTAATACCTTTTTTAAGATTTTTTTCGTCAGCTGTATTGACCGTGAAAACAATACCACCACCTAAAATTTTATTGATAGTGGTATGATTGGTTGCCTGTATAGTTAAATACAAGTTATCGTTATCGTTGCTGATTGTATAATACACATCCGTAGCATGATTATAAGCCTGGAATTGGTTTTTCCATTCTGTACATTTCCCATCAATTTTTATTTCCTGGGGGGCACGCTGGCTTTTTTGCTGCACATTGGGGAGTTTTTGTGCATAAGTAAATACAGGTATTATAGTTGCCGATAAAGAAATTAATAAGTATTTAAAGATCATAAGAGTTATTGTTTAATAGATTTTCTACTTTAAATCAGTCATAGTTTGCTTAACCAAATTATAACTGATCGTTTCATCAATTAGTAGCAATCAACATTATCGCAACAGTCATTGAGCCAACAGTTTTCTTCGTTAAGAAGTGCCGCGTTTACCGTTAATAAGTTTATTTGACAATTGAAAAGCATTTCTTTTATGCAGCTAATTGAATTGATTCGTCGATTTCTTTTATCGGATTATAGCATTCTTTGTCCCGTTTACTTAAGATGGGCAGGTTCATTTATCAAGAAATACCCATTTAAATAACGGCGCCTGACAGTTCTTAATCGATCAAGAACAACCATGATTTGTTAATCCAAACCATGGTTGTTTGATTCGCTAATTATCCGCAATCAACGTCATCGCAACAATCATTACTGTCGCAATTGCCATCCCCCCCGCTTGACTACCATCAACAATGCTTGTGCCTCCTGCGCAGCCAGGTGCAGAACTCCAATAAAAGGTGCAGCTCCCTCCGCTAATAAGCTTCATCTGATCTTTAGATAGCATTTCTTTTATGCTACCAAATTTTAAATCTAGAGTTTTCATAAATTTGTTATTTATATCTTTGCCTCATATAATCGGGTTGCGGCTTTCCCCATCCTGTTTTCCTGAAGACAGGCAACTTTTTGTTTTCGCGAAACAAGGTCTTGAATATTGTTTATAGGTGTTGAGGTTATTGGTTAAATAGGCATACTGCCTTGTAACTTTCAACAGTAACACCAGTCATATAACATATTTTATATCTTCAGGTCTGTAAGGATCGGGTAGCTTGCGCCCGTTTATAAATAGCGTTGGTGTACCAGTAATATCAACCATTTTACACCATGATTTTTGGTTTACGAGAGCATTCGGATCATTTATAAATTCATTAACAGGATAATCTTTCTGCCACAATTCATAATTTTTATCTTTTTGCCTGTACCAATCACTAAGCGCTTGTTTAACACCAAATTCATCGTAAGATAATTTTAGGTTCATAAAATGTGTCAACACCTTTGTGTCAATCTCATTCGAACGTATTCTGGCGAGAAATACAAATTGAAGTTTTACGTCATCACGAATATCGATAAGATCATCGAGCACCTTATGGACATCTGCACAAGCATGACAAAAGGGACTTGATACAACTGTAATTACATTATCGGCTTCACGGTTACCTATTGTAATAGAGTTTTCTTCAGACGGCAACTTATATTTAAGTTCTTTTTGTATTATATTTTTGAAATGTTCTTTGTTGTATTTAAACCGATACAATTCTGACGTTAGTAGTTTTAGTTTTTCTGAATTAATTAATAGTGGCTTTATGTATACCCATAAGATGATTGGTAGGAGCATAGCAATAAGCAATTTGCTACAGTCATATAAATTAATTAATGGTGTAGCACTCCATAAATTTGGCAAAAAAGAAAGAAACTCGATCCATAATAACACCTGAATGCAGCAGCAGAAAATGCACCATTGTTTTGCTATTTTCCACTGATAATAGATAGAGTAAAATGAATAAGGTAAACTCAGTAGATTAATAATAGCTAATATTCTGATTAAACCGGAGTCATTATTAAATAATAAGGCCAGCCAGGTTCCCGCGAAATAAAAGAAGCCAACTTCACTCCAACTTAGCTCATCAGTAATTTTTGCGGTCTTTGATGCTAATATTGCGTTACAGTTTTGGTTTTCATCGCTTCCGCATATTTTTTTTACGAAAGAATTGTTTGCATCCAGACTTTTTATGAGCAGTAGAATAGATATTGCGACTCCTGTGCTTTTAAAAAGTAAAAGAAGCCCTATGTTTATCTTTAATGGAAATATATAGTTTTGATTAGCCAAAAGAAAAAGAATAAGTACCATTGTTAAACCAGAAATTATAAACGGAAACCGGAGACTGTTGACAATTTCCGTTCTTCGTTTACTGGGATAATCTGCTTCTCCTGAAGAGGCATCTTTTTCGAAAGCTAATATTGTTCCTTGGTAATGTTTTTTAAAATCCTGAATTTCTAATCGGAAGTTATTCCAGCGATCATTGGATACGATGAAACTATCTTTATTGATCTTGGTAACAAGCACAAATTCGCCATTTTTAAAACATGCAATAAAGGGTAAAGGAATTTCGGTTTCCAGTAACTCTCCTACCCTTGCATTATAGGCAGCATGGGCTATATTCCAATTATCAAATATGTCACTAATGGCAAGTAAGCTGGAGGGGTCTTGTTGTCTTTGTAATTCGTTTACAATCCCTTTTTGCGTAACAGGAATTTGTAATTTTTTTACAAGCATGTTCAATATGTGCATGGAATTAGAATTCATACATTGTATTAGTTAGGTATATATTGGTTATTGACTTAAGTCAATGTGGATGCCGAAATAACTTTCATTTTTCGCACTAAATTGTAGGTAAGATCTATTATTTTTCACCTGCTCTAACAAAGGTTTTCAGTATCCTTTTCTATTGGTTAACCATAGGGCAAGATATTATTTATATATATTATTCATAATAAATAATTCCTTCTAATAGTATTTCTTCATTAATTCTTCATAATTTCTAAAGACCTTTTGTACAGTATATCTTGCCCATATTATATATTGAAATGAGTTTTTTTGATTGCAAAAGACCGTTTTAAGAAATAATATTAATTTCAATAATAACCCCATCTCCATATTTCATCACCTGATGGTTATTGGCATCGAATATTTTTTCACAATGCACACATTTTCTTTGGATTGTGAGATTTGAAGTGTAAACTGATTCCAGTATTACTACTCAAAAAGGTCAACCAAAAAGCGGACGAAACCAAACGACAAGTAAAACCAGGACGAGTATCCCAATAGCTTCAGTTTTGTTTCGTAAAAGATAACTTTAAGCATCTGTCTTCTTTTTAATCACTATTTTTAACTAAGGGTTTTTTGCAGTAAGACCATTACTGTCATTGAATTATAGTTCCTGGACGAGTCTGATTCTTCCTGTTCATTAAGTTTCAAATTGGGGATTTTACCCCGTATTGGAGAGTAAGCATAATCTGCAGGAGGGCAAAAATCCTCATTAAAAAACTGTTGTTATGAATGCAAGAAAAAAATCCTCTGACCAAAAAACTCAAAAAGCTTCACCAATTTCAATCATTAATCCCAATGCAGCAGGAATTGATATTGGAGACACGATGCATGCGGTAGCAGTTCCTGATGGTAGAAGTGAACGAACCGTTCGTGAGTTTGGCACGATGACCTGTGACCTGGAATTGATTGTTATATGGCTTAAGGAATGCAATATTGATACCGTATCCATGGAAAGTACCGGTGTTTACTGGAAACCACTGTTTAGTTTACTCTTGCAGAATAATATTAAGGTATATCTGGTCAATGCCAGGCATGTTCGGAATATGACAGGAAGGAAAAACGATCAGCAAGACGTGCAATGGCTACAACAATTACACTCATTTGGTTTATTGAAAAGTTCCTATTTACCGGAAGAGGAACAAGAAGGTCTACGCGCTTTGGTCAGATACCGGCATACTTTGATTCAGGATAGTAGCAGGTTTGTTTTAAGGATGCAGAAATCGTTAGAATTGATGAACATAAAAATTCATACCATCATAAGTGATCTGATGGGTAAGACAGGAAAGGCAATTATTGAAGCTATAGTAGATGGAGAACGTAATGCCGAGAACTTTATTCCCTTTATCGATCGTCGAATCAAAACCGATAAGGCAACAATTGTTAAATCACTACAAGGCAATTGGAGAGAGGAACATTTATTTACACTCAGAGAGAGCTATCGATTTTATACATTTTATTTACAGGAAATAAAAGCATGCGACATAGCCATTGAAAACCAATTGATCCACTACGAAGCATTTATTCAAGATGGCAATATAGAGGAGCAACAAAGCCAGCCAGTAAGCAAATTCAAAAAAACGAGCAAAAACCGCCCTGGATTTAATATGGTTCAATATTTACAAAGAATACATCAGGTAAATGTTATGGCTATTTATGGGTTGAGCGATATAAGTGCATTAGAAATATTGGCTGAAACTGGAACCGATATGAGCAAATGGAAAGATGAAAAACATTTTGTCTCCTGGCTTAATTTATGTCCTAACAATAAAATTTCAGGTGGAAAAATAATCAGCAGTAATATACTTAAGAAAAAACCAAACCTGGCGAGCCAGGCTTTTAGAACAGCGGCGAATTCAATTTGCAAAAGCAACCATTGGCTAGGTGACTATTTCAGACGAATGCGAGCCAAAGGCGGACATAAATATGCCATTGTTGCTACAGCTAATAAAATTGCTGCCATTTATTACAAAATGTTAAGCCTAAAAAAAGAATTCAATCCGGTTGATATGGTTGTTTATCAACAAAAATATAAAACTGCTAAAATTGCCTACTTAGAAAGGAAACTACAGCAACTTAAAAACACAGCATAGAGAAGTTATATGGAAGACAGTTAGACATATCTCCGAAACACCCAGAGATTAGCACAAATGGAATAAAAATGAAATGGTAGATATTTGAAATATCTACCCGTAAATAACCTATATCGAGTAGTTAAATCCTATATTCTAACGCAATGATTAAAAAAATACCCAATCTTTTTTTGTTTTTCCTGATTTTACAAAGTTGCACCCGTGCGCAAACTTTCAATAAAACCAAGTTGGACAGCTTTTTTGTTGCGCTGAACACGCATGACCAAAGCATGGGCAGTATCGCCATTGCTGCGAACGGCGTGTTGATTTATCAAAACGCCATTGGTTACAGCCAGGTAAATGAAGGGTTAAAAACATCAGCTACAATTAAAACCAAATACCGGATTGGCTCTATCACTAAGATGTTTACTGCAACTATGATATTTCAATTGATCGACGAAGGTAGACTTAGCTTTGAAACACCTTTGGCTAGTTATTTCCCACAACTTCCTAATGCCCAAAAGATCACGATAGGAGAAATGCTTGATCATCGAAGCGGTCTTCATAACTTTACAAGTGACTCGCTTTATAACACATATATGGGCAGCCCTAAGTCAGAAGCTGAAATGACCTCCATCTTTGCCAGGCAGAAACCCGATTTTGAACCGAATACAAGAGCAGCATACAGTAATACCAATTTCGTGCTGCTGGGTTATATTATTGAAAAACTGACCGGTAAAACCTATGCCGAAGAGTTAAAAAAACGCGTCACCTCAAAAATAGGCTTGGCAAACACTTATTACGGCACTAAAGCCAACCCAGCCAAAAATGAAGCATACTCCTACAATTATACAGGGCAATGGACACAAATACCAGAAACGGATATGAGTATTCCAGGCGGGGCTGGTGCGGTTGTATCCACACCGACTGACCTCGTTAAGTTTATAAATGCGCTTTTTTTAGACAAACTCATTAGCCCGGCTAGTTTAGAGCTAATGAAAACGATGAAGGACAACTTCGGTATGGCCATGATCGCGATTCCGTTTGATGACAAAAAAGGTTATGGACATACCGGAGGCATCGACGGATTTTCCAGTGTGCTAATTTACTTTCCGGGGGAGAAGTTAGCGATAGCATATACGTCCAATGGGGTGCGATATTCAACTAATGATGTGGTCATAGGTGCGTTAAGCATTTATTTTAACAGGCCGTTCACAATCCCTGAGTTTAAAACGATTACCTTAAACTCGGCTGACCTCGATAAATATGTCGGTAAATATTCCAGCACTCAAAATCCCTTAAAGATCGCTATAACTAAAAACAATACAATGCTGTTTGCACAAGGCACTGGACAGACGGCATTTCCTCTGGAAGCTAAAGGAGGTAATAAATTTTCTTTTGCTGGCATTACTTTGCAATTTGAGCCCGTCAAAAAAACTTTCACTTTAACTCAGGGAGGGGCGACCTATTTTTTTAAAAAAATTAACTAATGTAAGTTTTTTAGCCTAAAAATATAAAAGCCTCTTAGTTTGTTTTACTAAGAGACTTTCTGACGTGCGCCCACCTGGGATCGAACCAGGACCAAAAGATTATGAGCAATCCATCGATCGGATCCTTTTTATTTATAATTAATATTTGTAAATTTGGCGATCAGATTTTGTCAATTTTAATCGAATTTGATAGAGGCTTAAAAGAGACCTCTTCTCGAGAAACTATCATATAGGTGAAACAGGGTGGATTTTTAAGCAAAATACAAATCCCTCTCTCTCCGCTAAGTAGTTACTTGATACGATTAAAAACGCCTAAAATCGTTGATTTCAGGCGTTTTTCGTAAAAAAGCGTATCAAATTTGATAAGATTTTACTGACAAAAGCCTGATACCTTCTATTAAGTGGTTCGAGTTTAGTCCTGTTGGGGCTACCTAAAATCCTTGCAATAAATTGACTGCCAATTCATTGCAAAGATTTTTTATTTTACAGCGGTGCAATTACGTAGGTGCGATATTTGCAACTGCTAATTACAACCCTTTTCCAGTTGGATACAATTTGATTTTCTGTTATTTAATAGTCCATTTACATCATGAGCCAATTCACTTAACAATTAATCAGGCTGACCAGCCTCCATCAACGTTTATGGTTGCGCCGGTAACATAGGATGCTTCGTCACTTGCCAGAAATGCCACAACATTGCCAATTTCGACAGGTGTACCGAAACGTTTAAGCGCAACAGGCTGTAACATTTCGGCAATTAAACTTTCATCGTTTGGTTTTAAATCGGTTTCAATCAAACCTGGCTGAATAAGATTTACGGTGATGCCTTTTTCAGCCAGATCTCTCGCCCAACTGCGGGTGTAGGCAGCCAAAGCAGCTTTTGTTGCCGCATAATCGCCAACTCCCGCAAACGGCGTCCTGGCCGCTGCACCTGAACCGATAGAAATGATCCTGCTACCCGGCAACATATAAGGGATTATGTTTCTTACTGTATGCGCAATGCCCGCTACATTTACCAGCCACATCCGGGCTATCGATACCATGTCCATATCCGGGCTATCTATTTTACCACCAAAATACAGCCCTGCATTGTTTACCAGGATATCAATCCTGCCAAACTTTTTCACAACCAGCTGAATAGCATACTCCACCTCCTGTGTTTGGCTTGAGTCGGCATTTATCGATAGAATATTTCCTCCCTGGGCAGAAAGCTCATTTTGCAGGCTATTGGCTTTTTCGGTTGCATTTACATAGGTAAATGCGACCGAGGCGCCCTCTTGCGCTAATTTCCTGACTATGCCTGCTCCAATACCCCGGCTGCCGCCGGTAATAAGCGCAACTTTTCCTTGTAATCTACCCATGGCTTTAACTTGTAGCGAAAGGATAATCGGTAAAACCTTTGGCTCCGCCACCACTATAATAAGTGTCGGGATCACCTTTCGATAAAGGGATATTTTGCTCGAAACGCTGTACCAGATCGGGATTGGCAATATAGGCGGTCCCAAATGAGACCAAATCAGCTGTTTCTTTGCCGATAATCACATTGCCGCTTTCCAGGGTGAAACCCAGGTTAGCCATTATTGTTCCTTTATAAATATTTCTGAAGTGCTCAAAGTAATTGTCTTTCAAAATATCCAAAGGTGTCCCCGTTAAATCTACCGCAGGGCCTACAAGTTCTACATACGCAAGATGATAACTGTTCAACTTTTCAAGAATATAATTGAATATAGCAACTGTGGTAATATTGGGTTTAATGATTCCCCGATTGAAGCCTGCGGGCGTAAATTTAACACCAATATGCTTTGCCGGATATACCTCTTTTACGGCATCCAGAATTTCAAATAACAGCCTCGAGCGATTTTCTATACTACCGCCGTATTCATCGGTACGTTGATTAGTGGCTTCACTTAAGAATTGCGGGATCAGCGAGGTATTCTGTGCGTGAATTTCCAAACCGTCGAATCCTGCCGTCTTCGCGTTTTCTGCTGCCAGTCTATATTCCTGTATAGTTTCCCTAATCTGCACGGTGGTGTATTCAGCAGGTGTCAGGGTGTCTTTAAACCCCAATCGCGTGAAAGATTTCTCCTGCGGATTAATGGCCGACGGCCCCAGCGGCGTTTGACCTTGAAAAAAATCAGGGTGGGATACCGATCCGCTATGGGCCAACTGCACAAATATCCTCCCATTTTTTGTGTGTACCGCGTCGGTTACGGTTAAAGATGACATCACCACCCTGTTACGGAGCAGAATATCACCCATTTGATATGTTGTCAAAAGTGGCTCTTGATTTTGCATTTTCGTATTTCTATTTACGTCAAAATTGAGGTACTATCGGGATTTGTGCAATAAGGGGTTATTTATTCATATAGGGACTAATTAATCCCCTATCGCATTATTATGTACTTATAACTATTTTTGAAAAAAGTCTCCAGATGTACGAAAGAAAAATTCCTTTGCCTTTTGATTGTGGCCTTTATTTGACGAGAGAAGTATTAAACGGAAAATGGAAGGCCAGCCTTATTTATGCCATATATGAACAGATTAAAAGGCCAAGCGAATTGCAAAAAGCCATGCCGGGCGCAACAAAACGCGTGTTAACCTTGCAGTTAAAACAATTGGAGGAACATGGCATCATAGCCAAAACTGAGGCTTCCGCTAAAAAGGATGCCCGGAAACTTTCCCGAGCATCCTTTTTATCCGGAATCTTACCTTCCCGGAATTGCAAAAGTCAGATCATGAAGAATAACGAGAGTAACTATTTTCCATTCCCCGCTTATCTTCTGCAAGGCGGGCTGGTAATAACCCGATTCCGTAGGTGTTACCTTGCCCATTAATCCTACTGTTCCTTCAGGCCATCCATTGACCGGGCGGATTTCACCCACAGAATCAAACCTGATAAATTGTGCATCAATCGTAGCATGATCTCCATTTACTTCAATAATATGATCATGGGTCGTATGGTGACTCCATCCTCTTTCAGGGTGTGGTTTCATGAGGTTGGACATGGCATTTTCTATTTCTGCGTGTCCTGACAACACAAAAAGCAACTCGCGGCTTTCGCCCCTGCCATAATACACTTCTACCTTACCATCCGGTACAAACAAGTCACTCACTGCCTTACCATTAAGTTGGTCTGCTGCCCTGGTATATCTGGCCAGGATATTTTGTACCTGACGTTCTTCACTTGCTTTACTTTGCACTTTGTTTTCTGAACTCTGTTCCATAGTTTAAAAAATTGATTTTTTAATATGTATTGCAAATTTCAGTATACCTTTTCTGGCACGCAATAAGGGTAAAAAGATTCACATGGGGATAATTTATTCCCCTACACCTAAATTTCTACTATCACTTTATTTTGTATCCTTCGCTGATATTGTACCCTTCGATGACTCTTATTAGGTATTTATTCGACGTAATTAACGTCTGGAATAGACTTAGATCTTTTTTTGCTCAATGAGGGATGAACGATACAAAAACGTAAAAAATCTGATCGAATCAGGCCGTATCGTTGCTTTCCGGGAGATCTTCACTTTCAAGGCAATTCCAAAAACAGTCCTCGCCAAAGACCTGAGAATGCACCACGGGACCGTCGACAAGTTCCTTGCCGCTCCCCATTTCAACTACCGGCCACCCCGGACGGTGGATGTCAAACTGGAGGACATCCTCTCCCAACTCATCACCCATCTCCGGCCTGTCCTCGATCCGTTGCTGGGGAAAAACGAGGTGATCGATTTCTTTCCCCGTTTTGCGTCGGTTACCCGCAACCACTTGTTACACGGTACCCATGTCAAAATGCTGAATCAGCTTTTTAAGCTAAAATTCTTATTCACGAAAAGAACTTGCCCATGAATTTCTACGTAATTCCGGGTGGCACCATTAAAGCAAATGGCCAGCAGACAGCTGTTACCTGGAGGAGGACAGCTGGGATACTGCGAACCGCAGAACCATAATAAATGAGGATTCGTAAGGGAAATTCCTCCTCCTCTTGGTCATTGCTTTTGCTGTAAAAACTGTTTCAGCTCACTAAGCTCCGCCAGTATCGTATCAAAATTCGGCGCCTCCCCATAAATCATTTCCTCCAGCATTACGGCATAATCTTCCCGAAACTTCGCTTCGGCCGCTGGTGGTGGAACGATCTGAAGGGTCGCCATCTTCATCTGATCATAATCGATACCCCGCAGGCGGATGTAGTGCCGCCGGTGCACAACGATGGCTTCGAACAGCGTTGTATCGGCAAGGATCTCTGCATGAATCCCTTTCCGCTTCAACCGGGCGATGTCGGCCAGGTGCCGCGACTGCCTCTCAGCGATTTTGATTTGGTCCGGCTCTTCGCCCGTGAATTTTCCCAATACAGAAAATGAAAACGCCCGGTTTTAGGGCGTTTCAGCGAATTTAGTGACAGATTGGTAACAAAATTGTGGGAAGAACTCCGCCTCCTTAGGGGAAATATTTGTAAATCTCTTTCCTACCTAATACACGTATCAACTCGATAGTTTCGTTTTCAAAAATGAAGCCTATCCTATATTCACCCATTCTGATCCTGTAAGCATTCTTAGAGCCTGTCAATTTCTTGCAAGATGACAATTCCGATAGTTTCTTGACTCGAGATAAACCATCAATAACCTTGGCCAGTTGACTTTGAGCGGAAGCAGGTAGTTTTAAAGCATCCTTTTGAAAGGATTTCCGAATTTCTATGATCACTTGGCCTGCTTTAAACGTCTGAGAAAATCGGTCTTCTCAGTTTTGGTGAGCAAGGCAGTTTTCCTTCCTTTTTGTATAGCACTTGCTAAAGCAGCATCTTCTTCCGCCTCAGAATGAAACCCTATATTAAGGCTGCTTAAAAATGCCCTTACCACCTTTTCCTGCTGTTTATTTTTGGGATTAATTATAAGTGCCATACTACAAATTTAAGATTTTTACTTTAGTCCGCTAGCAGCAAATTACTAATTGATTATCAACAAATTATAATTAAAAGAATGTGATTCTCACTTTATAATACAAAATTCGCCATTGGGACCTCTCCGTTAAAAAGGTTTTTCACATACCGTAGTGTTTCCAGGATCCTCTGCCCTCCATTGGATGTGAGAGGCCCGCGGTTCCTGTTGCAGGAAATCATGCAATGAGCAGCTTCTTCCGGCACCATTGTCGTAGCCGTTTCAGTATCTTTTCGTCGGTTCCCCCATAGCGGAGGGCGCTAACACAAGACACCATCATGGCCCCGATTGCCTGATCTATCTCTACCTCTTTCTGTAAAAAGAAAAAATCCCCTTTTCCTCTTTTCGACCTTTATCATGCTGCAAAACAATCCTTATACTGAAACACAGCGTAGGGCGTCCGTTCTGACTCTTAGGAAACATTGGGCCAAGCACCCCCAAAACATCACTTGTTTATAATCCTCTCTAGCTCCTGCAAAGAAATTAGCCCAAGACGATGTAATGCCATCGAAAAATATGGTTCCAGACCCTTATAATGGCCTTCTTCCTTTAATTTATTTATCATCGGTATAAGATCTGGATGCTCTTTGAAAAAATGGATTCTTTTCAGAGCCGCAAATTTTACATTTATACTTGGATCGGAGAGAATCGCGAACCTAAAAATATCAAAATGAATTAAGTTGATAGTGGGCGCATTTCCAAGCTTCATAATTGCAATAATCCGATTATCTACCGGCAGTCTTGAAAATTCATCAATTGAATTTATTTCAGTGTCAGCTAGGCGATCTGCTGCTGTTTTTTTTCTTTCATTCGTTTTGCTAAATATTCTTCTAAAGATGTTCATACACAGACTAGATTAAAGAGGAAATCCTTATATATAGAGACCAGTTTCAAGCAGTCGACTTCTGTCATAAAGATGCTTTCGGCCTACCTTCCGAGACGCTATTTTCCGGGATAACGTCCACCTCCTCAACGTCAATGGAGACACGTTTAGTAGCAAAGCGGCTTCTTTCAAAGTTAAGAATTGCTTGGCATTAATCACCCGAAGCCGTTCCTCCGTTATAAACGCTTCCGGCTTCCGTTTAATCATCGTTTCTACCTCTGCCCGATCAATCGCCTCCTCCCGCTTCCGGAGCTTGTATAAGCGCTTGGCGCAAGGGTCAGAACAAGTCTGTCTGGTGGTCTTCCGGGCAATGAATTCCTGCTTACAAAACTCGCAAACCTTGATAATTCTCAAATTACTACTCATAATGAGGGTATTTGTGCGGATTTTTATTAAGTGACGCTCGGAAGATCACAAGTTTTATTAATTTGATACCCGCTTATTCAGCAAAATTATAACAGCCTAATTATGAATCAATTTGAAGAAATGATGGATTCAACCAATTCAGACTTAGGATCTAATATATATCTGGGGCGGTTGGCGATGGAAACGGCCCTAAACAGCGATGATCCCGAACTTCTCCAATCCGTTATAAGTGCGGGAGGCGATGTCAATATCGATTTGGGAGATGGCTGGACGCCTATGCATTATGCAATGGACCTTGCAATTGACGGCATGATACAAAACAACCGGGAATTCCCATATCCCGAAGCAATAGAAATGATTCGAATAAATATTAGTATCGAATGGAGCGGATTTGGAAAAAAGAAATCGGGAAGGGAAAACACCGTTGGATTCCATTAAAACTTATGCGGGTAATGAGCAGGGCTTCAATTCTCTTATGGCAATGTTCAGAGGGTTAATCCCCTCCCTGAATGAAAGAATTTAATACCCGAAGCGCAAATAACCCTGCTAGATTGTATCATACTGTATTATAACGTATCAATTTCAAGTGATAATCAGGGGTCAAGTAATATAACGCGCACCAACGGCGCACCGCACGCCTCGCGGCTACTTCCCAATACAAAACTTACTAAAAATATAGTCAAGTCTATCCTCCGTCGTAATCTCCCCCGTTATCTCCCCCAAATGATGCAAACAAACCCGTATGTCAAGCGCCAACAAATCCCCAGGCAACAACTCATCGAGCCCGCGATGAATAGTCGCGAGTGACGCACCAACCTGCTGCAATGCGTGATAGTGCCGGGCATTGGTAACGATGGTTCCTTCACTTGCCGCCTTACCCTGCAACACCTGGTCGACTAGGCGCTGACGCAGGACATCGATATGGCGCTCCTCACGAGCCGAGATCAGCAACTCCTGGGGAAAAGAAACGCGCGCGGCATCTTCGCCAACGGAATCAACCTTGTTGCCCACCAATAAAAACGGCTTGCCCTTGGCTTGTAGTTCGGAGCGAACGGCAGCCACTGACGCCGAATCATCGCGGACGTCGAAGAGATATACCACGACATCGGCCTGTTCCATTTTCTCGAGACTCCGCCCCACCCCGATCCTTTCGATCACATCGGATGTATGTTCGCGGATCCCCGCCGTATCGATCAACCGAAATAAGATCCCATCGATATTCAACACCTCTTCGATAGTATCACGCGTCGTACCCGCTATCTCGCTGACGATGGCCCGGTTCTCGTTCAGGAGTGTATTCAACAGGGTCGACTTCCCCGCATTGGGTTTCCCAACGATAGCCACTGCGACACCATTACGGATCACATTGCCCAGGCTAAAAGAAGCCAGTAGTCGTGAAGTCACCTCCTCCGCCTCGCCGATCAGATGATACAGTTGTGTCCTGTCCGCAAATTCCACGTCTTCCTGTGAGAAGTCGAGCTCGAGTTCGATCAGCGCGGAGAAAGAGATAAGTTGTTCGCGTAAGTCGCGCAAGGCCCGGGAGAAGCCACCGCGGATGGTGTGCAATGCCGTCCGGGCCGAAGCCGCCGTATTGCTGGCGATCAGGTCCGCCACTGCCTCAGCCTGTGCCAAATCCAGCTTGCCATTGAGAAATGCTCTTTGTGTGAATTCGCCGGCCTTGGCGAGACGGGCGCCCAGGTGAAGCAAGGCCTGGATCACCCTTTCCTGGACATAAGGACTGCCATGACAGGAGATCTCGATGACGTCTTCGCCGGTATAGCTGCGTGGTCCGCGAAAGAGAGATATGACGACCTCGTCCAATTGTTCCTCCCCTTCTTTAAGTACCCCGACATGCAGGGTATGAGAGGGTTGTTCCAGGAGGTCTTTGCCTATAAAAAGTTGATTGACAATATCAAAGCTGATTCTACCGCTCACCCTGATGACGCCGATCGCGCCGATCCCCGGCGGTGTTGCCAGCGCCACAATGGTGTCTTCCCAGCCTGCGAGTTTACCTAACATAGAACAAAGATAATACTACCGCACCAACAGCACCGTCCCCTTCCTCTGCACCACCTTCCCACTTATATCCAGCCCCATCGCCATCCACACATAAACTCCCGTTTCCATGACCTGCCCGTTCAACGTCCCATTCCATCCGACACCCGCATTGCTGGTCGTAAACACCTGTCGCCCCCACCGGTCGAAGATCATAAAATATTGAAAGGTCTTGATCCCCGGCATTATCGGCCTCAACACATCATTGTGCCCGTCATTATTGGGGGAAAAAGCATTGGGAACAAAGATATCCGACACCGACATAGCCTTTACGACCACCGTGGCCGTACCTGAACACCCTACGCTGGTAGTTATCCTTACTGTATAGTCAATTTCTTCAGGGGCGTTCAATGTGGCTATAGGGGCCTGGATCCGGGGGCTGGAAAGACCGGTAGCCGGTGTCCACTGATAAGATGATCCGGCGTTATCTGCGGGTCCCAGGGAAAATAGTTGCACTGGCTGACCGACAGAGACGACAGTATCCGGACTGACAAGGACCTTCAACGGCGGCGTGACGATGACCGTCGTCGAATCGGACTTAAGCGAAGTACAGCCATTGGCATCGGTGACGGACAAGGCATAGGTAATTGTGGTATCGGGCCTTGAAACGATGGCAGACGGAGCGGTTGGATTGAGAAGCCAGGTAGTAGGCGTCCATTGATAGGTTTTGCCGCCGCTGCCATGCAGGTAGACGGTTTTCTCGTAACAGGTCTGAACATCCTCCCCTGCATCGGCTATCGGGGCCGGGTTGACCACGACGTTGGCCAGTACGGTCTGGGTCGGGCAGATGCCCCTGCT
>Ga0193717_1000928_pt1 | contig 18465 bp, 15 predicted proteins | sample U2c2metaG_FD_145900 | JGI IMG/M metagenome (GOLD analysis project Ga0193717, IMG submission 145900) | Soil microbial communities from a riparian zone of the East river system, Colorado, United States - U2c2 | ecosystem: Environmental > Terrestrial > Soil > Riparian zone | place: USA: East River... | reverse complement strand
GCGCGTGAGTTCGAGGCCGCACGATGACGACGACCGCAGTGAGGCCGAGCAGTACCGGCCGCGATGCCCGTACTGCGAGTCGGTGGCTGGCCGCGATCGTGTTGCCGGTCGGGCCTGCAGCGATCGCGTTGCTGCGGTACTTTTTGCCCTACGACACGATCGATGACAGCTCCACGATCGTCAGCAAGACGATGGCCGACCTGGATCGGGCGTCACTCGTGCTGTGGCTCGGGTTCATCGCGATCCTGACCCTCGTACCGGCCGCGTTCGCCGTCGGGCGGCTGACGAGGCGACGGGCGCCGTGGTTGACGGCGGTCGCGTTGTTCCTGCTGGTGCCGGGCTATCTGTCGCTCGGCTGGTTGACGGGTGGTGACATATCGCTGTGGGCCGGTCCTGAATCCGGGTTGGATGCCGGTGCCGTCACCAGGCTGTACGACACGATGCATCCGACGACCGACCTGGCCGGTGTGTTCTTCGTCGTGGGCCATGTGCTCGGAACGATCCTGCTGGGGATCGCGATGTGGCGGTCCCGCGTGGTCGCGAAGTGGGCGGCGCTCGCGGTGATCGTGTCGCAGCCGATCCATTTCGTGGCCGCGGTGATCGTCCCGAACCACACCGTCGACCTGATCGGTTGGGGTCTGCAGGCAGCCGGATTCGCCGCGGTGGGGTGGGCGATCCTCCGGATGCGGGACAACGAATGGGACCCGCCGGCTGTGCCCTAAGGGGCAAACCCAGTCGGCCGGCGGCTCGTCCGGCGCTACGCTCAGCAGGTCTATAGCGAGGGGGAATGGACATGGCTGAGACGTTGTCGCCGGACGAGCCCATGAGCAGCTTCAAGCTCGCCGACGCGGACAAGCAGGACGCCGCCAGACTCGCGGCGGTACTGGATCTGCTCGCCACCAGGCCGGCTGTCCAGACGCTCAAGTCCTGGGCTCTGTCAGCGCTCCAGCCGGCGCCGGGCGAGGCCGCGCTCGATGTCGGATCCGGAACAGGGGAGGATCTGGCCGAGTTCGCCAAGCGGGTCGGCCCGGCTGGACGGGTGGTCGGTGTCGAGCCGAGTGCCGGGCTGCGCACGGAGGCTCTGAAGCGGGTCTCCGGGGTCGAGGTGGTGGACGGGGACGCGGTGGCGCTGTCTTTCGAGGACGAGTCGTTCGACCTGATCCGCTGCGAGCGAGTACTGCAGCACCTCACCGACCCTCAACAGGCGGTCGCGGAGATGGCGCGAGTGCTCAGACCGGGCGGTCGCATCGCCCTGATCGACACGGACTGGGCCACCGCGATCGTCCATCCCGTCGACCCCGACGTCTTCCGCCGGCTGGTCGAACACTTCACCGCCGAAGCAGCCAACCCGTACTCCGGCCGGACGCTGCGGGGGCTGCTCGCCGCCACCGGCCTCACCATCACCGGCGAGACGGCCGCCACCTGGATCGAACCGCAGGAAGGCGCCAACGAGGGCTTCGTCCCCATGATCGGCCGTGTCGCAACGGCCGCCGGCGCCATCACCCCGACCGAAGGGGCCACCTTCCAGGCTCAGATCACGGAGGCCGCCACCCGAGGTGCCTTCCACATGTCCCTGACGATGTACGCGGTAGCAGCCGTCAAGCTGTAGCGGGGTCAGAGGCCGTGTTGTTTGAGGAAGGCCACTGATCTGGCCATGGAGGTTGGCCAGGCGGCGGCGAAGGCGTGTTCTTCGCCGGGGTAGGTGTACATGGAGGCGGTTTTGCCGGCTTTCTTCAACGCGGCAAGGGTTTCCCGGGACCAGGCGATCGGACAGGTGCTGTCGGACTCGCCGTGCTGGATCAGGAGCGGTTCGGTGACCCGGTCGAAGAAGTTGATGGCCGAGAGGTTGCGCCAGAAGGTCGGGTTGGCCGCGGGTTCGCCATATGCGCGAAGGATGGTGTTCGCGATGGATGCTTCCGGACGGGTCCAGCGGTTGAAGTTGTCGACGGCATCCGAGCTGACCGGGGCGTAGACGATCGCCGCCTTGACGAGTCCGGGTTGCGCGACCAGGACGTTGTAGGTGATCCCGCCGCCCATGGACCGGCCGAACAACCCGACGCGCTGCGGATCGACGTACGGGGAGGTCTTCAAGGCCAGTACTGCGTTGATGACGTCCTCGGTGTAACCCATCCGCAGGTTGACCTCGGACCGCGGATCGTCGGACGACTGCGCGTGGTTGCGATAGTCCGTGTGCAGTACGACGTAGCCGCGGCGGGCGAGGTAGTCCTGCTCACGCATCAAGCCGCGTCCGTTGGTGTAGACGGCTGGATCGATGTAACCGTGGTTGAGGACCAGGGCGGGGTGCCGGCCGGGGGAGCGCGGGACGTTCATGATCCCGGAGATCGTCAGGGAACCACTCGAGTACGTCACGTGGTACCGGGTGTAGACGCTGTTGCTGGACAGTACCCGGACCAGCCGGAGATTGCGGCCGTCGTACTTCTTCGCCATCAACGCCTGCAGCGACACCGGATGTGCCGCGGGCTGCGCGGTCCGGGGCGGCGTTGCCGACGGGATGGTGGGCTGCGTCGTGGTCGGTGGAGTGATGGTTGTAGCTGTGGTGCCGGCCGAGCTGCTGGGTGAGGGCGGTTCGGCGGAATCGGTCGACGTGCACCCGACCACAGCCGTCATCCCGAGCACTACAAGCCCTGCCCATGTTGTTCTCCGACGACTCATGCCCTCATCCTGCCGCCCCCAAGCAGTCCGGCCGGGATTTCGTGACCCAACCTTTCGTTGGCAGGTACTCACAGTTGTAAAACGTTAACGGTGGTGAAACACCTGATCGTAGAAAGTTGGCAGCGCACCAACGGGGGAACTCAAACCTTCTGCTCACTTGGGAGAACTCGATGCGCACCCTGACACTTCTGAAGGCCTCTCTGGCGACCGGCGTCCTGCTGACCTCCGGAGTGGCCGCGGGCACTGCCGCCGTCGCCGCCCCGACGCCCGGCGCGGACTCCGTGTCTGCCCTGTGCCACGCCACTGCCCTCTACGGCAACACCCCGATCTACTCCTCGAACAGTACGTCGAGCACCGTGGTCGGCCATCTCACCAAGGGCGTCAAAACCGCGTCCAGCTGTACCGTCGTCAACGGCAGCACCTACAGCGCCTGTGGCTACTTCTACTTCGGGTGGGTCTACATCACCAGCAAGGGCTATGTGAAGTCGATGTGCGTCTCGCTCTCGATTCAGGCGTGATGACCTACTCCTGACCGGCGCCGTGCTGATCGGCCACCCGCAGTGGCGACCGATCAGCACGTGAGCATTGACTAAAGGGCTTCTCAGCGGGAGTCTCGCTGGAGAAGGCTGCCTGGGGGAGGTCTGGCGGCCGTCGGGGTGACCACGCGCTGATCTCTGGGGAGAAATTCTCGCGCTGTGTCGTCGAAGGCGGTTTGCCGGTCTGGCCGGCGTACGAGTGTGCGCGCGGGCCGACAAGGTGGGGCGTCAGCGAGCGGCGGAGGAATCATGGCCGAATACACGATCGAACAACTGCGAGAGCGCACCAGGGGACCGGTCTACACCGAGTCCGACGACGGGTACGACGAGGCGCGCAAGGTCTACAACGCGATGATCGACAAGCACCCGCGGGTCGTCGTGCGGTGCCTGAACGCGGGTGACGTGATGGCGACCGTCGCTTACGCCGCGGCGCATGACCTGGATCTCGCGGTCCGGGGTGGTTCGCACAGCGTGCCGGGGTTCGGGACCTGCGACGACGGGGTGGTCGCGGATCTGGGCGCGATGAACAACGTGAGGGTCGATCCGATCACCCAGACCGCACGCGCCGGCGGGGGAGCGACCTGGGGAGACTTCAACGCGGCCACGCATGCCTTCGGTTTGGCGACGACTGGCGGCATCATCTCGACGACTGGGGTTGGTGGACTGACCCTGGGTGGCGGGATCGGGTACCTAGATCGTGGGCTCGGATTGTCGTGCGACAACCTGATCTCGGCCGATGTGGTGACTGCCGATGGGCGGTTCCTGATCGCGAGCGAGAAGGAGCACGAGGACCTGTTCTGGGCGTTGCGCGGTGGTGGCGGCAACTTCGGAGTGGTGACCGCCTTGGAATTCCGGCTGGCTGCTGTCGATCAGATCTACGGCGGTCCGATGCTCTTCGAGATGTCCGATGCGGGGGCCGTGCTGGCCGGGTTCCGGGATCTGCTTCACGATGCGCCGGAGGAGCTGGGTGGGTTCCCTGGATTCCAGATCGCGCCGCCGCTGCCGTTCATCCCGGAAGACCGGCACGGCGATACGTTCGCCTTGGTCGTCGGCTGCTGGGCAGGCGAGCTGAGTGAGGGTGAGAAGCAGATCGCACGCTTCCGCGAGTTCGCTCCGGTGGTTGCGGAGCATGTCGGGGCGATGCCGTATCCCGCGCTGAACAGTGCGTTCGACGCGCTGGTGCCGCCGGGCATCCAGCACTACTGGAAGGCCGCCTTCGTCAAGGAACTGACGGATGACGCGATCCAGGCGCATCTCGAGCACGCGCCGGGGCTGCCCGCGGTCAATTCGACCGTCCACCTGTATCCGATCGACGGCGCTTGCCACCGAGTGCCTGCCGACGCCACCGCGTTCGCCTACCGCGACGCGACCTTCGCGACGGTGATCGCCGGCATGTGGCCGGATCCGGCGCAGAACGAGGCCGGGGTCGACTGGGTGCGCAACTACTACGACGCGATCGCACCGCATTCCGAATCAGGCGGTTACGTCAACTTCATGGCCGGAGACGATCAGGGCCGGATCCAGGACAACTACAAGGACAACTACTCCCGGCTGGTCGACGTCAAGCGCAAGTACGACCCGGACAACCTCTTCCACCTGAACCAAAACATCGCCCCGTAAGGGGTTTCAGTCCTCAGTCTCATCCCGGGCGGGCGGCTCAGGGCGCACGGACTGTAGCCGCTCGGCGACAGATTCGTTGCCCTGTTCCCGCAAACGGTCGCGGCGTTCGGCCAACACTCCGAACGCCAACGCCTCCTCCCAGGACAACACGCGCCGCGCCTCCACCTCATTACTCACCAAGAAAGACGCGCCCCGCCCACCAGAAGGTTGGCTGCTGCTCAGAGTGTGAGGGAGGCGCTGGAAGAAGGCGCGGTACTCTGCAGCGCGCCTTGCAGGTTGTTGCAATCTGGGCAATGGTGGCCGCCCGGCAGGCGAGCAGGTGTTCTGGTGGCCTTATGGAGGTCCGTAGGTGAATGTCGTTGGAGCCGTCGGCGATCTCTATCGGGACCGCTGGGGTGAGCCCTCCCGGCGGGCGAACTTCCGGACCGGGGAGTACGAGATCGAGATCCTCAAGTGGACCGCGTCGGCGAACGGTGAGGGGGTCGATCTCTACGCGACGCTCGGGGCCAGTGCTGAGGACATGCCGCGGGCTGAGCGAGGGCACCGGGTCGAGTACTTCATCGGCTTGGCGCCCGGCCGCGACGACATCGCCTCGCCCTTGGCGGGATTAGGTCTCTTCGCGCAGCGCGAGCGTGAGAATGTCGATCACGGGCACACGATCCCGGCCGGTGGACCGCTCTGGGCGGGAACGGAGATGAACACTCTCCTGGTGTTGCGCCAGCTGGGAGAGATCCTGCCCGCGCTGACCCTCTCCGACGGTGTTCACGTCGAGTTCCTGCAGGTGGTCCCGATCTTCGAGTCGGAGCGGCGGTTGAAGATCGAGCGCGGGCTCGATGCGCTTCTGAAGCACTGGGAGAGCGCACAGACAGCGTTCTGGGAGCCCCACCGCCGACCTGCCTAGCATCAACCGGCACAGCGGCAAGCGCCGTGAGTACAGACTTTGGCACCGTTGTTGGTCGGCGGAGGCGTGGCGGTTCGTTCTCTACTGGAGGCGTCGTGCCAGGCGCGGCCGATCTTTGTCGGGAGAGGTCAGCCGCGCCTGTGTCCCTTGGCGTTCGGTGCTCAAAGGGTGAGCAAGCGCTGGAAGAAGGCGCGGTACTTCTGGAGTGCGCCGCGGAGATCCTCGGTCGACGGTTCGCCGTTGGACCATTGGTTTTCGAGATCCCGGTGCTGCTCGTCGAAGGTCGCCGACAGGCGCTTCAGCAGGTCGTCCACGAGTTTGTCCGCCTCGGTCACCGAGTTGCGCGGGTCGTCCACGAAGCCCTGCTGAATGACCTCCCACCGCGCCCGGAAGTCCACCACCGCATCCGCCGCCACCAACGGCTCCTCGGATGTGCCAGTACGCCGCTCGCCGTCGCCCGAGTCTTCATCCGTACGCCGGGTGTTGTCGTCACTGAGGTCCGCATCAGCAAGGTCGCCGGTGTCGCGCCCCGGATCGGTGTCGGCACGGCGATCGCGGTCGTCACCCAGATCGGTGTCAGCACGGCGATCGCGATCGTCGACCAGATCGCGGTCGTCACTCGGATCGGTGTCAGCGCGACGGTCGTCGGCATCCAGGTCGGGGTCGGGCGTGCGGGCTGACGGGTCGGCTTCTCGGCTCAGGGCATCCGACTGGTCGAGCCTCGTCGTGCCCTCGTCGGCTCGGGGGTCGTTGTGGGTGGTCATGAGCGCTCCCTGGTCTCGTTGGTCGGCTCGGCGCGGTGGGTTCCGTCGGTCTCGCCGCGATCCATCAGCAGCTTGTCGACCAGTTGCCGGTAGGCGGTGACGGCTTGGCGGAGTTCTTCTGTGTCGGTTTCGCCGCGCTGCTGGGCGACCGCGACCTGATGCGCTTCGCGGTAGCGCGTGGCGACCTCGGGGTGATCCACCGAGATGTCGTTGACACGCTGGTCGAATTCGTCCACGGGATAACCCGCCTCGCGCATGATCCGCAGTACGAGTCGGTCCGCTTCGGCGACCGACGTACCGGGCTTGTCGACGAAGCCTTGCTGCAGCGCGTTCCACTCCGCGCGGTACTGCGTCGCGGACTCATCGCTCAGCGGATGCACGTCGAGCTTCGAGCGGCGGTGTTGGCGTTCGCGCAGGTCGCGCTCGGCGGCCCGCCGGTCGCCCGACTCCTCGACGGCCAGCTCGTACTCCGGGCCGAACCGCTCCTGCAGTTGGTCCGATCGCCGGCGTTGATACCAGTAGGCGGCCGCTGCGACCACGAGCAAGACCACAACGATGACGATGATGATGACGACGGTGTCCATCGATCCTCCAGTCCAGACTCACCAGATTGGCCTCCCCAGGCCAATTCGGTACCCAGCACGGACCGGCTCAAGCAAACAGCCGGCCACCACCTCGGTGACCGGCTGGATGCTTGGAGCTGCGGAGTCAGGGCTTGGGGGCCAGCTTGTGGACGACGATGCCGGACTTGAAGGTGGTCGAGTCGAGCAGGTCGAGATGGGTGATGGCGAGGTCGTCGCCGTTGAACAACCGCTGGCCGCCGGCCAGGACCGGGAAGATCCAGAAGTGGTACTCGTCGACCAGCTTGTGCTCGAGCAGCGTCTTGGAGAACTCGCCGGTGCCCCACTTCAGCAGGTTGCCGCCGTCCTCCTCCTTGAGGCGCTTGACCGCCTCGACGACGTCGCCCTCGAGGATCTGGGCGTTCCAGGTGGCCTCCGTCAGGGTGCGGGAGGCGACGTACTTCGGCATCGCGTTGAGCTTGTCGGCGAAAGGATCACCGGCGCGCTCCGACCAGGCCTCGGCGAATCCTTCGTAGGTGACCCGGCCCAGGACCAGCGCGTCGACGCCTTCCATCAACTGCGCGTTGTAGGAGTTGTGCTCGTCGTCCCAGTACGGGGGGCTCCAGTTCTGGGGGTTGTCGATGGCGCTGTTGAGGGTCATGAAGGTGGTCTCGATCAGCTTCCTCATGGTTCTTGCCTTTCCAGGTTGGTGTTTCAGGGCCGATAGGGGTACTGCGTGCGTGCGTCGCGGAGTGCTCGTGCCCACCAGGTGAGCTGGTCGAGCGTGATCTTGGCCGAGGCCTCCAGACCGGCGCTGTAGCTGGAGTTCTGGCGGGGCCAGCTGCCGTCGGCGGCGAACTGTTCCCAGTAGCAGGGCAACGTGACTGTGTTGCGGATAGCGACCGCGTGGAGCTCGGTGAACACCTGCCGCAGTTGCGCGGCAGCATGCAGACCGCCCGACTCCCGGCCGTACGCGACGATCGCGACCGGCTTGGCGTGCCACTCCTCGTAGTACCAGTCGATGGCGGTCTTCAGCGGCGCCGGAAAGCTGCAGTTGTACTCCGGTGTCACCACCGCGAACGCATCCGCGGCAGCAAGCCTGGGAGCCAGTACTGCGACCTCGGCCGGCGTCGGCTCGTCCGTGTCGGTCAGTGTGCTCGGCAGGTCCGCAGTGAGCAGGTCGATCAGGTCCACGTCGAGGTCGGCCCGCTTGGCCGCGCGGCCGGCGAACCAGTCGGCGACGGTGGGCCCGAAGCGCCCGTTGCGGGTGCTTCCGACGATCACGGCGAGTCGTAGTTTCATCCTGCTCACCTCCTCGGTGCTGATGGGGATGACTCTGCCGGAGACCCTTTACGGTTTCTTTCCGGTCGCTTGATCGCCGATCGTGGTCGGCCGGAAAGATAGGGTGCGGCCATGCGCTTCGGGGTGCTCGGACCGGTCACAGCCTGGACGGACGGTGGTCGCGCCGTCACGATCCCGGGTCTGAAGGTCCGTGCGCTGCTTGCGGACCTCCTGGTGCATGAGGGCCGACCGGTGCCCGCGGACAGGTTGATTGACGACCTCTGGGGCGAGGAACTGCCCGGTAACCCATCCGGCACGCTCTCCGCCAAGGTGTCGCAACTCCGGCGCGCCTTCGAGGACGCAGAGCCGGGCAGCAGGGCTCTGGTGATGTCCGGCCCGGCCGGGTACTCCCTGAAGGTCGACAGCGCCACGTATGACGTACTGCAGTTCGCCTCCCACCTGGAGCAAGGACGGCTCGAGGACGCGCTGGCGTTGTGGCGCGGGCCGGCGTACGCGGATTTTGCTGACGAGGCGTTCGTGGAGACGGCAGTGGCACGGCTGAGCGAGCAGCGGCTCAGTGCGCAGGAGCAGTACTTCGAGGCTCGTGGAGAGAACATCAGCGAGCTGGCGGACCTTGTGGCGCAGCATCCTCTGCGGGAGCGGCTCCGCGCGGCTCACATCAAGGCGCTGTACCGCGCGGGCCGACAGAGCGAGGCGCTAGACAGCTACGAACAGCTCCGCGCGCTCCTGGCTGAGGAACTCGGGCTGGACCCGAGCCCGGAGCTCGCGGCCTTGCAGCAGTCAATCCTCACGCAGGACCTGCCTCAGGTTCGCAGCAACCTCCCCGCACACCTCACAGAACTCATCGGCAGGTCCGAGGCCCTCGCCGAGATCCAGGGCCGCCTGTACGACGATCGTCTGCTGACGCTGACTGGTCCCGGGGGAGTGGGCAAGACGCGACTCGCCTTGGCCGCGGCCGCTGGGGTTGCCGAGCGCTACCGCGATGGAGTGACGTTGGTTGAGCTGGCCGCAGTGGCCCCGGATGCTCTGGACGTGATCAGTTCACTGATGGACGCAGTACAGGTGGCGTTGGACCTTAGGGATGCTGCAGGGCCTGGGGAAGCTGGAGTGGACCGGCTTGCTGCGGTGTTGGGGGAGCGCCTGCTGGTACTGGACAACTGCGAGCACGTGATCGAGGAGGTTGCCGAGGTCACTGACCGGCTATTGGCGGCCGTGCCGGGTCTGCGGGTCCTCGCGACGAGCCGCGAGCCTCTGGGCCTTACGGGCGAGGTTGTGTGGAGTGTGCCGACGCTGGACGTGCCAGGGCCGGCGGACTCCTTGGATGCCTTGACTAGTTCTAGTGCTGTGCAGCTGTTCGTTGCCCGGGCTGCCGCCGCTGATCGGGGCTTCAAGCTGGACGAGGAGACCGCTGCTGCGGTGTCTGTGCTCTGCCGGCGGCTTGATGGGATTCCGTTGGCGCTGGAGCTGGCTGCGACACGAGTGCGCGCGCTCGGCGTACAGGGACTGGTCGCGCGGCTCGACGATCGGTTCCGGCTGCTTGCCACTGGACATCGAGGGGCCTCGCCTCGGCAGCAGACGTTGATGGCGATGATCGACTGGAGCTGGGATCTGTTGTCGCCTCGGGAGCAAGCTGTGCTCCGGCGACTCGCAGTACACACAGATGGGTGTACTGCGGAGGCGGCTGAGGCTGTGTGTCTCGAGGACGACGTACTGGACATCCTTGTGCGTCTGGTGGATCGGTCGTTGGTTGCGGTGGTGCATGTGGCGGACGGGCCGCGGTACCGGCTGTTGGAGTCGGTGGCGGCGTACTGCGTCGACAAGCTGCGTGAGGCGGGGGAGTACGAGCAGGTTCGGCAGCGGCATCACGTCTACTACGTGGAGTTCGCGGAGCGCGCTCGGCCCTACTTGTACGGTCCTGAGCAGAGCAAATGGCTGCAGCGGCTCGACGACGAGACCGGCAACCTGCGGAGCGCACTAGACGGCGCTATAGCCGACGCGGCCGCGGCAGCTGAGCCCGGCGGCGGCCGGGGTGCTGGGCTGGCTCAGCGGTTGGTGGAGGCTCTTGCTTGGTACTGGTTCCTTCGCGGGCGGTTCACCGAGGCGCGGCGGTCTCTGGAGGCTGTGCCCGACTCTCCGAGCGTTGCCGCTTGGCGGGCAGGGTTCATGTTCTTGCAGGGAGACAGCGATGCCGGGGCTGAACGCGACCGTTGCTTGCCGACTGACGACGCCAGAGCCGACTGGTGGCTCGCCTTCACCGGCAGCGACTCCGGCGATCTCGCTGTGTGCCTTGCCCTGCTCGAGCGGAGTCTGCCCGTCTTCGAGGCGGACGGCGATCTTTGGGGTGTGGCCGCAGTACTCGTAGCACGAGCGAAGCACGCTCACGTGCGGGCAGACATGACGGCGCTGGCCAGTGATGCCCAGGAGAGCGCCCGCCTGTTCCGCGAAGTAGGGGATCGCTGGGGTCTTCTCCAAGCCATCGGCTGGCTCGGAGCCCATGCAGAACTGATCGGCGATTTCGAAGAGGCCGCCCGGTTGCATACCGAGGGCTTGCAAATGGCCGAGGAACTCGGGCTCTGGACAGAGGTCGCCGGTGAGTACGGCTGGCTCGGGTGGACCGCAATCCGGCAGGGGGACTACGCGCAGGCTCAGGTCTACGGGGAACAAGGCCTTCGCCTGTCGAACGAGCAGGGCTATCGGTCGACGCAGGCACTGTCGGAAATCGTTCTGGGGTTCGCGGCGCGGCGTTCTGGCGATCTGGACGTCGCGGAGAAACGCCTGCAGTCCCTGGTCGACGCTGCTCGTCGGCAGGACGAGCCGGTGCTCTACCTGTCGATCGTGCTGGACGAACTCGGCTTCACTCTGGAACTGCGCGGCGAGCTCGACACAGCCCGAGCCCTCCACACCGAGGCCTTCCGGATCTCCCAGGACTACGAATCCAGCCGCGGCATGTGCTGGGCCCTCGAAGGCCTCGCTGCCACACTCCCGCACGAGCCAGCCGTCGCCGCCCGCATGCTGGGAGCCGCCGGCTCTACGCGAGTCGCCGACGGCTATGTGGTGACCGCCGCCGAAGCCATCGACATCGAACGCGTGGCTTCATCCGCCCGCACAGCACTAGGCGAGAACTACGACACGCACTACAACAGCGGCCTCTCCATGCAACAAGCCTTCGCCCTGCTCGCCGGTCAGGAGTAGAGGTCGCCGGATAGGTATTTGAGGCCGGTGTCGGCGGCGACGGTGACTACTGTTTGTGCCGGGGTCAGCTCGGTGGCTAGTTGGATGGCTCCGAGGATGTTGACGGCGGAGGACGTGCCGGCGAAAATGCCGTCGCGCCGGGCCAGGGGCTTGACCAGTTGTCTGGCTTGGGACTCCTCGATCGCCCGCGCATCGTCGTACGTGTTGGGAGTGAGCAGAGGCGGGATCGTGCCGGTTGCGGTGCCCTCGACGCGGTGCGGGCCGCCGTACCCTGCCGTGAGCATTGGTGAGCTTGCTGGTTCGAGCGCGACGATCCGAGCGACCTTGGGCCGGATGGCCTGGCCGACTCCGACCAGCATTCCGCCGGTTCCCACGGCTGCGCAGAACACGTCCAGCGTCGTACCGGCCGCTTGCTCGAGGATTTCCTGGCCGAGCACCGCGTAGCCGTCCAGGGCGTCGGTGTTGTTGAACTGGTCGGTCCAGAAGGCGTCGTCGCGCTCGATGATCCGATCCACCTCGGCGCGCATCCGGACGAACAGGTCGGGTGTGATCCGTCCCTCGTCGCTCGGCACCACGACCAGGTCCGCGCCGAAGACCCGCATCGTCCGCAGCTTCTCGGCGGCGAACGCGTCGGACGACACCAACGTCAGCGGGTACCCCTTGACCGCGCAGATGAACGCCAGTGACGACCCGGTGCTGCCGCCGGTGTACTCGACCACCCGCCGCCCGGGCCGCAGTACGCCGCGACGCTCGGCGCCCTCGATTATCGCCAGCGCCATCCGGTCCTTGTAGCTGCCGGTCGGATTGCCACCTTCGAGCTTGACCAGCACCTGCGCGGCTCCGTCGGGCACCGTATGCCGCAGCCGGACGAGAGGGGTGTTGCCGATGGCGTCCAGCGTCGAGCCGAGGATCATGAGGTCAGTCTGCGAACACCGGGGGCACATCGGCAACGATCCGCCTCAGAGTGCGGGTGAACTGGTCCCTTTCGCGCGCCGGAAGGTCGGCCAGCAGCTTGTCCAGCCGCTCCGTGAGCTGAGCGTGGAACCGGTGCACGGCGTCGGCTCCGGCCGCGGTCAGCGACACATTCACCGCCCGGCGATCCTGCGGAACAGCCTCCCGTACTACGAGTCCGCGGTGCTCGGCGCGATCGACCAGCCCGGTCAGGCTGGACCGTTCGAGGCCGAGCGAACCGGACAACTCCGCCATCCCCATCGGGCGATCCGTCAACGTGCACAGCATCTGCGCTTGCGCCACGGTGAGATCACAGCCGCGCCCAATCTCGGCGTACAGGTTCTGCACCAGGAAGGTCAGGCGGACCATTCCGCTGGCGGCACCGAGGGTTTCCTGCACTGGAGGCTCCGCTTGACTTGGCTCGGCTGGACACTGACTTGTGATTGTTCGTGGCACGAAGTAATTTGTTCGTCGAGCCAATATTACGCGACACGAACAATCTGGAGCAACGATGGCGGACTACGGGCACGAGCTGGTCTTCGGCACGTTCCTGACCCCGACGGCCGACAACCCCGACCGGGTGATCGCCCTCGCGCAGCTGACCGAGCAGGTGGGGCTGGATCTCGTCAGCTTGCAGGACCACCCGTACCAGCCGCGATTGCTCGACGCGTGGACGCTGCTGTCGGTGATCGCCGCCCACACTGAGTCGGTGAAGGTCTCCACGAACGTGGCGAACCTGCCGCTGCGGCATCCCGTCGTACTGGCGCGCAGCGTGGCAGGGCTGGACCTGATCACGGGTGGGCGGGTTGAGCTCGGGCTGGGCGCGGGTGGGTTCCTGGAAGCTGTTGCTGCCAACGGAGGGCCTCAGCTGACGACCGGGGAGAGCATCACTGCGCTGGAGGAGGCCATCGCGATCATCCGCGAGGTCTGGAAGCCCGCTGGTGGGGGTATCCGGCTGGCGGGCAAGCACTACACGCTTGCGGGCGCCAAGCGTGGTCCTGTGCCGGCACATGACGTGGAGATCTGGCTGGGCGCCTACAAGCCGCGAATGTTGCGTCTGACCGGGCGGCTAGCCGACGGGTGGCTGCCCACGAGTGCGTACGCGGCGCCGGACCAACTCGCGGCGATGAACAAGCTCATCGACGAAGCTGCTGTGGACGCCGGACGCGATCCTGCTGCGGTACGGCGGTTGTACAACGTGTCGGGGCGGTTCGACGGGCGAGGCGGGTTCCTGCAGGGTCCGGAGGAGCTGTGGATCGACCAGCTCACCGAGCTGACTCTGACCGAGGGCATGAGCACGTACATCCTGGGTTCCGACGACCCAGACGACATCCGCCGCTTCGCCGAAGTAGCCGCCGGCGTCCGCGAATCCGTAACCGCAGCCCGCACAGCCACAGCCGCCAGTACTACGTCCGCCCGCGACTTCACCACCTCCGGTGCGACCGCCAGCACGTCCGGCGCCTCCGCCACCGCCTCCGCCACCGGCTCCTCGGGCACCGCCACCGGCTCCGCCGCCTCCGGTGCGAGCGGCTCCGTTGCGACCTCCAGTCCGTCCGCCCCGGGCTCCTCCACCGCCTCCGGGCCGGCGGGAGCTGCAGTTCGACAAGGCGGGTTCAGCCTTGCGGCGACTCCTCCGCCGGCTATGCGGCGGAGCGACGTGCTGCCGTGGGACGAGTCGGAGCGACCTACCGGGCCGGAGCGGGACCCCGGTCGCACGTATACGCCGTACGAGCTGGCGTCGGGGAAGCAGTTGATCGACGTACACGATCATCTGCGCGCCGAGCTCGAGCAGATCCGGGACCTGGTCGAGCAGGTGGCGGCCGGTTCGATCGGCATCGGGCAGGCGCGGTCCCACATCAACACGATGACCATGCGGCAGAACAACTGGACGCTCGGCGTGTACTGCGAGTCCTACTGCCGGCTGGTGACCACGCACCACTCCATCGAGGACGCTTCGCTGTTCCCGCATCTGCGCCGCTCGGATCCACGCATGGTCCCAGTGGTCGACAGGCTCCAAGAGGAACACGTCGTCATCCACGACGTCCTGGAAGGCCTCGACAAGGCCCTGGTCGCCCTGGTCGACGGTTCCGGCGACATCTCAAACCTCCGCGCCGCCGTAGACCTCCTGGACGACACGCTCCTATCCCACCTGTCCTACGAAGAGCGCGAGCTAGTAGAACCCCTCGCCCGCCTCGGCGCGATGTAAGGCACCTGCAAGGGGTACTACTTCGCCTCACCAAGCAGGGAGGCGAGGATGTCGAGCAGGCGGAGGGTGGGGGCCTCGGCGAGCACACGGGCGGCTGAGGTCGCAGGCTCGGCGCCCAGGCGGACCTGCAGTACTCCGAAGTCGCGCACGTTCGCCGGGTTGACCAGGTCACGGTGCACGGCTGCCAGGAGATCCGCACCCGCCGACGCGGTGCTGTAGGTCATCCGAATGAAGCTGTCGCTGACCGGGTAGAGGTACGGCCGCTTGAGATGCAGCAGCTTCGACTTCTTCGCCTGGCCGAATCCGCGGTGGCCGGAGAACTTCTCGTCCAACGCGATCGCCGCTTCGAACAGCGCAGTACCGGGCGCAGCATCCTCGAGCCGCGCGCCGACCGGGACCGCGGCGAACTCCTTCTCCGCCTCCACCTCGAGCAGCCACGGAATGTCCAGCGCGCGCAGATCGGACCCGATCACCATCGTCCGCGCCAGATCCTCCAGGGTGACCTTGTCGGGCTCCGAACCGCCGACGTTGGTCATCCCCGGAAGACCGTCGTAGTAGCGCAGCACCGCCCCGTTCGTCTCGGCGTACAGCCGCAATTGAGCGATTGCTTCGTCAACAACGATCTTCCGACTACCGATGTTCATGAGCCACACCCTCACACTCTTCGTGGCAGACCCGCCAGCCGGAATGGGCATCCGACGCCGAATCCGAACTACATCCGGATGCGGTGCATCGTAGGGGACGCCGGGCCTCTCCTCATCACAGGGTGACATCCCCACTTATCCACAGCCCGTAACCAACCCGCCCACCGCCCCTCTCACCCCCATAAACTCTCTGTCACACCCCATCACAGAGCGGAGGCGAGATGACGGCAACCCGACGTCTCCTGTCACTGTTGGTCGCTCTGCTGCTGATCCTTCCCTTGAGTGGTGCGCCGGTTGCGTCTGCTGAAGACGGCACCTGCATCCATGTCGACGTGAGCGTGACCGCGAGCGGCGAGCTACTCACCAAGGGCCCGCAGATTGCCAACGACGGGGGATTCGGCCATGCCGGAACGGGCCAGACCTTCACCTTCCAGGCACGGACGTTCTCGCCGTCGCTGAGTATCTGCGTCATCAAGCTGACCGATCCACGGACCTGGCAGGTGAGTGTCTGGCCGTGCGCGAACCATCCGAAGCCGAAGCCTGCTCGTACGCAGTCGCTCAGTTGGTCCGTCACCGTGCCGCTCGACTGCGAGATCTCTTCGTCGCCCGGGCTCCTCAGTGCCTCGCTGACCAACGGCAAGGGCTCGGCCGGTGGTTACGTCAACATCTACGCCGGCGCGCCCGGCTTCGTCTTGCCCGACAAGCAGGCGCGTGGTCTGTTCGGCCCGTTCGCGATGCAGGCAGACCCGGTCAACTCGCTGACCGGCGCCTTGGCGACCGTCGACACAGATGCGGCGGTTGCCGGACTCGGAGTGCCGCTGACTGTCGAGCGGACGTACAACTCGAACGACGCCGTCGCCGGTCCGCTTGGGCCAGGCTGGCGTCCGTCGTACTCGGATCGTCTGGCGATCGAGGGCAGCGGTGTTCGCTATCTGGCATCGGACGGGCGCGAGATCGCCTTCGCGAAGCGCGGAACCGGCTTCCTCGTCGAGCCAGGGGTTGCTCGATTCAATCTCGCTCGGACCAGCTCCGGATACACGCTGACCAGTTTCGACCAGATGCGGATGCAGTTCTCCACCACAGGTGAACTGGTTTCCATCCTCGATCGCAATGGTCAGGGCGTCGTGGTCACGCGGTCGGACGGCCGGCTCACCTCGGTTGTCAACGGCCGACGTTCCCTGACCTACGCCTACAACGAGCTCGGACTCATCTCGGCGGTGACGTTGTCGGGGCCTGGGGTCGAGTCACGCGTCGTCCATTACGACTATGCCGACGGTCGCCTGACTGCAGTGACGTCACCAGGCGGTCTGAAGACCCGATTCGAGTACGACGGTGCCGGTCGGCTCCGCAGCGAGACCCACGGCGATGCTGCCAAGCCCGCGGTCAGCACCGAGTACGACGCCGACGGTCGGGTGACCGCTCAGACCGATGGCAGAGGCGGCCGCACCACCTGGAGTTGGGAGTCGGCCGGGATTCGCGGCAAGTCCACGATGACCGACCCGACGGGCGGCAAGTGGATCAACGAGTACGAGCGCAACTGGTTGGTGCGGCAGACCGATCCCACCGGTGCCGTCGTGACCTTCCACTACGACTTGGCCGGCAATCTGATCCGCGTCTTCGACGGACTCGGCCACGGCGCGCGGCACAGCTATGACTCGCTCGGCCGGGTCGTTGCCTCGACTGATGCCGGCGGCAACATCACCCGCCAGTCGTACAACAGCTCGAACGACCCGGTCGCCGTCGTCGACCCACTCGGCCGCCGAACCACCTACGCCTATGACTCCCGCGGCAACCTCCTCAGTACTACGTACGCCGGGCGGGCGTCGTCCGCGAGCTACGACGCCCGAGGCCTGGTGTCGTCCGTCCGGGATGTGCTCGGCCGGACGACCCGGTTCTCGTACACATCTGACGGTGACCTGGTCGGCGTCTCGGATCCGGCCGGCCGCATCTCGAAGTACGAGGTCGACGGGTGGGGACGTCAGGTCAAGGCGACAGCGCCGCGAGGCCAGAGCTCCACTGTCACCTATTCCGCGGACGACCAGCCGCTCGAGCAACACGGTCCCCTCGATGTCACCACGAGCCAGACGTACGACGGCCAGGGCCGCCTCGCCTCTGTGACGGACGGCCGTGGGGGAGTTACGCGCTTCCGGTATGACGACGCAGGTCACCTGGTCGGCGTGGAGGGTCCGGACGCGTCGTTGCGAGAGGCAACGGCTGACTTCGACGTATCCGGGCGGCTGACCAAACAAGTCGACGCCAGCGGACGCGCGCAGACCTCCGAGTACGACGCCGCCGGTCGGGTGACAGCGGCAACTTACGGCGGCAGGACGTGGCGATTCGCCCACGACAAGGCCGGCAGACTGGTCCGAACGACGCTGCCGTCAGGAAAGTCCGCCTCCTTCACGCTCGACGCCCGCGGCGCGATGACCCAGATCGACTACTCGGACAAGACTCCGTCTGCTTCGTTCGCCTGGGATGCGGCGGGCCGTCGTACGTCGATGACCGACTCCTCCGGAGTTACCCGCTTTGGCTACGACCCGTTCGACCGGCTGACCTCAGCCACCCGACCCGGTGCGTCGGTCTCGTACCAATGGGATCCGGTCGGCAATCTCCTGTCCCGAGCTGCGGCGGGCCACACCGAGAGCTACACCTGGGACACCGTGGACCGTCTGACCTCTGCGAAGGTCGACGGCAAGACGATGGCGGCCTACAGCTACGACCTCGCTCGCGGCTCCATCACCGTCAAGCGTCCGAGCGGCCTTCTCGAGACAAGGTCGCTGGATCTGCGCGACCGCGAAACCGAGCTTCGCCTCACCCAGTCAGGCAAGCCGGTCCGGATCCTCTCGTCCTCCTACGACGCGAACGACAACCTGGTTCGTACTGAAGACTCCGTAACTGGCAAGGCTGCATACACCTACGACGCCCTCGATCAGCTGACCGCAGTGTGCTACGACGTCGACGAGTGCTCGGACGACACGAAGGACTACATCCGCTACGCCTACGACGGCGCGGGTCACCGCACCTGGGAACAACGCCCGTCCGGCAGTACCTGGTCCCTTTATGGCCCGGCCAGCGAACTCCTCGCCTCAATCACCGCCCCCGACGCCTACCCCCCC
>Ga0193717_1000927_pt1 | contig 18478 bp, 13 predicted proteins | sample U2c2metaG_FD_145900 | JGI IMG/M metagenome (GOLD analysis project Ga0193717, IMG submission 145900) | Soil microbial communities from a riparian zone of the East river system, Colorado, United States - U2c2 | ecosystem: Environmental > Terrestrial > Soil > Riparian zone | place: USA: East River... | reverse complement strand
CACGCGAACGTTTCCTTCCTTGGTTGCTTCCGCGTTGATCTCGCACGCCGGCGTTAACAGCAATTCCGGAAGACTATTTCGGTCGATTCGGTACATGGCTCGAACCTCGCGTGCGCTGTCCTGACGCGAGGATAGTCATGCGCGTCTCATGCGAGGAGACGTAAAGCATATTGCGTCGGGTGTCGAACGGAGGCACCTTGCGCCCTGTCTCTCTTGGCGGAGCCTTTTGGAGCCCAAGTCTTTGGAGTCGCCAAACAATGGATTATCCAGGAAGCTTTCCATCCGCGATCCTTCCAGGTTTCGTCCGCGGCCACAACGGCGACCTTTCGTTACGGTCGTCGGCTACGCGTGCGGGCTAGTCATTGGACAGATCGTCTTCAAGCATCCCTACATGGGCGCGATCGTCGGCGCATTGGCAGGTGCTGCCATTGGCGTAGCGATCAACCGACACGAGACGTAATCCTAGGCCTGAGGGTCGACATACCGCGACGCAGGCACAGAGAGGGGCACGCCGAACTTCATCGTGGAGGTTTTGAATCGCCGGCTCATGGTGACGTCCCTGTCAGTGATCTCCTGACGCGAGCATCTGACAGGGGCGTCTCATGGGCTAAGATGCGTGAGAATCGGCTAGAAGCTTAGGGGGCTCGATGCGGTCCTTCCTTGGCGAACTCCGTCGCCGCAATGTGCTTCGCGCCGGCGCGCTCTACGTCGCGGGCGTGTGGGCGTTGGCACAAGGCATTGCGCAGCTGGGCCCGTCGTTCGGCCTGCCGGATTGGGGCACACGCTGGTTCGTGATCGCCGCCATCATCGGCTTTCCGTTCTGGCTCGCGTTCGCCTGGTTCTATGAGTTCACGCCCGAAGGATTGAAGCGCGAGAGCGAGATCGATCCATCCGATTCGATCACGCACCACACCGGCAAGAAACTCGACTTTGCGATCATCGGCGTGCTCGCACTCGCGGTGGTCCTGCTGCTGACCGACCGCTTCGTGCTGCGCCATGGCGTCAACGAGGCCGTTCCCGCGACCGCTGCGGCCACAATCCCCGACATCGAGAAAGACCCGTCGATCGCCGTTCTTCCGCTCGTCGACATGAGCCAAGGCAAGGATCAGGAGTATTTCTCCGATGGCATCTCCGAAGAGTTGCTCAACCTGTTGGCGAAGGTCCCCAAACTACGCGTGATTGCGCGCACGTCGAGTTTTTCGTTCAAGGGCAAGGACGTCGACATCGCCGACATTGCGCGCAAACTCAATGTCGCCGCGCTGCTCGAAGGCAGCGTGCGCAAGTCCGGCAATACCGTGCGCATCAGGGTGCAATTGATCCGCGCCAGCGACAGCTCGCACCTCTGGTCGGAGACGTACGACCGCACGCTCGATGACATCTTCAAGGTGCAGGATGAGATCGCGGCGACGGTCGTCGACAAGCTCAAGATCACGCTGCTCGGCACCGTGCCGACGGTCAGGCCCGTCGATCCCGAGGCCTACCCCTTGATCCTGCAAGCAAAGGCACTGGCCAATCAAGGATCGGCCATGGGTTTAGAGCAGGCGATCGCGCTGTACCAACAGGCGCTTGCGATAGCCCCTGAGGAACCGCGCGCCTGGAGCGGGCTCGGACGGGTGTATTTGAGCCAAATCGGCTACGCCATTCGCCCGTTAGATGAAGGCGCGCGTCTGGCCGAAGAGGCGCTGAAGAAGGCCGTGACGTTGGAGCCCAACGATGCCCTGACCTATGCCCTTCTCGGCTTTCTTTATTCGAAGTTGGCGAACGACCGGGCTGCGGCTGCGCCGTTCTACGAGAAGGCGCTGGCGTTGGATCCGCGTGATGTCCGCGTCATCGGCGGCGCGGGCGTCTTCCTTGAGACCCTCGGCCGCTTGGACGAGGCATCCGCACTGCTTAAGTACCAAGTCACCCACGACCCAGCGAACCCAAACGCCTACAACAATCTGGGCAGTGTCTACTACTTCTCCGGTCGCTGGGATCAGGCGATCGCGGTCGGTCGCACCGTCCTCGCCCTCAGTCCGGGATTCGCGCAAGTGCGCAGCAGCATTGGCACGGCAATGCTGCTGGCCAAGGGCGATTCAGCCGATGCCTTGAACGAGATGCGGGCGGAGTCCGATGATATCGGGAAGACGAGCGGCATGGCGATGGCGCTGCATACGCTGGGCCGGAAGGCCGAGTCCGACGCCGCAATGGCAGCGTTGATCGCGCGGCACGCGAACGATGGCGCATTCTTCATTGCCATCGCATTCGCCTGGCGCGGCCAAGTTGACAGCGCCTTTGAATGGCTGGATAGGGCCATCGCCACGCAAGACTCGAACCTGGCCACCGTCCACCTGGAACCGCTGTTCGCCAACCTGCACAAAGACCCGCGCTGGTTGCCGCTGCTGCACAAGCTCGGGCAAGCACCTGAGCAGTTGGCGAAGATCGAGTTCAAGGTGACGCTGCCGAAAGACGCGGTTGCGCAATCCGCTGACACACTGACGACTCACTGATTCGCGCGCGTACTACGAGCTCGTGCGCGTCAGCCAGAGCGGCTCCATTCCATCGGCCGGCACGAGCACAAGTTCTGTCTCGTTCGACTTCACGCGCGTTCGCCGCTCGACCTTGCCAGTGCCTCCGGTTTCCTAATCGAACCCGTTCGCGAAGATCTCATCGGAAAGCTTCGCTTCGACCGCACCGATGTCGGGCAGGGCGCCGAGAATGCGTGGATATCCCGGGCCACGCTGATCCACTGTCGCACCCGACACGTTGTTGCCGAAGTCGATGACCGGGCTACCGAAGTTCGGCATATGCGTGGCCGTCGATCCGCCGTTCAGATTGAGCGCTCGCAGCGAAGGGTCGGTGAGCAAGATGGTGCCGGCCGGTAGCAGGATGTCGGTCATATAGACAAGATTATTGGCGCCGTTAACGCTGGCGCCCTCGCGGCCGCCGATGTCATCGGGAAGGAGGTCGGAACTGGTGAGGTTCTGCACCATGTTGCCGGCGATGATCGTATTCTCGAGATCGAGCGTATTCGCGTTGGCCATGCGAACGCCCGCGCCGTACTTGTTCTCGGTGCGGTTGTCAGTATACGTGTTGAACGCGATCGTCGAATCCATGATGACCATGTCTTCGTTGAACGACTGCACGCCGCCGGCTCCCGAATTGACACCGCAATAAGTACCGGAGTTGCCGCTCACCGTGCTGCTATAGATGGCGGCAGGCCCCGTGGCGTTGCCGGCATTGACGAAATAGATGCCGACGCCTCGACAGCCTGAGTTGCCGGATATCGTCGAGTGCGAGATGTAAGCATCGCCCGTCAGGTACACGCCACCGCCGCCGAGAACATAGCCCGTCGTGCGTTGGGTATTCGCGCTGATCGTGCTGTATTTGATGCGCCCGTATCCTCCGGCCGTGCCATGGCTCGAGCCGACCTGAACGCCGCCGCCGGTCGTGGTCGCGGTGTTTCCCGAAATCGTGCTGTTGAGGACCAGCAAATTGCCGGGCGTATAGACGCCGCCGCCACGCGAGGCGGTCGAGCCCACCGTATAGGCCGTGCTTCCGGTGACCATGCTTCCATCCATGAAGACGCCGTTTTCCGCGTAGATCGCACCGCCGCGAACGGTTACCGTGGGGTCGTTCGAGCCGGCCTTGCAGTACTTCGCCCACGAATGATTGAACGTGACGTCGCCGGTTGAGAATACGCAACCGCCGGCCGCGTTTCCGTTGTCGCCGTCGTTGAGATATTTGCGTCCTTTGGACACCGACACGTCAGAGATGGTCAGGGTGCCAAAGCCGAGGTGCCAGAACACGCGATCGCTGTATCCGCCGTCGATCGTGAGCAGCAGCGCATTCGGTCCCTGGATGGTCAGGCTGTCGACGGCGATAGCGATCGCGCCGCTCGTCAGCGTGATCGTGCTGCAGTCCAGCGCGGTCAGGTCGATCGTATCGCCATCGATCGCGCTATCCACCGCATCGCGCAAGCTGCCCGCTCCGCTGTCATCGCAATTGTTGACCGGAATCGATGTTGTCGGAACGTCCGGAGGCGTGTGCGCGGCGAGTCGTTCGAGCTGCTTCCTGAAGGCGACCTTGTCGACCGGAGACAGCCATTGTGGAATTGCCGCGTCGAGCTCGCTGCCTGGCAGCGCATCGCTGTGAGGGCTCGCAACGGCGCCACCGAACGCCAGCGCGAGACTAAAGGCAAGAGGTCTGACACGCGCGCGCGTGCGTAAGTACAACAGAGTATTCATGTATTCCCCCAGTTCGCAGTCGCCGCTCATGACGGCGCGTTGCCCGATGGTTCGGCGCGAGCGTTCGCGCCAAAGGCAGCGAGTCCGATCCGCCTTTACATCAGAACGCCGTTCAATCTCGATTTGAGACATCGAAAGCAAGAAAATCGAGCGCCGACGGTTCCGGCGGCGTGCGGCGTTGTGCGGACCACGCGAAATACTCGCTCACGGGCAGCAGACGCGTTGATGGCCTTGGCGCCGATCTTCACGTCCTTCGCCCAGTACGGAAGCAGGCCCAGCGGAGTTCGCGCATCGAGATCCCGCCTTTCTCCGTCGAGACCGATGACGGGCATACGAGCAGTAGGCGCGACGTTGTAGCGCGGAAGTCGTTCGTTGATCGGGTCGACCAAGGCGTCCCACCGGTCGGGAAGCTCCTCGTCGATCTTGGTCGGCGGTGCCGAGAGATCGGACCGTAGAGGGAGTAGCGGCCCGCACATGCGACGAGGATGCCGCGTTCCTCTCGCCCTCGTCCGACCAATCGATCGCGCGGCTGATTCTGAGGAGGGATTGCGGCGGTGCTTGCTGGAACTCGGTGCGCTGTTGCGAAGGCTATAGACAACCTGCGCAACTGCGCCCGATAGGATTGGGGGCTCGCCCGTGCTTCCCGTAGCAGTGTTCGACGTAGCGCGAGCCCGGAACCGAAAGCGGCACGCCGAACTTCATCGTGGAGGTTTTGAATCGCCGGCTCATGGTGACGTCCCTGTCGTCGTTGTCCTGACGCGAGGATATTCACGGGTGTCTCATGGGCTAAGATTGCCCCAGCACCCCGTTCGCGTCGATTCGGACATGGACCCATGATGCGTAAGCTTGCTTGGACCCTTGTTGCAGCGTCAGCAGCGGCTAACGTCTACCTGTTTGCCAAACTGCTCGATGCGGGCATCATGCTGGACAACTCCCGGAGCGAAACCAAACGGCTCAGGGAGAGGAGCGATCTCAGTCTCAGGGCCATTCAGCAGACTTGGGTCGGAAAAAAGCCAGAGGATGTCGCGGAGCTATCCAGGCGATTAGAAAACGAAACTGTCATCGTGGGTGTTAAGGGTAGTGCTTTTGAGATTGGCGACTTGGTATTTGAGACAAAGAACGGAGTCGTTTCCGACATCCACTATTTCGATTGATCGTTTATCGTCGCTGTCCTGACGCGAGGATAGTCATTCGTGTCTCACGGACGGAGACGCAAGCCCGCCTTAGCATTGCCACCTATCTTCATGGGGACGCCTTTCCATGCAGCACTCGCTACGAGTTTCGTCCGTCGTCGTCGCTGCTTTGCTTATCGCGAACTGCTCAACAAGTACCCGTGCCGAGCACAACCCACAGTTAAGCCCCGCACAAGCCGTGTCCATTGCGAATGACGCCGCTCGGAAGACGGGAGCTGACCTAGCAAAGTTCAAAGCTCCCGAAGCGCATTTCGAGTTCGTAGAAAAGGACGCGACGTGGTCTGTGTTCTACGAGAGTGTCACAGAAACGATTGGCGGCCATTTTCTTGTCATCGTCAATGACAGAACGCAGAGTACCCAGGTTCTCGGCGGATGTGACGCGGAGGATAGTCAGCGGCGTCTCATCGGCTAAGATCTACGACATGTGTTATGTCGAAAGGCCGTCTTATGCTCAGTCTCGAGAGTACGCCCTGGCGTGAACTCCAGCACGCTTACGGCAATGCGAGCTACATTCCCGCCCTGCTCGGGCAGTTGCGCCATCGTCTGCGAGCGACGCCGAGCCCTGGTTCACTCTATGGAGTGCGCTCGCGCATCAAGGAGATGTCTACTCGGCCTCCTTCGCGGCTGTCCCGCACGTCGTCAACGCGATTGAAACGGCGCCAGCGAAGGTCGACCACTCGTACTTCCCGTTCCCGGCATGGGTCGAGATTTGCCGCGCGAAGAGTCAACTGGAAATTCCTGGTGACCCACGAGCAGCCTATTTCGAGTCGCTGGACCGGTTGCCGATGCTTTTCGCCGCCGCAACTACTCGCCCATGCGAGAGTGGCCTGCCTGTATGCGGGCTTGCCGCAATAGCGGCAGCAAAGGGACAGAGAAAAATAGCCGAGGCAATTCTCGAACTGACGCCCGAGGTTGCGGAGGACTTCTTAGATTGGTCCTTCGCTAGATGACAAAGAGGATAGTCAGCGGCGTCGCTACAACGTCTGGCAATTAGACTCGACGAGTGATTGCCAAGAGACGCGCAACGAGAGCTTCCCCAATCCGCTGGTAGTCATCATCGGTCAGGGACATCTCATTCAAAAGCGCGCTGTCGTACTCATTCCATGCGTAGAACGGTTTGCGGCGCCATGTCCCAGATTCCGCCATCACGTCATCGAGGATCAGGCGCGATGTGCCGTTGCCCCGGTCAGTCAGGCATACGACGACGCCCTCGCGGCCCCTGACACCATCATCGGCTTCTTGCAGATACATGCCAGGCTCGGTCACGTTGCTTACTCCATGAGTTATCCGGCGTCAGTCGGGCCCGTGCGCCATCCGCGGCAACACGGAATCCATGCGGACCCTCCTCGAAGGCCGAAATCCTCGCACGCCGGATCGCTCCGGAACGTGCGGCCTTCCCCTGGACGCAAAAGATGGCACGTTTTCGCCTCGGTATTGCGTTGGTACTCGATGAGCGACTCGAAGGGAGGAGACAACCATGTCCGACCGAGCCGAAACGCACCAGAAACTTCGCACGCCGTGCGGTCGCCCGCTGGTCGACGGACGCCGTCGCGGCGCTACTCCGATCCAACCGCTGGAGAAACTGCCATGCACCGACATGCACGCGCGTCATTCGTCCTCCTGCTCGCGACCCTGACCTCAGTGACGCGGGCCGAAATCTATTGCGTCGAGACGGCTGCGGAGTTTTCCGGCGCATTGGTCGTGGCTGGCGGCAACCATGAGCACGATGAAATCAGGCTGAGGAAAAGCACCTATGCGATGGCGAACGGCGTTTACTTCGACTACAACGCGAGCGCCAGCGAGAACTTCGATCTTGAGCTGTCCGGCGGCTGGTACCAGCGCGGGACGGCTCCGTGTGGCGCGCAGTCGGACAATCCCTGGGAGACCGTGCTCGACGGCGAACACACCGAACGCGTCCTCATGCTCGACCCCGGCAGCGCCGCGCAGGCGAATATCAGTGTGCGGCTGCTGACCTTCATGAACGGACACGTCGAGTTCCCCGAAGACGGGGGCGGCTTGGTCGTGCAGATGTGGTACGCGGTTGAGAATCCGACGATCGGCACGGTGACGATCGAGCGCAACGTCTTCGCGCTCAACGATGGCGATAGGATCAGAGGCGGCCTCTACGTGAACGGCGGGTTTCCGAAGGTCACGAACAACCTGTTCCTGCTCAACGAGGCGGACAACGCTGCCGCCGCGATGTTGGCGACCTGGTACCTGTTCGGCGTGATTTTCACCAACAACACCGTGATCGCGAACGGAAGCGGCGACGCGTTGAAAGTCTATGCTGACCGCGCTTTCGTCGCCAACAACAACTTTTGGGACAACGGCGGCGATGACGTCGACATGACCGACGCGGACGAGGCGTTTCTTTACAACAATAACTACCAGTCGTTCGAGCTCGGCGGTAGTGAGGTGCTCGAGGACAACATCAGCGTCGAGCCGGAATACGAAGGCGGCTTGTTCAACTACACGCCGGTGCGGGGCTCGCCGCTCGTCGATGCCGGCCGCGAGCCGCAAGGTGCGGCGCCGCTGTGGCATCTGACCCAGCTCGACCTCAACGCCTCGCCGCGCCTGGTCGGGCCGCATGTCGACATCGGCGCCTACGAGAACGAGCGCATCTTCGTCGACGGCTTCGATCCGTGCGGTCCGTTCGGCTGCTGAGCCAGGCGCTTCGTTGCTTGAACAGTTCCTGATCGATCGACGCCTGCTGCTTTCGTACTCGTCGATCAGCGCCTTGATCTGGCGCTCCTCATCGGTCTCGGGTTCGGAGAACGCTGCATCCATCGCCTTCGGAATCCTGATCTTCGCGCCCTAGCTGCGATCCCAGTAGAGCTTGAAGAAGGTCTTGATGCTGATGTCCGCACCGAACTCGCGCACGTAGCGCTTGTAGCTTCAGGGGCTCGCTGTCTCAAATCGCGCCTCTTCGGCGTTCCTCGTCACCGGGCCGCCGGATCGTCCGGGGGTGCGATGGATCAACGGCGGGAGGAGCTCATGGAAAAGACGTTTCAAACCTCAGTAACGAGGCGCTCGGTGCTGGCGCTCTGTATCGGCGCAGTACTGGCAACCGCAGCGGACGCGACCGCACGGCCGTCGCTACCGCTTGCGCCCTGGACGCCCACCGCGCCGACGGCCGTCGTCACCAACTGTGACGACAGCGGACCGGGCAGCTTGCGCGATGCCGTCGACAACGCGGTCGACGGCTCCACGATCGATCTGACCCAGCTTGGGTGCAGCCGCATCACGCTGACGACGGGCGCGATCACGATCGGCGTCACCAATATCGCGTTCGATGGTCCCGGTCCGAATCAGCTTGCCATCGACGGCAACGACAATGATACGGTTTTATGGAATCTCGGCGGCGGCACCACGATCATCGAGGGACTGACGATCGAGAACGGCCACAAGTATGTCAACGACCAGCACGTACGCGGCGGTTGCATCAACACGAATGGCAACGCGCTGCTGCGCAACGTGCATGTGCGCGACTGCACGGCGCAGAGCGCGTCCAACCTCGCTGCGCTGGGTGGCGGCATATACACGCAGGGCGCGCTCCTGCTCTACGACAGCATCGTCAGCAACAACACGGCCCATGCGACAGGCAACGGCTACGCGAGCGGCGGCGGCATCTACGCCCACGATTTTTTCGTCAGCTCGTACAGCACGATCTCGAACAACGTCGCGGTCGGCGACAGCTCGACGCCGTCCTTCGGTGGTGGCGCGCTGACGTGGAACGGTGGCCAGATCATCGGCACAGCGGTGTGGGGCAACACGTCGACGCGCATGGGCGGCCTCGCGCTCTACGGCGACACGTCCCACACCACTACGATGATCAACAGCACGATCTCCGGCAACAGCGCGACGCGTTTCGGCGGCGTCTTCGCGCGGACCGTGCTCGACCTCTACAACAGCACGATAGCGTTCAACCATGCCACGGAATGGACGAACGGCACGGAAAACTGGGCCGCCGGCCTGCAGATCACGTCCGGTCTGGGACACCTGTACAGCACGATCATCAACAACAATATCAATGACGCGCTGCCAGGCACCGCCGACCTCGCCGGCCCGAGCGGAACCGGTTTCCTCGGCAGCAACAACAACGTGGGCTTTTGCGGCGCTCCGTGCCCGAACGACACGACACACGAGGATCCGGGGCTCGGCCCGCTGCAGGACAACGGAGGCCGCTCGCGCACGCATGTGCCGACGCCCGGCCTGTGGGACACGTTCGGCGGGGTCAACGTGCTCGGCTGGCAATGGGAGCAGCGCGGTCCCGGATTCCTGCGCGACCCTCCGGCCGATCGCATGGACATCGGCGCGTACCAGACCAACTCCGACGTCATTCTCGCGAACGGCTTCAATTGAACAATGCGGCTGGCGCGGCGTCATCATGGGCGCCGCGTCGGACGTTGCTTCAGAGCGCAATGAGCGCGTTTCCTGCCCTTGAAGGTTGGCGTTCTTGCCCGCGTTGTTGAAGCGATAGGCTACATCACGGCGCTTTGTGCCCGATGTTCATCCAAGCAGCATCGGCGTTTTGATGTTCGAATTCGGATTCTGCAGAAAGTAGCCTGGCCGACCTATCGCAGCGTGGCATCGTGCTTGTGGATCCAGATGGGTTCCAGCTTTCGCAGGTTGGATAGACCGTGACGTCCTCCTGCGTCGCTCCTGACGCGAGGACAGTCAGCGGCGTCTCATCGGCCGTGATTCGTGCGCGAGAAGCGAGCGAACTCAGCGAACGCGATGAGCAACGCTGCGAGCAACAGCAGCGACATCGGCGACAGCGTGCCATTCAATCGCAGGCTCGTGGTAGCCGCTTTGCTCGAATTGGGCGCGCTGATGCGTGGAAGATAGCAGGTATGACCCGGCATTCTTACACTTCGGGGCATTGTGCATGAACAGACTGCTGCTAGCCCCCTGGTTTCTCATGCTTAACGTCGGCGCCGCTAGCGCGTACGAGTGGCGCCATCTTCAAAACAACAGCGATGAAGATTTCTTTGTAGGTCACTCTCGTTTTCTGTGTCGTCATGACCTCACTAACCTCACGCCGCCATGCGATGCTCGTAGTACGGCCGCTCGAGGTCGTATCGTCCGCGCCACGATTCCCATTCACATCGAGCAATGCAGTCCGGTCTTGGTGGTCACTTCAAAGGCGGCGCACCGTACTTCAGAAACTATCGTGGTCCCCACGGTCATGATCTGAAGAACGTTCGTCTTGCCATCCCAGGTATACGCCCACCACATAGTAGTGTCGGACCCCATTGCGAAGGTAAAAGCCTGTCCGGCGCTGTACGCCTCCCGCACGCACTGCACAGCTCCATCAATCGCATCCGAACCGTCTGCAACGTACCCGCAATGTCTTGCTGCGGCGCCTGCCGTTGCTTCCATGTGCTTCCTTGCCTTTGACGAGATCTTGTCAGAACGGACATGTTCTGAGGTGTTCGTTGCGCACGCGGCCGGCGCAAGTGAGATGACAACCAGAAACCAAGCTTTTGCAGGCATCTGACACCCCCAATGTCGGCACACATTGTCAATTATGCCGCCAACGCGTGCTCAAAGAAGGGCCGCTCGCGATCGTCAAGGATGCGATACATGGCTCGCGCGGACAGCTAGCGCGTGCTCGTAGTACGGCCGCTAACGTCATGGTGACGTCCTCCCTGTCGTGTTGGTACGGCAGGAGAAGGATAAGGGGCGACGTCTCATCCTTCGCGACGCCTACGCGTGATCTCCCGTATTGGGTATCTTGGGCGCGACCATTGCAGCTGTTCTCGGGAGATTCCATTGTCCGACATACGAAAAGCCACTCGTAGTGACGCCAAAAGGCTCTCGCAGACTGCCGGGGAAGTATTCAGGGCGACCTTCGGCGCCGCGAATACGGCTGAGGATATGGACCTCCACTGCGAAAAGAGCTTCAGCGAATCCCGCCAGGCGAGCGAAATTTCTGACCCGACCATGCTCACCTTGGTGAGCGAGAACGGAGGAAAGATTGTTGGTTTTGCGCAACTTCGTTGGGGTCACGCCCCGAGCTGCGTGTCCGCGAAATGCCCCGCCGAAATTTATCGGCTGTACGTTGCCGATGAATGGCACGGTAAAGGTATTGCGCAAGAGCTGATGAATGCCTGCATGGAGGAAATGAAACGAACTGGATCAGATATAGGCTGGCTCGGCGTGTGGGAGCGTAATCCGAGGGCAATCTCGTTCTACAAAAAATGCGGATTCGCCGAGGTAGGGGCTCACGTGTTCCAACTCGGGGCTGATTTGCAGCGAGATATCGTGATGGTTCGATCAGTGCTGGATTGATTGCATGCGACGCGATTAGACGTGCCGCGGAGCACAAGGTCCGCTGCGAGATCGCGGAGCTTGGCGGCGACTTCCGGTGCGTCCCCGGCAACTGCTCGCAGATCGGTCAGCTTGTCCCCCTTGTTGTTCTTGCTGGCCGTTCGACCGTGCATTGATGTACTCGGCGGCCTGATGGGCCAAGGTACGGACGTGAAGCCGCCGCTCAGCTCGCCGGCGTGTACCAGATCGGCGATGTGTACGCGCGCTCCTGCGTTGTCATCGGAACATCCTTCGTCATCTTCACGTTGAAGCGCTTCACGTCGTAGGCAGTCCAGCGTGGCGTGGGGATCTCGATTACGCGGACATAGTAGAAAGCGCGCAGTGCGCCGTCGAAGTCCGGGTCCTGCCACTGCGCGACGAGTTGTGGCGCGCCGATCGCGTTGGTCCACGTTGCATTGGCGACGTCGACGGTGTTGCCGACCGGAGGCAGCTTGCCGTCGGCTCCTGCATTTCGGTTGTCGGACCAGGCGACGTCGTAGATTTTTTCCTGCAACGCGCCGTTCCCGTCCATCCAGCCCTTGATGATCTGGATGCGATCGAGGTTGCCGCCTTCCGGATCCTTCATCGCGCCGACCAGGAATGTCGGTGACTTGCCCGCGGCGGCGGCCTTTAGATCGCCGCCCATCGGCACGCCTTTGCCGTAACCGGTGGCCGCGATGCTGCCCAGGTCGGCGTCGGCCTTCGCGTAGTCCCAGCCACCGAAGAAGCGCACCGTCATGCGCGGTCCGGTGGTTGCGTAGACTTCCTTGCGTTGCATCGCATCGAACAACGATTCGCGCGTGTTTTCCCTGGCCCAGACTGCGGCATAGCCGGACGCCGTCTGTTCCCATCCCATGACCGTGCCCTTGTCGGTCTTCATGAAAGGATGGCTCCAGCGTTTCGGGCCGGGCTCGTCGGGGGAGAGTTTGCCCCAGTAGTTGTTGTCGTCGGCGGTGGTCATACCGGTGTGCGAATCGGTGCTGCCGATCATGCCGAACTTGTACGGATTGACGCCGAGCTGGCTCTCGACCTTGAGACCGTTCTTCAGCGCGGCACGCGCATACTCGAACTCGAGCATCGAATTCTTCTTCTTTTCGGTGAGATCGAGGTTGCCCTTGTCCCAGCGCTCGAAGGCGGAGAATTCGTCGTTTGGTGACAGGAACGGGTGCGTTTCGCCGTCGCCCTTGATTTGCGTCACCTCATAAATACGCTCGCGCTGTGAGCGCGTCTCAGCGTATTCGCGATCGATCGGCTTTCCGTTGAACGACTCGATCAGCGGAAACATCATGCCGTTGCTGAGGTTGCCGTTGTGCGCAATGGCCAGCACCTGGCCACCGGTCTTGCTCTCGTACGCCGCCATCCAATTCCACAGGTCGCGCGGATTGGAACTGCCGGGTGGATAGTTCGTGAACGGCTCGACCTGGCTGGCTTTGTCGGCGTTGTCCCGGAAGAGGATGTTGCGGTGCAGATTGTTGCCGCTGACCAGCGAAGTCCACTCGTAACCGATAAATGCCGTGAACTTGCCGGGTTCGTTTGCTTCTTCGGCGGACTTGATAATGAGTTCCCATGTGGATCGATAGCCAGGGGAGCCGGGGTTGTACATGATCTCCTTGGGAAATTTGCCTTGCGCGAATGTGGTGACCAGATCCTTCGCCGCGGCGTCGTCCTTGCCGGCCTTGATCATGTCGTACCATTTTTTCGCCACGGGATTGGCAATGATCTCGGGCTTGCCGGCAATCAGATCGGTGACCAGGCCCATCTGGTCGGAATGGTCGGCGACGACGAGGAAATCAAGCGGACGCGACAGCTTCGCCTTCTGTCCGCTCGCGCCGGTGACTTCCTGGCCTTTGGCGAACCGATACGCATCAGCCGGCATCAGCCTCGCGCCGGCGACGCCGGCGTCCAGCGACAGCGCAGTGTGGAGATGGGTGTCGCCGAAAAAGACGCGTGTCGGATAAGCGGGCGCCGGTGGTGGTGGCGTTGGCGCCTTCGCGACTTCGGGGGCAGGAGCCGCAGCCGGCGGTGCCCCAGCTTGTCGCGCTTTCTTCTCGCTGCATCCATTGAGGAGGAAGACCGACGTCAATCCGAGCATGAGGACCGATCTGGCGCGCAAGCGATTCATGACCTCTCCACTTGAAGACTCGCCGGGGACGGCGAAAGGTGGAGGCATCCTTTAGCCACGTGAGGGCCAGGTCAATCGGACTTTAGGCCCACCCGCGCACCAAGGCGGGTTCGAAGCTGAGCATCGTGACCTGCAGCCGCAACCTCTGGCGGGAGCTCGTCAGTGATCGTGGCGCAGCTCACCCGCCGCTAGCCCTCGCGGCCGCCGACGATACGCAGGAACCTGCCGCTGCGCACGCATGCGCTCGCCCCATCGTTCCTCGATTCGTCCCAACGCTGCTCGTCGAGCAATGCGCTGGCCGCCTCTGGCGAGAGCGGCCGCGAGAGCAGGTAGCCCTGCAGTCCGTCACAGCCGGCTGCACGCAGGAAATTGAGCTGCGCGTGCGTCTCGACACCCTCGGCCAGGACGGTGAGACCGAGGCTATGCGCCATCGCGATGATGGCGATAGTGATCGCTTCGCCGCCACCCGGAATATCGTGCACGAAGCTCATGTCGATCTTGAGGCTGTTGACTGGCAGCTTGTGCAAATAGCTCATCGACGAATAGCCCTTGCCGAAATCGTCCACAGCGAGCCCGATGCCGCGGTCGCGCAACGCGCGCATGAAGCGCATGTTCCCTTCCGCGTCCTCGAGCAGCAGGCTTTCGGTTATCTCAATTTCGAGGGCGGATGGCGCGAGTTTGGATTGCGCCAGCGCATGGTCGATGACAGCCAGCAATCCGCGATCCTGCATCTGGCGTACGGATACGTTGACCGCCATGCGCAGCTCTGTGTGGCCGGATTCCCTCCAGCGCGCGGCTTGCGCGCAGGCGGTCCGTATGACCCAGCGTCCCAGAGGCACGATGAGCCCGCAATCCTCGGCCAGCGGAATGAACTCAGCCGGCGAGATGGTTCCCAGCTGGGGATGTTGCCAGCGCAACAGCGCCTCCATGCCGACGATTGTCGTGCCATCGCCGCTCATTTGCGGCTGATAGACGAGCGCGAGATCGTCGTCCGTGTCGAGCGCTGCACGCAGATCCTCCTGCAGGCGCAGGCGGCGTAGCGTGGATTCGGTCATGCGTGACTCGAAGCGCCGGAAGTTGTTCTTGCCGTATTGCTTGGCGTGATACATCGCGGTATCCGCATGCGCGACCAGCGTCTTCATATCGGGGGCGTCGTCGGGAAAAATGCTTACACCGACGCTGAAGGACGCCTGCAGCCAATGCCCGTGCAGCGCGATGGGTTTGGCGAATGGCACGTACAGGTGCGCTGCCATCAATTCGATTTCATCGACGCAAGCCAGCGGCCGCAACAGCACGGCGAACTCGTCACCGCCCAAACGATAGATGCGGTCGCCGCTGCGCACCGCGCGGCTGAGGCGGTGTGCGAACTGATTCAGCAGGTCGTCGCCGGTGTGGTGCCCGAAGCGGTCGTTGATGTCCTTGAAATCGTCGATGTCGAGCATCAGCAGCCCGATCTGGGCTCCATCCGGGCATGCGGCGAGGGACAGTGCGAGGTCGCGGTTGAAAGCGTTGCGGTTGAGCTGGCCGGTCGTTGGATCATGGTGCGCGAGTCGATCCAGTCGGACCTGCGCCAATTCGACCTGGTTGCGCATGCGCCGCCAGAGCGGCAGGCCGATCGCGAGCACACCCAACCCGGCGAGCAGGTACATGCCAGCGAACGCGGCGACACGTTCATAAAGGCGCACGAGCTCGAAGCGCGTGGCGATCGTGCCGACCACTTTGCCATCGGCGACGATCGGCACGCGCGAGACTATTTCCAGCCAGCCCGTGCGGACCACACTGGCATTGGTGACTGGCTCCACTCCTGGGCGCTCATGACCGGCGAGACGTTTGCCATCGTTCGTGAAGATCGCGATCGCTTGCAGATGCGGTAGAACTTTCAATGCGGCAAGTGTTTCCTGCGCAGCGGCCGCATCGCCGGACACGGCCGATGCCGCCGAATGGATACCGGTGATACGTCCGAGCGTATCCGCCGAGCGCATGAACTCGCCGCGCAACAGCACGTACTCGAATGCTGTCAACAGCAGACCGATGAGCACGAGCGCGATGACGGCAATGGCGAGAGGCCGCCCGAGTGTCACTGCACGAGGCTCGAGATCGGCGCTGACAAAATGTGTGTTCATGGTGTTATCCGGACAAGGCGCAGCAACTTCGAGCTCAGCGATAGTCCCGATGCGTTCGCGGCGCGCCGGGATCGACGATGCGGCTCACCAGGGTACGTCGTTCAAGCAAGGATCGTGCCGTGCGGGCGAGGTCCTACCGTGGCGCGCTGGCTCCGGGATCTCCAAAAATGTTGCTATCTGCCGCCGCCTGGCCCGCCGAGCCCCTGCGCGCACCACCCGACGACTGGTTTGATGGCGGCGTCACTTTCAAGGTGAAGGAAGCAACGAACGCTCTGGTCCGATCGCTGACGTATGGCGCGCTCGCAGTGCCCACCACGCCGGCGCTGGATGATTCGCTGCCGTTCGTGGCGCTTCTGCGTCTCGAACCACACCAGGTACGCGTGCGAGATCGGCACATCGCGGTGAGCGGTGTCCTCAGGCTGACCAGCATTCCCGGTGCGGGCGCCATGCGCTTGTGAAACTCTGTGAGCAGCGCAGCGGCGAGGTCTGCTAGCTCTCTCCGTTCGTTGGCGGCTCGGGCATGGCGCGAAGATAGTCACGGGCGTCTCATGGGCTAAGATTCCGGAATGGGATGAACGCCCGTCTTGAGGTCGAACGTCGCGCGATCGAGATTGATTTCATCTCGGAAGACAATGACTCGTCACGAATCGGTCATGTCAACGGCAGCCCCGCTCGGCGTCGGGCTTGTGGGGACTGTCATATACATGTTCCTTCTGGTGGCGGTTGCCGCATCGGTTCGCAATGCCGCCCCGCTCCTTCTGCAAACCATGCTGGCGGCTGTTCCGATGCTAATTTCCGTTGCAGTCGTGGGCGCCGCGTACCCAAGCAAGGCGGCGTTGACTGCATTCGCTTCAGCCGGGTGGCACGCAATTGGGACCGTTGCCATCTCCTACTACGTCGCCATGGGCGTCCATGGCGCGGCAGCGACACATTATCGGTTCTTCATCCCTGAGCTGTACGCGCCAACCATCGCGCTGCCGATCGCGGCCATTGCCGGCGCTTGGTTCGGCATTCGGATCTTGTCGCGAGAATAGTCAGCGGCGGCTCAGGGATCGCGACGATCGTTCGGGAACAGCAACTTCACGGCACGCGCTTCAATGGCGGCGCAGTCCACTTGCCTTCCACCGCTTCGTCTTTCGGCCAGTAGAGACGCATAGCCATCATGAATGGTCCCTTCGGCGCGGGCAGCCAGTTCGCTTCCTTGTCCTTGCCGGGGGATTCATTCTGGATGTGCAGCGTCAGCCCGCCGTCGGCATCGTGCTTGAACTGCGGCAGCATGGGCGAGTTGAGCAGGTAGCGGTTGAGCGGATTGGCTACAAGCAGGCTTGCCGGCATCTCATACATCGTCAGCGACCAGAACGCGTTGACAGGCGGCAGTTGGCCCGGCGCAAAGCGCACGGTGTAACGATGGGCACCGTTCAGTTTTTGCTTCGTGTCATCCACGGCGTAAAACGGATACATCGCTTCCAGCTTGGAATTGCCATAGATGCCGAGCACGGCGGCCGCCATGCGGTACAAATAGTTGTTCTTCAAATACTCCCGCGTGCCGAATACGTCGCCGGAGGCCACTTTTCCCGCATCGAATTGTTTCACCAGTTCGCCGAAGTCAACCCAGGCGTCGGCCATGCCTTGTTCGATGGCTGTCTTCATTTCAGGCGAGAGCTTGCTGACATCCAGGGTCTTCCCCGCGCCGACGCCGATCCTGGCGAACCGCGCCATGAGTTCCGTCTCGGACGGATCGGTCGGGCAGAACTGCAGCACGAAATTCAGGATGTTGAAGAACTGGGGCGAGGTCTTCTCTTCGGCGGGCGAGAGCGGCTTGATGAAATCAATGGCCGGCGCGGCTTTTGGGGCGGCCGTGCCAAGGAACGCCGACAGCGTCTGTGCTTTGTAGCCAGCCTGCACCTTCTTCACGTTGTCGAGGTCGTCCGGATTGAACAGCTGCGTGCGATAGACCGCGAAGACGAACTCCGTCTCCGAGCGGATCACGTCCTTCACGCCGCTTGGTGTCTGCCCTTTCCAGCCTGGCCCCACGATAAGGAAGCTGCCGCCGTCGTTGCCCGTGGCGCGGCTGCCGATGTAGGCGAAATTGAAGGTGTAGGCATCGATCAGCTGGATGCTGAAGTAGCGTTTCTTGTCGATCGGCGGCACGGTCAGAACGATGGGCTCGGCGCGCAGATCCATGCCGACAAACGAATACGGTGTGTCCGAGTTGGGCGTCTGGATCGCCGTATCCGTCGGCGTGTAGACGCGGGGAACGTTATGGATCTGATTCCACGGCGCCTTGAATTCGGGGTTCTGGCGATCCACGAAGTAGCCGTATTGGATGCGGTAGTTATCCACCAGCGGGAAGCCGTAGACATACGCATCCTTGACGATGGCGCGGGCCTCGGTGGGAGTGACATCCGTTTGGGCGCGTGCGTCCATGAAGGGGACGCACAAAAGAAATATCATGGCGCAAGCAATGGTTTTCAGCGTCGTGATTTTCACGGCGACGGATCC
>Ga0193717_1000926_pt1 | contig 18483 bp, 16 predicted proteins | sample U2c2metaG_FD_145900 | JGI IMG/M metagenome (GOLD analysis project Ga0193717, IMG submission 145900) | Soil microbial communities from a riparian zone of the East river system, Colorado, United States - U2c2 | ecosystem: Environmental > Terrestrial > Soil > Riparian zone | place: USA: East River... | reverse complement strand
GGCTGGGGGCGGCCGGGGCCGGGGCGCCGGGGCGCCCCCCGGGGATATGGAGCGAGTTGGCAACTCGGGTCTTTTGGCCGTGCCGGCTTGGCGCGGGTTGGCATGCGGGGCCGAGTCGGCATTGGCCGGTGCGGGCAATGCGGGGGAGAAAATGCCACGCGCCAAAGAACGCGGTGAGGCCCCGCGTCGGCGTGCCACTCGCCAGTGGAGCAATGCCGTGAAGGACCCCTTTCACGGCATTGCCGGCCGACCCAAAGGCGAACCCGAGCCCCAACACGAAGGCGAAGCCAAGCCCCCAAGGATGGCGAAGCCGACCCACAAGCGAAGGCGAAGCCAAGCCCCGTACACACGATGGCGAAGCCGAGCCCCCGAGCCCCCAAACGAAGGCGAAGCCGAGCCCCCCAAGATCACGGTAGGCCGAGCGCAGCGAGGCCAGCAAAAAGCCCCCCGCAGCGACACGCACCGTGGGGGGCATGGGGGGGCTCGGCCCCCCATGACAACGACGAACCCGCCCCGCGAAGGTGGCCCCAAAGGGCCACCGAACACGGCTCGCCACGGGTGAGTGACGGGACTTGAACCCGCGACATCCTGGACCACAACCAGGTGCTCTACCAGCTGAGCTACACCCACCATTTGCCGCAACCGTGGGCTGCGGACAGAAGTATCGTATCGGGGGTGGCAAACGGTTAGGGGTTGGGGGTCACCAGTGCCTCTGCCACGGCTTTGGCCTGTTCGCTCGTGGGGCCGGGCATGGGGACGAAGGCGGTGCCGCGGTAGTACACGAGCTCGCGGATGGACTCCTTGATGTCCGCGAGGGCGCGGTGCGCGAGGCCCTTGTCGGGCTGGGCGTAGTAGATCCTCGGGTACCAGCGGCGGCACAGTTCCTTGATGGAGGACACGTCGATCATGCGGTAGTGGAGGTGGCCGTCCAGCGCGGGCATGTCCCTCGCGATGAAGCCGCGGTCCGTGGCGATCGAGTTGCCGCACAGGGGGGCGGTGCGCGGGTCCGGAATGTGTTTGCGCACGTAGTCGAGCACCTGTGCCTCGGCCTCGGCGACCGACACCGTCGACTCCCTGACCAGGGACGTGAGGCCGGAGTTGGCGTGCATCTCCCGGACGACGTCGGGCATGGTGTCGAGTACGGACTCGTCGGCGTGGATGACCACATCGACGCCGTCGTCGAGGATGTTCAGTTCCGAGTCGGTGACCAGCACGGCGATCTCGACCAGCGCGTCCTTGCTCAGGTCGAGGCCGGTCATCTCGCAGTCGATCCACACCAAATGATCCGTCACCCGACGCAGCTTAGCCCGGTAGTCTGGTTTGATCTCGCGGCTTGCGGGGGACACCGGCACGCGCCAGGCTTCACCGGACCGGATTCACCTAGTGGGGCGATGCGGATGGGCAAGGATGTCGAGCGGACCGAGTTCACCCGCGCGGACCGGCAGCGGTTCAGACAGAAGGTCCGGCAGTGTCTCGACGTGTTCGAGCAGATGCTGTCGGAGTCGCGGTTCGACGCGGAGAACCCGATGTCGGGGCTCGAGGTCGAGCTGAACCTGGTCGACGCGGCCGGCGACCCGACGATGAAGAACGCGGACGTGCTCGCCGCGATCGCGGACCCGGACTTCCAGACCGAGCTTGGCCGGTTCAACATCGAGATCAACCTGGCGCCCCGGGTGCTGGGGCCGGACGGGCTGGTCGGGTTCGAGAACAGCCTGCGCGAGTCGCTGAACGCGGCTGAGCAGCACGCGCGGTCGGTCGACGCGAACATTGTGATGATCGGCATCCTGCCAACGCTGCACGGCGAGCACATGCACGCCGGCACGCTGTCGGCGAACCAGCGGTACAAGCTGCTTGACGAGCAGATCTTCGCGGCGCGCGGCGAGGACCTCGAGATCGACATCTCGGGTGCGGAACGCCTGATCACGCACGCCGACTCGATCGCGCCGGAAAGCGCTTGCACGAGTGTGCAGTACCACCTGCAGGTCGCGCCGGAGAAGTTCGCCGACTACTGGAACGCGAGCCAGGTGGTGGCCGGCATCCAGGTCGCGCTCGGCGCCAACTCGCCCTACCTCTTCGGCAAGCAGCTGTGGGCGGAGAGCCGGATCGCGCTGTTCGAGCAGGCCACCGACACCCGTCCGGACGAGCTGAAGGCGCAGGGCGTGCGCCCGAGGGTGTGGTTCGGCGACCGCTGGATCACGTCGATCTTCGACCTGTTCGAGGAGAACGTCCGCTACTACTCGGCGCTACTGCCGCTGTGCGACGACGAGGACCCGGCCGAGGTGCTGGCACGCGGCGAGACCCCGCAGCTTGGCGAGCTGCGCCTGCACAACGGCACGATCTACCGCTGGAACCGCCCGATCTACGACGTCGTCGACGGTCGCCCGCACCTGCGGGTGGAGAACCGGGTGATGCCGGCCGGGCCGACGGTGGTGGACGTGATGGCGAACGCGGCGCTGTACTTCGGGTTGGTGCGCGCGCTGGCCGACCAGGAACGTCCACTGTGGACACAGATGAGCTTCTCGGCGGCGGAGGAGAACTTCCACTCGGCCGCCAAGGACGGTATCGGCGCGCGGGTCTACTGGCCGGGCATCGGCGACGTGCCGGTGACCGAGCTGGTGCTGCGCAGGCTGCTGCCGCTCGCGCACACCGGGCTCGACACCTGGGGCGTGGCGCCCGAACAGCGGGACCGGCTGCTCGGCGTGATCGAACAGCGTTGCATCAGCGGACGCAACGGCGCCACCTGGCAGGTCGACACGGTGCGCTCGATCGAGGAGACCCGGTCGGTGTCCCGCGAGCAGGCGCTGCGCGAGATGACCAGGCGGTACGCCACGCACATGCACACGAACGAACCGGTGCACAGTTGGCCAGGTGTGTGAGCGCATGAGCCGCCAGACCAGAGTCTCGACCTTGCTTCATGCGAATGCGCTGCGCGCCGAACGGAGAGAGGCCGGTGTCACAGCATGAGCCGCCAGACCAGAGTCTCGACCTTGCTTCATGCGAATGCGCTGCGCGCCGAACGGAGAGAGGCCGGTGTCACAGCATGAGCCGCCAGACCAGAGTCTCGACCTTGCTTCATGCGAATGCGCTGCGCGCCGAACGGAGAGAGGCCGGTGTCACAGCATGAGCCGCCAGACCAGCGTCTCGACCTTGCTTCATGCGAATGCGCTGCGCGCCGAACGGAGAGAGGCCGGTGTTACAGGTGAACGGGTCGACCGGTCTCGTCGTAGTAGACGCTGTGCGCTTTTCGACGACTAGCCGGTCAGCTCTCCGGGTTCTTCGAGGCGTCGACCACCGCGTCGCGCAGGGCGGCACGCAGCCGGCCGACGTCGAGTGGGTTGAGCACCGCGGTCTCGCCCGGCGGCGCGACGAGCACCACCCGACCCTGGCGGACGAACACTGTGAGGTCGCGGCGCCGGCCAGCGCCGTCGCGACACGTGATCGACCATTCCTTATGGCTGGTCACAATCCCATCCTTCGGCCATCGTGCGTCCGCCGTCGCGAGTTGAACTTCGACACAGAGACGTCGCGGCGACAGGGCCGTGACGCGTGTTCGGCACATCCGAGGAAGGCATGATCGAACCATGGCTGATCCGCACCGCATCGTGATCGTAGGCACAGGCCTGGCCGGGGCAGCGGCCGCCGGTGCGTTGCGCGAGCGCGGCTACGACGGCGAGCTGCTCCTGTTCGGTGAGCAGCGCTATCGCCCCTACGAGCTGCCCGCGTTGTCCAAGGGCATCCTGCTCGGCGAGGCCGAGGACCCCGACTGGGTGCACGACGAGTCGTTCTACGCCGAGCACGACATCGACCTGCGGCTGAAGACCCGGATCGGGTCGCTGCGCCTCGCCGAGGAGCCGGTGGTCGAGGGCGACGGCGCGGTCCATCCCTACAACCGGCTGCTGCTCGCCACCGGCTCCACGCCGCGCGGGTTGGGGGTGCCGGGCGCCGACTTGGCGAACGTCCGCAGGCTGCGCAGGCTCGACGACGCCCGCTGGCTGCGCGGGGAGCTGACCGAGGGCAAGAACGTGGTCATCGCCGGCGCGGGCTGGATCGGCTGTGAGGTGGCGGCCGCGGCACGCAAGCACGGCGCGAACGTCACGGTCGTCGACCCGCTGCCGTTGCCGCTGCACCGCGTGCTTGGCGACACGATCGGCGAGGTGTTCCGCTCGATGCACGCCGCCGAGGGCGTCGACCTACGGCTGGGCACCGGCGTCGCCGAGTTCACCGGCGCCGACGGCCGGGTCACCGGGGTCCGGCTCGACGACGGCGCCGAGGTGCCGGCCGACCTCGTGCTGGTGGCGGTCGGCGCGCGGCCGAGGACCGAGCTCGCGCAGGAGGCGGGCCTCGCCCTGTCCGCCGACGGCGGGGTCGACGTGGACGCCGAGCTGCGCACGTCCGCGCCGGACGTGTACGCGGCGGGCGACATCGCCGCGCACCTGCATCCCCGTTACGGCGCCAGGATCCGGGTGGAGCACTGGGCGAACGCGAAGGACCAGGGCACGCACGTCGCCGGCAACCTGGCCGGCGGCGCGGAGCCCTACACCGCGAGCCCGTACTTCTTCTCCGACCAGTACGACCTCGGCATGGAGCTGCGTGGTCGCGCGGACCCGTTCAGCGACGAGCTGGTCGTCCGTGGTGACCTCGCGGCCCGCGAGTTCATCGCGTTCTGGCTGCGCGACGGCGCGGTGACCGCCGCGCTCAACGTCAACATGTGGGACGACGGGGACGCGCTGTCGGCGTTGGTCGACGCCCGTGCGAAGGTCGAGCCGGCGCGGCTGGTTGACGCCGAGCTGGCCGGGCTGGTGGGGTGAGCGGAGCTTGCGGAGCGAACCATCGATATTCAGGACGTCGCCGAGCCCGCGGAGGGCGCCGGAGGAGCGGAGCCTGCGGAGCGTTCCGGCGCTACGTAGCGGGAACGGTGGCGTCATGAGCGGAGCTTGCGGAGCGAACCATGAGCACCGCGCCGGCTAGCGACGCCACCGAGCTTGCGAGGGCGTCGCTAGCCGGCGATGGAGCCCTGGGAGGGGCTTATGTCGGACCCGATCGACTCGGTTCTCGTGCGGGCGGCTCGGCTGTCTGACGAGGGTCGGCCGCGTGCGGCGATCGCGGTGCTCGAGTCCGCGTTGGAGACCAACCCGGAGCACTCGGCCGCGTGGTGTCGGCTGTCCGCGGCGTACCTGGACGTCGGCGAGGCGAGCGAGTCGCTGGACGCGGCGAAGCGGGCGATCGTCCTCGGGGAACGGTCGTGGGCGTTTCGGCTGGCGAGTCTGGCGCTGGTGGAGCTCGGCCGGCACGACGAGGCGGTGGCGTCGGCCGGGGAGGCCGTGCGGCGGGACCCCGACGACTGGCGCGGGCTGGTGACGTTGTCCGAGGCGCTGGCGCACGGCGAGCCGGAGCAGGCGGTGCGGGCCGCGCGGGCGGCGGTGTCGCTGGCGCCGGACGAGGCGCGGGCCCACGAGGTTCTCGGTGACGCGGCGATGCTCGGCCACGACTGGACGCTCGCCGAACAGGCGTACAGCGACGCCGTGCGGCTCGACCCGGACGACCCGGACGTGGCCGCGAAGCTGGCACGGCTCGCGCGCCGCCCGGCCGACGACCCGCGCAGGCGCAGGCGGCCCGTGCGGACCCGTGCGGCGCCGACGTTCGGGCGGGTTCAGCGGGTGGCGTGGTTCCTCGCGGTGCGCAGGCCGGCCGGGTGGCAGATCGTCGGCGCGCTGGTGTTGCTGATCGCCGAGCCGACGACGTTGGTCGCCTGGTTCGGGCTCGGTTTCGTGGTGTTCGTGGTGCTGCTGGCGTGGCGTCGGTGGGCGGGCCTGCCAGAGGGCGCCCGCCGGCCGGCGGGCGAGTTGTCCACAAAGGAGCCCTTGCTCGCTGTCGGTGTGGTGTCGCTCGGGGTGTCCGTCCTGTCGCTGCTCGTGTGGAACGTCTTGCTGGCGCTTGGTTCCGTGGTCGTTCCCTTACTGCTCGTGGCGCTTTTCGGTGCGGTGGTAGCAGTTGCGAACAGTTCGTTCGGCTTGTGGCGGATCTGGTCGCGAAGTCGTTAGTGTTCGCGGAACCGTGCGGGGGCACGGCGCGTCTTTCTTGGTAAATCAACTTCTTTCGAGCGATGGGGACGATCGTGGCTCGTCTTGGCGGCTTCCTGGCTCTGTTCGGCTTCGTGTCGGCTTTGCTGCACTTCACCGATGTCCAGTTCCGCCTGCTGATGTGGTCGGAGCCCTACCAGCCGGCGCTGGGATTGATCATCGGCGGCGTCGGGGCGCTGCTGCTGTTGGTCACCGCGCTGACGAACAAGGACAAGCCGGCCGAGCAGCAGCAGGCCGCCGCGTACCCGCCGCCCGCGCCGTACGGCCAGCCCGCCATGCCGGCCGGCCCCGCGCCCGCGGGCATGGCTGGGATGTCCTACGGGCCGCCGTCCGGTCCGCAGCCGCTGCCGGGCGGCGCGATCCCGCAGCAGGGCCCGCAGTTCGGGCAGCGTCCGCCGCAGGGCCCGCCCCAGCAGTTCGGTCCGCCGCAGCAGTTCGGCCCGCAGGGCGGTCCGCCGTTCGGCCCCCAGCGCTGACCTGGCTATGACCTAGATCACCGACGCGGCGCGCTGCCGATGGGTACGTTCGAACCGGTGCCCACCATGACCGCCGCAGCCAGCAGACGGACGGCGATCGTCGTGCTGCTGGTCGTGGTGCTCGCGGTGGCCGCCGTGGCGGTGCTCGTCGTCACCGGCCGAGCGCCGTTCGCCTACGAACCGGTCGCCGGCCGCTCGGCCGCGGTGCTCGAGGACATCCCCGGACCCGAGACCGGGCCGGTCTGCCCGCTCGACAAACGGTATGTCGACGAACAACCCGAGGGGCTGCGCCGCGACGTGTCGGCCGCCTTCACGAAACTGCGGACCGAGGCGGGCGCGCAGGGGGTCCAGTTGTGCGTGCAGGATGGCAAGCGGAGCGTCGCCCAGCAGGAGCGTGAGTTCGCGGCGGCCGTGCGCAAGTTCGGCAACGAGGAACTGGCCAGCAAGTACGTGCTGCCGCCGGACAAGTCCATGCACGTCAAGGGAATCGCGGTCGACGTGCAGCCGCTCGCGTCGGCGGGCTGGGTGACGGAGCACGGACGCGCGCTGGGGTGGTGCCGTCGCTACGAGAACGAGCCGTGGCACTTCGAGTACAACGCAAATTACGCGGCCGACGGCTGCCCCGCGTTGCTGCCGAGCGCCGCGGGGACCTGAGCCCGCGCGACCGGGCAAGATGTGCACGACGGGTCCGACGGCCTTGATACGGCCCGCGCGGTGGTGAGGAGCAGCGACGTGGCTGGTCAGTTCGGTTCCTACCAGAACGAGATCTACCTGCAGGGCCTCAACGACGAGCTGCCGATGTTCACCACCGACGGCACCGCGCTCGAGGCGCTCGCGCGGGACAAGCTCGACCGCGGTCCGTACGGCTACGTGGCGGGCGGCGCCGGGGCCGGCTCGACGGTGACCGCGAACCGCGCGGCGTTCGACCGGTGGCGGATCGTGCCGAGGATGCTGACGGACGCGACGAAGCGGGACCTGACGACGTCCGTGCTCGGTGTCGGGATGCCGGCGCCGGTGTTGCTCGCACCCGTTGGCGTGCAGTCGATCGTGCACCCGGACGGCGAGCTGGCGACGGCCCGCGCGGCGGCCGGCCTCGACGTGACGATGATCCTGTCGACGGCGTCGTCGAACACGATCGAGGACGTGGCGGAGGCCAACGGCGCCGGGTCGCGCTGGTACCAGCTGTACTGGCCGAACGACAACGACGTGACGATCAGCATCCTGTCCCGCGCCAAGGCGGCCGGGTTCTCGACGCTGGTGGTCACCCTCGACACGTGGACGCTGGCGTGGCGCCCGAACGACCTCGACGAGTCGTACCTGCCGTTCATCCGCGGCGTCGGCACCGCGATCCCGTTCTCCGACCCGGCGTTCCGCGCGCGGCTCGACAAGAGCCCTGAGGAGGACCCGACCTCCGCGATCCTGCAGTGGATCCCGATGTTCACGGGCACCGACCGGCGCTGGGACCAGCTCCCGTTCCTCAGGGAGCACTGGGACGGCCCGATCGTGCTGAAGGGCATCCAACACGTGGACGACGCGCGGCGGGCGTGCGACGCCGGCATGGACGGCATCGTGGTGTCCAACCACGGCGGCCGCCAGGTCGACGGCGCCGTCGCGTCGCTGGACGTGCTCCCGGAGATCGTCGCCGCGGTGGGCGACCGCACCGAGGTGCTGTTCGACTCGGGCATCCGAACCGGCGCGGACATCGTGAAGGCGCTGTCGCTCGGCGCGAAGGCCGTGCTGCTCGGCCGCCCCTACGTGTACGGCCTGGCGCTGGGCGGCGAGGCCGGCGTGCGACACGCGGTACGCAGCGTGCTCGCCGACCTGGACCTGACGCTCGGCCTGTCGGGCAACCGCACGCCCGCGGACCTGAACGCGGAAACTCTGCGCCGCACCTGAGGGCTCACTTGGCGTCCGCGTAGCAGTCGACCACCGCCGCCTCCAACGGAAAGCGCACTGGCGTGTCTCCGAACACCAGCCGCGACGCCTGCTCGGCCGCGACGCCGACCTCCGACGCGACGAACTCGGCCTCGTCGGCCGGGCAGTGCACCATCACCTCGTCGTGCTGGAAGAACACCAGCTGCGCGGCGGAGCCGGCCAGCCGCGAGCGCAACGTGGCCAGCAACGTCAACGCCCAGTCCGCGGCGCTCGCCTGCACCACGAAGTTCCGCGTGAACCGACCCCAGTCCCTGGCCGCCTGCCGGGAGCCGCGCTCGTCGCTCCCGCTCATCAGCGCGCGCCACTTCTCGCTCGGCGGCGGCGACGTGCGGCCGAGCCGCGAGCGCACCACCTGACCCTCCTCACCCGCCCTGGCCGCCTGCTCCACGTACTCCACCGCGTCGGGGAAACGCTTGCGCAGCTTGGCCAACAGCGGCCCGGCGCCACCACTGGTGCCGCCGTACATGGCCGACAGCATCGCGATCTTCGCGTGCCCCCGGTCGCCGTCGAAGACCTCCGCCGCCAGGCCCGCGTACAGGTCGGTGCCGGTGGACACCTCCGCCAGCCTGCGGTCGCCGGCCAGCGCGGCGAGCACTCTCGGCTCGAGCTGCGCCGCGTCGGCGACGACCAACGCCCAGCCGTCGTCGGCGCGTACGGCCGTGCGGAGCTGCTTCGGTAGCTGCAGCGCGGCGCCGCCCCTGGTGGCCCACCGCCCGGACACCACGCCGCCCACCACGTACTCCGGGCGGAACCGGCCGCCGGACACCCACGACTCCAGCCACGACCATCCGTGCGCCACCCACAGCCGGGCCAGCTCCTTGTACCGCAGCAGTGGCGGCACCGCGGGATGGTCCACCTCGCGCAGCACGTGCGCGCGGGTCGATGGCACGTCGATGCCCGCCCTGGTGAACGCCCGCACGACGCTCGCCGGGTTGTCCGGGTTGACCTGACGGTTCTCCGGCGCGCCCACCAGCCCGAACGCGACCGTGATCTCCTCGGCGAGGTCCGCGAGCACCTTCGGCCGCACGCCGGGCGGCGTCTTGGCGCCGAGCAGGTCGGTCAGCAGCGCCGTGTGCACGTCGGCACGCCACGGCAACCCGTGGTGGCTCATCTCCGCGGCGGACAGCGCGCCCGCGGACTCGGCGGCGACCAGCAGCCGTAATCGGCCCGGACTGTCCGTCGCGGCGATCCGGCGCTGTTGGTCGGCGTGCACGGCGACGGCCGCGTCCAGCGGGTCGGCCCCCGCCGGCAGCGGCTCGCGCTCGGCCTCGAACAGCGCGGGCTGCGCCGCCCGCACGGCCGGCCGCGGATCCTCCGGTTCGGCGAGGTCGTGCATGCGCGCCCACGCGGCCGCCAGGTTGCGCGGCCGCCCCGGCCGCTGCTCGACCGCCAGCAGGATCGACTCGGTGAGCGCGAGGTCGTGGCACCGGCCCAGCCGCACTCCCGCACGTAACAGGTCCGGGTAGAGCGCCTCGGCGGAGGGCACCACCCAGCGCGGGTCGTGCGCCGCCATGCCCGCGACCCACCCCGCCAGGTCGGCCACCTTCTCGGGAGCACCGGCGGAACCGGACTCGGCGAGCACCCGCACGCGCCCCGCTCCGTCGGCTTCCGGCACGACCACGACCTGCATGCCCGCATTGTGCGCCGACCCACCGACAATTCCGCGGTGGACCGCTAGTTAACTCTCCAGTAGGTTCGAGGCGGGCTACGACGAGGAGGTCTGAAGGTTGCCGACCTACATGTCCAAGGTGCTCGCCGCGGCCGCACAGGTGCCGACCATGGTGCGCGGGCTCGACGTGCTCAGACGTGCCGGCCTCGTCCCCGTCACCCGTCCCGACCACGCGCTCCGCTCGCTGTTCACCCTGCGCAGGCTCGGCCCCATCGCGGGCGCCGCGCAGGTCGCGGCCCACCGCGACCACCGGGCCGTCGGCCTCGTCGACGAGCTCGGCCCGCTCACCTACCAGCAGCTCGACACCCGCTCGAACGCGCTGGCCAGGGCGTTCGCGTCCAGGGGCCTCGGCGCCGACTCGGTCATCGCGCTGCTCGCGCGCGACCACCGCGGCGCGGTCGACACCATGGTCGCGGCCGGCAAGCTCGGCGCCCGGCTGCTGCTGCTGAACACCGGTTTCGCGAAGCCGCAGCTAGTCGATGTGGTGCGCCGCGAGGGGGTGTCCGCGGTCGTGTTCGACGAGGAGTTCACCGACCTGGTCGACGCGCTCGACGACAACCTGCCCCGGTTCGTGGCCTGGGTGCGCGAGGGCGCCCACGACGACACGGTCCCCACCATCGACGAGCTGATCACCAGCACCGACGACCGCCCGGTCGCCAGCCCGCCGCATCCCGGCGGCCTCGTGCTCCTGACCAGCGGCACCACCGGCACGCCGAAGGGCGCGCCCCGCACGGTCCGCTCGCCGCTGGCGGCCGCCCAGTTCCTCGACCGGATCCCGTTGCGCACCGGCGAAGCCACGATGGTGGCCGCGCCCCTGTTCCACGGCACCGGCCTGTCCCAGTTCCTGTTGTCCTTCGCCCTCGGCTCGACCGTGGTGCTGCGCCGCAAGTTCGACCCGGAAGAGACGTTGCTGGCGATACAGGACAACAAGGCGACCGCACTCGTGCTGGTGCCGACGATGCTTCGCCGCATCCTCGACCTCGGGCCGGACGTGCTCGGGCGCCACGACACGTCGTCGCTGCGGATCGTGTTCTGCGCGGGCTCCGCGCTGCCGCCAGAGCTGGGCAACCGCGCGACCGAGGCGTTCGGCGACGTGGTGCACAACCTGTACGGCTCGACCGAGGTCGCGGTGGCCACGGTCGCCACGCCGCAGGACTGGCGGTCCGCGCCGGGCACGGTCGGCCGCGCGCCGGTCGGCTGCCGGGTCGCCCTGTACGACGAGGACGGTCGCCGGGTCACCGAGCCGAACGTGGTCGGCCGGGTCTTCGTCGGCAGCATGCTGTCCTTCGAGGGCTACACCGACGGGCGGCACAAGGAGATCGTCGACGGCCTGCTGTCCAGTGGGGACGTCGGCCACTTCGACGACGCGGGCCTGCTGTTCATCGACGGCCGCGACGACGACATGATCGTCTCCGGTGGCGAGAACGTGTTCCCCGGCGAGATCGAGAACCTGCTGCTCGAGCACGACGGGGTGGCGGAGGCGGCGGTGGCCGGTGTGCCGGACGACGAGTTCGGGCAACGGCTCGCGGCGTACGTGGTCCGGCGCGACGGCGTCGAGGTCGACGCCGAGACCCTCAAGGCGTACGTGAAGGCGAACCTGGCGCGGTTCAAGGTGCCGCGCGAGGTGGTCTTCCTCGACGAGCTGCCGCGCAACGCCACCGGCAAGCTGCTGCGCGGCCAGCTCGGCGAGCAGAGCTGAATTCCATTATCACACGGATTAACTTTGCGCAAGGCCGGATAGTTTGGGATTCGTACATATCTACCGGTTATCTCGAATTGTGAGAACCTGAGTTCTTATTGGTAACTCATTTTGGTTCCGCAGATGCCGATTTGTTGGTGCAAATATCGAATAGGTCGTCACCGATCGGTTTCCGAGAGCCATAGTCGCAGCTCAGGGCCTTGTGTTGGCGCATTACCCATCGGTAACTCCAATCGACAAAATGGCGGACAACGGTACTGTCACCCATTCACGGTTAGGCGACTTGCCGCAATGCGATTACGCCATTCGGCCTAGAAGTGGCAACTGGCAAGCGTTGCTCAATGTTTGATAACAGGGGTTGCATAACACTTGGACAACGGCACTGAACGCTTTCAATGGGGCACATATTGCTGGTGCCGTTGGCCTCATTGGTCGGGGACAGAAAGGTACATAACGCCATGACGCTTACGAGTCGGGGCAGGCTGATCGCCGCCGCTGGTCTCGCGGGTGCGGTCGCGGTGGTCACCGCGGTCGTCGCGATGCCGGCACAGGCGCAGGAGGGCCAGGTTCGCCTGGCGGGCACCGAGAACTCGGTTGCCGACAGCTACATCGTCGTGCTGAAGGACAATGTCAAGTCTGCCGCCGTTTCCGCCCAGGCCAGCAGCCTGGCCTCGGAGTACGGCGCGCAGGTCAGCCGGACCTACTCGACGGCGCTGCAGGGCTTCGCCATCCACGCGAGTGAGGCGCAGGCCAAGCAGCTCGCCGCGGACGACGCGGTCGAGTTCGTGCAGCAGAACCAGAAGTTCTCCGTGGCGGACACGCAGGCCAACCCGCCGTCCTGGGGTCTGGACCGGATCGACCAGGCCGACCTGCCGCTGGACAGCTCCTACACCTACTCGACCAAGGCCGACAACGTGACGGCCTTCGTCATCGACACCGGCGTGCGTGCCACGCACACCACGTTCGAGGGCCGGGTCAGTGGCGGTTTCGACGCCATCGACGGCGACGACGACCCCGATGACGGCTACGGCCACGGCACCCACGTCGCCGGCACCATCGGTGGCGCGGAGTACGGCGTCGCGAAGGGCGTGCACATCGTCCCGGTGCGCGTGCTGGACAACAACGGCAGTGGCACCACCGAGCAGGTCGTGGCCGGCATCGACTGGGTCGCCGCGAACCACAGCGGCCCGTCGGTCGCCAACATGAGCCTCGGCGGCGGCGCGGACGACGTCCTCGACGCGGCCACCCAGGGCGCCATCGCCTCCGGCGTCACGTTCGCGGTCGCGGCGGGCAACTCCGCTGCCGACGCGTCCACCTTCTCGCCGGCTCGCGTCGCCGAGGCGATCACCGTCGCCGCGTCGGACATCGACGACGGTCAGGCCTACTTCTCCAACTTCGGCTCGATCGTCGACATCTACGCCCCTGGTGTGGACATCACCTCGGCGTGGAACGACAGCGACACCGGCACCGACACGATCAGCGGCACCTCGATGGCCACGCCGCACGTGGCCGGCGCCGCCGCGCTGTACCTGTCGGCCAACCCGGACGCGACGCCCGCTGACGTGGCCGCCGCGCTGACCGGTGCCGCCTCGCCCGACAAGATCACCAACCCGAGCGCCGGCACGCCCAACCTGCTGCTTTACACCGGCGCGTGAGCTAACTGTCCACAGCCCGTCGAGTTATCCACAGGCAAGATCCACTTCCCCGTTTCGTGACGTCGAGCCGGTAGACTGGCAAGGCGGGACGCCCCCGGGATCGGGTGGGGGTTGGGCAACGCGAGGCTTCGGGGCAGTGAGCTAGGTCATAGTCGAACTGGCCGCTTTCGGGACGTTCCTACGTCCCGGAAGCGGCTTTTTCGGGTCTAGGGTTCGACGGGTGGACTTCTCGCATTCGGCCACGGCGGCCGACTACCTGCGTCGGGTTAGTGACTTCGTGCGAACGGAGATCGAGCCGGTCGAACCGGAGTACCACCGGGCGCTGTACGCCGGCGACACCCCGTGGACGGTTCTGCCGATCGTCGAGGAGCTGAAGGCCAAGGCCCGCGAGCAGGGTCTGTGGAACCTCTTCCTGCCCGACACCGAGCACGGCGCCGGCCTCTCGAACGCCGAGTACGCGCCGCTCGCCGAGCAGATGGGCCGTTCGCACCTCGCGCCGGAGATCTTCAACTGCAACGCGCCGGACACCGGCAACGCCGAGGTCCTGGTGCAGTACGGCACCCCGGAGCAGCAGGAGCAGTGGCTCGCGCCGTTGCTGCGTGGCGAGATCCGGTCGGCGTTCAGCATGACCGAGCCGGGCGTGGCGTCCTCGGACGCGACGAACATGGAAGCCACGGCGATCGTCAAGGGCGACGAGATCGTCCTCAATGGACGGAAGTGGTGGAGCACCGGCGTCGGGCACCCGAACTGCCGCTTCGCGATCTTCATGGGGCTCACCGACCCGGAGGCGGACCGGCACCGCAGGCACTCGATGGTGCTGGTGCCGATGGACGCGGACGGCGTCAAGGTCGAGCGGATGCTGTCGGTGTTCGGCCACCGCGACGAGCCGTACGGGCACGGCGAGGTCAGCTTCACCGACGTGCGGCTGCCGCTGTCGTCGGTCATCGCCGGTCCCGGCCGCGGGTTCGAGATCGCGCAGGGACGCCTCGGCCCCGGCCGCATCCACCACTGCATGCGGCTGATCGGCCTCGCCGAGCGGTCGCTGGAGCTGGCCTGCCGGCGGGCCACCGAGCGGGTCGCGTTCGGCAAGCCGCTCGCCAACCTCGGCGGCAACCGGGAACGCATCGCCAAGGCGCGGATCGGGATCAACCAGGCCCGGCTGCTGGTGCTGCACACCGCGTGGCTGCTGGACACCAAGGGCCTCGCGGGCGCGCGGAGCGAGGTGTCGCAGATCAAGGTCGCGGTGCCGAACATGGCTCTCGAGGTGATCGACATGGCCATCCAGCTACACGGCGGCGCCGGCCTGTCGGACGACTTCCCGCTCGCCGCCGCCTACTCCGGCGCCCGGTCGCTGCGCCTCGCCGACGGCCCGGACGAGGTGCACATGAACCTGGTCGCGAAGATCGAGCTGGCTGCGTACCGGAATGACTGACCGGGTCCTGGTCACCGGCGCCGGCTCCGGGCTCGGCAAGGCGATCGCGACCCGGTTCGCCGCCGCCGGCCGGCGGGTCCTGGTGTCCGATGTGGACGCCGAGGCCGCCGCGACGGTCGGCAAGGAGCTTGCGCAGGAGACGCTCGCGCTCGACGTGACCTCCGACGAGTCGTGGGCGACCGCGCGGGACTGGTGCGAGCGCGAGTGGGGCGGGCTGGACGTGCTCGTCAACAACGCGGGCGTCGGCGCGGGCGACCGGTTCGAGAAGGTCTCCATGGCCGACTGGGACTGGATCTGGGAGATCAACGTCAAGGGTGTCGTGCGTGGCTGCCGGACGTTCGTGCCGGACTTCAAGGCGCGCGGCTCCGGGCACCTGGTGAACGTCGCGTCGCTCGCGGGCATCATGAACCTGCCGGCCATGAGCTCCTACAACGTGACGAAGGCCGGCGTGATCTCGCTGTCGGACACGCTGCGCGTCGAGCTGGCGCCCTACGGCGTGCACACCACGGTCGTGTGTCCCGGCTTCGTGCGGACGAACCTGGGGGACCGGCTGCGCAGCCCGGACCCGGCGCTCGTGACGATGCTGGACCGGCTGATGAAGTCGTCGAAGATCACCGCGGCGGACGTCGCCGAGCAGGTGTTCGACGCCGTGACGAAGCGGCGGTTCATGGTGTTGACCCACGCGGACGGCAGGCGTTCCGCGTTCCTGAAACGACACGCGCCGCGGCTGGTGGACGGGCAGGTGCGCAAGTACTGGTCGCGGTTGCGGGCCGCGGTCGACCGGGAGGCCACGTGACGACGCTCGAGGACCGCCCTGGTCCGGTGCGGGACGAGGACGCGTTCGACGCGGCCGCGGTGCACGAGTGGCTGTCGTCCACCGTGGATGGTCTACACGGGACACCCGAGGTGCGCCAGTATCCCGGTGGCGCCTCGAACCTGACGTACCTGCTGCGGTATCCCGACCGCGAGCTGATCCTGCGCCGCCCGCCGGCCGGCCACAAGGCCGCCTCCGCGCACGACATGCGGCGTGAGTACCGGGTGCAGAAGCTGCTGCGGCCGGTGTACCCGTACGTGCCGGACGTGCTCGCGCTGTGCACCGACCACGCCGTGCTCGGGTCGGACTTCTACGTGATGGAACGCCTCGACGGCATCATCCTGCGCGGCAACCTGCCCGACGGTCTCACACTGTCCGAAGAGGACGCTCGGACACTCGCGTTCCGCACCTTCGACCGCCTGATCGAGCTGCACGAGGTCGACCAGGACGCGGTGGGCCTCGGTGACCTCGGCAAGGGCGCAGGATACGTCGAGCGGCAGGTGCGCGGCTGGTCCGACCGGTACCGCAAGGCGCGCACGCCGGACTCGCCCGACGGCGTCGAGGTGATGGCGTGGCTGGCCGCGAACCAGCCGGACGATGTGCGGATCTGCGTGATACACAACGACTTCCGGTTCGACAACGTGATGCTCGACCCGCACCTGGACGTGGTCGGCGTGCTGGACTGGGAGATGGCGACGCTCGGCGACCCGCTGATGGACCTCGCGGGCAGTATGGCGTACTGGATCCAGGCCGACGACGACGAGATCGCGCAGCGGTCCCGCCGCCAGCCATCGCACCTGCCCGGCATGCCGAAGCGCGCCGAGCTGGTCGCGTACTACTGCGACCGGATGGGGCTTTCCGCCGACAACTGGGTCTTCTACGAGGTGTTCGGCTGGTTCCGGCTCGGGGTGATCATGCAGCAGATCTACTACCGGTTCCACAGTGGACAGACACACAACCCGGCGTTCAAGGGCTTCCCGAGGTTCGTCGAGTACCTGGATGCCCGTTGCCGCAGGGCGATCGGGGTCTGATGGCGGCGATCTACCTGCTGCGCCACGGCCAGGCGTCGTTCGGCGGCGCCGACTACGACGTGCTGTCCGACGTCGGTCGGGAGCAGGCGGTCGTGCTCGGCGCCGAGCTGCGCCGCCGCCGGGTCGACGTGCACGCGGTGTGGAGCGGCACGCTGCGCCGCCAGCTCGCGACGGCCACCGCGTGTCTCGCCGAGGCCGGGGTGGACCTGCCGGTGCGCCAGGACAAGCGGTTCGACGAGTACGACCACCTCGGTCTCGTGCCGAGTGGCCAGCCGCTGCCTGATCTCGCCGAGGGGGCACGGACCTTCCAGCGACTGCTGGACGACGCGCTCGGCGCGTGGATCGAGCAGGGCCACCCGGTCGGCACGAGCGGCACGTGGACGGCGTTCAGTACCGGCGCCCGTGAGGCGCTCGGCGAGGTGTTCGCGGATCTCGGCAAGGGCGGCACCGCGCTCGTGTTCACCTCGGCGGGCGTGATCGGCGCGATCTGCGCGCTGCTGCTTGACTTGCCGGTGTCAGGCTACCTCGCGGTGAATCGCACGATGGCGAACGCCGGCATCACCAAGCTCGTCAGTGGCCGGTCGGGCGTGAGCCTCGTGTCGGTCAACGAGCACGGTCACTTCGAGGGCGACCACCGACACCTGCTCACCTACCGTTAGGAGCACGCCATGCGGCGTCCGAAGATCGACCCGGTCGTGTGGCGGCCGCCGGCCGCGCCGAGCACGTCTGCGAAGGACACGCTGCCGCCGTTGACGGTCGTGCCGGTGAACGGCGTCGGCCCGGAGGACGTGGTGGTCGACGACGGTGACGTGTTCACCGGCCTCGAGGACGGCCGAATCCTGCGGCTGACCATGGACGGCAGGCGGCTCGACACGATCGCCGACACCGGCGGGCGGCCGCTCGGCATCGAGCTGTACCCGGACGGCCGGCTGCTCGTGTGCGACGCGAAACGCGGGCTGCTGCTCGTGGACCGGACCGACGGCGCGATCGAGGTGCTCGTGCCGGGCGGGCCGGACCTGCGGGTGTGCAACAACGCGGCCGTCGCGGCCGACGGCACGGTCTACTTCACCGACTCGTCGCGCCGGTTCGACCTCGAGTTCTGGAAGGCCGACCTGCTGGAGCACAGCGGCACCGGCCGGCTGCTGCGGCGCAGCCCCGCCGGCGAGGTCGACACGCTGCTCGACGGACTGCACTTCGCGAACGGCGTCGCGCTCGCGCCCGACGAGTCCTATGTGGTCGTCGCGCAGACCGGTTCGTACGCGCTCGACAAGGTGCACCTGCCCGACGGCCGGCACGAGGTGCTCGTCGAGAGCCTGCCGGCCTTCCCGGACAACATCGCCACCGGCTCGGACGGGCTCGTGTGGGTCGCGATGGCGAGCCAGCGGATCGCGATGCTCGACGTCGCGCACCGGCTGCACCCGGCGCTGCGCAAGGTCGTGTGGGCGCTGCCGGAACGGTTGCAGGTCAAGGAGAAGCGGGCGGTCTGGGCGCGCGCCATCGACGGCACGACAGGCGCGATCGTGCACGACTTCCACGGCACGAGCCCCGACTACCACATGGTGACCGGCGTTCGTGAGCTCGACGGCACCGTGTACCTCGGCAGCCTCGACGAACGCGCGGTCGCGTACTTCAAGATCCCCTAGCCGAGGAGTCGTCGCGGCCGGAAGCGGCCATCTTGCGAACCTGTGACCT
>Ga0193717_1000925_pt1 | contig 18496 bp, 16 predicted proteins | sample U2c2metaG_FD_145900 | JGI IMG/M metagenome (GOLD analysis project Ga0193717, IMG submission 145900) | Soil microbial communities from a riparian zone of the East river system, Colorado, United States - U2c2 | ecosystem: Environmental > Terrestrial > Soil > Riparian zone | place: USA: East River... | reverse complement strand
AAACCCAGCTTACTTTGGCGGGACAATAGCCGAGATTTCACGCGCACGTCAACTTCGGTTGGATCGCTGAGCCGGCGTGGAATCGCTGACAAGTTCGAAGTCGATTTCGCTGCGAAACGCGTTGATCCGCACAACTTTCACCCGGACGTTGTCGCCGAGGCGAAATTGTTTGCCGTGGCGGCGGCCTTTGATGACGTATTCTTTCTCGTAGTAATCGTAATCATCGTCGGTGAGCGAGGAGAGCCGCACCAAACCTTCAATAAAAAAATTGTCCAGCTCCACGAAGAAACCGAAACTAACCAGCGTGTTGATGAAGCCAGGAAACTCTTCGCCCAACTTGTTCATCATGAACTGGGCTTTCTTGAGGGCGATCATTTCTCGTTCGGCGTCCATCGCGTGGCGCTCGCGCTCGGAAGTATGTTTGCCGGATTCTTGGAGGTAGCGGAGCAGATCCTCGCGCTCGTTGGGTTTGAGCTTTTCACCGCGCAATACTCGATCCAACATGCGGTGCACGATCAGATCGGGATAGCGCCGTATCGGCGACGTGAAGTGGGTATAGCAGGTCGAAGCCAGGCCGAAGTGGCCGATGTTCTCCGGCTGGTAGATCGCCTGCTTCATCGAACGCAAGAGCACGCGGTTGATCACCCGTTCTTCCGGTTTGCCGCGCGCCGATTCCAATAATTTTTGCATCTCCAGCGGGGCAATGGGTTCCTTCTTTTGTGGCAAGCGGTAGCCCAGGCTCAACAGAAACGGCGCCAAGGCTTCCAGCGCCTGCTGATCCGGCCCCTCGTGCACGCGGTAAAGCGTCGGAAAATCTTTTTCGGTCAGATGGCGCGCCACCGCTTCGTTGGCCGCGATCATAAATTCCTCGATGATGCGGTGCGCGACATTACGCTCGGCGCGGACGATGTTTTCCGGCAGACCTTGCAGGTCGAGGATGATCTCGGCTTCCGGCAAATCGAAATCGAGATTGCCGCGCCGGCGCCGCTGTTCGTAGATTAACAGCGCGAGCTCTTCCATCAGTTTGAATTCATCGAGCAGATTTCGATAGCGCTCCTGACATTCGGTATCTTTGTCTACCAGGATCCGGCGTACGTCGGTGTAAGTCATGCGCGCGTGGCTGCGAATGACCGAGTTGAAAAAGCGGCTGCGGATGACTTCGCCCTTGGCGGTGAACTCGATGGCGGCGGTTTTGGTCAGGCGATCTTCGTTGGGGTTCAAACTGCAAATGCCGTTGGACAGCGCTTCGGGCAGCATCGGAATGGCGCGATCGGGAAAATAGACGCTGGTGCCGCGCGCGTAGGCTTCCTGATCCAGAGCACCGTCGGGACGGACGTAAAAGGCCACGTCGGCGATGGACACCAGGAGCTCATAACCCGTTGCGGTTTTGCGAACGTAAACGGCATCGTCGAAGTCGCGGGCATTCTCACCATCGATGGTGACGATCGGCAGGTCGCGGAGATCTTCGCGCGCGGCGATCTCTGCGGCGCTGATTTGGTAAGGACAGTTCTGCGCTTCGCGATGCGCCTCGGGCGGAAAACTCGCCGACAAGCCGAAGCGAAAGATGATCGACTGGGCTTGGACCTCCGGGTCGTCGGGATCCCCCATGATCGTTACGACTACGGCCTCGGGCGGTGACATGGCGGTGCCATCGGGGGAGATCTCCGCGGCGACCACTTTGCCTTGGTCCGGCCGCGCTACGCGCTGTTTCAGCGGAATGGCGCCGCCAACTCGGGGATCCATCGGGATCAGATAAGCCTTGCCGTCGATTTCGCGATAGGTGCCGAGCAGCCGCTTCTGGCCGCGCTCCAAGACCTGCGCGATATGCGCTTCAGTACCGCCGCGGAGTTTGCGGTCGAGGCGCACCGTGACCTTGTCGCCGTGCATGACCCGGCGCATCTCGCGGCGGCTCAAATAGACGTCCTCGGTATCTTTATCTTCAGGAAGCAAAAAACCGTAGCCATCGGGGTGGGCGTGGACTTTTCCGGTAACCAGGTTCTGGCGATCGGGCAGCGCGTAGTGATTTTTTTTCAGGCGCACGAGCCGTCCGGCGCGGCACAAGTCGCGCAGCGCATCGACGATCGATTGCAGCGCCTCACGGCCGAAGGCGCCGCGACGCTGGATTTCGGCCGGCGTGAGACGGGTCTTGGCTTTTTTGGTAAAAATCTCGAGGATTTTTTCTTGCGTGCGCGCGCCGCTTGATTTTGCTTCGGAGGATTGGCTCATAAAGTTGCAGATCCATTCACTGAGTGTATCGACGCGCTGGACAAGATCTTGTCAGTAAGATTCGGCGAGCAAGGAGGGTTCAATCTTAACTTTCCGTGGATAGTTCCGCCATCAACCAGTCATCTTGCGTATCCGCGGGACGAGGGATCTCGCGCAAGGGAACATCTTGCTTGATGGACTGCAGAATATCGCGCGCAATATCGGCGAAATCCGGCATCGCCAAGAGTACGATGATTGCTTTATGGCGTTCCACGGTGCGAATGATGCCGATCTCTTCATAGGATTCAAAAATAAATTTAACATACGCGATATGCTCGGGCGGCACCTCTAAATAGGTCAATTGCAATTCCATGGATCGCCTTAACGCTTGAGAAAGCGCTCGAGCGCGTCGGGCAGCCAATTTTTTCTTTTGTTCGTGGATTCGCCGGCGGGTTCATCCGCTCCGCTGTTCCGCGAGGGCGCTGTGCCACGCAAGAGCTGAGTCAGGATACGACTCTCCAAACGAATCTTGATGTCTGGAACCGTTCCATCGACACGAAAAGAGATCGACAGCCGGTTCCGACGGTCCAGCATGTAGCGCAGCATCCGATAATCCTTTTGGATCTCCTGCGCAAGTCGCGGCGACAAGACCAATGCGGCGTCCCAGTTTGTCGAACGGTCCATGCCGACCCAGCCGGCGCCGGTGATGGTGTAGTCGGCCGTCGTCATGACCAAATTGTCTGTGCGGATTCGGCGGTCCTCGACGATGAAATTGGCTTTGATCGAATCGAAGGGCGTATCGAGCTGGTTGATCAATGTGACGAAGCCCGACGGCAGGCGCGAAGAGGCTTCGGTTGAACCGGCTGCGCCGCCGCCGCGCAGCAGCACCTGACGGAACAGATTGAAATCTTTGATCACACCGCGTTCGATGGAAGTTTCGCCGGCGCCGTTGATCGTGCTGCGTCTTTTGTCGCGCTCATCGGTCGTCGCGTCGAACCGAGCGCGGCCGTTGAGCCGTCCTTCCAGACGAGCTTTCAACGAGGGCATCAACTGTCCGACCAAAGGACGCACCTCGATGGCGTCGGCTTGCCAGGAAACGTGAAGCTTGCGCGAATTTTCATCCAGCGGTGTCCAACGTCCGTCGGCGCGAATCGTGCCGTCGAACAGCTTCGCGGATAAATTGCTGAAGGCCAAACCGGCGGCCGACCAGACCACATCGGTGCGGAAGTCGCGGAAATCGAGCCATTGAAAGTGGCCGTTGGAAGCCGCGAATGAGCTGCTGAGCACGGCCCGTCCGGCTTCGAATCGAATTCTTCCTTTGCCGTTTACATCGAGGAGTTGGAACGGGGAGCCCGCAACCGGCGCCGGCAAATCCGCTGCATTGACCCGATCCGAGCGCAGTTGGTAATCCACTGCGGGTTGGAGCAAATCGGGTGTGATACCGGACAGCGCGAACTTGGAGTCGCCGACTCGAAATGTCGCGCCATCGAAGCGCGCCTGTTTTCCTGCGAAAATAATCGTGGCGTTTACATCGTCGACTCGGCGATCGCCGTAGCGCGGTCTGAATTGTCCGTCGGTGAGCTTGAGTTGCCCCTGCAGACCCCAATCGGCGCCCTTCGCATACAACCCTCGTCGCACGACGAGGCGCCCGTCGGCGCGGCCGGACGAAGCCAAAAAAAATGCGGTGGGGAAAAGTTGATTCCAGCCGGTCAGCGCGCTCTGAGCCGCAGTTAACTCAAGCCGCAGCCGTGGCGCGGGATCCATGTCCACATCGCCGGTAAACATCAGCTTGCTCGCGCCAACGATCACCTCGGATGGATGCAAGCGAAGTTTTTCCTTTTGGCGCGATACCCGCACCCGGATTTCGGCGGGCAGTTTAGCCGGTTTGTGCAACCAGTCGCGGAAGCGCACTTCACCTTTGTCGGCGACCAGCAGCGCGCCTATGCGCAACGTGTTCCAGCTTCCTTCGAAGCGGCTGAAAAATTCGACCGGTCCTTCAGCGATGACGGCAGGCGACAAGAGCTTCTGCAGGAACGGCAGATTGCGCAAGCGGTCAAACTCCATCGAAGTAATTTTGAATTGCCCTTGCAGTTGCGCCGTGGCCCAAGAACGTTTCTCGGAAAAAACGATCGAGCCGGTGGCGGTCGCATTGTAATCCGACGAGCCGAAAAGCGGCATTTTCAAGGTGAAGTCATCGATGCGCGGCCGATCGAAGGTTCCCGAAGCTTTGGCTTGAAGCGCCATCGGCCCAGTGACCTCGAAGGCGCGCGGCAAACGGTCGCGCAACGATGCGATCGCGCGGGCGATTACGGGAAGGTGCAACGAATCGAAGCGAAGCGCCAGATCGATCGGCCGTTGAGACCAAATCCTGTCCGCTTGCGGCGCGATCTCACCATCGATTTTTACATCCTGATTGAGCCCTTCGGTGAGCGCAGCGACGAGGCGAATTCGCGTGACGTTGGTTGGGTCGAGTCCTTGTACCGACAGGTTGATATTTTTGACTTGTAACTCGGCGGGCACAGGGATCGACCGGTCGAGATATTCGACCCGGCCATTTTTGACGCGTAACGCATTGATCGAGAAACTCACCGGGCTAGCCTGGCGCTCTGACGGCGCGCTGCGAAGCCGGGGAAACGTGCGTAGTTCTTTTTTGCGGGCCGCCAATGCGGTCAAATTCATCAGACCGGACTCGTTGGTGATAATCTGCAACTCCGGCTCGTCAAAGGTTAACGTGTCGATGACGATACGGCCCAAGAGGAGATTCCATAAGCTCACGCCCAGGATCAGCTCCTTGGCTTGGATGATCGGCGTTGCGGCAAACCGTGTGTCATCGGCTATGCGGACCATTTTCACCGAGAAGCCGGGCCGGCTGAGAAACGTGACTTCCAAGGTGGTGAAATTAAAATCCCTGCCGAGCACTTTTTGCAGTTCTTGGCGGACAAGCTCGCGGTTTTTGCCGGCGATCACATTGAATATTTGGACGAGCGCGGCCGCGGCGATGGCCGCGATCACCAAAATCGTCAGGAGTTTTAGCCGGATTTTCATGACCGCCTGGCGGGTCGCAGACGAACGCGAGCGCCTGATCTAGCCGGACGGATAAAGCGCGCAACCGGCGGCCGTCATGCGCCGATGCGGAGGGCGATTGCCGAGAACAAAGTTGCCAACCAACGCGCTCAGTTGATTCTTTCCACGATCGTCGCAATGCCTTGGCCGACGCCGATGCACATGGTCGCCAGACCGTAGCGGTTGCCGCGCTTGTTCATTTCATGGACCAGCGTTGTCACGATGCGCGCGCCGCTGCAGCCGAGCGGATGGCCGAGCGCGATGGCGCCTCCGTTGACGTTGAGTTTTTTCGGGTCGACGCCGAGCTCGCGAATGCAAGCGAGCACTTGCGACGCGAAGGCTTCGTTGATCTCGACCAGATCGATCTGCTCGATGGTCAAGCCGGCGCGCTTCAGCGCTTTCTGGCTCGCGGGAATCGGTCCGATGCCCATGAAGTTGGGGTGGACACCGGCGGTGGCCGACGCCACGATGCGAGCCATCGGCTTGAGTTTCAGTTGTTCGGCTTTTTGCGGCGTGGTGATCAGCAGCGCCGCGGCGCCGTCCGAAAGCGGCGAAGAATTGCCCGCGGTAACCGAGCCGTCTTTCTTAAACACCGGCCGCAGTCCGGCGAGAATTTCCAACGAAGTATCCGCCCGCGGTCCCTCATCTTTGTCGTGCACTAACGGCGCGCCATTGCGCTGCGCGATTTGATAGGGCACGATTTCGTCTTTCAATCGGCCGTCCTGTTGAGCTTTGATCGCCTTCTGGTGACTGGCAAACGCCAATTCGTCTTGGTCCTTGCGGCTGACTTGATATTTTTCCGCGACGTTCTCAGCGGTCTCGCCATTATTGATCAGGGAATAAAGCTCGCCCATGCGCGGGTTGGGGAAGCGCCAGCCGAGCGAGCTGTCGTACATCTGCACGTCGCCGCGCTGAAAGGCATTGGCCGGTTTGCCCATTACCCACGGCCCGCGAGTCATGTTTTCGACTCCGCCGGCGACAAATAGATCGCCGTGATCGGTTTCGACGGCGCGCCCGGCTTGGTTGATCGCTTCGAGACCGGAGCCGCACAGACGATTCACCGTCGCGCCCGGAATCGTGTACGGCAGCCCGGCGAGGAGCGCTGCGTTGCGCGCCACGTTGCGCGAATCTTCGCCGGCCTGATTGGTGCAGCCGAAGTACACGTCTTCGATCTCTTCTTTGTTGACGCCGGTTTTTTCGACCATTTTGGCGATGATATAAGCCGCGAGATCGTCGGTACGAACGTTTTTAAAAATCCCGCTGTGGCGTCCCATCGGGGTGCGCAGGGCTTCGACAATGACTGCTTCTCTCATGATTTCACCTGACCTTCTTGATAGGAGTAAAAACCTTTGCCGCTGGTCTCACCGAGAAAACCGGCGATGACGAGATTTTTCAGCAGCGGCGCCGCGCGATAACGATCATCGCCGGTCTCGCGCTGTAAGCCTTCGAGCACGGCAAGCACCTCATCCAGGCCAATCTGGTCTGCCCACTTGAGCGGCCCCTGCGGGTAATTGACGCCCAGGCGCATGGCGACGTCGATCTCTTCCGCCGTGGCGACGCCTTCTTCGAGGCTGCGCGCCGCCTCGTTGATAATCAGACTGACGATGCGTGGAAAGGTGAGGCCGGCGGCGTCCTTTACGCGCACGGTTTCTTTGCCGAGCGCTTTGAACAACTCTTCGGCCTGTTTCATCGAGCCCTCGGAGGTCCTCAAGCCGCTGGCCAATTCGATCAGGCGTCGTTCCTTCAAGGGATAGAAAGTCGCGAAACCGACGATCCTCTCGGGCTTCTTGACCCACGATGCCATCTGCGTCACGCAGAACCTTAAACAGGCGGTCAAGATAATCGCCGACGGTGGCAGCGAGGCGTCGAGCCGCTGTAGCACCGCGCGTTTTTTGTCTTCGGCGCCGCTTTCACTGTCGATGACGAAGTTGGTCGTCGTGGAGACCGCCGTGGCATCATTGAGCTGGGTGGTCTCCAGACCTTTTTCTTTGGCCAAGGCGACGAGATCCACCGCGAGACGATTCTTACCGATCACCGCGACGCTACTTTTTGTCATAATTGTAAAAACCCCGCCCGGTTTTGCGGCCCAAGTTTCCCCCCGTCACCATGCGCTGTTGAATCGGACTCGGACGAAAGCGCGGATCCTCGAAAAACGACCGGTAAAGCGATTCGGTGGCGGCGAAGTTGATGTCGTTGCCGATCAAGTCCATGAGTTCGAAGGGACCCATGCGGAAATTGCCCGCTTCTTTCATGATCCGGTCGATGGTTTCGACCGATGCGTCGCCGTCGCCAAGAATACGCAAGGCTTCGTTATAGAAGGGGCGCGCGATGCGATTGACGATGAATCCGGGAGTGTCCTTGGCGCGCGCGGGAGTCTTACCCATGGCGCGCATCAATTGAGTAGCTTTTTCAATGGTCGCCGCGCTGGTGCGGTCGCCCTGAATCACTTCGACCAGCGCCATTAATGGCGGGGGATTGAAAAAGTGCAAACCCAAAACTCGTTCTTGATGCTGCGTGCTCGCGGCGATGGCGGTGACGTTGAACGACGATGTGTTCGATGCCAAGAGCGCTGCCGGCGCGCAAATCGCATCGAGCTGCTTAAAAATATCGCGCTTCAAGTCGAGCTTCTCGGGCGCGGCTTCGATCACCAAGGCGCTGTCTTTACAGTCTTCCAGACTCGTGCTGGTGCGAAACCGCTCGAGAACCTCTTGTTCCTGTTCGGCGCTGATTTTGCCGCGCTCGCGGCTTCCTTGGAGAAAACTGCGAATCCGGCCCATTCCGGTGTCGATAAACTCCTGCTTGATATCGTAGACAAGCGTTTCGAAGCCGGCCTGCGCCGCTACTTGCGCGATGCCCGCGCCCATCGTGCCGGCGCCGAGGACCGCGATCTTTTCAGTTTTGTTGGCCATAGTTTGGCATTTCGAGTGAGGGTTTCGGGCTCCGACTCGGAAGGGGCTCCGAAACCCGAAACGGGTATCTTATTTACCCGTAAATACCGGCGTGCGCTTTTCCAGAAACGCCTTCACGCCTTCATCGTAGTCAGTGCTTCGTCCGGCGATTTCCTGCAAATGGGCTTCATAGTCGAGATCTGTTTCAAGATTCGCGAGATTGGCGTGATTCACCGCGCGCTTGATCAGGCCGATGCCGCGCGGCGCCTTGGCGATTCGCTCGGCGATCTCTTTCGCCCCGGCCGCAAATTCCGCGGCCGGAAAAACGCGCGCGACCAAGCCGATGCGCTGGGCTTCTTTCGCGTCGACCGTATCGCCGAGCAGGAGCAGTTCCAGCGCTTTGCTGAGCCCGACGAGCCGGGTCAGAATGAAACTTCCCCCGGAGTCGGGCGCTAGGCCGACACGGACAAAGGATTGGATGAATTTCGCCTCTTCCGACGCGACGCGCAGATCACAGGCGAGGGCGAAGTTGCAACCCGCGCCGGCGGCCACGCCGTTAACCGCCGCGATGACAATTTTTTCCATCTGGCGGATCTGGCGGATCATCGGATTGTATTTTTCCCGCAGCGATGCGCCCAACGAACCTTTTTGCTCGGGTGTGCGGCCTTTTAAGTCCTGGCCGGCGCAGAAAGCCCGTCCCGCGCCGGTGATCATAAAACAGCGCACTTCTTTGTCGCGCTCGCCGTCTTTCAAAGCTTCGAGCAATTCCTTGTTCATCTGTGGAACGAACGCATTGAGCGCCTGCGGACGATTCAGTGTGATCGTCGCGACGCCGCTTTGCTTTTCGTACAGAATGGTCTCGTAGGCCACGCGAGTTCCTTACTTGCCTTTGAATTCAGCCTTACGCTTTTCGAGAAAGGCTTTCATACCTTCGCTGCGATCTTCAGAGGCGAACAACAGGTAAAAAGATTTTCGCTCGAACTCCAATCCTTCATCCAGCGGTGCGTTGGCCGCCTTGAGCACCGCTTCCTTTGCAGCCTTTATGGCGAGCGCAGGCTTGGCGGCGATCTTCTTAGCAATGTTCTTGGCTTCTTCGAGAACCAGCTCCGCAGGTACGACGCGATTGACCAAACCCAAGCGCTCAGCATCGATTGCGCTCAGCATATCACCGGTCAAAACCAATTCCATCGCGCGATGCTTGCCTAACACGTGGGTGAGCCGCTGCGTACCGCCGCTGCCGGGAATAATCCCGAGATTGACTTCCGGCTGGCCGAAGCGGGCATTCTCCGCTGCGATGATAATATCGCAGCTCATCGCCAGCTCGCAGCCGCCGCCGAGCGCGAATCCGCTCACGGCGGCAATCACCGGCTTGGTGATCTTATTGATCTTGTCGCGATAGGCGAGGCGTTCCTGGATGCGCTCATCGAAGGGGCCGCGCTCGGCCATTTCCTTGATATCGGCGCCGGCCGCAAAAACTTTTTCACCACCGGTGACGACGATCGCGCGGACCTCGGGGTCCTGATCGAGTTCCTGCATGGCCAATGAAAGGTCTTTAACGAGTCCGTAAGAAAGCGCGTTAAGCGCTTGCGGGCGATTGAGTGTGACTACGCCGACAGCGCCGTCTTTTTCGACAGTGACGTTTTCGAAATTCATACACTTTGATCTTTTACAAATACACCATGCCCGGGGGGGATTCAAGAAACTGTTCGACGCGCGGGGAGGCGTTGATTAGACCGAGAAAGGGATTCGCGAGCCGAGAGATTCCGCATCTCGTCTGCGTGACATAAGGTCCCTCGCTTTGCTCGGAACGAGGGCGCTGCCTTAGGGCAGCGCCCTCGTTTGACAGGGTGGGACCGATTTGCAAATATCGAACGCATCCATGTCGAGTCGACTTGAACCGGCAACTCGTCACTACGACGAAAAACTGCAGCGTATCCTCAAAACATCAGCCAAGATTTTCGCTGAAAAGGGCTTTCATCACACGTCCGTGCGCGATATCTCGCGGGCGACTAAAATGAGCCTCTCGGGTCTGTACTATTATTTCACCACCAAGGAAGAATTGCTGTTTCTGATACAAGAGCGGTGCTTTCTAACCTTGCTGCAGCGCTGGGAGCAAGCGTCGGGACGCGATCAGGATGTGCGCGCGCGCATTCGCGCGTTTGCCGAGAATCATCTGAGTTTTTTTCTGCACAACATGCCCGAGATGAAAGTGATGGCCCACGAGGACGAGTCCTTGACCGGTGAGTTCGACGAAAGAATCCTGGTACTGAAGCGCCGCTACGTCAAGGTTCTCCTGGATCTAATCGGTGAGTTGCAAGAACACGTAGACGGCAAAGGCATCAATCTGCGGGTCGCGACCTTCGCATTGTTCGGCATGATGAACTGGATCTACACTTGGTATCAGCCCAAGCGCGACTTGCCGTTTCCTCAATTGATCGAGCAGATGCTGCGGCTTTATTTTTTTGGCTTGCTCAAGGCCGGCGAAATCGACGACGGCTGGTTTACCGCCACCCGGTCGTCGTCCGGCAAGGACACGTTTTCGCTCTGGCAGAATATTCCCTGAGCGGCGCTTACAGAACAAAGGAGAAAGCCCATGAGCGCATTACGAGTCGGCGACAAAGCGCCGGACTTTCACATCAAAGGTATTTTGCGCGGCGATGTCACGGACTATGCTCTCGCCGCCTACGCCGGCAAGTGGCTGGTGTTATTTTTTTATCCCGCTGACTTTACATTCATTTGTCCGACCGAAGTCACCGCCTTCAGCAAGATGGCGAAGGACTTCGCGGCCGAGAATGCGGCCATCCTTGGCGCCAGCGTCGATTCCATCGACAGCCATCGTTCCTGGGCTCAGGAACTTGGCGGTCTGGAATATCCATTGCTGAGCGACGAAAGCAAGAAGTTGAGCCGCGACTACGGCGTGCTCGACGAAACTGACGGGGTCAGCCTGCGCGCGACCTTTATCATCAATCCCACCGGTGTTATCTCCTATCAAGTCGTCAGTAACGTTAACGTTGGCCGCAGCGTGGAAGAGACTCTCCGGGTCGTGAAAGCTTTGCGCACGGAACGTCTCTGTCCGTCCGACTGGAAGCCGGGCGACCCAACGGGAGACCTGGGACTGAAGTATTGAAACGCCGAGGATCGAAGATCGTGGATAGATGATAGCCATCTACGATCCTCCATCATCTATCATCGAGTTTTCTCATGTCTCTCGACGCCATCCAAACGAAAAAGCAGATTATCGAAAGCCGCTCGCGGATCCGCGAGTTTGTCTTTGGCATCCAAGACGGATTGATCAGCACGGTGGGATTGCTCGCCGGTATCCAGGGAGCGACCGAGAATAATCTGGTTGTCATCGTTGCCGGATTTACCGCAATGTTTTCAGGAGCGATCTCGATGGCTGCCGGTTCGTATCTCTCGTCCGGCGCGCAGAAAGATATTTTCGATAAAGAGATCGGCGCGCGAGCCGTACATCGCGGCGGAAGGATTGCTCAAGGTCTTGGGCGAGGAAGGCTTGAGCAAGGAACAGAGCTACCGGTTTGTCAAGATCCTGCTTCAAGAGCGCAATGTGTTTCTACGTACTTTTCAGGAAAAGGTCTTTGGCTTGGGCAGCGCGGAAATCAACCGCCCGGTGCAAGCGGCGCTCGTGATGGGGTTGTCGTTCGTCGTCGGTGCGATCATTCCGATCGTGCCTTATATGATTTGGTCCGGCCTGGCGCCGCTCTACGTTTCGGCGCTCCTGGGCGGCATCACACTCTTCGGTGTCGGTGTGTTCAAAGGATACCTCGCCGGCCAGTCGTTATTTGTGTCCGGTGGAAAATTTTTTGTCATCGCTGTCAGCGCCGCCGGCCTAGGTTACCTTGCGGGTCTCGTCGTGCAGCATTTCTTTCCGGGGGTCTCGATTCCGACGTGAGCTGCCTCGTTCTTTGTCTTCAAGTTTTTCCCAAAGCCCAGTAGTGACTCAATTTCAAAATCAGATCCTTCACTTCGTTCAGGATGACAACTCCAAAAGTGTCATTCTGAGCGAAGCGAAGAATCTTTCCCGCTGCTATCTCGTACAGAAGTCATATTACCCACCAAAATGGCTCACTAACCCAAAGCCTAATGGACGCAGGTCAACAGTCTATTTGTCCAAATCGACTCAGGGCTTTATCAGACTGCGCAATAGCGTGAGGTTTTCTCGATCTTCCTTCAGATCAGGTCCCTTCGGTGTTTCCAGACACATGGGTAAGCCCCAGAATCGTTTGTCGTTCATCAGCAGGCCAAAAGCGACGATGCCGATAAATCCTTTGCCGATGTGTTCGTGTCGGTCGACGCGGGAGTGAAATTCTTTTTTTGAATCGTTCAAGTGAAAGGCCGCTAATCGTTCGAGTCCGATCGCTTCGTCAAATTCGCTGAACGTGCGCTCATAGCCTTCCGGCGTGCGTATATCGTAGCCGGCGGCGAAGGCATGTTCAGTGTCGAAACAGACGCGCAACCGGTCGTTTTCTTTGGTCGCGTCCATGATGTTGGCAATCTGCTCGAAGCGGTAACCGAGATTCGATCCTTGGCCCGCGGTGATTTCCAAAGTGATTTTAACGTCGTATCCAGGGCACGCCGTATGGACTTCATCCAACGACTTGGCGATCGTCTGGATGCCTTCCATCTCGCCAGAGCCGACATGGGCGCCGGGATGAGCGATCAAGTTGGTGACGCCCAAAATCTCGCAGCGCTCCAGCTCGTCGATAAACGCCGTCACCGAGCGCACCCGCAGCGCCGTATCCGGCGAGCCGAGATTGAGCAGGTAGGAATCATGCGCGATCACGGTGGTGATGCCGGTTTCCTTACGATTGATCACAAACTGTTCGATCTCTTCTTTGCTGTATGGTTTCGACGCCCACTGGCGCGACGACTTGGTAAAAATCTGGATGGCATCGCAGTCAACTTTCTTGCCGTCGAGCAAAGCGTTGCCGACGCCGCCGGCGATCGACATGTGGGCGCCCAATAACGGGCCGCGTGGTTTCATCTTAATCTTAGTAACCATTGGAACACCTGGAACAATTGAAACGATTGGAACGAATTCGTGGCGCGGCCTGGTTCCAGCCGGTCCAATCGTTCAAAACGTTCCAGAGGTTTGGGACCATCACGTGAAGTGTCTTCTTTCCACTAGCGGCAGTGAGATGCTGCCGGCGCTTAAAAGTTTATCGTGAAATTCACGCAGGCTGAATTTATCGGCGAGGCGCTTTTGCTCCTGGTCGCGCAGGCGATTGATGATCGACCAGCCGAGGGCATAGCCCATCGGCACCGACGGCGATTGGCTGTACCAATTCAAATCGCCGCACGCTTGCTCGCGCGGAAAGTGCAGCTCGCGAACCATTAAGTCGGCAGCTTCGTCGTAGGTCATCTTGCCGGTCTGGGTTTTGACGTCGATGATGATTCGCAGCGCGCGCCAGAGCCGGTCCTTGAGCATGACGAAACGGTGTTCTTTGCTCTTGAGAAAGCTCTGTTCCTGCATCAGTTGTTCGCAGTAAAGTGCCCAGCCTTCATAGAACACCGAAGATTCGTTCATCAGGCGCGGCAGGGTCGAAGCCGCCGGAATCGAATTCGCCACAGAGAACTGCAAATGATGACCGGGATAGCTTTCATGGACCGAGGTGTTTTCCAAACCGACCCAATTGTGCTCGCGTAGCAGATCGTCGCTCGCAACCGGAGTCACGTAGTAATAGCCGACCTGATTGGGATCTTTCGGCGACGGCGAGAGATACGCCGCGAACGGAATCTCATGGCGGCGGAACTCCGGCGTGTGGACGACGTGGAGCTCTTCCTTAGGCGGAAAAGAGACCAGCTTTTTCTCCTTCACAAAATCGCGCGCCGCTTCCATGGCCTTTTGGTAGGCGGGCAGAATCTCGTCGATCGAGGGATGGCGCTCTTGAATGGTCTTAGCGGCCCCTTCAACGCCTTTGCTGGGAGCCAATTCTTCCGCGATAGATTCAAGCTCTTGCTTGGTTTTGGCGAACAAACTCTCGCCGAGTGCGAGCAAGCTTGCGGCGTCGTGATCGAGAAAGTGCTTTTTCTTCAGCAGCAGGTTGAAGTGCGCTTCCCCGACGGCATAGACGCCGCGGCTGCGCGTCAGTAAATCGCGTTCGAGAAATGCGGCGAATTCTTTGAGCGCATCGGTCGCCGTCGCGATCGCCGCCTGCAATGCAGTCGTGTCTTGCACCGCCGCTTGGACCTTCGGGTGCGCGGGCAGGTTGTCAAGAAAGCTCACGCCTCCTCGTGCGCCTTCGATCGCATTTTCCGTCCAGAGTTTTGGCGGGTTGGCGTCGGCGCGGCTGAGATTGGCAATCCCCTGTCGAATCGCCGCCGGGGTTCGATTTAAACGGCTGAGTAGATTGTCTGCAAGGTCGCTGGTTGCCCGCACGGTGAGAATATAAATCGCGTCGGTGGGCGTGTAGAGATCAGGCCATTTGAGCCGGTAGTCCTCTTTGGCATGCTCGTAAGCTTGAATCGTCAACTTGCCTTCGAGCAGAGCGTAGTCGATGGCGTCGTCGCGATTTAGATCGGTCGCCGAAACTTGTCGGAGCGTAGCCAGGGACTCTTCGACAAAAGCTTTTTCGGCTTGATAGGTCTCGTCGGAATAATCGTTGAGCAGGTGGTCGTAGCCGTCGATGCCGTAATAAATCGCGTCGGTGGGATGAAGCTCGAAATATTTCTTGAAATGTGCGTCGCAGAATTCGCTGAACTTGGACATGCGGCTGGAATATCATCTTAGAGCCGCCAGCGCAATTTTTCGAAGGACGAAAGCTATTTTGGCTTACACTCCGATGAAAAATTCGAGTAGAAGCCATTCGGTTTCAAACCGGGCTCTCCCTTGGGAAGCTGCGAAAGGCTAATACCGGCCGGCCCGTGCTGCGGCTTTCCTCGACGGCAGTGGGCGCCAACAGCACTGGGCAATGCAGTTTGTTGATCAGCTTTAACAATTTTCGAGTTTTCAGTTTTGGAAAAAGAAAGCGATCGTGCAACTCGAGGACAATCAAGTCGACACTCTCCGCTTGCGCTGCAGAAACGATTTCCTTCTCCAGCTTGCCGAGGCGCACCAAACGCTTGAGCTTCATTTGATCGCTGTTGGGAATGGCGCGATCGATGAAGTTCCACAGGTCGAGGGCGCGATCACGCAGCAATCCATCCAAAGGGCGCGTCATCGCTTGAATATCCAGGAATGGCCAGCTGTCCGGCGGTAGCATAAACGGCAGCAATCCATCTTCTTCCAGAGCGTCTTCAATCACATGCAGCGCGACCACCTCGGCGTCGATTTGCCGCGCTAGAGATGCGGCGTAGCTAAGCGCCCTTGCCGACTCCGGAGAAAAATCGATGGGGACCAAAAGTCTTTTCACGTTACGCATGATTCCTCCGATATGCGTGGCAACTCTTTCACCGAGCGCGGTTGCGCTCGATCGACTTTTATCGCTGTTTTAAGAAACCGCAATAGTTATGCCACGGAGCGGACCTGAAAAGCGTGCCAAATTCTGATCTACTGATCTCCTGGGTCAGGTCATGCCTGTTTCTCGGACAGTTAGTGCTCAAAGACTAAACAGCGGACTCGTATGGCCAGCGATTAATTGCGGTGTATAGCGGTGCGGAAGTTCGGCATACGAAACGGCGATGGAATCACTGCAGGGAGTTTTGTTTCGCGCAGGTGCGAGCTAAGCGGGCAAATGGTTAAGCCGCGGGCAGACCGCGCCGGATCGAAGACTTAGCGCTTTAAAGCGCGATACGCATTTAGCTTCTACCGGAGAGTTTCCGCCCTTGATCGAGGACACCGAAGGAGCGCGGCGACGACGGCATTAAAAAACGATAACCGCTGGCGATCAGGCGTTCGATATTTTTCGCGTCGGGATGCGGGTGACCACAGGGTACATTGTGCTCTTTGCAGATCTTGAGAATGCTATTGATCGCCTCGGCGACCACTGGGTGATCGTAGTCGCGCGGATGACCGAGCTCTTGACTCAAATCGCCTTCGCCGATCAGTACGACGCCGATGCCGGGAACTTCTTTCAACATGCGCGGCAGGTTGTCGATGGCGCGGGTTTCTTCACATTGGATGACGACGAGAATTTCACCGTCCGGCGCCAGCGGCCAGACGTCGGCGCGCTTGTAATACTCTTGCTGGGTCAGCCCCCAGTAGCGCGCCGCGCGCGCCGGCGCGTCGCCGCGGATGCCGGGCGGATTAAATAATGGCGCGGTCGCCAGCCGCGGGTAGCGGCAGGCGCCGACGGCGTTCCATGCTTCTTCCACCGAGCTGACGTGGGGAAAAATAATGCCGAACACGCCGATATCGAGAACCTGCTTGGCGATCCAACTGTTCATCTCGACACCGTTGGGCGGGACGCGCACCATCGGCGTCACCGCGGGCGCGAGCGTGCCGCGCTGGACGATCTCGCGGCGGTCGAGCATAAACTGCAGCGCTTGGCGCAGCCCCGGAAAATCGAGCGGCGCGTGTTCCATCTCAAAAGCGACGCCGTCGAGCTTGGAGCTCGCCATGGCGACGGCATTTTCTACGTCCACGGGCGTGAACGCAACAAAAGCGGTTTGTCCTTGTTCCAGGGCTTTGATTACGCCGTTGAGGCGCGGTATATCCGGCATATCTTAAACTCCTTGTGGATCGTTCAAGTCGTGCAAAATGTTCAAGCCGTTCAAATCGTCGAAATCGGATCGAGCTCGGGCAGAGTTTTGAACATTCCGTTGAAGATTGCTATAGCAAAGCGACGTGGAGCTGACAATCAATGACCCAGGGCTTTTTGGATTTTGTTCTCCCACGTCTTTAACGGAGCGTAGCGTTTGAACTCTTAGGAGGTTCCTTATGATCATCGACGCGCATACTCATTTCACCACCGCGCCGGCGCAACTTCAGGCTTACCGCGGTCAGCAGATCACAAACCTCGCCAAACCGCTAAAAGCCAAACTGCAGATTAGCGACGAAGACTTGGCGCGATCCATGGCTGGCCAGCTCAATCGCATGAAAGAAGGCGGTATCGACCGGTTGTTGTTTTCGCCGCAGGCCGGCGCGATGGGACATCACTTCGGTTCGCCGCTGGTGAGCCGTTACTGGACCGAAGCGTGCAACGATCTGATCGCGCGGGTCGCGAAACTCTTTCCCGACAAGGTTTCGCCGGTCTGCCAGCTGCCGCAGTCGCCCGGAGTCGGGCCGAGCGAATGGGCCGACGAGCTCGATCGCTGTGTCAACGACTTGGGATTCGTCGGCTGCAACGTCAACCCCGATGTCGCCGGCGGGCGCGAGCCGTTGACGCCGTCCATGGGCAGCGATTGGTGGTACCCGCTGTGGGAGAAGCTGGTCAAGCTCGACGTGCCGTGCACGGTGCACGCCAGCGCCTCGCTCAATCCGGCGATGCATCTGACCAACGCCTATTACATCGCGCATCACAATTCCGCCGCAGTGGAGATTCTCAAATCCCGCGTATTCAAAGACTTTCCGAAATTGAAAATCATTATTCCGCACGGTGGCGGCGCAATTCCGTATCAGTGGAATCGCCAGCGCGGCATGCACGTCAAAGAAGGGCTCGAACCGTTCGAAGAAGCAGCGCGGCGAGTCTACTGGGACATGGCAATCTATGACAAAGAATCGATGGAGCTTTTGATTAAGCGGGTCGGCGCCGACAACGTGCTCTTTGCCACCGAAATGTTCGGCGCGGTCAACGCTATCGATCCCCAGACCGGCCGCAACTTCGAGGATCTTGTGCCGATTTTTGAAACCATCGATTGGCTCAGCAAAGAAGATCGCTTAAAGATCACCGAAGGCAATGCGCGCAAAGTCTTCTCGCGTATGTTTACGGCGGCAAAGAGCTGAACTCGGTCCAGCCGTCGAAGCAGCTGCCGATTCAGGCGGGAAAGAACGGGTTTCGCGTTGCGAGCCGAATGCTCGCCAATCCACTTGAGTTAACGAGCGCGATTTTTTCGCGCCCGTTAACTCATCGGCTCAAGTCAAACCGCCTTGTACGCCAGCCGTTTCATTTTCTGAGTATTTTTGCCCTCTATGCGAAGTAATCCGGTGGCCGCCACACGCTTGGGCGAATGCACGTCGCCTTCGTTGTAGATGTGCGCCATGCCGGGTTTTAGCGCGTAGACTCGCGCGCGCCGGACCTTACCCGGCGTGCCTTCCGCGGCCGGTTCGAGAATTTCCCAGTCGCTCATCTCGGTCTCACCGAACGCCTGGCCGTAGATCGCCCAGGAGCTGCCGTGATCGTGGGGGTTGGCTTCGCGCGCGTCGCGGTTTACGTGCGCGCAGATGCAAAAACCCAATTCCGGATCTTCGTAAATGATCTGGCGGTCCGGCGTGTTGTCGTTGA
>Ga0193717_1000924_pt1 | contig 18518 bp, 13 predicted proteins | sample U2c2metaG_FD_145900 | JGI IMG/M metagenome (GOLD analysis project Ga0193717, IMG submission 145900) | Soil microbial communities from a riparian zone of the East river system, Colorado, United States - U2c2 | ecosystem: Environmental > Terrestrial > Soil > Riparian zone | place: USA: East River... | reverse complement strand
CATGCGTCCCCAAAGCCACCTGCTGCTTCCCTTCACTGCTCGCAAGCCACGCAGCGACGCAGCGAGTGCCATTGCCGGAGAGTTCAGCCTCACTACCGTCGGCATTGAACAGACGCAAAAAAAGTTCGCCGTTTGGCTTGCGCTCAAGAAACTCGATGCCGTCCGCGCCAACGCTGGTGTTGCGAGCGCATAACTTGCGAGCCAGTGCAGCGTGACGACGCTGTGCCAGGTGTTCTTCAATAATGAGAAAGTCGTTCCCACAGGCATGTGCTTTTACGAATGGAATCATAATGTTCTTATTCTGCCTCAGCATCGCGAAAAGCGACTACCTGGTCCGTTGCGTCACTGGCCCTCAATTCGGCGCCACCAAGCAGACAAGCTGTCAGCAGCCGTGTCGCCGTGCCGGTGGAGAGCAACTCCTGATCGATCTGGCTGAAGTGGAACATCGAAGGGATAAGCATAAGTCTGGCTGCGATCGTAGCACCAGATGATGCGATCCCGGCCTGCATCTAGTGCTGCGGTGTTGCCGAAGAAGAAGCGTATCGGTCGGAATGATAGGTGCGCGCACAGGGCTGCCCCGTAGTGCAGAGCACAGTCAGCTCCGTGAGCCCCTCCGGATGTTCGGCCACAGCTTTGGCTACCTGATCACCGGCTATGGCGACCACATAGGCTGCGCTCTCCGCGGGCCGTGCCAGTGCTGCCTGGAAACTGTCACGGTCACCCTCGTTCAGCGTCTGACGAAGGGGTATGCCAGCCTGCTGGAGCGCGCCGACATGATCGGAGTTGTACATCAGGATGGGAACGCCCGAGGGGAGGGACTTCAACTCACGCGCAAGAGCCGCCTCGAAGGCAACTCGTGTCGTCGAGTTCACGATCGCCTCTTTCAGGACGAGTGGCACCTTATACATCATGACAACCACATTGAGAGCAATCAGAGCGAGCACGATGGGATGAAGCAATCGCGCCTTGAGCGGCTCCGACCGGCTCCATCGATGATGCAGCCACGCTGCTGCGAAGCAGGAAAAGACCGCAAGAGCCGGAAGCATCTCCATTCCGTAGCGCGAGTTGTAGTACGAGTGCGGCCAAAGCGGGGGGATGAAGATCGGTACCGACCCATAGGCAATCGAATATATGTAAAACGGCAATGGCAGCCAGAGAAGGGACGCTGAAAGCGCAACCCTGCGGCGAACAGCGAGGAACAAGCCCCCCAGAGCCGCAGCCATCACACCGAAACCTAGCTCCCACGCCGCCATATCCAACTGCGCAGCGCGGGTGTAATAGAAGAACGCCAAGACCGGATTGTGCCACCCACGATAATGCTGCGATCCCGGAACAGTCGTCTTCTTTTCTATGGCCGCCGCCGAGTACGGGCCCCGCATAAAGTCGAGCGGATCATGGAAGAAGTGCTGGTTGTAAGCCAGCCAGATGAGAGGGCCCGCGACAATCAAAATCGTAAAAACAAGGAAAGCTGGCGCAACGCTGCGTAAAACCTTGCTATTGCGGCGAAGCTCCCAGGCCAGCATGCACCACACGACCGCGCCAAGTATCCATCCGTCATACCGTGTGAAGACTGCTGCAACAATGAACAGTGCTATGAAGATCAGCCGTCGCGCGACAAGAGCACGCAGTCCAGCGCGGATGGCATCAACGCACTCCATGGTGAGCAGCGTGATCCAGATAAGCTCCGCGAGAAACAGCGGCTCCGTCATCGCGGTCGTCGCGAGATAAAGCAAGTTTGGATTCAATGCATAGAAGGCTGTAGCCACGAACGCCCAGCGCGGCGTCATCATGCGGCGCGCGAGCCGATACAAGCCCACAACACCAACTATGTAGCAAAGCAGTGACGGCCATGCACCCGCCAGACCGTTCTGCCACCACTCCATCTTCTGGACGAAAGGTAGTATCAGCAGATGCGGCAGAGGCAGCCAGACGCCTCCGAGCTGAGACAGTCCGGGGTTGCGCGAGTCCAGAATGCGGCGCGCGATGCCAAGATGCGCCACCGCGTCCCCATACAGCAACATATACCCGCGCGCAGTACAGACGAGCAGCGAGATAAAAGCCAGCACCACAGCTGCTAAGGCGACGGGAAAGGTCTCCTCGCGACTAGCCGGACGTATCTCCTCCAATGCATCGGCAGTAGATGCAGGTCTGGCGCCGGTCAGCGTAACCGGTGCAATCCGCCTGCGAGATCTACCCCCCTGCATATTCAAGATGCGATATCTCCATGAAGAGCTTGAACCGATCGTCGATCTCCTGCCGTGTTACTGCCTGTAGACGTTCCGTTCCGAATCGTTCGACAGCGAACGATCCCATCACACCACCGTAGAACATCGCCTTGCGGAAGACAGCAGGCGTCATCTCCGGCTGCGATGCCAGGTAGCCATAGAATCCTCCCGCAAAGGAGTCTCCTGCTCCCGTAGGATCGACCACCTCCGACAGCGGCAGCGCCGGCGCGCGGAAGGGATGCGAGATCTTTACGGCGCCGTCAAAAGACCGGTCGCTGAAGAACGAGGTGGCGCCATACTCTCCATGCTTCACGACAAGCGTCTTCGGCCCCATCGCTAGAACCTTCTCGGCAGCAAGCACCAGATTACGCTCTCCCGCCAGCATCCGAGCCTCGCCATCGTTGATCAGCAGTACATCCAATTCGTGCAAGACCTTGGCCAGATTCGCCGCATGGTCCGCAATCCAGTAGTTCATCGTATCGCCGCAGACCATGCGGACATGGGGCATCTGACTGCGGACGCGAGCCTGAAGCACAGGGTCGATGTTCGCCAAGAAAAGATACTCGCTATCCGTATAGGCATCCGGAATCTTCGGCGCAAAAGTTTCAAAGACATTCAGGTCCGTACCCAGCGTCTTTGCCTCATCCAGGCTGCCCGCATAAGAGCCGGTCCAGTGGAAGGTAAGCCCCTTTGCCCGTTCGATACCGCGCGTATCGATGCCGCGCCGCGTCAATACTGCCTCGTGCTCCTGCGTAAAGTCTTCTCCAACCACAGCGATGACGCGAACCTGAGTGAAATAGCTGGCTGCAAGAGCGAAGTGCGTCGCAGCTCCTCCGAGGCAGTGATCTACTGCTCCATGCGGAGTCTCAATGCTATCGAAGGCTACCGATCCTACTACGAGAATTGACATAGACTCTTTCCTGAACAACTTTGGTTTTAATTTATGAGAACTCTGGACACAGAAAGAATGCTCCAGCTGCTACTTACTTACAAATATTTATCCAGCAGAACAGACAACCGCTGTCGCGCCTCCACAGAAATCATCTTGCGGTCTGTCAGGATGGCGTATTTCAACGCATTGCCACAGGCACAAGACTTTTCGGTCGGCATGGCTGCAATGGCAGCCTTCACGACCTTCGCGGCGTTATCTGCGTTCTGGTGCAATACAGCCACAATCTGATCGATGGTGACGTCGTCATGCCCCTCCCGCCAGCAGTCGTAGTCTGTCACCATGGCCATCGTCGCATAGCAAATCTCCGCCTCGCGAGCCAGCTTCGCCTCCTGCAGATTGGTCATCCCGATGACGTCCGCGCCCCAGCTTCGATAGAGGTTCGATTCCGCGCGTGTCGAGAACTGCGGCCCCTCCATGCACACATACGTGCCACCTTTTTTGCCCACAACCTCGACGTTGGCACAGGCCCATTCGAAGACAGCAGTCACAGTCGGACAAACCGGATCACCGAAGGCCACATGCGCCACGATGCCCTCGCCGAAGAAGGTCGACGCACGCGCAAACGTACGATCGATGAACTGATCCGGAATCACGAAGTCGGTCGGTTTATGTTCTTCCTTGAGCGAACCGACGGCAGACACGGAGAGGATGCGCTCAACGCCCAGCATCTTCATGGCAAAGATATTGGCGCGAAAGTTCAACTCGCTTGGAAGCAGCCGGTGTCCACGTCCGTGCCGTGCCAGAAATGCGACCTGGCGGCCTTCCAACTCACCCAGGATGAAAGCGTCTGATGGATCTCCAAACGGTGTCGCCACCCGCTCTTCACGCACATTCGTAAGTCCCGGCATGGCATACAGACCACTGCCACCGATGATTCCAATCTCTGCCTTCTTCAAATGTCTTGCTCCTCTATCGGATGCTGTCCGGCCAATCGTCTACGGATGCCCCATAAAAGTATATCGTTTCAAGCTGCTCGCATTGATCATCCCAAAGGACGACAGTGCTCTCGACATGTCCAGCGCCGGCTCGTGCAACTCCACCCCGGCAATCTTCAGCGGACCGCTAGGCTGCACGCTCGCAATGCTGTCGCGCAGCTTACGCGCCAGCGGAAGACTGAACCCTTCACCGATAAAGACGCCTGTTCCGGAGATAGAGAGCAGGACGTCCCCCTCACTGGTGGAATAGACCTGCTCATGTTCATCCACCTCGTCCTTGGGACGTCGTACAACACCCGAATACTTCCGTGGTATCTGTGCAGCGTAAATATTCAGAAAGGACCGTGCTGAGTCCTCATTTTTCCACTGGGAGTAGTAGAGCAAGCCAAGTGAAGCGGTGGACTCCTTCTCCGCAGCCGTCACCGCAGACTTGCGTTGGGCGGCATAGTACACGCCCCCATTCCACGCCGGTGCCAGCGCGTCCGCCATCTCCCGTCCACCAAACAGCTCGGTCAGGATGCGCACATCCAGCTCACCCATCACACCCAGGTCGTATGGCGTGTACTCCGCATCCAGCAGCGGATGAATATCCGGCAGCCGGAGTACCGGCACCGGCGCATGTGACATATAAGCCTCAGGGTGCATAATCTCGAAGCTCGACGACGGAGGATTCGCGAGCACATCGGCAAATGCTGCCTGCTTGCCGCCCTTCACCAGAATCGCCTGCTCAAAACTAAGTCCTTCGCTATAAGGAAACAGCAGCGACTGCTGCAGCAGCAGCGGAGCCCGGGCCAACACAGGCGAGCCGCTCGTATCGCCAACCATATCCTTCAACTTGCCTCCCAGCGCAGGAGCATCGGCAAGGGTCTTCCCTGTCGACCGCAGGGTGTAGTCGATGAAGACCGCCATCGCCTGCCCCTCGGCAACCGCGCTGCGAGCCGTCTCAGCCTCATCCAGCTGCAGGTGATGATTGTCCTCCTGCACATTACGAGCCGTGCCGTTGACACTCATATCCGACCACTTGGTCAAGCCCACCTTCTGGTCCTGCAGCGCATGGGTCAGCTCATGAGCCAGCACCGGCTTCTGCTCCTCCGGCTGAATCCAGTCCAGCAGATTCACCGCCTTCGTCTTGTTGTCGTAGAAGCCGGCAATCTGCTCCGTCAGCAGCGTGACAAGAAAAGGACGCAGATGAAAATCCCGGTCCAGCAGACCGAACTTCTTCAACACAATCTCGGAGCGCTCCATCCGCTTCGCGCTTTCGTCCTCGTCGAACTTCTCCTTCAGGTAGCGAGTCACCTCATCGCGCGATATCAGCTTGCGCTTAACGCTGTGCTCGATCGGCAGCTTCGTGTCGTTGCTGACGAAGTTCAAAATCTCATCCACGGAGCGAAAAAGCTCCTTCGCCTGTTCCTTCGTCATAGGAGCCTGGCCCCCATTTTGCGCCGCTACCTGCCCCGCACAAGTCATGCAAGTAGCTGCCCCTAGAGCAACCACCGTCATCCACACCCTCAGAATCCCGCTCGAACCGCAATGTCTTAGCCGCAACATCAACCTCTCAATCCATCGTTATAATCAAGTGTACGCAGAGTTTTCCCTGCCGTCCGCTATGACTCCTGCAGCCCATTCCGACACAAACGCCCCCTCGGCAACGAGCTCGGCGTCTCAGCTTGCCGCCCTCCTCAACGGAGCCGGAATATCCCCCCTCGACAACACCGGGTGGATTCGTGCGACCGGCGAGGACCGCGTCCGCTGGCTCAACGGCATGGTGACCAATTCTGTTCAAGATTTGAAGTCAGGCAACGGCTGTTACAACTTCGTACTGAGCGTGCAGGGCCGAATCCAGGGGGACGCCTACATCTTTGCCGAGCCCGACGCCCTTCTGATTGAGACAGCTTCTACCCAGGTTCCCGGCCTGATGGCTCTGCTGGACCGTTTCATCATCATGGACGACGTAGAGTTGGCAGACGTTTCAAGCGCCCGATCTGGCCTGGAAATCTCTGGCCCACAGGCAGCGTCGTTGCTGAAGGGTATTGGTTTCCCCCTCGAACACCTCGAACAACTCGCCGAACTCGAGATACGGACGATAAGCTGGAGCGCAGCCAGTGTCTCCGTCATACGCGCTTATAGCCCCCTCGTACCTCACTTCGAGATCTGGACAGACGCCACGACCGCCGCGGATCTCTCGACGTCGCTCCTATCCGCCGGTGCCAACCTTTGCGAGCAGCAAAGCAGAGAATGGCTCCGCCTACTTGAGGGAACACCGCTCTACGGCAGAGACATACGTGACCGCGAACTCCCCCAGGAGACCGCGCAGACTCGCGCGCTGCACTTCGCCAAGGGTTGCTACCTCGGTCAGGAGATTGTCGAGCGCATCCGTTCGCGCGGAAACGTCCATCGCACCTTCAGCGCCTTCCGGCTTGAGGGAGAGCTTCCCGACGCAGGCTCGACGCTGGATGCAGACGGAAAACAAGTCGGCGAGCTAACCAGCGTCGCAGCAATCCCGCTTTCAGGAGACCCCGGCAAAACCGTGCAGCTTGCACTGGGATACATCCGTCGCGAAGCTCTGGACCGTGCTCTTCCACTCCTCTATGCTGGCGGAGTCGCAGTACCAGTCTCCCTACCCTATTCGATAGTGGAGTCCACCAGCCTACAAGCTTCATCTGAACCTTCTGAAAGAGTGTGATCATGTCCGAACAAAACAAACCTTTCGTTGTTACCGATCGCCGCAAGTTCACCATGGATGGAGAGCTCAGGCCCGACGCCGACCCATCGCCTGAGAGAGAGAAGCGCGAGCCCGTCGCCGTGGAACCTGCAGTAACGAGCGAGCCGCCCCCCGTCGCCGCATCGCAGGACTCAGCCCAGGGGCATGACTTCCCGCCCCCGCCTTCAGCGGAACAGACCGATCAGGCCCGCCAGGCCTACGAGATGACGGCTGACCGTCTCGACACCGCCATCCGCGCCGCCAATCCCGGCATGGATCATCCGCCGGCCATGAGCTTCGACCAGCTCGTACAGTCCGTCTACATGACGGCCATCATGCAACTCGGTGGCGCCACACCGGAGGGTCAGCAGCCCCAGGTAGACATCATGGGCGCTCGCCAGAGTGTCGATATGCTGGGAGTCCTCGCCGAAAAGACGAAGGGCAATCTCACCCCTGACGAAACGCGTCTGCTCAATAGTGCCCTCTTCGAGCTGCGCATGGCGTTTCTCGAGATCACCCAGGCACTAGCCCGATCTGCCGCAGCCAAGGCGCCTGCCGGTGGCCGTCCAGGCCCGGTTGGCCCAAGCATCGTCCGCTAAACGATGGAGGCGACTCTCACCTTTCTCGGTAGCGGTACCTCGATGGGCGTACCGACTCTCGGCTGCGTGTGCGCCGTCTGCACCTCCGCCATCTCTCCCGATGGCGACCGGCGCAATCGTCGCACACGGCCGTCCATTCGTCTGGCCTACGACGGCCGCACCGTTTTGATCGATACGGGTCCAGACTTCCATGCGCAGGCACTTCGCGAAGGCATTCGGCGCGTCGATGCGGTGCTCTATACACACGGCCACGCAGATCATGTAATGGGCTTTGACGACCTGCGCCCGCTCAGCTTTTACGCCAAAGGCAATCTGCCCATCTACGCGGATGACGACACCGCCAAAGCCATTGAACGCATCTTCGACTACACCTTCCGCACCGAAGACCGCTATCCGACCAGCGCCCGCGTACAGATCCACCGCCTCGACCCTGCGCCCGGAGCCGGGTTCGATCTCTTCGGAGCCTGCTTTCGCCGTGTCCCTGTCCTGCACGGCCGTCAGCAGATCACCGGCTATCGCTTCGGCAGTACCGCCTATCTTACGGACATGAGCGATATCCCCGAGGAAAGCCTCCCCCTGCTTCAAGACCTGGACGTCCTCATCCTCGATGCGCTGCGGCGCGATCCGCACCCCAGCCACTCGCACCTCGACAAATCCGTCGCCTTCATCGAGCAGCTCAAGCCCCGACGAGCCTTCTTCACCCACATGAGCCACGAACTCGACCACGCGGCAACCGAGGCCACGCTCCCGCCCCATATTCGCCTGGCCTACGACGGCCTGCAGATCAGATTTGAGATTGCCCGATGAAGATCTATCGCCAGCTCGCCGATATCCCATCCGACTTCGGACCCTCCGTAGCCACCATCGGCAACTTTGACGGTGTCCATCGCGGACATCAGTGGGTCATCGCCGAAGTCGTCGCCCGCGCCCGCACCCTTGGCATCGTCTCCATCGCCATCACGTTCGATCCACATCCAGCGCGCGTCATTCGCCCTGAGGCAAGCCGCCCGCTCATCACCCCATTGGCACAAAAGCTTGCCCTGCTCGGAGCTACAGGCATCGACGCGATTCTGGTCCTCCCCTTCACCAGCGATCTCTCACACATGACTGCACGCGCCTTCGCCACGGAGGTCCTGCAACAGAGGCTACACGTGACCGAGTTGCACGAAGGAGAGAACTTCCGCTTCGGCTATCAGGCCGAGGCCGACATCGATACTCTCGAAAAACTTGGCCTGGAGCTGGGTTTTGGAGTCCGCGTCTATGCGCCGCGCAGCTTGCGGGGGCAGGTCATCTCCTCCAGCCGAATCCGACAGCTCATTACGGAGGGCAATGTCAGCCGTGCCCGCGTTCTCCTCGGACGCCCCTTCGCAATCGCCTCCACACCGGCCTCTGGACGCGGCTATGGGACACGTTATACAGTCCCCACCATCAACCTCGCGCCATACCCCGAGCTGCTTCCGGCAAACGGTGTCTACATAACGTCGCTGACGGTTGGGACAGGAACAACCAGCGAGACCTTCGACGCCGTGACCAACATCGGCAACCGTCCCACCTTCGGCGCCGACTCCTTCGCGGTAGAGTCCCATCTGCTCAACTTCCATCCGATTGAGCTGAACGAGCAGACTCCCCTGACGCTGACCTTCCTGCGTCGGCTCCGTGCGGAGATGCGCTGGCCCAACCCCGAAGCGCTCCGCGAACAGATCGGCCGCGATGTCCGTCAGGCACAGCGCTACTTTACTTTGTGCCGGGCGGTGGCTTCGAAACCCCGGACCGCTGGCTCTCATCCGGCTTTGCTGGCGCCGTAGCTCCCTTTGCCGGAGCGACGGGATGCGTCGCCCCAGGAACCTTCGATTTATCGACAACAGGTGCGGCTGTATCGGCAGGCACACCATTCGAAATAGCTGGTTTCCGCTCCGCTGCGCTCGGTGCAGGAGCATCCGGCTCATCATCCTCTGGAGCGGGTGGAGACTGTTTCGATGGACTACCGATCTCCGCCACTTTATTGATGGGGACATCCAGCGTCTTCTTCGGCGCGCCCGCGCTCGCAAAGGTCTCATCTGGCTTGTTCGCAATCGCCGCCCGCATAAAATCCATCCACATCGGCAGCGCGGCGCGAGCACCCGTCTCCTTTTCACCCAATGACTGCCGATCGTCGTACCCAATCCATGTCCCACAGGTGATCGACGGCGAAAACCCAATGAACCAAGCATCCGTATAGTCGTTGGTCGTGCCGGTCTTCCCCCCCAGCGGATGCTTCAGTTGCGATGCAGCGCCCCCCGTTCCCATTCGGACCACAGCCTGCAGCAGTTGCATCATCGTGCGTGCGGTCTCAACCGAAATCACCTCTGTCACCTGAGGCATCTCATCGTCGAAGGGCAAGCCGTCCGCCTGAGTCACCTTGCGAATATAGTGTGGCTCAATGCGAATCCCATCGTTGGGAAAGACGCTGTAAGCCCCCACCTGTTCATACAGAGTGATATCCGCGGAGCCTAACGCCACAGGCAAAAACGCCGGAATTTCACTCGTGATACCAAACCGGTGCGCCGTCTCAATGACCTTGCGAATTCCCAGATGGTTTGCCAGCTTCAGCGCGGGAATATTCCGCGACTCCGCAAACGCACTCAGTAAAGTCATCGGCCCCTTGTAGCCCGCCTCATAGTTATGCGGGGTGTAAGGTCCATTCGGCGTTGGAAAGGTCGTCGGCCCGTCAACAACGATGTCGGTCGGCTTCTCCCCCGCCTCAATCGCCGTCGTATACACATACGGCTTGAACGATGATCCTACCTGCCGCTGTGCCTGTGTCGCCCGGTTGAACTGCGAGAGCGCAAAGTCACGCCCGCCGACCATGGCCACCACCTCGCCGTCCGCGTTGTTCACTGCCATCATCGAGGCCTGCACCCCTGAGTCCTGCTCAAGCGAAGCACGCCAGATGCCGTCCGGAGAGCTTCCCTCCAGCCTCACGTAAACAACGTCACCGTTGCGAAGAAAGCTATCGCCGTCTATGTTCTCCGTCCACTTCCAGTCCTCCGGTGTCAGAACAGCCTGCCGTGCCCCCAGCTTCACCTCGACCCGCTTCGGCAAAACCGCCGTCACCACCCCGTGGACGTAGCTCCCCTTCTCGAGTGGCTGCGACCAGTCCGGATGTTTGTAACGCTCCACCTCCAGGCCGGACAGCACGATATTCGGCAACCCACCCTTCCATCCATGGCGTCGCTCATAGGCAGCAGTACCCTCCAGCACAGCCTTGTTCGCAACCATCTGCAGGTCGAGATCCAGCGTCGTAAAAATTCGCAGCCCCGCTCCGTGGACCTCCTCGACGCCATACTCCTTCTCCAACTGCCGCCGCACCTCCTCCACAAAATAAGGAGCCACGCTGTTGGGAGCCGCTTCGATATGCAGCCCCAGCGGCGCAGCCATGGCCGCCTCTTCCTGCTGCCGCGTGATCTTGCGATCGTCCATCATCTCGGTCAGCACCAGGTTGCGCCGCTTCAGCGCCCGCTCCGGATATCTGACCGGCGAGTAGTACTCCGGCCCCTTCGGCAACGCGGCCAGCAGCGCCGCCTCCGGAAGCGTCAGGTCCCGCACATGTTTGCTGAAGTAGTACTCCGAGCCAGCCTCGAACCCATACGTCCCCCGGCCAAGGTAAATCTGATTCGCATACAGCGCAAAGATCTGCTGTTTCGTGAACCGCCGCTCAATCTGCATCGACAGGAAGACTTCCTGAATCTTGCGCGCATACGTCTTCTCCGAAGAGAGAAAGAGATTGCGCGCCAGTTGCATGGTCAGCGTCGATGCACCCTGCGCGCGCCCCTTCGCATGCAGATCGCGATAGGCTGCGCCCATGGCCCGCACCAGGTTCACTCCCCAGTTCCGTTCGAAGCTCTTGTCTTCAATCGAGATGATCGCCTGTCGCAGCACCACAGGAAAATCCGAATACGGCACAACCACACGGCGCTCCAGCGCAAACGAGCCGAAGACCCTTCCGTGAACGTCCAGCAGCTCCGTTGTAGTGTTGGGACGATACCGCGCAAGGTCTTCCATCTGGGGCAGATCGATGGAATAGACCAGCATCAAGCCGCACATCGCCCCGAAGACAGCGGAGAGTCCCAGCAGCGCATAAAAGGTAATCCGTCTGGCTATCCGGCGACTGGGATAGTCCGGGCCGTTCAGCGTGACACGCCGAAGGATCTGCCGCCACCTCGGCTCAACTTCCAGCTCCGGCAACCTTGTTTCGCGGTGGAATAGGCTAGGCACGACCCCTTCAGCATAGCAGGAGCCCCGCCCCTACCGACCCTAGACGGCCTTGCTCTTCAACAGATCAAGCGCCTTGGTAAGCTGCTCATCCACTGCCACTGCGGGCTTCCGCGGTGCCGGCTGAGCATCGGGCTTAGTTAAAGCCTGAGCATCGTCGGTCGTTGCGTCATCACCAGCTCCATCATCGACATTCGAAGCCACCAGCACCCCTGGAGTCACACCCTCATCCTGCAGCTTCTTCCCCGAGGGCGACGCATACTTCGCAATCGAAAGAATCAACGCCGCGCCATCCGGCAACTCAAAGGTCTTCTGCTGTGCGCCTTCACCAAAAGTCTTCTCTCCCACGAGGTCTGCACGCTTGTTGTCCAGCAGCGCGGCGGCTACCAACTCGCCAGGCCCGGCAGTCCCGCGGTTCACCAGTACGACCACAGGTGCCGTCGTGTTGATTACCTTCGACGCATCCGCAACAAAAGTCTGTTTCTCCACCCTCTGGCCTTCCAACGTCGCAATGGTTCCGGACTTCAACAGGAAGTTCGCCAATCGCGTCGCCTCCGCCATATCCCCTGCAGCAACATCGCGCAGGTCAAGCAGCACCTTCTTGTTTCCAGCCTTCTGCATCGCCTTCAGCTTGGTCTCCACCTGCTGTACGTGATCGTGGTCAAGCACGCCAGGCTTCAGGTACAGAATCGACGAGTTCTCATACATCGTCTCTGTAACAGGAGGTACCGTCGTCGCAACTCGCGTCATCGCGATCTTCTCGGGCGCCGCCTTTCGCGGTCGAACGACCGAGACCGTCAACTCGCTCCCCGGTTGCCCTTCAAGCAAAAGCTGAATCATGGCCAGCGACAGATCACGCGTATCCTGCCCCCCAATGGCTTCGATGATGTCCCCATCGTTCAGGTTCGCCTTGTCCGCCGGACTGCCCGGCACTACGGACACCACCGTGGCGTAGCCATATCGCTTCGAGACATTGATGCCCACCTGCGCCTTGCCACCCTTGTCCGCTTTGTATGTCTTATAGTCCTCGGGCGTCAGGTAGCTTGAGTCCGCATCGAGCGACTCCAGAAGCCCCCGAAGCGCGCCATTCGTCACGCTGTTGATGTTCGGCTCCTCGACGTAATCTGTCTGGATATGCCGCAACACCTCGCTATAGACGTTGATCTGGCGGTACGCGCCATCCTGCGGCTCCGATGCCGCACTCACACCACTGGAGTTCACCCCAAGGAATACGGTCAGCACGAGAACAACCGATATGACAAGCAGCAGGATCTTTGTAATCTTGGGCATAGGTTCGAACAGTCTCCACAAACAGCTTAGGCAACTTCGCCAACAGGGGTTAGACGCACCCCGTTGCTGAAATGATACTCTCGTACGAAGATTGCGCGATACCGGGCGCTACACAACATTGGTGGCGGTGGGCAGAATCGAACTGCCGACCTACGGGTTATGAGTCCGTCGCTCTAACCATCTGAGCTACACCGCCGATGTGTGTATTGCCTGTGCCAGCTGAAGATCGCGCGACAGGAGAAAGAAAATCGCCGCGGCACAGTCAGACTCAATAATACTTGATTCCGGGCAGCACGAAAAGCAGTCGCCCACAGTTCTCGGCGTCATTCCTGCCCGCCTCGCCTCCACACGGCTCGCCCGTAAGGTCCTTCGCACCATCGCCGGCAGACCGATGCTCGCCTGGGTCTTCGAGGCCGCAAAGGCCTGCCCGCAACTCGATAACCTGCTGATCGCCACCGACTCCGCAGAGGTCGCCGAGCTCTGCGAGCGTAGCGGCTGGCCCTTCCAGCTCACCTCGCCCGACCTGCCCAGCGGCACCGACCGCGTACACGCCGTAGCCCAGCAGATCCATGCGGATATCTACGTCAACATTCAGGGCGACGAGCCTCTCCTCAAACCCGAGCACATCACCGCGCTCCTGCGTCCCTTCTCCAACCCACAAGCCGACGTCTCCACCCTCAAAGTCCTCTGTACCGCGGCCAACATCAACAATCCGAACGCGGTCAAAGTAGTCGCCGCCGCCGACGGACGAGCCCTCTATTTCTCTCGCGCGACCATCCCCTACGACCGTGACGGCGCCCGGCCGCAGTACTGGAAGCACATCGGCCTCTACGCCTATCGCAAAGAAGCTCTCGATCGCTTCCCCACCCTGCCCACGAGCACGCTGGAACAGACGGAGCGGCTGGAGCAACTACGCTTCCTCGAGAACGGCATCAACGTCTACGTCGAACCCACCATCTTCGACACCATTGGCGTAGACACCGAAGAAGACCTCAAACACGTCGAAGCCCTGCTGCTGCACTAGCCTGCTGCTGTTCCGTAAGTTCCTGCTGTTGTAGGTTCTTGCTGTCATCCTGAGCGCAGCGAAGGATCCCGAAGCACTTCACTCACCGGAGCAAACCGCAGCTCCATCCCACTCGCATTCGCAGCCACAACCAGCCCCTCCAGCGAATCCACAATCCAATCCGCCTCTTCCAGCTCATCCACAACATGCGTCCCCAGCACGCCCAGCACACGGCACCCAGCCGCCTTCCCAGCGCCCACACCCGACGGCGCATCTTCCACCACAACGCACTCCTCCGGACGAAAACCCAGCAGCTCAGCCCCGCGCCTGTACGGCTCCGGATCAGGCTTACCACGCACGACCATATCGCCGCTGATAATCCGCTCCGGCACCGGCAACCCCGCCGCATTCAACCGCCCCAGCAGGAGCCTCCGCGTCGCCGACGTCACGATCGCCCAACGCTCCTGCGGAAGGCTCTCCAGCAGCGCCTTCACCCCCGGCAGGACCGTAAGATCGGCCATATCCTCGATCTCCATATCCTCGATCACCCGCATTCCCTCCACCGGGTCGATGTCGGGCCGCAACGTCTTTATGATCTCGATGGCCCGCATCCCATGCGGCACCTCGTAGATCTCCGCATTCGGCACGTCGTACATCTCCGCCCATCTGCGCCAGCAACGAACCACAGACCCGATGGAGCTGACGAGCACACCATCCATGTCAAACAAAATTCCCTTCGCCTCAACGCAGATCAACTCGCTCAAACAGTGCTCCCTTGCAGTACAAATCTTCGCGCCGCCTCGAGCACGCGCTCAACCGATGCCGTAGAACAGCTCTCGCAATACACCCGCAGCAGCGGCTCCGTGCCCGACGCGCGCAGCAGCAGCCAGGTCTCAGCCGCATTTGGCTTGCCCTTACAGTCGGGATTCTCCAGAAAGAACTTGATGCCGTCCATCGTCTCCATCCGCAGCACCTTCAACCCCGCAAAGTCGGCGACCCCGGCCTTCGCCCTTGCAATCGCGGACTGCTTCAACTCCTCATCGATGTGCATGTCGATGCGCCCATACTGGTGCTCACCAAACTCCTCCTGCAACGCCGCCACCAGCTGGCCCAGGGTCTTCTTCTCATCGGCCATCACGTTCGCCAGCAGCAGCGAATTCAGCAGACCGTCACGCTCCGGCAGATGCCGGCTGATCCCAACGCCACCCGACTCCTCGCCGCCAATCAGGATCTCCTGCTCCAGCATCAGGTCGACAACATACTTGAAGCCGATTCCATGCTCATGCAACCGTCGCCCATACTTGGCGGCAATACGATCCAGCATCTTCGTCGTATTGAAGGCGCGCGTCACATCCCCCGGCCACCTCTTCCGCTCCAGCAGCCACTTAGCCAGTACGGCAAGAATCTTGTGTGCATCCACGACATTTCCATGCTCGTCCACTGCGCCAATGCGGTCCGCATCGCCATCGGTAATCAATCCGGCATCGCACCTCTCAGCAACCACAGCCTCCTGCGTCGCCTTGATATGCGGCAGAATCGGCTCTGGGTTGATCCCTGGAAACAGCGGATTGATCTCGTTCCGTATCTCCACGAACGGAATCCCCGCCTGCGTAAAGATCCCGGCAATCACGCCGCGCCCTGCGCCGTACATCACATCAACCAGAAACTTGTATCCCGAAGCCTTGATCGCCTCCAGGTCCACGAACCTCGCAATCGCAGCGTTGTACTCCGGATTGAAGTTCACCTCTTCAATCGTCGCCTTCACAGCAGCCGCCGCCAGCGGCTGCTCCAGATAGCTCTCGATGGCAGTCATGATGGACGGCTTCCCCGACCCGCCATAGCTCGCCTTGTACTTCACGCCATTCCACTCCGCAGGATTGTGGCTCGACGTAATCATCACGCCACCCGCGGCCTTCCTCTCGCGCACCGCATACGAGAGCGCCGGTGTCGGCGTAATCTCCGAGGCCAGCGACACCGGAATCCCCGCCCCGGCCAGCACCTCCGCCACCGCCTTCGCAAACGACCGCGACCCGAAGCGGGTGTCGTATCCAATACAAACGCCTGCGGCGGCATCCTCATGGGCCAGCACATAGTTCGCAATCGCAGCCGCCGCCACGCGAACATTCGTATAGGTGAAGTCGTCGGCGATAATGCCGCGCCACCCATCGGTCCCAAACTTTACAACCGTCTTCGTCTGCGCCATATCCTGTTCCATACTCTCTTGGCCGCTAGACCAGGTCTTCCCGTCCCGCGCTCTTCAACTCCGCGACCACCTTACCCACATCCTGGCACTGCGCCCGGGTCGTGATCAGCAAGGCATCCTCGGTCTGCACAATCACCAGGTTCTCGACCCCTACCAACGCCACAGCCATCCCCGGCGCAAAGACATAGTTCCCCTTGGAGTCGATGACGACGCTGCTGGCCCCTTGCACCACATTCGCATCCTTGCGATTGCAGTACTCCGGCAGCGCCATGTGATGTTCATGCAGCGCAGACCAGGAGCCCAGATCGTTCCAGCCAAAGTCCGCAGGCAGGCAGAAGATCCTCGACCCACCCTCGCCCTTCTTCGAACGCGGCTCCAGAACCGCATAGTCCACGCTGATGTTCTCGCACTGCGGGTACAGCTCCGCAAAGACCCGCTCAAACTCCGGCGTGCCATAGGCAGCCGCAATCTTCTCGAGCAAAGGAGCCATCGCCGGGCAGTGCTCGCGAATCGCACCGGTCAGCGTCCGCGCAGACCACAGGAAGATCCCGCTATTCCACGCATAGTTTCCCGACGCCAGAAACTCCTCGGCCCGTTCCTTCTGGGGCTTCTCCGTAAACCGCCGAACCATGCGAGCCTGCAGATCACCCTTGCCATCGGCAATCGCTGCGCCCAGCTCAATATACCCATAGCCAGTCTCAGGTTGAGTCGGCGTCACGCCCAGCACCACAATATTGTCGCCCGCAGCCGCCAGCCCGACTCCCGCACGAATCACCTTCGCAAACTGCTCGCTGTCCTTCACCACATGATCCGAAGGAAAGATCCCGATCACCGTCTCCGGCTCACTCTTCTCCAGCAGAAAGGCCGCTAGAGCACAAGCAGGAGCCGTATTCCTCGCCACCGGCTCACACAGAATGTGCTCCCGCGGAAGCTCCGGCAGCTGCTCCGCGATCAAGTCATCCAGCAATTTATTCGTAATCACCCAGACATCGCCAACATCGGCCACGGGGCGCAAGCGCTCCAGCGTCTGCTGAATCATCGTGCGCTCCCCATCCAGAGCCAGCACCTGCTTCGCCCGCGACCTCCGGCTTCGAGGCCAGAACCGTGTCCCACTGCCGCCTGCAAGAATCACTGGAGCAAACTTCAGCCCCGGCCTGCTGCCTTCATTCGGCATACATCTCCATCTCGACAAAAGAGACCGCGCTGGCAACCCAGCGCGGCCCCTCGTCTCAAATCAGTTCGTTAGCCAAGCGTTGCAAAATAATCCCGCATCCGTTTCACACCCTCGTCGACCACATCGTGTGAAACCGCATACGAGAGCCGAATGTGCTCATTCGTTCCAAACGCCTCGCCCGGCACCACCACCACATGCGCCTCGCTCAGCAGCTTCGCAGCCAGGTCAGAAGCCGACTTCACCCCACCCCTGCCGATGAAGTTCTTCACATTCGGATACACATAGAACGCGCCCTGAGGCACCGTGCACGTCAGCCCAGGAATCGTCTTGAACCCTTCCAGCACGCGGTCGCGCAGCTTGATGTAGTCCGCCCGCATCTCGGTCACGCACACCTGCGACCCGCTCACCGCCGCAATCGACGCCCGCTGCACCATGCTCGCCGTATTCGACGTGCTCTGCGACTGCAGCTTGCTCATCGCAGCGATAATCGCCTTCGGCCCCAGAGCAAACCCGGCTCTCCAACCCGTCATCGCATACGTCTTCGACAACGACCCCAGCACCACCACATGTTCCTTGCAGTCCGTAAACGTTCCGCCGCTGACGATCTCGCCCGTAAAGTTCAGGTACACGTAGCACTCATCCAGCAGCACATAGATCCCACGCTTGTGCGCCAGCCGAACAATGGCTTCGAGGTCTTCCGGCGAAACCACCGCACCCGAGGGGTTCGACGGTGTATTCAAGATAATCGCCTTCGTCTTCGGCGTAATCGCGTCCTCGATCATCTTCGAGGTGATGCGAAAGTTCTCCGCTTCATTGCTCTCGACCAGCACCACCTTGCCGCCCGCATACTGGATGATGTCCTTGAACGACACCCAGAACGGCACCGGCAGAATGACCTCATCGCCGTGATCGACCAGCACCTGGATCGCGTTGAACAGTGCCAGCTTTCCACCCGTCGTGAACACGCACTCCTCCGGCGTGTAGTTCGAGCCGAAGTCAGCCGCATGGCGATCCACAATCGCCTTCCGCACCTCGGGAATACCAGCGACGTTCGTGTATCGCGTGAAATTCTTCTCAATCGCCTCGATCGCCGCGTCCTTGATATGCCGCGGAGTCGCGAAGTGCGGCTCTCCCGCGCCAAAGTCCGCCAGGTTCACACCCTCGGACTTCAACTTCAGGGCCGCA
>Ga0193717_1000923_pt1 | contig 18553 bp, 20 predicted proteins | sample U2c2metaG_FD_145900 | JGI IMG/M metagenome (GOLD analysis project Ga0193717, IMG submission 145900) | Soil microbial communities from a riparian zone of the East river system, Colorado, United States - U2c2 | ecosystem: Environmental > Terrestrial > Soil > Riparian zone | place: USA: East River... | reverse complement strand
ACGCAAATCCGTGTCGTGCCCTGGTCCGGTGGCGAACACTATCTTCAGTTCGAAGAACCGGCCTACAGGGTCGGTCTCGGCGCCAATCTGGAATACGACACGTCTACGCTGCGCTTCGAGTACACTTCGATGAAAACACCGCTATCGATTTACGATTACGATATGGACGCTCGCGGCAAGACCTTGTTGAAACGAGAAGAAGTGCTCGGCGGCTTCGACTCCAACAATTATGAGACCGAGCGAATATTCGCGCGCGCCGCGGACGGGACGGCAATTCCGCTATCGCTGCTTTATCGCAAAGGGCTGCGCCGCAATGTCGGTCATCCACTCTTGCTCTACGGCTACGGCTCCTATGGCGCCAGCATCGATGCGGCGTTCTCGTCGCCGCGGCTCAGCTTGGTCGATCGCGGTTTCATCTATGCGATTGCCCATGTTCGCGGCGGCCAGGAGCTGGGGCGGCAGTGGTACGATGATGGTAAATTGTTAAAAAAGAAAAACACCTTCACTGACTTCATCGCCTGCGCCGAGTTTTTGATCCAAGCGAAGTACACCGACGCCGATAAGCTTTTTGCTATGGGGCGGAGCGCCGGCGGTTTGCTGATGGGCGCGATCAGCAACATGCGCCCGGAGCTTTTCCGCGGCATCGCGGCTGAAGTGCCATTCGTCGACGTCGTGACCACCATGCTTGACGCATCGATCCCGCTCACCACCGGCGAATACGACGAGTGGGGCGATCCGAACCAAAAAGACTACTATGACTACATGCTGTCCTATTCGCCCTACGACAACGTCGAAAGCAAAGCGTATCCGGCGATGCTGATCACCGGCGGATTGCACGACTCGCAAGTCCAATATTGGGAGCCCGCCAAATGGGTGGCGAAGCTGCGCGAACTCAAGACCGATAACAATCGCCTGCTATTAAAAACCAACATGGACGCGGGCCACGGCGGTGCGTCGGGACGGTTTCGCCGTCATCACGAGACCGCGTTCTCCTATGTGTTCTTGCTGAACTTGGCCGGCATCACAGAATAGCCGTTCGGCGGCGAGGAGCGATCCACCATAACTGTTGTTGTGGAACTCACGGTTTTTTTCTTTCTCGCTTTTTTTCTTCCCAGTATCGTAGACGCTCGTTGATCTGCTTCTCGTAACCGGACTCGGACGGGGTGTAGTAATGGCGTTCGCGAAGTTCTATTGGCAGGTGCTCTTGATCGATGATGTGACCCTCGTAATCGTGAGCATACTTATAGTCCTTGCCGTAGCCCAAGTTTTTCATCAAGGCCGTTGGCGCGTTGCGCAAATGGATCGGCACCGACAGTGCGCCGTGCTCCTCGACGTCGGCGTCGGCGGCCAACATGGCCTTGTAGGAAGCGTTGGATTTCGGCGCAGTGGCGAGATAGGTCACGGCCTGCGCCAATGGAATTTTCCCTTCTGGTAAGCCGACAAAATGGAAGGCATCCTTAGCGGCGACCGCAACCTGCAAAGCCCGTGGGTCGGCGTTGCCGATGTCTTCGGCGGCGAAAATAACCATGCGGCGGGCAATGAACAGAGGATCCTCGCCGGCGTCGATCATGCGCATCATCCAATAAAGCGCCGCATCGGGATCGCTGCCGCGCAGGCTTTTGATAAAGGCGGATATCACGTTGTAATGCTCTTCACCGGCTTTGTCATAGCGCAGCGGTCGTTGTTGCAGGGCCTCCTGGACGTGGCTCAAAGCGATTTCTTTTTGCGTCGCCGCCTCCGCCAGCGTTGCCGCAGTCTCCAATGTATTCAACGCCACTCGGCAATCACCTTGTGCTTGCTGAATCAAAAATTCCTTGGCGGCGGGCGCGATCGCAAGCCCGAGCTTCCCCAGTCCGCGTTCTTTATCCGTGAGTCCTCGGTCGATAACTCGTTCGAGATCCGCCGGTGCCAGCGTTTTCAGCACCAACACCTGAGCGCGTGAGAGCAGGGGAGAGATGACCTTAAAAGAGGGATTTTCCGTCGTCGCACCGATCAGAACCAACGTGCCGCGCTCGACATGGGGCAGGAAATTATCCTGCTGCGCTTTGTTAAAATGATGGATTTCGTCAACAAACAACACGGTCGTCTTGCCCGCGCGCTGAAGCTGCTCGGCTTCCTGAATGATTTTTTTGAGATCTTTGACTCCCGAGGTGACCGCCGAAAAATGCACACACGCCGCGCCCGCCGAATTGGCTAGAATCTGCGCCAATGTGGTTTTTCCGGTTCCTGGCGGTCCCCAGAGAATCAACGAGCGGAGTTTGCCCGCTTGAACCATCCCGCTTAAAAGCTTACCCGGGCCGAGCAAGTGCTCCTGGCCAACAAATTCGTCGAGGGTTTGGGGTCGTAGCCGTTCGGCGAGCGGTTGGGAACTGGGCTCTTTCGGGGTTATCGCTGATTCGAAAAGGTCCATGTATTCATGCTAGCACAAGTGCGCCAGCGCGTTACAGACGAGAGGGACTCCGGCTTTCGCCGACGGCGCTACGATGCTACACTGGCGCGGCCTACGAGGAATTTTTTCATGGCGCCGGATCCCAGCGACAAAGACAATCCATCGTTTATCCAAAGCGCGACTCCCCGAACGGTATTGTTCGCCAACTCGTCGATCTCCGGCAAGCTGAGTTACAACCTGCCGGTCAAAATCGACGGCAATTTTACCGGCGAGATCAAGTCGACGGAGTTGCTGGTGATCGGTGCCAACGCGCGCGTAGACGCGCATATTTCGGCCCGCCAGGTGCGGTTAGAAGGAAAACTGGTGGGTTCCGTTCAAGCGATGGGTTGTTTGGAGATTTTAACCGGGGGCTCTTTCCAAGGCGAAGCCCGAGTCGGCGAGCTCAAGATTCACCCTGGAGCGGTGTTCGACGGCCAGGGAAAGATTCTCGGGCCGCGCTAGGACTTTGCTTTGTTCTTACTGCTTTCTTCACTATACAGCCGAGCAGCTTTTCCAGATCGTTCGCGCAAATAATAAAGTTTTGCGCGCCGCACGCGACCGCGGGACATAACTTCTACTTTATCGATGCGCGGCGAGTGAAAAGGGAAGATGCGCTCGACGCCGACGCCGTAGGAAATCTTGCGCACGGTAAAAGTCGCTCGATTGCCGCCTCCGGATATGCCGATGACGATCCCCTCAAAGACTTGAGTGCGTTCCTTTTCACCTTCGACCACCTTCACATGTACCCGCACGGTTTCCCCGGCGCGAAGCGCAGGGATCGCCGATTTCGAGTGCTGGCTTTCCAATTGGCCGACGATGTTCATTTTAGGCTCCTATTCTATCGCTGACTTCCCAATAAACGATCCAAAATGATCGCTGCCGCCGAGCGTACCGACAGATGATTGTAGTCGCTTGCGCCTTCGATTGCTTCTAGAACGTAGTCTGATTGTGAAAATATGTTCTCGGTCAGGCCCCATCCTGTACCAAGGATAATCAGTACGGGACGAGCGTTATTTTGTAGCATGTCTCGCACCGCTCCGAAAGAGGTGCGCGCGCCGAGTGGACGGGCGGACGTGCAGACGAGGGCGGGTTTTTCGCCGGTTTCCCGCTCGATGCCGATGATCGCGTCGTCCAAAGTGTCGCAGACATGCGCCAGGGCAAGGGCCTCTTTGCGGGTAACGTTGTAGCGGCTGCCGTATCCGGTCTCCCAATGGTCGATAATCTTGAGCGCTAGCTTTTGCAGTGTCTTGACTGGGGTGACCACGTAGAAGCCGCGGACCCCATAAGTTCGGCTGGAACGGGCGATATCGTGGATATCCATGTTAGTCACCGCCGTGGTGACGACCTGATGGTTTTTGTCATAAACCGGATGGTGCAATAGGGCGATGTACGCCGACGCGCGCACGGCATGTTCCCTCGCCTCCACGTCCGTGCTTGGCATTGCGTGACGCAGCAAATCGGGCCGACGCGCCGCGGTGATTTGGAGACTTTGTTTGCGGCGCCATTGCCTCACGCGCTCGTGGTCGCCCGACAATAGAATCTCAGGCACTTTCATGCCGCGAAACTCTTCGGGCCGGGTGTACTGCGGATATTCAAGCCGCCCGTCGACAAAAGATTCGTCCAGCGGCGAATTCTCGTTGCCGAGCACTCCGGGAATCAGCCGAGCCACCGTATCGATCAGCACCGTCGCGGCGGGCTCGCCGCCGCTCAGGGTGTAGTCGCCGATGGAAATTTCTTCGTCGACAAAGGCTGTTACTCGTTCGTCGATGCCTTCATACCGGCCACAGACCAACACTAACTCTTTTTCCTGAGCCAAGCGTTGCGCGTCCGGTTGCGTGAACAGCCGGCCGCGTGGCGTCAACAGGATGACCCGAGCTTGCCGGGATTCGGCGCGCGCCGAATCGATCGCCGCTGTGAGCGGTTCCGGTTTCATCACCATGCCCTGGCCACCGCCGTAAGGGGCATCGTCCGTCGTATGATGGCGGTCCGTGGTGTAATCCCGTGGATTGACCAAATGGATTTGGATCAGGCTGTTTTCTTGGGCTTTCTTCAGGATGCTAAAGGCAAAAGGGGATTCGAACATCTGCGGAAAAATCGTTATGACGGTAAATCTATGCATAAGTCTTTGTCGCCCGGAATTGATCGGCGCGGGCTAAAGGTCGAGGAGGCCGTCGGGAGGATTGACGACCATTCGGTTCGCTGTGAAGTTGACTTCTTCGATGAATTCCTTCACCGCGGGAATCAGATGTTCCTTTGTTGCGCCTTGGACGACGTAGATATCGCCGGCCGCTGTTGTCATTGTCGACGTGATCGTACCGATCTTCTCGCCGTCGATGTGAACGACCTCGAAGCCGATCACCTGGAAATGATAGTATTCGCCCGGCTCAAGGGCCTTAAGCGCCTGTGCGTCGATCAACAGCGTCGAGCCCACCCAATGCCGAGCGGCGTCGATGCCGTTCACGCCGTGCAGCTTGATGAGGAACTGCTTCCCATGCGGTTTGCTGGCCTCAATGGCCATGCTCGATTGGCCACCGGTGTTCTCAATGAATACTTGCGTGCCAGGCACTAACGCGGTCGTGTCCGGGTTAAAGGGGTTGAGCTTCAACCAACCGGTGAGGCCATGTGTCGTGACAAATTCACCGAGGGGAACAAAGGGTTCAGCCATCGGCGTCGATTTCCTTGGCGGCGATTACTCTTCGACGATTTCGAGAACGACGCGGCGGTTGCTGCGCAATGCCGCAGCGTTGACCAAAGTGCGGATCGATTTGGCGGTACGGCCCTGCTTGCCAATGATGCGGCCGAGATCTTCTTTGGCAACTCTGATCTTTAAGGTCGAACCGTCGTCACCGGTAGTCTCGGTAACTTCCACGGCTTCAGGATTGTTGACCAAAGATTTTGCCAGGTATTGAACCAAGTCCTTCATCGAGACAGACCTTCGACAGTGCTGCTCAGCTGGCCTTTTTTACCTTCTTGATCAGTTCGGAAACGGTTTGCGAGGGTTTGGCGCCCTTTTTAACCCAGGCATCGATCTTGTCTTGGTCGAGCTTCACGCCGCCGGCTTTCGCGCGCGGGTCAAAGGTGCCCACCTGTTCGATATAACGGCCGTCGCGGGGAAAGCGCTGGTCGCTGACGACAATACGGTAAAAAGGTTTTTTCTTTGCGCCGTGACGGCTCATGCGAATTGTAACACTCATAGCTCTCTTCTTTCTCCTTTAGTGGAAAGGGTTGGGCATCCGGCCGAGCAGCGAACGCATGCCGCCTTTGCTTACCCTTTGCATCATTTTTTTCATCTCCATAAATTGTTTCATCAGGCGATTGATATCAGTGACGGTAGTGCCGCTGCCTTGGGCGACACGGCGGCGCCTGCTGCCGTTCAACAGCGCTGGATTGCGCCGCTCCTGCCGTGTCATTGAGTTGATGATGGCGTCCACGCGCTTGAGCTCTTGCTCGGCTTTCTCGGCATCCACTTGGGAAGCGAGTTTTTTGCCTCCGGGGATCATCTCCAACAAGCTCCCCATGGACCCCATGCGTTTAATTTGCTGCAGTTGCAGCTGGAATTCCTCCAGCGTGAATTGCTGCTTTTGAAAAGCCTGTTGCAGGCGCTGGGCTTCCTTCTGCTCGACATTTTGTTGAACTTTGTCGATCAGCGAAAGCACATCGCCCATGCCGAGAATGCGCGACGCCAGCCGGTCGGGATAAAAGGGTTCAAGAGCGTCGAGTTTTTCGCCGACGCCCGAAAACAGGATCGGCTTGCCGACCATCTCACGGATCGATAAGGCGGCGCCGCCGCGGGCATCGCCGTCGAGTTTGGTCAAGATGATTCCCGAAAGAGCGAGCTTGGAATCGAAGCCCATCGCTTGGTTGACCGCATCCTGCCCGGTCATGGAATCGGCGACGAACAAAATCTGGTGCGGCCGCACGGCATCCTTGATTGCCGATAGCTCTTGCATCAACTCTTCATCGATGTGCAACCGGCCCGCCGTATCGATCAACAGAACATCGCAAAGTTTCCTCTTGGCTTCTTCCAGCGCCTGGCGGCAAATCGCCACCGGCGATGTCGTTGGATTGGAATCGTAGACCGGTAGATCGAGTTCTTTGCCGAGGATCTTTAATTGATCGATTGCCGCCGGTCGATAAACGTCGGCGGAAACCAGATAGGGGTTCCGCTGTTTCTCCTTCTTGAGATAGCGCGCCAGCTTCGCCACGGTGGTGGTTTTGCCGGAGCCTTGCAGCCCGACCAGCATGATCACCGCCGGCGGCGCCGTTTTCAGATCGATTTCGCTAAGTTCTCCGCCCAAGAGCGCGACCAACTCGTCGCGCACGACTTTGATGAACTGTTGCTCGGGGGTGAGGCTTTGCAGCACGTCTTGGCCCATGGCCTTGGCTTTAACCGCGTCAAGAAAGCTCTTGACGACCTTGATGTGAACATCTGCTTCCAAGAGTGCCAGGCGCACTTCGCGCAAGGCATCGTCAATATTCTTCTCGGAAATTTTGCCCTGACCGCGGAGGCGCTTGAAGGTCAGTTCGAGCTTGTCGGTTAAAGATTCAAACATGGGGAGAAATCGCTAAGCACTGATATTTTCAGCGAAAAGTAGAGAGAAAAGTAATATGAAAATCGCTCACTGTCAAGGAATGGAAAAAACAAAGCCCGTTACGGCAGCGAACTCGCGGACGTAACGGGCTTTTATCGACGGAGTAAGAGCTTACATCATGCCGCCCATTCCACCCATACCGCCCATTCCACCCATGCCGCCGCCCATTCCACCTGGAGGCATTGCCGGCATAGACGATCTGTCTTCCGGCTTGTCGGCTACCATCGCTTCAGTCGTCAGCAACATGCTGGCTACCGATGCCGCATTTTGCAAAGCGGTGCGCACGACCTTGGCCGAGTCGATGACTCCCGCCTTGAGAAGATCTTCATATTCTTCCGTGGCCGCATTGAAGCCGAAAGCACCTTTGCCTTCCTTTACCTTCTGTAGGGCAATCGAGCCTTCCACTCCAGCATTGATTGCGATGCGGCGAAGCGGCTCTTCAGCGACCCGTTTGATGATGTTGACGCCCCACTTTTCTTCCTCGGAGACGCGTAGTTTATCGAGCACCACTGAAGCGCGTAGCAGAGCAACGCCACCCCCTGCAACGATGCCCTCTTCGACGGCTGCTCGGGTCGCATGGAGCGCATCTTCCACGCGAGCCTTTTTCTCTTTCATTTCGATTTCGGTCGCTGCGCCCACATTGATTACCGCGACGCCGCCAATCAATTTCGCCAGGCGCTCTTGGAGCTTTTCACGATCGTAATCCGAAGTGGTTTCGTCGATCTGGGCGCGGATCTGCTTGATGCGGCCTTCCAGATCGGATTTCTTGCCGGCACCGTCGATGATCGTGGTGTTGTCCTTGTCGACGACGATTCTTTTAGCGCGGCCGAGATCGGTCAGTCCGATGTTGTCGAGCTTGATGCCAAGTTCCTCGGCGATGAGCTTGCCGCCGGTGAGAGTGGCAATGTCTTCGAGCATCGCTTTGCGGCGATCGCCAAAGCCTGGGGCTTTGACGGCCACGCAACGCAACGTGCCGCGAATCTTGTTAACCACGAGTGTAGCCAGTGCTTCGCCTTCGATGTCTTCGGCGATAATGATGAAGGGCTTGCTCGACTTGGCGATCTGCTCAAGGACGGGCAGGATATCTTTCATATTGCTGATTTTTTTCTCATGAATCAGCAGGTAGGCGTCTTCGAGCACACACTCCATGCGCTCGGGATCGGTGACGAAGTAGGGTGAAAGATAGCCGCGGTCGAACTGCATGCCCTCGACTACATCAAGCGTGGTTTCGAGCCCTTTTGCTTCTTCAACGGTGATTACGCCTTCTTTGCCGACCTTATTCATTGCTTCGGCGATAACATCGCCAATGGTCGAATCATTGTTCGCGGCGATAGTGCCAACCTGGGCAATTTCCTTGGGATCTTTGGTGGCTTTGGAGAGACCCTTGAGCTCGCCAACGATCGCTTCGACGGCCTTGTCGATACCCCGCTTGAGGGTCATCGGGTCATGGCCAGCGGCGACCAGCTTGACGCCTTCGGCATAAATTTGCCGTGCTAATACCGTCGCGGTTGTCGTGCCGTCGCCGGCCACGTCGGAGGTCTTGCTGGCGACTTCCTTGACCATCTGCGCGCCCATATTTTCGAATTTGTCTTCCAGTTCGACTTCTTTAGCGACGGTGACGCCGTCTTTCGTGACGTTAGGAGCGCCGAACGATTTGTCGAGAACGACGTTGCGTCCTTTGGGTCCTAACGTGACGGTGACCGCATCGGCGAGAATATTGACTCCCCTCAAGATCGCGTCCCGCGCATCGCGATTGAATTTGACTATTTTGGCTCCCATCTTTTCCTCCTGAGATTATCTTGAATGTTACTTCTCGATGATGCCGAGAATATCTTCCTCGCGCATGATCAGATGCTCTTCGCCATCGAAATTTATTTCTGTGCCGGAATATTTTCCGAACAGAATACGATCATTGACTTTGACATCGAGCGGGGTGATCTTACCGTCGTCGCCGGCTTTCCCTTTTCCAACCGCCACAATTTTGCCTTCCTGGGGCTTTTCTTTTGCGGTGTCGGGAATGATGATCCCTCCCTTGCTCTTCGCTTCCTCGTCAACTCGTTTCACGATGACCCGGTCCTGCAAAGGCCTAATCTTCACATTCAGCCTCCTTTCGAATATTTTAATTTAACTCACTAATTTATAAGGGGTTTGCCCCAGACTAAAAACGTCCTAACACATCACATAGTCCGCGGCGAGCTGAATTTAAGCACCCCTTGTCTGATGTCAAGGTATTTTGCGGAAAATTGTTGGTTATTTGGGCTGCTAACCCGCAACTTCGCGGTCGGAGTTTACTTGCGCTGCTTTCGCGTCTCTTCCTCGTGGTATTTGCGGTAAAGTATGTCCCATTCACGACTGCCCGGCGGAACGTGGCGCGAAAGGGATGCAATTTTCTGCCGCACGACGTCATCGAGCTGATCCTCGCTGTGAAAAAATTCCTGCAGGGTTTCTTTGGTTTCCGTGAGCGCCCGGCCTTCGTTCGTGAATTCTCCCAGTTTCGCTTTACGCAGGCCGTCCATTACCAAATGTGCAAGGTGAGATATCCGGCTGTCCGATAGCCGACTCATAAAATAAAGCCCTTCTTAGCGGCCAGTTTCTGTTTGGCGAGGAGGAACATCTTGTAGGGGTCCATATCGCGCGTCGCTTGGGCATAGGACGCCAGCATTTTGCGCGCATCCGCCTCGATAACTTCCTCCTCGGCAAAATTTTGGTTGATGACCTCGATGATCTTGGTCTTGATTTCTTGATCGGTGGCCTTGCTGGCGATCAATTCTTTATTTCGGTACCTGGCGACCAAAGTGGCCGCCAAGCGATCGAGCTGCTCGCTCTTGATCTTCATCGCTTGTGGAGATCCTTGTGGATAAGCTGCTCAAACCGCGTGAACAACCTGGCAGAAATTGTTAATTCTAAGTTTATTTCTTACCGAGGCTGGGTCGTGATGTCAAATGGCGGAAGTACCTCGCGGACCGCGAATAGAGCCTCGCACTAATGCGAAAATACTTGTATCTACAACTCTTTTTTGCGACTATAACGGCTCGTGAAAATACCTATGGCGAAACCCATCGACGAGTTATCCACACGGAAAGAAGCCTATCGGCAGCCCCACAAGAATTCTCGTCAGCGCGGACTATCGCGGGCTGTGAATAAACCCCTCCGTCTCCAACCCGGAGCACGGGTCGGGATCGTTGCGCCAGCGGGCTGTGTCGGCGAAGAAGCCCTCCATTTAGGCATCGCCGCAATCAAGGCGGAAGGCTTCGAGGTCGAAGTCGCAGCGCACGTGCACGATCGTAAAGGGTATTTTGCCGGCGACGAGAAGCGGCGCGCTTTGGAACTCAAAGATTTTTTCCAGCGCAGCGATATCGATGGTATTTTTTGCGCCCGGGGCGGCTTTGGTTCGATCCAATTGCTATCCCATCTAAATCGGGACCTGAGCCAGTATCCAAAAATATTTGTCGGCTACAGCGATATAACAATTTTAATTAACTGGTTTCGGCAGCATTGCGGCATGGTGACTTTCCATGCGCCAATGGTAGCGATGGATCTCGCCAAAGGCTTGTCTCTTAGAAGTCGCGAACATTTCTGGGAAATTTTAACCGGCGCGCGGCGCAACTGGACGGTAAATCTGGGCGAGGTGATCCGTCCGGGACGGGTCAAAGCGGAGATGACGGGAGGCTGTTTGTCGCTCTTGGTAACGACCTTGGGCACGCCTTACGAAATTGATACGCGCGACAAAATGCTTTTTCTTGAAGACGTCGGCGAAAAGCCGTACCGGATCGAGCGTATGTTGATTCACCTCCGGATGGCGGGAAAGTTTGACGGCCTGGCAGGGATCGTCTTCGGCGATTTTACCAATTGCACGGACGATAGTTCACGCGATGTTCGCCAGGTAATCGAAGAATTATTCCTCGCCGCCGATTTTCCCGTCGTAATGGGCCTGACCGCCGGACACGGGGCGGAAAATCTGGCCTTACCGTTCGGCGTTCCGATGTCATTGGATAGCGGCGACTGTACCTTGTCGCTAGATGAGTCTCCGGTCAGCTGATTTGAACTTCGATTTTGTCATTGATCAAGAGTTCGTAGGGTGAGTCGGATGTTGTCGGGATCGCATCGGCGCTCCACGGGCGAGCTTTGATGTTATCATACCGTAAACATGGATTTTCAATCCGTCGATAACGCTTTCCAGGATGGGGTAACACAGGGAGTTTTTCCCGGGGCGGTCGTGCTGGTGAGCAAAGACGAGGAGATTGTGTACGAGAAAGCGTTCGGGTGCCGGTCGACGGTACCGCAGCAAACGCCGATGCAGCTGGAAACCATTTTCGATCTGGCGTCGCTCACAAAGCCGTTGGCGACGACCGCTGCCATCATGATTCTCGTCAACGAGAAAAAGGTTAGATTGGATGACAAACTCACACGGATCGTTCCCATGTTCGGAGTGTTTGGCAAAAACCTGACGACGTTTCGCCAGCTGTTGAGTCATTCGTCGGGACTGCCAGCGTGGAAGCCGTATTTCAAGAAGGTCGTCAAGAGCGAAAGAGCGGGGCGAGTCAATTTTGTCGCGAGCAGCGCGGCCAAAACCCATGTTTTGGAGATGATTCACCGGGAAAAACCGCTCAGCCAGCCAGGAATGCAAAGCCTCTATAGCGACCTCGGGTTTATGGTATTGGCGGAAACGGTGGAGATGGTCAGCGGTCATACCTTGGACCGGTTTTGTCAGGACCGGCTGTTTAAACCATTGGCGCTGCGCTCGACCGGGTTTGTCGATCTCTCGCATTTACGCACGCGCCGCCTGCAGCCGGTGGAAATGATCGCGCCGACGGAGAATTGCCCGTGGCGCAAAAAGATTCTCTGTGGTGAAGTGCATGATGATAATGCCTATGCGATGGGCGGCGTAGCGGGCCATGCCGGTTTATTTTCATCGGCGCGAGATGTTCACAGCTTTCTCATTCGAATGAACCGCTGCCGCAACGGTAACGACGATTTTTTACCGCAGGCGTTGGTGCAGGAGTTTCTGGCTAAGGATAATTCCATTAGCGGAGCGACGTTTGCTCTTGGCTGGGACACGCCTTCGCCAACCCATTCAGCTAGCGGAAACCTGTTCTCTGCCCGCTCAGTCGGTCACCTGGGCTTTACCGGCTGTTCGATTTGGTGGGATTTGGAAAAGAATGCTCACGTGATTTTGCTGACCAATCGGGTGCATCCGTCGCGTAACAACGAAAAAATCAAGGATTTTCGGCCATACACTCACGATCTGATCATGAAAACACTTTTCCCATGAACGACAATCCCGCTCCTGGTGCTCATATTCATTTGACCGCTATTTGTGGCGTCGGTATGGCATCGCTCGCCGGCTTGCTGCAATCGCGCGGCTACCGAATTACCGGTTCCGATCAAAACGTTTATCCGCCGATGAGCACCTATCTCGAGTCGATTGGCATCAATGTGCTGCCAGGGTTTCGCGCCGAACATGTTTCGCCGCGCCCCGATTTGGTGGTCATCGGCAACGTGGTTTCGCGCGGCAATCTCGAAGCCAATGCCGTGCTTGCTGCGAATATCCCCTATATTTCTTTTCCGGAAGCTCTGGGTCGCTATTTGATCGGCAATAGAACTTCGTTGGTCATTGCGGGGACCCATGGCAAGACGACGACGACCGCGTTGGCTGCATGGGTGTTTAGCTGTGCCGGACTGGCTCCGGGTTTCTTTGTCGGTGGCGTGCCGCTCAATTTCGGTAGCGGCTGGCGGCCAGGTGAGGGGTCCTATGTTGTCCTCGAGGGGGATGAATACGACAGTGCCTTTTTCGATAAAGGACCGAAGTTTCTTCACTACCGGCCAAAGAATGTGATTCTGACCAGCGTTGAGTTTGACCACGCGGATATCTATCGCGATCTTGCGCATCTCAAGAGTGCGTTTGCGCGTCTGATCGATATTATTCCCGCCGATGGTTCTCTGATCGTTTGCAGCGATTATCCGGCGGCTATAGAAATCGCGGCCTCGGCGCGTTGCCGGACGGTGACTTACGGTGGTGGAGACAACGAGTGGACTGCGGTCAACGTGGAATTTCACGAAGGCCGAAGTTTTTTCGAACCTTGTTTTCGACGGAGATCCGAGGGCCGAGTCGAAGTCGGCGTGATTGGCATGCACAACGTCAAAAACGCTTTAGCCGTGTACGTTCTCGCGCGAACGCTCGGTATCGACCGAGCTAAATTGTTAGAAGGCTTCGCGACTTTTGCCGGGGTGAAACGGCGCCAAGAGATTCGCGGCGAGCGCCGCGGTGTTTTAGTGATCGATGATTTCGCGCACCATCCGACGGCGGTGCGTGAGACCATCGACGCGGTTCGCGCCGCCTATGCCGGGCGCCGATTGTGGGCGATCTTCGAGCCGCGCAGCAACACCAGTAAGCGCAATATATTTGAGCTCGAATTCGCGCACGCCTTAGCCCGTGCGGATCGTATTATTGTCGCTGGGGTTTATCAGCCTGAAAAGATACCAGAAAGTGAGCGCCTGTCGGTGCCGAACGTCATTGCCGAGATCAACCGCTGCACCGGCGATGGGCGCGCCCAATCAATCATAAACGCCTCGGATATCGCCACGCATATCGCTAGCCACGCCGTCAGCGGCGACATAGTGCTGGTCATGTCGAACGGCGCTTTCGACGGGGTGCTCGATCGCATTCTTAAAGCGCTAGCGGGTTAAGTAAAGCCGCGCGCATTCTTGGCTGCAAAAATACTTGCCCGCCTGTAATATTGCATCCGCTCTCGGCACATAGCTCTGACACTGCGGGTCCAGAACCATCTCTTCGCCTTCGGTCGTTGCAGCTTTGCGAGCGGAGGTCGGCCGCGTCCGCAGATTAGCTTTGAGGACGGACCAGACCACGTAAAGGATCGCGAATATTACTAATAGACGAAGCAGCAACTTCTTGCTCGCCCAGGCAAATCTTGCCGTTTAAGAGTGGAATAAATGAATGCGCTTGTTGTCTTTAAGTTTGATCAATAACTCCGAAATCGTCATCCCGAGCTCCGGATGGATTACCTGGGGCGCGATCTCGCTCAAGGGAAGCAGCACAAATTTTCGATTGGACATTTCGGGATGGGGCACCCGCAGGTTTTTTTTCTTTACCACCGCAGCATCGTACAACAAGATATCTAAGTCAATAATGCGCGCGCCCCAGCGCTTTTTGACTTTCTTGCGGCCCATGGCGCGTTCGATGTTTTTGAATTTTTTGAGCAGCATGTCGGGCTTAAATCTCGTCTCGATTTCCACCGCGCCGTTGACATACCATTCTTTGGCGTCGCCCAAGGGTTCGCTTTCATAAAGCGAGGACTCCTTAATGACCCTGGTGTCGGGCAGCTTGGACAACCGCATCACTGCCTCGAGAAAGTTTTCGCGTCGATTCCCCAGATTGGAGCCGATTCCAATGTAGACTTGGTGGGCGACTGCGCTTGCCATGCTGTAATTTTTGGGAAAGGCGATTAAAGCTTGACGCGGCGAATCCTTTCCGCAACCTCCCGAAGTCGTTCTTTGTCAACGCATACCGTGAATCGAACATAACCTTCGCCGGCATCGCCGAACCCATTGCCGGGAGTGGTTACCACACCGGCATCGTCCAAGAGTTTCGCGGTAAACTCCGCCGAGGACAGTCCTTTGGGACAGGATACCCAAACGTAGAACGTCGCCCGCGGTTTTTCGCATTCCAAACCTACGGCGTGCAGCCCTTCGACTAAAATGTCGCGCCGCTCTTGATAGATCTTCCTTGAAGGCTCAACAATTTTGTCGCCGAGCTTAAGCGCTTCGATGCCGGCTTCCTGAACGGCTTGAAAGATGCCGGAATCCAGGTTCGACTTCGCCTGGGCCAAACCGGCGACCAACTCGGGATTGCCTACTGCCATGCCGATGCGCCAGCCGGTCATATTGAAAGTCTTTGACAGCGAATGGAATTCGATGCCGACTTCGCGGGCGCCGTCGACTTCCAGAAAGCTCATGGGACGATATCCGTCGTAACCCATTTCGGTATAAGCCGCGTCATGACAGACAATGGCGTTATATTTATTGGCGAACGCGATTACGCGCTTGAAAAAATCCTCATCTGCCACTGCGGCTGTAGGATTGTTCGGATAGTTAATCCAGAGCAGTTTGGCCTGCTTGGCGACGTCGGCTGGAATGGATTCCAAGTCCGGCAAAAAATGATTTTGTTTCGTCAAAGGCAAGAAATAATTTTTACCGCCACTAAAGGCCGTGCCGATATGATAAACCGGATAGCAGGGGCTCGAAACGAGAACGACGTCCCCGGGATCGACAAACGCTACCGCCATATTACCGATGCCTTCTTTGGAGCCAATGAGAGAAACGACTTCTTTGGCGGCGTCGAGCTTTACATGGAAGCGCGTTTGATACCAAGCAGCCACCGCCTGGCGGAACTCCAGCATGCCGGTACTGTTAGGATATCGGTGGTTTACCGGCTTGGTGGCGCCTTCCAGGAGCTTTTCAACAATCACCGAAGGAGTCGCAATATCCGGGTCGCCGATCCCAAGATCAATGAGATCAACGCCGCGCGCCAGGGCTTCGCGTTTGCGCCGATCTATCTCAGCGAAAAGGTAAGGTGGTAACTCACTGATTCGTCGAGCTTTTTTAATAGTCAGGGCCAATGGGCTAAAACCTCCACAGGAAAATCGCAATGTTTGTACCTGTTTTTTGCGGTTTTGACAACTGTTATAAAAGCCGCAATCATTGATGGGCTAGGGTAACGGGCCCACATTTTCTCAAAATGGATCTAATTATCGACGGTTACAACCTGATTGGCGCCGATGACGGTCTGCGCGGTGCCCTCGAGCCAAAACGCAACTGGCTGACGCAAAAGCTCGTCGCGTATCAGCGTCGAAAGGCTTTTAGTATTGTCCTTGTGTTTGACGGTTGGCGCTCAGGCCAGACTCAGGAGACCAAAGAAAGACATGAGGCTGTTACCGTAGTCTATTCGCGCATAGGGGAAAAGGCTGATGCCGTCGTAATACGACTGGCACGCGAGAAGGGAAGCGGTTGTGTCGTGGTTACGTCCGACCGCGAAATTCGCAAAGCTGTCGAGGGTTTCGGCGCCGTCGCTATTTCCTCATCGGAGTTCAATCAAATTCTCCGTGGTCTTGATGACGCAACCGGTGAGGACGAGGCGGACGAAGTGGATGAACAGCCGTTGCACCGCGGAAATCCGCACCGAATTGGCAAAACAGAGAGAAAACGTCAAGAAAGACTAAAAAAGCTTCGCTTATGATTCCCGTGTTTTGCTGGCGTGTCGGATCCTAAGTTTGCATAAAAAAACTTAGTTGCCGGTTGAGTTTTGCCGACCTTTATTTTTTTCGGGAAGGTCGATGGTGCTGAGCAGCTCGTTGTGAAACGTCAGAACTCTGCCATCAGGGTAATACCAGCGTTCCTCGATAACTTTCAGTGGACCGTGAGTTTTGACGACTCGGCTGGGAGCGCCCAGCACTTTCTTGATCTCGGAAGTCGTCAAACCGGGCATCGGCTGTTTCTTGATCGACGCTTGCTTTATAGCCGGTGACCATGGTTGGGACTGAATCCATTCGACTCGGGCATTTTCTTCTTGGGCAAATTCGTCGGCCTGCCTCTTCTTACCGGCGTGCGGGTCCGCGGTCACGATCGTCAAATTAAATTCTTCAAGAAACGCATCAGGGCGAATATAGCCCTCTTTGCCGGAGAGCAATTTAGTTTTGAAATAGGGATTCTTGTTGGCACGCCCCACCACCTCTGTGATCTCGAAGGATTCACTGTCTTCGACGCGAAACGTCGCTGCTTTTTCCGAGGGCGCGGTCAAAAACAGCGGTCCTTTGCCGTCAACTGTTTTGACCCAATACGTTTTCCCCACCCGGACGGTCAAGGCATCCATCTGCTTGTCGGTGTATTCGCCCGCGGAAAAGGCCGTGCCGTGGAACAGCGATAGGAAGAGCAAGGCGGTGAACACCGGCCGCATGTTTGGTCCCGGGAGCGACCTGGTTTTTTGCAATGGTGCCCGCAAACTGGGCCACAGGCAGCCCATCGATGGAAACGCAGAAGATTTCATGAAGGTAATTTAACATGTGCCGTTGACGACTCAAGCGGCTAGAATTGAAGGATGCTTTCCGATTCTAAAACAAAAAAAGATTTATGAGAGAAGTTCCGGAGCGAACAACAAAACAAAAGGGGCCTTGCGGCCCCTTAGCTTATTTTGGTTGCGGGGCCGGGATTTGAACCCGGGACCTCAAGGTTATGAGCCTTGCGAGCTACCAGACTGCTCCACCCCGCGACACAATGAGATTCTTTTTCTACCTTGCGCTTCGCAGAGAGTCAAGGTAGGGATGCTGCATGAGCGAGAAACTTCGCAATCCACTGCTCACAGTGGATATCATCATTGAGATCGACGGCAAGATTGTTCTCATCGAACGAAAAAATCCGCCCCACGGATGGGCGTTGCCGGGAGGTTTTGTCGATTACGGTGAGAGCATCGAGAGCGCTGCGGTGCGCGAAGCCGCGGAGGAAACATCGTTGGCGGTGAAGCTCACCGACCAGTTTTACACCTACTCCGATCCGCACCGAGATCCGCGTCATCACACCGTTTCGACGGTATTCATCGCGACGGCGCAAGGCGAACCGCATGGCGCCGACGATGCGAAAACCGCGCGGCTGTGTGGCGAGGCTGATTTGCCTAGTGCGATTGCCTTCGACCATCGACAGATATTGCGCGACTACTTCACGCTTAAGAAAACCGGCAGACGACCTCGGCCATAGATTTGCAGATTCGCGCCTAGGCCAGCTTACTAACTGCATCGCGAATTCGCGTGCAGCCCTTTTCGATGTCTTCTAGCGAGGTGGCATACGAAAATCGAATATGCTGTTGCGAGCCGAAATCTTCGCCCGGAACACCCGCGACCTTGGCTTCATCAAGCAAGTAATCCGCGACGTCGGATGGCGAACTCAACTGTTTGCCTTCGGCGGTTTTGCCCAAAAGCCCGCTGATATTGGGAAAGACATAAAAGGCACCCTCCGGTTTCAAGCAGCGAATGCCGGCAATTTTATTCAGTCGCTCGACGATCACGTCACGCCGTTTTTGAAACTCGCGGACCATCATAGCGACTGTGTCTTGAGCGCCGCGAATGGCCTCTAAAGCAGCGGCTTGGGCGATCGACGTAGGATTCGACGTGCTTTGACTTTGAATCTTGGCGCCGGCGGCGATGACGTCCTCTGGGCCGAGGGCGTAGCCGATGCGCCAACCGGTCATCGCATAGGTCTTGGAGACGCCGTTGACGATCAACGTACGTTCCTTGAAGGTCGGACAGAGCGTCACGAGGTTGTGCACTTCAAATCCGTCATAGATGATTTTTTCGTAAATATCGTCGGTGAGAATTAGGCAATCGTGTTTTTCCAAAATCCCAGCGATCGCCAACAATTGATCCCGATTGTAGGTCGCGCCGGTCGGATTGCACGGGCTATTCAGCAAAAATACCCGGGTTTTTGGCGTCAGAGCAGCTTGGAGTTGCTCGGGCTCAATACGAAATCC
>Ga0193717_1000921_pt1 | contig 18557 bp, 16 predicted proteins | sample U2c2metaG_FD_145900 | JGI IMG/M metagenome (GOLD analysis project Ga0193717, IMG submission 145900) | Soil microbial communities from a riparian zone of the East river system, Colorado, United States - U2c2 | ecosystem: Environmental > Terrestrial > Soil > Riparian zone | place: USA: East River... | reverse complement strand
AGGGGCAAGCAGGAGGCTCCGGAGTTTTGGAGACGCAAAAAGACGGCCTGGTCTATTACTCGACGATGACAAACGATGTCTACGCCTACTTCCTGACGGGAGTTAAAAATGGTGCCCTCGTTGCTCCGCAATTTCCGACAACGCCGACAGACCTTGCCGCAATCCAGAAGTATGCTGCCGCCAATGGAAAGCCAAGCCTTACGGACGCACAGGCACTCACCGTGGAATTGAAGAGTTCCTGGATTGAGGTAACCGAGCTCACTAAAAAAGACTACATCACGACGACGGCCATGATTCCGGTTTACGACAGGTCAAATCCACAGAAATGGGTTCTGACAGGCCAGAGGAAGGCCACGCTGGGGCTGCTCGGTTTGCATATTGTGGGCAGCGTCAAAGGCCATCCGGAGATGATCTGGGCTACGTTCGAACACTTCGGGGACACGCCAAATGCTGCGTACTCGTATACCAATACGAAGGGGAACTCTGTACCCGTCCCCCAGAGCACAGCCGGGAGTTGGCGGTTCTCAGCAACCAATTCGACCGGCCCGTTTAATGTCGTGCATATGACGGCAAAAGAAGCGAACATTATCGCCGCGAGTGGGTATACGATCAGCCCCAGCGACTCCTTGAGAACCTACGCATGGGGCGCGGGACCCAACAACGCGGCGGCGAACAGCAACCTCATTTCAATTCACAACAGCGTAAACGCGCTCATGCCGAAGGGCGATATCCGCTCTGATTACTTCCTGATCGGGGCCACCTGGACGACGGCCGGCACTGCGCCTCCAGGAGGACAGGCAGGCGCGACCAACGTCGCCAACTCGACGATGGAGACGTACCAACAGCACTCTAAAGGTTGCTTCCTGTGCCATACAGGATCATTGGCTCCAGGTACGCTAAGCCACGTCTTCGGGGGAGAAACAAACGGACTGCAGCCGCTGTTCCCGGCGAGCAGTGGCAACTCGAGGTAGGGATACTTAGCTTCGAGGCGACCGCTGTTTGAGGCAACTCCGATGCTGGCCCACATGCTGGGGGAGCCGTGGCCATTTATGATGCAGAGCGCGATGCAAACGTTCGTGGCGCGCTCTGCATCAGTCTCTTTAGGCCACGGAATCAGGGGCAGGCAAGGATCGGGCTTTAGCCTTGGGCCGTTTGTGCGCAGTCGCAAGAGAGTCCAGGCCTAAAGGCCATTTCTTCTCTCACCTGAATCCCTGACCTGGAGCAAATTACCCGATGATATGGAGCTTGTTTCGCCGATGATCTAAGCGCCAACGACACGTTCCATCACAGCCAGGGTGATGACCTGAGGAAGTTCCCCTCGAAGGTGGGATCGATGACCAGCACGTCGCCGGGTTCATCGTTTCCGTGGTCACCAGAGACGTTGACCGACTCGGCGTAGTCTCCACCGAAGAGGACGCCATTCCAGGCGGTGCTCTGGACCGTGCTATCTGGATAAGTGATGCTGCCACCACTGTTCGCGGTGAGTGCGACGCTTCCATTCACTTCAAGCATCGACCCTGGGGTCGTCGTGCCGATGCCGACCTTGCCGCCGAAGCCTTGTAAGACTAAAGGATTAATAGCTTGGGCGGTCCCAATAAGTGCATATGCAGCGGCTGAATTAGGATTGTAAATCCAGGACCAAAATGTATTACTTGCGGAAGACTGTCCAACCCGCATTGCAGAACTACCACTACTATTACCAACCCGAATTTCATATGGATTGGTATTCCCTAGCGAAACACCATCGCTGACATCCAGCTTTGCACCAGGGGTAGCCGTCCCCATACCAATATTGCTACCCGATTGTGTAATGACTGAGTTGCCTAAGACCGAACCACCAGTAAATAGGGGGATCTGGTTGGTGTTGCCACCACTTGTTGTAACCGTCTGCGCAAGCAGCCCCGTTGTGGTCATAGCGCACGACAGTACAAATAAAAGTTTGATCTGCATATTTGAATGTCCCTTCTTGCTCAGCATGGTCGTGCGAGTATCAAAAATGCTCTACCGATTCACTTGATAGTTACACTGGTTTTAGGAGGCAAACCATTGGTACCACTGCCGGCATCACGAGCATGTCGCCATAATGTCACTAGATTGTCTTTATTGTGTCATTCGTTCAGCGCTTGAGAGTTCCTGCTTAGGTCTCAGTGCTCTAAGACAGAGCGTCACAGTGTAGCTGGTGGCTCTTCTTGATCGATTGGTAAGTACAATCGTGCTGATTCTGGGAAATCCAACTTTGGACTCAGGGAGCACTTCACATTGCGCGAAAGCGCGGCACAGCAATCCTCGCAGCATAAAGGAAACGCTCAGTCAGCAATACAGAGGTAATCTCCGAAATCCGTATCCTTGTATCTGGAGATGACTGAGTCCACGATGCGATAACCAAGGTCATTCAACAGATCGAAGAGATCTCCTATTGTTTGATCTTTAGGAAGCCATGTGGGATGAGTTGCAATAATGAGTTCAGGATGATGCTGAGCGAGGAGTTGTCTTGCCCCCTCGCAGACCCAAAGCTCAGAGCCCTCGGTATCGATCTTGATCAGGTGAGGAATGAGGCCGGATTCACGCGAATACCGATCCAGCGTAACGGCTTGGACCTCGATCACCGATTTATCTTCAGGTGAAATCTCCGTGATATCCGTGCCCGCAAGAGTGTTCATGAACGAATTCCCATCGCCCACTAGATAAAAGGGTGTGGCAGCTTCATCATGATTTGAGACTGCCTTGGGAACGATGTCGACCTGGCACAGTCGATTCAGCCGCTTGTGATAGGACAGGAACTCTATCAGGCCTGGGGATGGCTCAAAGGCGACAACTCTGCCTTGGTTCCCGACTTGCCGGGCGCCAACCATGGACATCCAGCCTTGATGAGCGCCAACGTCGAAAAAAAATGTTACACGGATGCAGACGATCGGCGATCCACTTCATGACGTGCGGCTCGGTGAGCCTGGTATTTAGCAGCCGGGAGTGAGTCCATACAGGCCTACCCAAAAGCATTTTAGGGACAGGCAATTTGGATTGTCTCAGACACTGCTTGGAAAATTCATGAAGTGTGGGCAGACGTTTCTTCATGGTCGAGCTAAGGGCGGAAAGCATGCTGACCTCTTTACTAAGATGATTCTACCCAGCAGAGCAAACCTCATACAACATTCAAAGGTGGAGTTGGGGGGACTATAGCCGCCGTACACCGTAGCGTATCTGCAGGAGTCGTAGCCATCCGCAAAACGACAGCAGAGAAGGCATCAGCAGGCTTAGGACCCAGGAAATGTAGCAGCCCATTCCTACATAGGCAAAGACGAGCAAAATGGGTAGCCCTGAAATTTAGGCCCCATGACTTGGGTAAATCCATAGTGACCAAAGGGAAAGCCTGTAGCTTTGATCGCTATTTGTCGTAATGTTTCAGAATTATTTGTCGTATCTGGCGTCATCCCGGCCCAATTACGAGGCTGTCCCGTGCCGCTTCGACGACTGCGGTCGAGACCAGATGAAGATTGTTGACGCTGAGAACCCGCTCGATCTTAGTGAGAAGGCGGGTCAAGAGCCTGAAGTTTCCCGCCGGTCATCCGTATGAGACTCGCTATCACTTTCGGGACCAGTTGTTCGTCCGGAAGAGTGACGCCGGCAGGTGTCCATCTCTTTTCCAGCAGCTCTTGCATTTGAGTAGCATCGAGAGGCCGGAACTCATGGACGAACCCGATACGCGAATAGAACTGGGGAAATCGGGCGACGCGCTTCTCGATGCCCGGCATGCCGATGAGAACCATACCGGCGGTGCCCTCGTCAAAGATCGACCTCATTTGCTCGAGGCTGTTCATCTGGAGGGGATCGGCCTCATCCACGAGGATCAAAGTGGTCGGGTCCAACACCGCCCGCTCTTTGGCTTGATACCTCTTGTATGTCTCAAAGTAGGTTGGATCGACCGCCGGGCGGTCGCATGGTGAACACCCTGGCCTGTCCATGATCTCTCGGCGCCTTTTCTCGTCTTCAAGTCTGATCTCCTCCAAGACTACCGCCGCTTCGCGCCGCATTGGGTCGAGTACGATACTCATCACCTTTTCGCGAGCCAAATTGATGTCGCTTTCTACCCTGGATGGAGTATTGATTACGGAAGTCGTATAGAGCAGCGTGTCGATCGGAAGTTCATCGCTCACTTCGCTTGTCCAACGATCGCGTGGAACAATCTGGTCCGCCCGGCTGTAACGAACGGCGGAGAGAGTTTTCCCAATGCCTGGCGGTCCGTAGCATAGCCCGATATAACGGAAATGGCGGCATGCATCGCAGAATTCAACGAACCTGTTGTATTCGATCGTTTCGACGAAAGCGCGGCTATTCGTTACGGTACCTTTTGATGCGGACTTCGGATACGGGTGCGACGGCGGCTTTTGCATGAATCTCCTTAGGAGCGGTGCCCCTTTTCAACTGCAGAAGCGCATCGACGACCTGTTGCCGATCGTGGAGGATCGAGCTTAGTTCGCGGCGGCGTTGGCTACGCACTCGAATGATGTCTCTCAGAGGAATGGTCTCACCTGCTAACTCTGCTGAAACTGCGGGGCAGAGGAATCGATCTTTGTAGAAGACACGAATCTCGCCCATATCCCGTGGATCGAATCGAATGGTCACATCTTCGCCCACGTATGCGGCCAAGGTAAGCGATAGATACCGCAGACCCTGAAAGTGGATGCCATCCCGGCGCACCTTGCGGGCGCGAACTTCCTGCATCAGCAGGAGGTCGAGCCGCTCAAGCGATTCAGGCATCCGCGGCAGGAACCCGCCTTCCTCCCACCGTTCTGAGGGGGCGGCCCTACCTTTGGCGCTGGTGCGGCGATGGTATGTCTCCAACAGAAATGTTCGAAAGAGATCCTCAAACTGTTCCAGCGAGAGGCTGGGCTTGTATCGTTTTCTCCTGATATAGCCGTCTAGCTCGCAGAGGAACATCTCGTTGACTGTCCGAAAGAAGCGCTCGATCCGGCCACGGCCCTGGGGTTTGCCGGGAGTCGAGAATACAAGGCGGATCTTGAGATCGACGGCAACTTGCTCGATGTGCTTCGAGGTGAAATCGGAACCGTTGTCGGTATAAAGAACTTCTGGAATGCCGCAGATGTGCCAATGCGAATGCCCCTTCCGCCATATACCTTGTCGCAGCGCGAGGGCCGTTCTCATCGAAGAAGGCGGATCGAAGCCAAGATAGTAGCCGGCAATGGCACGACTATAGTCGTCAATGACGATAGTCAGCCAGGGTCGAGCAGTCTGGCCGTCTTCCCGTAGCAGGAGAATGCTCAACTGTGCGTGGTCCGCCTGCCAGATGGCATTTGATCGCGGTGCCTCGCGTCTGTGAACCAGATCGAACCCCTCGCTGTATGCCTTGCTACCATGTTGGGCGAGAGCGAGTAACCCGCTTGGAATCTCACGAACCAAGTCATAGACAGTTCCATATCGTGGCGGGAGCTCGCCCGTCGCCTGGGCGAACTGGCGAACCTGCCGGCAGATGGACCTGATAGGTAAAGGAGGTCTCTCAAGAGCGAGACCTTCTATCGCGGCCTTGATCTTGGCCGAGACCACCCGTCGGGCGCCGCGATCCTCACGTGACTTGCGCACGAGCGCCACAAGCCCTAGTTTTCGATACTGGCTTACCCACCGCTGAGCAGTCCGGAAACAGATCTTGGCATCGGAGGCGACAAGCTGGAGGCTTCGCTTCTGTTCCAGATATGGCTGGATCAGCCTGAAGCGCGACATCGCAAGTTCCCGAGCCGCTTTGGACACCCCGCTCAGCTCCTGCATGCAACGACCTTACGACAAATAATCCTGAAACTCTACGACAAATAATTCTGAAAGCGACACCCTGGCCCACGCCAGCAGGGGCGGCAAGTGCAAGTGGTGGGTTCCATCCCGCGGAGAGGAGCGGCAGCGGAATGGAGGGGCGGAGCGAAGCGGAGGTCTGCACAAGCGAATCGGGGTCCCCAACGGGCGTTCTTTGCCCGGTGGGGTGGTGAGCGCGGAAGATGAGGGTGCCGCTTGCGCGCGCCAGGGACGGAGTCCCTGAGCGTACTTAGCACTTGCGTTACAAAACAGACCAAAGACATGCGTTACAGCGAAGAGAAACCCTGATGGTTCCTCAGCTTTGGCCCGACGCACGATGATGCGGTATGCCCTGGAAAGAGAGTCGGATCGTGGATCAACGCCTGCAGTTCCTTTCGAGTTACCAAAAGAAGGAGATGTCTCTATCGGATCTTTGCCGTGAGTTTGGGGTGTCACGGCCAACGGGCTATAGTTGGATCAACCGCTACAAGGAAGTTGCTCCGGAGGGGCTTCTGGACAGGAGCCGTAAGCCACACGGGTGCTCTCACGCAACTTCAGAGGCCGCCGAGAACGCGATCCTAGCGCTTCGGAGCAAGCACCCGAGTTGGGGAGCACGGAAGCTAAAGGCTCGCTTGGTGAAGGTTCAACCTCGTGTGAACTGGCCGGCAGCAAGCACCTTCGGCAACATCCTGCACAGGGCCGGCCTAACTAATCCCAAGCAGAAGAAGCGCAGGACGACTCCTTGCTCGAAGCCGTTCTCTGAGGTCACCGCACCAAATCAGCTTTGGTGTATGGATTTCAAGGGCTACTTCAGCACAGGTGATGGCACCAGGTGTGATCCTTTTACCATCACCGACGCACACAGCCGTTACCTCATCCGATGCGGCTCTGGTGCAAATATCCCCGTGAGTCGAGTACAGTTGTTTTTCAGGAAGCTGAGGACTGACTTTGGGTAAGTTGAGGAGTATGGAAGAGTTGTTTGCGGGGAGGCACTTTGACCGCGAGGTGATCATTGTGTGTGTCCGCTGGTACCTCCGCTACAAGCTCAGCTTCCGGGACCTGGTGGAGATGATGGCGGAACGCGGGCTGAGTCTTGCCCATACGACGATCCTGCGCTGGGTCGGGAGATATGCCTCAGAGTTCGTCAAGCGCTGGAACCGGTTTAGAAGATCCTGTGGTCGCTCGTGGCGAGTCGATGAGACCTATATCAAGGTCCGCGGCAAGTGGGTCTATCTCTATCGAGCCGTGGACAAAGCCGGGCAAAACCATCGACTTCAGACTGAGCAGGACACGCGATGTAGCCGCAGCCAAAGCCTTCTTCAAGAAGGCAATCCGGCATGAAGGGCGGCCGCCGCACACCATCACCCTCGATGGCTATGCCGCGTCGCATCGAGCGGTCCGTGAAATGCGAGACGATGGGATACTGCCCAAGCGCACGAAGATGCGGTCTTCCAAATATCTGAACAACCTGATCGAGCAGGATCATCGTGGGATCAAGTCCAGAACCCGTCCTATGTTCGGCTTCAAGAGTTTTGCATCCGCCGCCAACGTGATCAATGGCATCGAACTTCTTTGCCGGATCCACAAACGCCAGTTCGCGCTGAGTCGGCTACGGCGCAAAGGCCAAGCCGCGTCTGCAATCTGGAATGCCGTGCTTGCCGCATAAATGCAAATTGCCTCCCTCAGCGAGTACCAACTGGTTCACTCTCCCTGTTTGCACCAGAGCCGCCTTGTGGACGTCCATGCCGATGAACGATCTGGTCTGCATATCTCTTCTCCTCCTGTGGAGAGGATGGGCAGGCTCACTCACTGATGACGAGGGTCGAGCACTGCCTACAAAAGACATACAGATTTTAGGGATCGAGGGGATCGTTCGCATCGCGGTAAAGCGACTCCCGAGACGGAAGAACCTCCAGTTGATTGGCTGAGAGCCTCTTCCCAACGGCCCCAGGAAGATATCCAAGTTCCTCCTGGTTGCGTTTAGCAAAATCTGCGCTCTGAATATAGCCAGTCTGGGCGGTATCGGACACTACGAGCATAGGGATCGTAGAAGGAAGACCATAGTCAAAGACTTGGCGCGCCGCGTTGCGCAGATTTGTCGTGGTATGCCTCGCATAAGGCTCTAACAGAATGGCGGAAGCGGGGATACCGTAAATCTCCAGGAGATACCTTTTCATCTCAATGGCTTCACAAAAGGGAGTCTGTGATGGATGAACGAATCCACCGGAGACCATAATGTAAGGGGCCAATCCGGTACGATAGGCTTCCACAGCCAATCTAAGTCTCTCCATTCCGCCTGGTGAGAGCGCAACGCCTGGCACTTCAGGCCCCTCTCCGGGGACAAGGATGAGGGAATAGGGATATGTCGACCATGTGATGGAAGAAAGCTGCTGGATTGGCGCGACGTTTTCTCCTGACTGCAGCGGCCAAAAGCGACCAGCCTCATCGCGCGAATTTGCTTGCAGCAGACGGAGGCTAAAACGGAGCGTGGGTTCGAAGAACAACGTGGCCTGTTGATCTCGAGCGTTCGGAAGCGCACTCTCCTCGATCGGAAGGTTATCGAGAATACTCCGGACAAAGCCAGCAAAATCTTTCGAGCCGGGTTGGTAGGTCATCGAATCGACGTTCGGGTAGCGAGGGGAGACACCACTACAGTAGGTTGCGATGATATGGTTCATTGCAGCAGCGGATTGCTTCCAGTTGTCGATGAACATCTCTTCACGGGTCTTGGAGGGCTTTAGCGTGAAGACGGAGCTGGGGACCAATTTCACATTCACGAAGGCACGCAACGATGCGTTCGCTTGATAGAGTCGGATCAACGATGCGGTGATCTCCTCGATTTGTTCGGGTGTAAACCGGAGAGCTGAAGATTTACAGGCAAGAACATCCTTGCAATCACGATTCGCCTCTTGGACACTCTTCCAACGAGCTTTCGTAACGCGCATAAGAACGGTGTCGGTCGCTAGCAGCGAACGTACCGCGGGATCTTTCAAAAGCGCGTCAAGCAACGGAAAGTCTCTCTCAGCGAGAATGGATTCTCTCACGAAGGTTTGGGTATTAGGGGCTGACGAGGATTGTTCCGCTGTGCTCAAAGACGCCGCATAGGCGACAGTCGTCATCGAGAGCGCGATAAAAGCTAGCAAGTGGCGATAGATCAAGTTCGTCTCCGTCGAGTCGAATAGAGGAACCCTGGACACGTCCGAGTCAGAGGAAAACGGATGAACGGGCTCAAGACAAAATGTTGGGATGCGGAGTATCCCTGTATCAGGAGCACTCCGCATCCCGTCGTTGACGATTGCCCTTAGAAGCTGATCTTGGAGCCGAACTGCAGACCACGGGGATTACGAACCGATGTTGGCATCAGATACTGGGCGGACGTAATGTTATTCACGACAGCGCCAGTGCATCCCGAAGAGGCATCGCAGTTCAAATTGGGGTGGTTGAGGAGGTTCTCTGCCTCGGTCCACAGATTGAGATGGTATCGATCACGAAAGGGAATGTCATAGGAGACCCGCGTGTCTTCCTGGTAGAAGTTAGATCCCCGCTGGCGATTACGGCCCGTGAACAGCGGACGATCATTCAATTGACCATCTCCGTTAAGATCACTTCCGGCATAGACATTGATAGGCAATCCGCTATGTAGATAGGTCATGCTCGATATTGTGACGTTATTCGTCCAGCGGAGCGGAGCCAATTTGGTTGTCGGGCTATATAGTCCCTGTAGCACGAAGTTGTTGCGAATATCCGACGACATTGGCCCGTATTCGCGAGCTAAATTAGTTGGGTCTTCGATCGGGTTGGTATAGATCGGAAGCGAGGTGTTAGCCTGATCGACCGTCCCCAGAGCCTTTGACCAGGAGTACGTCGCCTGAAACTGAACACCATGTGAGAAGCGCTTTTTCAGCGTAAGATCCAATGAATTGTAGTTAACGTTGGCGTCGGAGGAGATCAGATTGATCTGGCCGAACTGAGTGTTCGGACGAGTGAGCGTGGTGCTCGTGCCAAGTCCGCATGCTTTTTGCGTATAGGCCAGACGGCCATCCGCCAGAGTGCAAACGGGAGTGCCCAAATTGATGTCGTGCGAGTAGGGACCTCGCCGCACCGAGAGGAAGCTGTACTGCGCATTCGCGGAGAAGTTGGTTGTAAAAGCGTGTTCCACCTGTACGTTCGATTGAATCGAGTACATGTCGCGGTAGTTGGTGTCATACGCCGCGATGTTGGAAGCGCTGCTGACGAGTAGCTGGGAAGCAGTGGGAATGTTTGGGAACACTGGTGCGCCTGCTGTGGTCGGTGTATACGTGTACCCGAGAATGCGATGCCCATTGACCAGAGAGACGTTGTCGAAGACGCCAAGATTCGGGGTGTCGAAGTATAGACCCGAAGCTGCGCGAAGGACGGTTGTCGGACTTAGAGAGTATGAAACTTGTAAGCGTGGTGCAATATCCAACTTGGAAGTGTTTATCGTTTGTGACCCCGCATACGGGGCGGAGGGATCGAGTTGCGGCCAGACAATCAGCTGATAACGAACACCATAGTTGACCGTCAGATTTGGGGTGACGCGCCATTCATCCTGAGCGAAAGCGTTGAAAAAATTGAAAACATTATCGACGTTGGGGTTGCCGACCTGGAACGTGGCCTGCTGATATGAGTTGGCTCCGCCATTTACGGTGGCGAGGTAGTTGGCTAGATTCGAAAAAGTGTACGTGCGCATCAAGGAGCTTCGCAGCGCGATATTCGTATTCTCATAGTCGACACCAAACTTCATGGTGTGATTGCGGATGGTCTTGGTGATGTTATCGATACCTTGAATGTTTCGCTCGATAGTGTGGCTGCCCTGAGTTGGGCTGTTACCGATGAGTGCGACTCCTGAGATATTGATGATGACGTCGTTAGGTGACGCAGTTTGCATTGGGGTTGTCAAACTGTCGCGTTGTGTAACGCCGAAACGAAACTCATTCAGCAGTGAGCTTGAAAGCACGGTTGTCAACTGTGCTTCTCCGCCTTGTTGGCGATCATGAAAGAAGGTGGCAGTATTCGCCGGCGTAAGCCCGCCCGCGACGTTGTTTGGCTGCTCATTGCTGAAGCTCGTCCAGCGGAGGAACGCATTATTCCGCTCATTGATCTTGTAGTCTACGCGCACGCTGGGTGTGGGATAGCGCTGGGAGCTGCTGCCACCGACGATCTCAGACGCAGGAAGTCCGAGGGCTGCTGCGTTCGCAGGAGTGATGGTAACGGCAACGGGATTGTTGAGCGAGTTATACTCAAGGTTTGCGAAGAAGAACAATCGGTTCTTGATGATCGGACCACCGATGTTTCCATCGTAGTCCGTCCATTTCGAAGACGGCTTTCCGGTTGTTACGAGGGCATTGGTCGCGCGGGTCGCATTTGGCCGAATCATAACGAATCCCGATCCATGGAACTCATTCCCTCCGCTTCGGGTGACCGCATTGAGAATGCCGCCAGCCGTTCTGCCGAACTCTGCCGAGTAGCCGTTGGCGAGTACTTGTGTCTGTTCCAGCACCTCTGGCGTGGTGATTACAAGACGGATCGGGGTCGCGCCATTCCGCTGCGTGTTATCCAAGCCATCCAACTGCCATTGGCTCGAAGTGATTCCATTGAAGGCAAAGACCGGGCTGCTGAAGGTTGACTGGGGATTTCCCTTAGCTCCAGGGCTGAAAAGAGTGAAGTTGTAGATGTTGCGTGAGGTAACAGGAAGTACTCTTAGTGCTGTAGAATCAATAGTGGCGCCAACTGCTGGAGTGCTGGTTTCCACCACAGAGGAATCCGCCGTGACTTGCATCACCGTAGATATGGAGCCAAGTTGCAGCTTTGCGTCGATCCTCACCTGGCTGCCCACGTTCAGCATGATGCCGGTTTGCGTAAGATCGGAAAAGCCAGGAGCTTTTACAGTCAGTTGATACTGACCGATCTTTAGAATGGGAAACCGGTAATAGCCACTAGCGTCACTGGTAGACTCGGCGGTGATGCTTGTGGACAGGTTCCGCACGACGATTTGGGCCTGAGGAATGGCGCTTCCGGTTGAATCGGTTACGTACCCGTCCATCGCGGCATCGGTCGCGTTCGACTGAGCCCAGCTAGCGCTCGCAAAACACAGAAGAACGAAGTATACGAAACATCTCTGCGCGAAACGCCCCTGCAGGGTTCTGCGCGAGGAAGATAATGGGAGGTATTTCCAGTGCCTGTTCATTGCTAGCGTCAAAGCAGAACCTCTCCTGTACGTGCTCACAGCAAAAGACCTGGAGCATCGATTCAATATGGAAATGTAAAAATTGGAGCTCGAGTACACTGTGATCCTGGACGAGTTGCCAACCCAAAACAAGTGGTGGTTACGGTCATTTACTGTAAATAACAAGACGAACTGCCTTGTCGCTTCGATACGCTGGCGAAGAATCCAAAGGTTTTCCAAAGTCTAAGAATTGCCAAAACCGCATAATGTCGTTGAACCTTGTCGCTATTCATTACTTCTCGAAAGCCGCTTCAGGAGGGTGTAAGTCCGCACAATAGCGATCAGCGTCGACATTGTTCTTCGAGCCCACGCTCTGGTTCACCTTTCGAACCTGCGAAATGCCGCGCGGCGGCTGTATGAATACGGGTTTTCCTTCCAGGATTTAAATGCTTGTAGTTTCCGATACTGCCAGACTGACTATATACAGAGCACCGATCTCGCGAAGGTCAACCAGGAAGGATACCTCCCCGTCACTCTGGGAAAACGCCGTTCGCCAAACAGCCTTGAGATTCTACCGTTACGGCAATCGCTCTACCGCGACGCGATCGATCCCCTGACCCTTAAGGCGTAACTCTCATCGCGAGTACCCGCGATAGCGGTGCGCTTCCGTTCAGATCCGTCGTCTCAAGCAGAAGCTCGAACGGCTTCACCTTCCCATACTGCTTCAACACGGTTTCGAGGACTGCCCCAAGCTGAGAAGGATCGGTGACAAAATCCCCGGCAGCCTCCGTGCCTGCGATACTGGTTCCTTCCACGATCAGAACCATTCCGTCGCCACTTAGATTCGGCACCAGAGCGACCACCCCATACGCCACGTGCTGCAAATTTTCCGGTTGGTATTCGTATACAGCCGACTCTCCAGTGTGAGGCGAGTGATTGATGACCCGCGTATGTTGGTCGTCATCCGTAATCACGAAATTAAGTTTGGACTGAAAAAGCGAGAGCCACGGATCGGCAGGCTGCGCGCCAATGATAATAGCGTTCGACTCTTTGAGATCTGCGAGATCAAGGTCCCGCGCAAAGCGGATTTGAGGCCGAGCCGCTACGATCTCGGGAATTCTCAGTAGTTGTGACGCCATCTCCAGATCTGCGACAGAGGTGAGGCGCCGGTTGGCGACCCAGGTTGCTATATCTGCCTTCGTCTGAGGCTGTTTCAAGGCACCAGTCAGGTAACCTTTCGTCATATATTCTGATAGCGTCACTACCCTGCCTGTCAGGTCCTTGTGCAGTACCAGGCTGCTATCTCCGGAAACGATCAGCGCGCGTCTGCCCGCCGGAAACACGTCGTGCCAAAACGCTCGCATCGCAGGTGAACTCGGCTCCAGGCTTTGGTCCAGAGTTCTGCGGCTGCGCCACTCATAACCGGCCACGCAACTCATGATCAGTAGCGCGATAGCAAGAAGCCATGTCACTCTGTTCTGAACAACATCACTCCTTCTCGATTTATTTGCTGCCGCAAGCTCCACCGGTCTCTGAGGGGCCTGAGCCATCACTGGTTCCGGCTCCTCTACAAGCTGACTTGAGATTCCTTCGAATTGGGGTTTATAGGATCCCCTATTCAGGTGTATGCGAATTGGGTCCAGCCTACCCTCGGCCAGGTAATATGCTTCGAGCTTTTCTCGCAGACGACTCGCGTGAGAGCGGACAATATTGTCATCGGCCGAGTCATAGTCCACCTTCCGTTCAAAAACATTCACACCGATTCGTTGCTCATTCAGATGTTCTCCCGGGTCCAGCAGCGTCTCTTTACAGACGAAGCGAAGAAAAGCGCAGAGCCGAATCGACTTTGAAAAACGGGGGGAGGAGATAACTCTTTCAACGCATTCCCAGCGAGGATCGCTCTCGAGCGCAGACTCATCCCGTCTCGGCTCTTTCTTCCCGGATTCCTGCTCCGGTAAAAGCGTCTTAGTGGTTAACATTGGATAGTCCCCTCGATTCGCTCATTTTACAGGCCAGGTTGTGAAAAGCCGATAAAGGGAGGTTTTTCAATCAGTCCGGGAGTCTGGGGACCAGTGAACAGACGTTCGCAAGGAACGGCACCCATCAGAACACGGCTGGGGCTTCCGAAAGAGTGCATCCTCGCAGGGCTGTGGTGCAAATAGCCAGAATGGGCCAGATGGTGGGAGGTGAAGCGGGGCTTCTGGCTCTTACGCGGCAAGCACGGCATTCCAGATCGCGGGCGCAGCTTGACCTTTGAGCCGCATTCGATTCAAGGCGAATTGATCTTTGTGGATACGGCGGAGCAGTTCTACGCCAGCGATCGTGATAGCGGCAGATTCGAAGTTCTTGAAGCCAAGCGTAGGCCGGGTTCTCGACTTGACGCCGCGGTGATCCTGCTCGATCAGGTTGTTCAGATACTTTGAAGAGCGCACCACGGTTCGTTTCGGCAGTAGACCGTCAGTGCACATCTCGCGGACAGCTCGATGCGAAGCCGCATAGCCGTCAAGGGTGATCGTATGTGGAGACCGCCCCTCATGTCTGATCGCCTTCTTGAAGAAGGCCTTCGCTGCGGCTACATCGCGTGTCCGGCTGAGCCTCGATCGTCTGTCCAGCCTTGTCCACCGCTCGATATAGGTAGGTCCAGTGGCCGCGTACCTTGATATAGGTCTCATCGACTCTCCACGAGCGGCCAGCGATCCGACCAAAGCGGTTCCAACGCTTGACGAACTCTGGGGCATATCGCCTGACCCAACGCAGGATGGTCGTATGGGCCAGATCGAGTCCGCGCTCGGCCATCATTTCTACCAGATCCCGGAAGCTGAGCTTGTAGCGCAGGTACCAGCGTACGCACAGGATGATCACCTCACGATCGAAGTGCCGTCCCGCAAACAACTCCTCAAGGCTGCTCAGCTTGCTCACCACCCCTCCTCGGCTTCCCGAAAGACCACTGTACCCGATGGACCTTGGATATTTGCACCAGAGCCGCCATTTGCCTATTCGCCTTATCTTCGCATAGCACTAATAGTGCTATGAACATGCTTGCGTGACCACAAACCTGTTCGGTTGATAACAGGGAGATTTCTGCTTTTTAGCTGCACCGAACGTGCGAAAGGACCGATTTAACTGCCGCGTGACAGCAGGAGTGATTCGGTCAGCATTTGCCGGACGAGGTGCGCACGACGAGAGCCGAGTGCCGCGCGATCGTAGGTTGTCCATCAACTTTCAGTAGACTGTGAGCACAATGATCTGGAGAAGATGGAATGCGTTGCTGTGCGTCATGCTTCAGGCAGCATTCATCGTTCCCGCTCGCGGGCAGGCGCACAGTATCGCTCCGCCGCCGCCTCCTGGAGCCAAAACACTCAACTGCAAAGGAAGATTGATTCCGCAACTTGTGGATGTTACGAGCAAGTCGCGGATTCGATTCACACATCTCGCGGCCCCCGAGAAAAAATACATTGTAGAGTCCATGGGCGGCGGCGTACTTATTCTGGACTACGATCGGGATGGCTGGCCGGATATCTATTTTACGAATGCCCCAACCGTCCAGATGACGCTACAAGGTCAAAAAGCATCGGGCGCCCTCTTTCACAACAATGACGATGGCACGTTTTCAGATGTAACGGCCAAGGCCGGCATTGCGAATCCCGGCTTTGCCATGGGTGGAGCTGTAGGTGATTACAACAACGACGGATGGCCGGACATCTACGTGACGGCACTGGGAGGAAATGTACTTTACCGGAACAATGGAGATGGCACCTTTACCAACGTGACATCTAAGGCGGGGGTTGCGGACGGCCGCTGGTCGACGGGAGCGGCTTTCGGCGACTACGATGGCGACGGCTACGCCGATTTGATGGTGACTAACTACGTGGATTTCAAGCTCGGCGACCTGCCCGGTTTCGGCAGCAGCCCTACCTGCAAGTACCGCGGCATCGATGTTCAATGCGGACCTCGCGGCCTGAAAGGAGCGGGAGATGCTCTCTTTCATAACAATGGCAACGGAACATTCACGGATGTCAGTAAGCGTGCGGGAGTTGACGACCCCGGCGGCTACTATGGTCTGGGCGTAGTATGGAGCGACTTCGACAACGATGGGCTGCCGGACATCTACGTCGCCAACGACTCCACTCCAAACTTCCTTTATCACAACGAAGGAAAGGGCAAGTTTGCAGAAATCGGTCTGGAATCGGGAACAGCAGTCAGCGCAGATGGTTCCGAACAAGGCTCCATGGGACTGGCAATCGGCGACTATAACCACACGGGTCGTTTTTCCATCTATGTCACCAACTTTGCCGACGAATACAACACGCTTTATCGAAACGACGGCAAGCTCAATTTTCACGATGTCTCCTACGACGCCGGCGTCGCACTTGCCTCCTTGCCATGGCTCAAATGGGGAGATGCATTTTTCGACTTGGACAATGATGGATGGCCCGATTTAATTGCAGTCAACGGTCAGGTCTATCCGCAGGTGGACTCACTGCCGTCGGGGGCGAGGTATCGGCAGCCCAAGAACCTCTTCATGAACGAGAGAAATGGGACCTTCTGCGATGCGAGTGCGCAGACCGGAGCCGCGCTGATCGAACCACGCGTCAGCCGCGGACTCGCAGTCGCGGATTTGGACAGTGATGGCAATCTGGACCTTGTTGTTGAAGACCTGGACGGTTCACCCATGGTACTGCATAACAACGGCAGCGCCGATGCTCATTGGGTAAGCTTCGAGTTGGCGGGCACCAAAAGCAATCGATTGGCGCTGGGAGCGCGCATCACAGTGGTCGCCGGCGGCATGACGCAAACCGATGAAGTACGCAGCGGAGGCAGTTATCTTTCCCAAAGCGATTTGCGTGTGCACTTTGGACTTGCGAAGACAACAAAAATTGATTCAGTCGAGTTCCTCTGGCCATCAGGAAAGACAGAGAAGATAACAAACCTTGCAGTCGATCGCTTTTATTCCGTTCTCGAAGGATCCGGTCTGGTGGAGGCAAAGCGCATTCGGCCCCTCGCGCATAAATAACAGCTGGCTGCATCCATTCAGTGGTCACGGGTGCGACGGTGGACTCGCGAACAATGAGTTCCGGTTGGAGCGTCAGGGCATTTGAATTCGGTCGAGCAGTACTTCTGCTCCCATCATTTCCAATTTGACGAAGCGGTTCGGCTCGTCCCGTTTTAAACATTTCCCATGATTAGCGAACAATGACCATCTTTACCCGTGATCCAGGAAAAGCTTCTTGCAGGAAGCTCATCTGCAGCCAAAACCTCGGTAAATGATTTCCTCTAGGGTAGTATCCCCTTCAAAAAGGATGACTTAGATTTCCCACTTGACAGTTGCACAGGAGGCGGTGATTAATGGCTCCGCTGTTTTCCTACAGGAGCGCTTCTGCAGCGCTTTAATCAACGTCCAGCTGGGGCCTTCGGTTGGAATGATCCCGAGCATGGATTGCAAGGAATTGTAACTTTTTGAGTAAGTCGGATCTGGGTACGGCATTTCAAGCCACCACCAGGGGGCGCTATGCAGAACGACAGAAGGTCCGTGTCAACTTACTGGAGGCAATGACAATGAAGAGGCGAGGTAATTGGTTCTTATTTCTGACAATAGCAATAACCATTCTTCTTACGGGTCAAAGCTACGGCCAGGTAACGACAGGATCGATCAGCGGAACGGTCACGGATCAGTCTGGGGCGTTCGTGGCGAACGCAACGATAATCGTGAGTAGCCCCACTACTGGACTGAGCCGCACGGTATCCGCCAATAATGAGGGACAGTACTCAGTAGAAGAGCTGCCCTCTGGCGGTTACGAGGTGACCGTCAAGGTTCCAAACTACAAAGAAGCGATCGTAAAGGGGGTCAACGTTCAGGTAGCGACAAACGCCACTGTGAATGCTGAACTTCAAATCGGGAGTGTATCCGAAACGGTCACGGTGGAAGCAGATGCGGTCCAGGTGCAGACCGAAAGCGGAGCGATTGGAAATGTGATTGACGGTGGCCAGGTCAAACAACTGCCCCTTAATGGCCGCAGCTTCGTGCAACTGACCCAGTTGCAGCCCGGCGTCTCTGCCGCCAACAACTTTGACACAAAGAACAAGGGATTGCAGGGAGGCGTGGACATGTCCGTTAACGGCAACCCTACAACCAACAATCTATTCTTGATCGATGGCGTCAACAACAACGATACCGGCTCCAATCGCACCATTCTTATCTATCCGTCAAACGAAGCAATCGCAGAGTTCAAGTTCGTCACAAACTCGTATGGTGCGGAATACGGGCAGGCCTCTGGCGGTATTATCAGCATCGTCACTCGTAACGGAACGAATCAGTTTCATGGCAGCGTTTTTTACGGTGGCCGCAACGATGCCCTCTCCGCCTACACCTATTTCGCGCGGCAAAACGCAGGCAAGGGTCTTCCGCTGGATGGCAAAGATAAACTCCGCCGCAATGACTGGGGCTACTCGATCGGTGGACCGGTCTTGAGAGATAAGCTGTTCTTCTTCTGGAGCCAGGAGTGGAATCGCGAAATCCGCGGACGTACAGTGGGCGCCTGTGTTCCGACTGCCGCCGAGCGTGCAGGTGACTTCC
>Ga0193717_1000919_pt1 | contig 18563 bp, 17 predicted proteins | sample U2c2metaG_FD_145900 | JGI IMG/M metagenome (GOLD analysis project Ga0193717, IMG submission 145900) | Soil microbial communities from a riparian zone of the East river system, Colorado, United States - U2c2 | ecosystem: Environmental > Terrestrial > Soil > Riparian zone | place: USA: East River... | reverse complement strand
CGCGTGCTCTATGAGCTGGCGCATCGCGACACGGTGACGGCGAGCGAGCTCGCAGCCGACCTCGACCTCGACCACGGATACTTGAGCCGAATCGTGCGCCGTTTCAGCGAGGACGGATTGCTCGCGAAGAAGCGCGCGCCGGACGACGGCCGGCAAAGTCTCATCGCGATCACGGCAAAAGGCCGCAAGGCCTTCGCGCCGCTCAACAAAGGCTCGCACGATCAGGTCGCCGCAATGCTGGAGAAGCTTAGGCCCGCCGAACAGGCGCGCGTGGTCGGGGCGATGAACACGGTCGAGACATTGCTCGGCGCATCCTCGCAAAGCTCACCCGCTGTACCGGCGATTATTCTGCGGCAGCATCAGCCCGGCGACATGGGCTGGGTCACGTCGGCGCACGGCGCGCTGTACGCGCAGGAATACGGCTGGGATATCTCATTCGAGGCGCTGGTCGCCAAGATCACCGCCGAGTTCATCGAGAACTTCGATTCCAAGCGCGAGCGCTGCTGGATCGCCGAGCTCGACGGCGAGCGCGTCGGCTCGGTGTTCGTCGTCGCGAAGAACGACGAGGTCGCCAAGCTCCGCCTGCTGATCGTCGATCCTCGCGCCCGAGGATTGAAGCTCGGGCGGCGTCTCGTCGAGGAAGCCTTACGCTTCGCGAAAGCCGCGGGATATTCGTCCATGACCTTGTGGACGCAGAGCAATCTGACCGCGGCGCGCGCCATTTATCAGCGCGCCGGATTCACGCTGACCGCGCAGGAGCCGCATCGCTCGTTCGGCGTCGATCTGATCGGCGAAACCTGGGAACGCGCGCTTTGAACCGCACGGCGCTCGCGGTTCTGGCGGCGGCCATCACCGGCATTCAGGTCGGCGCCGCAATCGTGGCGACGCGGTTCGTCGCCGCCGACATCTCGCCGGCCGCGCTCGCATTCCTGCGCTATGCCATTGGGGTTGCTTGCCTTGTTCCGGCGGTCGCGATGGCGCAGCGCATGCGTTTTGCGCGCGCCGACATCGCCCCGATCGCCGCGCTCGGCATCGGGCAGTTCGGCATCCTGATCGCGCTCCTGAACTATGGCCTGCAAACCGTGCCGGCGGCGCGCGGCGCGCTGATCTTCGCCACGTTCCCGCTGCTGACGCTCGTCGTCGCGGCATTGCTCGGCCATGAGCGCGTCACGACGCGGAAGATCAGCGGGATCCTCGCCACGTTGCTGGGCATTGCTCTGGCGCTCGGCGACAAGATTTTTGGCGCGGGCTCGCTTATCGGCGAATTCGCGATTTTGGCGAGCGCCGCGACCGGCGCGGTGTGCAGCGTGCTCTACCGGCCGTACCTTGCGCGCTACCCGACGCTCCCCGTCAGCGCCTTCGCGATGGCGGCCGCGGCCGCCGCGCTCGCCGTGCCGGCCGCGCTCGGCGATCTGTTCGTCGCGCCCGCGCAGCTATCGCGGCACGCGTGGGCCGCGATCGTGTTCATCGGGCTCTCGTCCGGTGGCGGCTATGTGCTGTGGCTGTGGGCGCTGAAGAACATCGCGGCGACGCGCGTCACCGTGTTTCTCGCGCTCTCGCCGGTCACCGCCGCGGCGCTCGGCGTTGTGTTTTTGGGCGAGGCAGTGACGGCGGCGATGATGGTGGGCGTGGTGTGCGTGGCGGCGGGGCTGTGGGTGGCGAACTCAGAATCGTAGCCCGGATGAGCGGAGCGAAATCCGGGAGCGGCGCCGCCGCAGACGAAGGACTCTCGCATATCGCGACGCTCGTGGGCTACGTGCTATACGACGCGATCGATGCGGAGACTCGCACATGCCGATGCACAATCCTCCACATCCCGGCGGGATCATCCGCCGCCAGTGTTTGGACCCGCTTGGCCTGTCGGTGACCGAAGCCGCCGCCGGACTGGGCGTGACACGGCAGGCGCTTTCCGACCTGTTGAACGGGAACGCGGGCGTCTCGGTCGACATGGCCATCCGGCTTTCGAAGGCCTTTGGGTCGAGCGCCGAGACCTGGCTCGGTCTGCAAACCGCCTACGATCTGGGACAGGCCCGCGCCCGCGCGCGCAGCATAAAAGTGCGCCCTTTCAAGGCGGCTTGAGATCGCAGCAGGAGTGCGTCGCGCTGCGGGTGAGCCGGTGGGCGCGCGGGCAGGCCGAGGCGAAAGCGTAGGGGCCCCCCACCCCCGACCCCTCCCCGCCGCTTCGCGGGTGGAGGGGAGCGCACCGAGTTCGTGGCGCGGCCTTGCGCGATTACACCGCCCCCCTCAACACCTCCGCGCGCGCCTTGGCGCCCGCCAGCAGATACGTGTGGTCCGAGCCCGACAGGATCATGCGGGCGCCGCCCTTGATGTAGCGGCTCGCCACCTCCTTGTCGTAGACGCCGCCCATGCCGAGCGCCTTGCCGTTGGCCCGGCAGGCGGCGCCGACCTTCTCGTAGGCCTCGGCGACGCGCGGATGATCGATCTGGCCCGAGATGCCCAGTTCGGCGGTGAGGTCCGAGGTGCCGATCAGCAGGCAATCGATCCCTTCGACGGCGGCGATGGCGCCGGCGTTGCCGACGCCTTCCGGGCTCTCGATCATCGCCACCACCAGCACGGCATCGTTGAGCGCGGCCTGCGCCTCGGCGTTGGCGGGCGCGCGGAAGCCGTAGGCCGCGGGCGGGCCGCCCCATGAGCGGTGCCCAAGCGGCGGATAGCGGAACGCGCGCGCGAGTTCCTTCGCGCGCTCGGCCGTGTCGACGTGCGGCACGATCACGCCGAGCGCGCCGTTGTCGAGGCAGCGCGTGCCCTCGTCGAGCGCGCCGGCGCAGATGCGCACGATCGGCGTGACGCTGGTCGGCAGCGCCGCGATGCAGAGCTGCGAGGCCTCATGCACCGAATGCGCGCCGTGCTCCATGTCGATGAACAGCCAGTCGTGATCGGCGGCGGCCGCGAGCATCGCGGTCGCACTGGTGCGCAGATGATGCACGCCGAAGCCGAGCGCGAGCTGGTTGTTCTTGAGCTTGAGTTTGGTTTTGTTCTCGACGAGCGCCATGGTGTCCTCCCGATTATTGTCTCGATGTTTGGTGCCTGGCGCCGCGACGGTCAAGCGGAGCGTGACAGCCATTGCAGCGCGCCCTGCCCTGCAGCGGCGCCGGTTGCAAAACAGGCCTGCAGCAGATAGCCGCCGGTCGGCGCTTCCCAGTCGAGCATTTCGCCGGCGACGAACACGCCGGGCATACGCTGCAGCATGAAGCGCGCGTCGAGTTCGCCGAACGCGACGCCGCCCGCGGTCGAGATCGCGCGCGCGATCGGTGCGGTGGCGGTCAGGCGAATGGGGACGGCGTTGATGAGGCGCGCGAGCGCGGCGGGGTCGAGTTTCGCAAGGGGCTGCGCGCGACTCACTTCGTGCAGCAATCCGATTTCGGCGGGCGCGAGCTTGAGAGCCTTGCGCAGGAAGGTGGCGAGCGATTGCTTGGCGCGCGGCGCGGACAGGCGGCGCTCAAGCTCATCCGGTGTCATATCCGGACGCAGCGCAATCGTCAGCCTGGCCTCGCCGGCTGCCGCGATGGCATCGCGCAGCGTGGCCGAGAGCGCGTAGATTCCGCCGCCTTCGAGGCCGGTTTCGGTGATGATCGCTTCGCCGCGCAAAATCTGTCCGCCGAACGAGAGAGCCAAGCGCTTCAGCGGCTGTCCGGCGAAGCGCGCAAAATGCTGCGACCAACCAGCGACGAAGCCGCAATTCGCCGGCTTGAGCGAGGTGACCGCAATGCCGGTCTGGGTCAGCGGCGGGACCCACGCGCCGTCCGAGCCGAGCCGCGGCCAGCTCGCGCCGCCGAGCGCCAACACGGTGGCATCGGTATCGACCGCGACCACGCCATCCGGTGTGTCAAAGGTGACGCGCTCGCCATCCCAACCGGTCCAGCGATGGCGCAGCGCGAAACGCACACCCGCCCCGTCGAGCCGCCGCAGCCAGGCGCGCAGCAGCGGCGACGCCTTCATGGCGCGGGGAAACACGCGCCCGCTGGAGCCGACGAAGGTCTCCTGGCCCAGCGCTTGCGCCCAGGCGCGCACGGCGTGCGGCGGAAACGCCACGATGGCGGCGCGCAGCGCCGGCGCGGCGGCGCCGTAGCGCGGCAGGAACGCACCGAGGTTTTCGCCGTGGGTGAGGTTCAGCCCGCCGCGCCCCGCCATGAGAAACTTGCGTCCGGCCGACGGCATGCGGTCGTAGACCGTCACCTGCGCGTTGCCGCCGCTCAGCACCTCGGCCGCCATCAGGCCGGCCGGGCCCGCTCCGATGACGGCGACGCGAGGACGCGTTGGATGCGCGGAAACGGCAGGCATTGCCCGATGCCATATCGGGCAATGGCCGGCAGACCAAGAGGAACGGCGACAGCGCTGCTCAGAAGAACTTGTAGTTCACACCGATCTTGGCGGTGTGGATGCCGGGGAGTTCGTGGTTCGCGCAGAAGGTCAGGTTCGGCAGGAACAACCTGCCGCCGCCGGGGCCGCAGGCCGTGACAGTGGTGTCCAGACCGAGATAGAGATACTCGGCCTTCACCGTCCAGTTCCCCACGAACGCCCATTCGGCGCCGCCGCCGGCCACGAAGAACACCGGGTTGGCGCTGCCGCGCGCGAGGAGCGCCTGGCTGCTGCAGTTCGCACCGGTGGTTACGCAGGTATCGATCGACTCCGCGGACGCCTGGGTGAAGCCGACGCCGCCCTTGAGGTAGAACAGCACATCGTTGACCGAATAGCCCACCCGGCCCGCGAACGCCGCGTACCAGTTGCCGATCGTGGTGGTGTCGAAGGTATCGTTGAAGCCGAACGCGAGATTGTACTGGTTGTTGACGGTGGCACTCAGACGCATGAGGCCGGCCTCGGCCTCCACGCCCCAGACGAACCGCGACGAGGCTGGCTGCCAGTTACAGCCGAGCGTGCCGCCGCCCATGCCGCTGGCGGGGAGATTGTAGCTGTATGGCGCGGGCCTCGCGGACTCGCCTGCACTCGAGTTGTAGAACGTGGTCTGGAGCAGCGGCGGCGGGCCGAACACCTGCTGCCCGTTGGTCGAGGGATCGAACGTATCCACCGGACCGCGGCCCCACGCGGCGCCTGCGTAGCCGCCGGCGTAACAGCCGCTCCAGTTGCTCCCCGCCGTACCGGGCAGCGCGACCGACTTGGTCGCCATGTCGCTCCCGCCGAAGCGATAGTTCAGCCGCACGGTGGCCTGCTGCGAAAAGATCGACACCGGCATTTCAACCGGAATTGCGGGAAGCAGGACGCCCGCGGCCGGCGCGATGGCCAGCGTGACATTCCGCTTGCCGAAATCCGCAAAGCGATATTCGGCGCCGAGGCTCCAGTTGTTCGTCAGGGCGTATTCGAAACCGCCGCCGAAGGTCACGCCGAGATAGTCCTGGCTCGAGCCGACTCCGGGGGCGCTGAAATTCTGCGGAGGCGCGCCCGCAAACGGGGCCAGCGCCGGACCGATGATGGTCTGGAAGGTGTAGTTGCCGCCTGTCTTGATGCTGGTCACCGCGAGACCGCCGGTCGCGTAGACCAGCAGTCGGTCGAACGCGTAGCCGAAGCGGCCGCGCAGCGTCGCCTGCCATTCGCGGTCGATAAAGTAGGTGGCAAAGGTGTTGCGCGTGATGTTGCCGCCGGGGAGCACGCCCGGGAAGAATTCAAGCAGCTGGCCGCTGAGCGTGTCGCGATTGCGCATCACCTGCGCGTCGGCTTCGATGCCGTAGACGATGTTGCCGAACTGGAAATTGTAGCCGAGCTGCCCGCCGCCGATGAACGATGCGTTGGACCTGGATTGATTGATCGGCACGTTTTGGAAGCCGCCGGGGATCCCGAAGAACGGGGTCGCAAATGCCGGTCCGGCAAACGCGCCGGTCAGGTCGGAGAAGACGAAGCCCGGCGAGGTGAGACGAAGCTGACCGGGATCGTTGCGGTCGAGCACGGCGCCGGCGTTGAGGCCGATGTAGCCGCCGGCCCAGCTGAATTGCGCCGGCAGCGGCACGGCCTTGACCGGCATGTCGGCGGCTTGCGCAGCGGTCAGTCCAACGAAAAGCGCGCTCGCGGAGATCGCAGCGTACAGCGCGGATTTGCTCATTACGGCCCCCAACGATCCGCCCCACCGGCGAACGAGTCACTAACGCAGCGACAATCAACTCAAACTAGCATCGGGCTACCGCGCAAAGCTGTGACCTGTTTGCATCACCCGCCAACTTAACGCTATTTTTCCACGTGACTTCTTGCGGGTTCCGCCCCTTGCCTGGGGCACGCGGACCTCAGATCACCAGCCCATCAGCCGCTTGGTGCTTTCCTCGTTCTCCTTGAGGAATTTGCGGTACTCGTCACCCTTGATCGACTGGGTCTGCAGACTGAGCACCTCGGCCTTGCCCTGGTGCTCGCGCGTGGAGAGCACTGCCTCGAGCGCCCCGGTGAGCTTTGCCTCGACATCCTTCGGCAGGCCCGCCGGCGCCGCAATGCCGCGCGAGACCGACCAGACCTGATTGAATCCCTGTTCCTTGAACGTCGGTGCCTCGGGGAGAAAGCGCGAACGCTCGGGCGCCATGACGCCGAGCAGGCGCAATTGGCCGGAGCGCACCTCCTCGGCCACTTCGCTGATATTCGCGCCAAGCACCTGCACGTGCCCGCCGAGCGCCTGGGTCTTGGCCTCGGCCGTCGAGCGGCTGTGAATGACGACGAACTTCGTGCCGGTCTCGGCCGAAATGCCGAGGATCGCAAGGTGGTCGTCGCTGCCGGCGCCGTAGGCGGTGACCGTGATGGCATCCGGCGTCTTCTTTGCCGCCTCGATGACGTCCTTCACGGTCCGATAAGGGCTGTCCGCCTTCACGGCCCAGATGTTGTAGTCGATCACGTGGTTCATCAGCGGCGTGAAACTGTCGAGGCTTTCCTTGCGGCCGACCTTGGGATCGAGATAGCCCCCATACATGCTGGGCACGTTGAGATAGCCGAGCGTGTAGCCGTCGGGCCGCGCTTGCGCGAGCGCGCCCCATCCGATCCAGCCCGCGCCGCCCGCGCGGTTCTCCACCGTCACCGGCTTGCCGAGCACCGCTTCGAGATCCTTGGCCAGCAGCCGCGCCGTGATGTCCGTGCCGCCACCGGCGCCATAAGGGACGATCAGGGTGAGGCCGCGCTCGGGATATTGCGCATGGGCATCGAAAGCCGTGACGGCAAGTGCCGCCACAGCCACGCCCAGCAAACACCGTCTGACGAAAGTCATGCCGTCCTCCCCGAGTGCTAATTTTGCCGGATCGTACTCGCGATCCGGTGCGCGTGGCTGCGACAAGAGTTCGCGCAGGAGAGACCGTCAAGCTGTGGCGCCGACGACATTGTGCACCAGCATCGGGCGGCGGATGCCCTTGAGCGCCATTTCGCGCACCGGCTCGACCGCCACGGCGTTCTCGACGGCCAGCAGCACGCGCGGGCTGACCAGGATCTGCCCCGGCTGTGCTTCGTCGCAGAGGCGCGAGGCCACGTTGGAGACCGTCCCGATCGCCGCGTAATCGAAGCGGCCCTCGAATCCGATCGTCCCGAGCGTGGCGTAGCCGTGCGCAATACCGATGCCGAAGCCGAGCTCGTGTCCGAGCCGGCTCCATTTCTCGATCAGCGCCCCGATCGCGGCGCGCATTTCGAGCGCCATCTGCACGGCGGACAGCGCCGGATTGGGCAGCGGCACCGGATCGTTGAAGATCACCATCACGCCATCGCCGGCGAAGCGCTCCAGCGTGCCGCCGTGGCGGAAGATGATCTCGCCGATCGCCCTGTGATACTCGCGCAGCAGCGCCATCACGTCTTCGGGGTCCGAGGTCTCGGAAAAGCCCGTGAAGCCGCGCAGGTCGCAGAACAGCGCCGTGATCTCGCGGCGGTGGCTTTCGAGCTGCTTCTCGGCGCCGGACGAGACGATCAGGTCGGCCACCTGCGGCGGCAGGAAGCGGCGCAGCCGGCCCATGCGCTCGATCTCGCCGACCTGCTCGTCGACGCGCTGCTCGAGTCCCTGGTTCAATGTGCGCAGCTCCTGCGACTGTGCCTCGAGCAGGTTCGCCTGCTGGCGCACTTCGCTCAGCAGGCGCGCATTCTCGATCGCGATGACGGCCTGCGCGGCGAAGTTCTGGACAAGCTCGATCTGCTTGTCGGTGAAGGGATGGACTTCGCCCCGGTACAGCGTGATGGAGCCGGTCACCTCGCCATCCTTGAGCATTGGAACCCCCAGGACGGTGCGGGCTTTCAGCACATCGACGAGTGCCAGCCGGACCGGATCGCGGTCCGTGTAAGCTTGATCGGCCTTGGCGTCTTCGATGTGGACAGGCTGTTTCGTCTGGACAACCCTGCTCCATACGCTGTGCGGCCCCCCACGGAGGACGGGATTCTGCCGGCGAAACTCCGTATAGGCCGGCGGCACGTTGTAATCGGCGGCGCGCCGGAAACCATCACCTTCAGGCAAGTGCAGGACGCTGAAGCCTGCGCCGCAGATGCGCGTGGCATTCTCAAGAATTGCATGAAACACCGGTTCAAGATCACCAAGCGAGCTTGAGATGACACGCAGCACGTCGCCAACCGCCGTCTGCTGCTCCAGCGATTCGGAGAGATCGTCGGTGCGCTGGCGCAGTTCGTTGAACAGCCGCACATTTTCGATCGCGATCACAGCCTGATCGGCGAACACTTTCAACAAATCTTCATGCTGCTTCGGGATAGCTCCCTCCTCGGCCCACGCGGCCACGATCGAGCCCAACGGAACCCCGTCGCGGAGCATCGGCACCGCAAGCATTCTGCGCCACGCGCCAGTCGCCGCATGGCTGTGATCATAATTCGAATCCGCCATCGCATCGTGGATATGCACCGGGGCTCGCGCGCGGATCGCCCTGACCGAGATCACGGATTCATCGTCCAGCCGCACAGGGTATTTCGCCTGCACGGCAGCGAACTGATTCGGCGCAAAGCCGTGCGCGCCCGCAAAGCGCACAAGTTCGCCGTCTATGGTGAAGATCGACCCGATCATGCTCCCGCAAAGCGCATTGAAATTGCGCGCGATGGTATCGAATACCGGCTGGACGTCCGTCGGTGAACTGGAGATCACCCGCAATATTTCGGCGGTCGCGGTCTGCTGCTCCAGCGACTCGGTCAAATCGTTCGTGCGCTGATGCAGTTCGTTGAGCAGGCGTGCATTCTCGATGGCGATCGCGGCTTGGTCCGCGAACGTCTTGAGCAGTTCGATATTCTTGTCTTCAAAAGCGCGAACCTCCGCACGGCGAACCAGAATTGTTCCGAGCGCTCGATCCTCCCGCAATAACGGCACGCAGAGTATGCTCCGGTGCCCGAGCCTGCGCGCATAGGCTCGGCCGAGCGGGAAATCATGATCGGGCGCAAGAAGATCGGCGACGTGAACCGGCCGCTTATCGATGATCGAACGGCCCATGACGTGGCCGCGATCGATCTGCGCGGTCTCGCCGACGCTCATGCGACCGAATTCACCGAAATTGGCGGCGTAAACCAACACGCCGTTCTCAATGGTGAGGATGTCGACGATCTCGGCTTCGCAGATTTGCGCAGCGTGCCTCGCAACGGTATCGAAGACCGGCTTCACATCGCCCGGCGAGCTCGAAATCACGCGCAAGACGTCGCTGATCGCCGTCTGCTGTTCCAGCGACTCGGTGAGATCATCGGTGCGTTGGCGCAGCTCGTTGAGCAGCCGCGCGTTCTCGATCGCGATTGCGGCTTGATCGGCGAACGTCTTGAGCAGCGCGATGTGTTTGTCTTCGAATGGCCGAATCTCGGTCCGGCGCACCAGGATCGTGCCGAGCGCGCGGCCCTCACGGATGAGCGGCACGGCCAGCGCGGTGCGCGCGCTGGCCTGGATCGCGAGCTGCCGCCCCAGCGGAAAGTCGAGGTCAGGGCTTTGCAGATCGGGGACATGAAGCGTCTGCTTGTCGCAGATGGACCGGCCCATGAACGTGGTGCGATCGAGCGCTATGGCCTGCCCAGGAAGATGTGGCCCGAGCGCGCCGACATTGGCTGCGTTCCGAATCATGCCGGCGTCGACAACGATGATGTCCGCGAATGACGCCTCGCAGATGCGCGCCGCGTGTCTGGCGACAGACTGGAAGACAGGCGTCACGTCACCCGGCGACTCCGACATCACGCGCAGGATGTCGCTGATCGCCGCCTGCTGCTCGCGCGCCTCGTTCAGCTCGCGCGCGAGGAGATCGAGCTTCTGTCCCGGATCGGCAGGCGAGTCCATCAGAACGCGCAGCGACCGACAGCGAAGAACGCTGCCGCCAGCACCAGATAGGCGGCGACCGTCACGATCAGCGCATTCTTGAAGCGGCCCGCCTTGATCTTGCGGATGCAGGAGAGCTTCACCGCCTCGGCGGTCAGCTCGGGCTCGACGACGAGCCCCTTGAGCCGCTCGGAATACTGCGCCGCGCCGGTGCCGAGCGGATCGGCGAGGTAGAACAGATTTTTCGCGCCGACGCCGTCGGTCAGTTTCTGCTGCGGCGGCGCGACCGGCCAGAGCACCCAGAGATAGGCAAGGATCGTCGCGATGAAGACGACGAGCGTGATGACGAGCACCTGGCGCGCGCTCGTCCCGCAAGCGCCGTGGATGGCCGCAATCAGCGGGTTGCCGGACAGAACGAAAGCTGCGAGCGAGATCTGCGCCTTGGTGTCGTAGGCGCGCACGTTCCCCTCGCTGAACGCCATCGATTGCTTGAGGAAATCGATTCGCTCCGCTCGGGTGGCGCCCGCCTCGGCGGCCGGCACCGCAGCCCCTGATGTCGCATCGGGCATCCGTACCCCCCCTGGTAGCCGAGCACGGCCCATACTATCGGCGCGTTCCGGAGCGACGCAACGGAAATGCCTCAAAAGTGTCGACGGATGCTCGGACGCGGCCGCGCTCTATACCGTCGCACCCTTGGCCTTCGCCCTGCGCAGATGCTCATCCAGCCGCGGCATGATCTCGACGAAATTGCACGGGCGGTAGCGGTAATCGAGCTGGTGCACGAGGATCTCGTCCCAGGCATCGCGGCAGGCGCCGGGTGAGCCTGGGAGGCAGAAGATATAGGTCGCGCCCGCGACACCCGCGGTCGCGCGCGTCTGGATCGCCGAGGTGCCGATCTTGGCGTGGCTCACCAGCAGAAAGAGAGTGGAGAAGCCCTCCATGCGTTTCTCGAACAAGGGGTCGAGCGCCTCCGGCGTCACGTCGCGGCCGGTGAAGCCGGTGCCGCCGGTCGAAATGATCACGTCGATGCCCGGATCGGCGATCCACGCCCTCACCTGCGTGCGGATTTTCTCCACGTCGTCGGTGACGATCGCGCGCGCCGCCAGCGCATGTCCGGCTTTCCCGATGCGCTCGGCGAGCGCGGCGCCCGACTTGTCGTCCTCGAGCGAGCGCGTGTCCGAGACGGTCAGCACCGCGATTTTCAGCGGGATGAACTGGCAGGACTCATCGAGGCCGGGCATCAGCTACAGCTGCGCAGCCGCGAACGTATTGCAGGCGCCGACGGTGCCGGATTTCAGCCCGGTCTGGAACCAGCGCTGGCGCTGTTCCGAGGAGCCGTGGGTGAAGCTGTCGGGAATGGCGTAGCCCTGCGCCTGTTTCTGCAGGCGGTCGTCGCCGATCGCCGCCGCGGTGCGCATCGCGGCTTCGACGTCGCCCGGCTGGATCAATTGCCACTGCTTGTCCGCGCGCGACGCCCAGATGCCGGCGAAGCAGTCGGCCTGCAGCTCGACCTTTACCTGGATGCGGTTCGCCTCGACCTTGCTCACCCCGCGCTGCTGCTCCTGCGCCTTCTTGAGGACGCCGAGCTGATTTTGCACATGGTGGCCGATCTCATGCGCGATGACGTAGGCCTGCGCGAACTGGCACGAGCTCGATCCCGCATCGCAGCCCTTGAAGCGGCGTTCGATGTCGCGGAAGAACGAGGTGTCGAGATAGATCTTGTTGTCGGGCGGGCAATAGAACGGACCCATCGCGGACTGCGCCTGGCCGCACGCGTCCGCCCGCGTCGCACCCGAAAACATCACCAGCGTCGGGGGCCGGTAGCGCTGGCCGGCAGCTTCGAAGATCAGCTTCCACTGCAGGTCCGCGCTCCCGAGAATGCGCGCGACGAACTTGCCCATCTCGTCGCTCGGCGCGCCGGTCTTGCCGGAAGGCTGGCTCGGCGCATGCTGGGCGGGCCGGTCGCCCATCACCATCTCGGCGCCGCCGATCAGCAGGCGCGGATCGATCCCGAGCGCGTATCCGACGATGCCGAGAACAACGATGGTGCCGATGCCCAGCCCGCCGCGGCCGCCCATCGGGAAGCCGAACCCGCCGCCACCGCCGCCGGATGAATCGCCGCGGCGATCCTCGATATTGTCGCTCTGCGGCAGGTCGTCGTAGCGCATCCTCTCCTCCAGTCGCCCCGTTTTCAATTCTCGCTGACCGGCGCGCTCAAGTCCATCGGCGGGGTCCTGAGGCCGCACTGCACCATGACCAGCCGCCAAAGCATCAACGCCGAAGGGGCGATATGGTTACTACTTGCCTAACAAGAAAGATCAGATTTTTCGCGAGCTTAAGTCAGTTTTTACCTTGGGCGGCCATGATGCGGGCAGTCGGTTGTCAGGTATTCGCGTCTCCGACCGCGTACCCGAGTGATGTAAAGTCATGCGTGTGTCGCGTCGCGGGGCGCCCAGTCGGGCGCCCCGCACACATCTTGCGGCTGGCTCTCACACCATCGTCGTCGGCGATTGCGTCGCCGAGATGACGCGCCTTCCGGCGGCTTCGGTCGATCTGATCTTCGCCGATCCGCCCTATAACCTTCAGCTCCAGGGCGACCTGAAACGTCCCGACGACTCCAAGGTCGACGCGGTCGACGACGATTGGGACAAGTTTTCCAGCTTCTCGGCCTATGACGACTTCACCCGCGCCTGGCTGATGGCCGCGCGCCGCGTGATGAAGCCGTCCGCCACGCTGTGGGTGATCGGTTCGTATCACAACATCTTCCGCGTCGGCACGATCCTGCAGGATCTCGGCTTCTGGATGCTCAACGACGTGGTCTGGCGCAAGACCAACCCGATGCCGAACTTCCGCGGCCGCCGCTTCACCAATGCGCACGAGACCATGATCTGGGCGGCGCGCGATCAGGGCGCGAAGGGCTACACGTTCAATTACGAGGCCCTCAAGGCCGGCAACGAGGACATTCAGGTCCGCTCCGACTGGACCATCCCGCTGTGTACCGGCGAGGAGCGGCTGAAAGGCCGCGACGGCAAGAAAATCCATCCCACGCAAAAACCCGAGGCGCTGCTCGCGCGGGTGATCCTTTCCTCATCGCGCCCCGGCGACCTCATCCTCGATCCGTTCAGCGGCACCGGCACGACCGGCGCCGCCGCAAAGCGCCTCGGCCGCCAGTTCATCGGGATCGAACGCGATCCCGCCTATGCTGCAGCGGCCGAGGCGCGTATTTCCGCCGTGGAGCCGATGCCGGAGGCATCGCTCGCACCGTTCATGACCGCGCGCGAGGCGCCGCGGGTGGCGTTCGCGGCGTTGCTCGAACGCGGCATGATCAAGCCGGGCGAAACGATGTTCGACGCCAAGCGCAAGGTCACCGTGCTGGTGCGTGCAGACGGTGCCGTGCAGCTCGGCAATACCGTCGGCTCGATCCATCGCGTCGGCGCGGTCGCGCAGGGCGCGGAGGCCTGCAACGGCTGGACCTACTGGCACGTCGAGCGCGGGAAGAAGCTCACGCTGATCGACGAATTCCGCGCCGAAATCCGCGCCACCATGAGCATCGCGGCCGAGTAGCTGCCGAGCTTGCTGGCTGCGGCTTACCCAAGACCCGCATTGTATCCGACATCGACACGCAGCCTCGCGCGAGCCGACGCGGCCGCTCGACAACAAGGAGCGTGACTGCGAGACTGCCCCCACAACGGAAAAAAGGGAGGAAACGATGAATATCGATCGTCGTCAGTTGGCCTTGCCGGCTCTTGCGATAGGTTTCCTCGGCATCGCCCCGGCCTTTGCGGCTTCGGCGGATGAAGATGCCGTCGCGAAGGGCGTCGAGGCATTCCGCGCCGCTCAGGTCGCGGCCGACGCCAAGGCCTTCGACGCGCTCTGCGCGCCGGAGCTCAGCTACAGCCACTCCGATGGCCGGGTCGAGGACAAGGCGGCCTTCATCGCCGGCGCCACCAACGGAAAATCGAAGTGGCTGTCGCTGAAGTACGAGGATCCGAAAATTCGCGTGATCCGCGATGTCGCAATCGTGCGCTTTCACTGGCTCGGAGAACAAGAGGCCGTCGCGGATGGCAAGAAAAGCTCCACCAATCTGCACATCCTGATGAACTGGCAAAAGCAGGGTGCGGACTGGAAGCTTCTGTCCCGCTCGTCGACCAAGCTCTGATCGCGAGCAAGCGGCCGCGCAATCAGCGCGCCGTATTCCTTCGCGAGACGGCTTCGGCGATCTCTAGATCGTCACCCGCCGCCCGCGCCTTCAACCCTTCGACGACGCGGACGCAGTCCTGCGTTTCGCGGTTCTGGCTCATCTTCCACTTGCCTTCGAGACGGGTGATCTCGAACCGAAACCCGATGATGCCGCGCAGCATCACGTCGACGTAGCTCGCGGGCGCATCCGACACCTTCCACGGATGCGCCTCGCTGCGCTCCTGCTGGTCGGAGAGCTCCGTTACGTGGCGCAGCAGCCAGTCCTTCTCCTTCATGACCGCGGGGCGGCCGTAGGCGTGCACGATCGCGTAGTTCCAGGTCGGTACGGCCTTTCCAGTCGCGGCTTTGGTGGCGTACCAGTTCGGCGTGATGTAGCCGTCCGGCCCCGAGAAGATCATCATCGCCTCCCCGCCTTCGGCGAGGTCCTTCCAGTGCGGATTGGCGCGCGAGAGATGGCACTCGATGGTGCCGAACGTCCCCTCGTCCTTGAGCACGGTCGGCAGGTGGGTGCCGTAGAGACCGGCTTGCGTCGTCGATATCAGCGCCGCGAAGGGCCGCGCACGCATCAGCGCATGCATCTCGGCGATATCCTCGACGCGGAAGTGATCGGGCAGAAACATCGTCGCGCCTCATGATGGCGCCGGGTGAACCCGGCGCATGTCACGAGGACACTATAGCCCGACGTTTCACCGCACCGCGAACGGTGAATTGTACGGCCGGCCGAACGGCACCCCGCCCGTCACGGTCTGCACGGGCTTGAGATACGCCTTGCCGTCGCGCTTGTTGTTGCGCGTGTCGACGAACGACACCGGCCCCTCGACCAGTTCCATGATCGCGACGTCGCCCGGTGCGCCCACCTGCAAGGTGCCGAGCTTCGGCATCCGGTTGATCACCTTGGCGGGAGCAGTCGTCGCCATGGTGACGACCTGCTCGAGCGTGAAGCCGAAGGTGAGGAACTTGCTCATCACCCAGGTGAGGTAGGGCATACCCGGCGAGTTGCCGGAAAAGACATGGATGTCGGACGAGATCGTGTCGGGGCCGGCGCCCTGCTGCATCGCCGCATCGCACACCGTGAAGTCGTAGCTGCCGCCGCCGTGACCGACATCGAAGATCACGCCGCGGCGCTTCGCCTCGAGCGCTGCGGGCAGCAGCTTTCCGTCCTGAACGATGTTGGTGAACGCGCCTGCGATATTCGGAGCGCCGGAATACGCGTGGGTGAGCACATCCCCCGGCCGCAGCGTGTCGAGGATCTGCGACATCAGTTGCGGCGTCTCGACGCCGCCGATGTGGCACATGATCTTTCCGTTGGTGCCGGATTTCTCGCAGGCCAGGATCGCCCGCTTGAGCGGCTCAAGGCCATGCTTGGCGATCACGTTCTCGGACATGCGCACCTTGGCGCCCAACGCAATGTCGGCGTTCTCGCCGATCGCCCGGGCGCAGGCGTCGACCTGCGCGAAATCGATGTTGTAGAGCTCGGCGACCGGGAACGGCGTGAGCCCGGTGTTGGCGATGTGGATGAAGGCATAGAGCCGCGTGCGTGTCTGCCCGACGATGTAGCGGCGGAACGCCGCGAAGTTGTTCGCGCCGGCATCGCCGCCGGAAACGCAGGTCGTGGTGCACTGATGCGCGGCCAGTTCGTCGGCCGGAATGCCGATCGCCGAGCCGTACGGATAGACATGACTGTGCAGATCGACCAGGCCGGGCGTGACCAGCTTGCCGTCGACATTGAGCACGCGCTCGGCGCGCGCCGCCGGAATGTCGGCCTCGACCGCCTCGATCATGCCATAGCGGATACCGATGTCGCGCTTGCCGCGCAGGTTCTGGCTCGGGTCAAGCACATCGCCGCCCTTGATCACGAGGTCGAACTTGTCGTTCGGTCCCATAGCGGCGAACGCGGGCGCGCTCGCGACAGCCAGCGCGAGCGAGCCCGTGCTGCTGAGAAATTCACGGCGTGAGTGGACAGACATCGTTTCCTCCCCGTATGCGCCGGTGTCGGCCCGGCTGGCCCCAAGACTTCGACGACGATAGGGGCGTCACGATGTCACTATCGCTTGATCGCACCGGGATGCTGGCCGCCTAGCGCCAACGCAGACGCTGCAATACGGTGCTCTCTGTGTTCGGAGGCGCCTCATGGCCAAAGTCGCCGTCATCCAGAAGCCGCCGGTTCTACTGGACCGCGCAAAGACGATCGAGACCGCGCTCGCGTCGATCGACGAGGCGGCGCACAACGGCGCGACGCTGCTGGTATTTCCCGAGGCCTATGTGCCGGGCTATCCGACCTGGATCTGGCGCCTGCGGCCGGGTGGCGACATGGCGCTTTCGGGCGAAATCCACGCGCGCCTGCGCGACAACGCCGTCGACCTTGCGCGCGGGGATTTGCAGCCGATCCAGGATGCGGCGGCACGGCACGGCGTGACCGTGGTGATCGGCTTGCACGAGCTGGACAGCCAGTTTAGCGGCACGACGCTGTTCAACACGGTCGTCGTCATCGGCCCGGACGGAGCGCTGCTCAATCGCCACCGCAAGCTGATGCCGACAAATCCGGAACGCATGGTCTGGGGCATGGGCGACGCGTCCGGCCTCAAGGTGGTCGAGACCCCGGTGGGGCGGATCGGATCGTTGATCTGCTGGGAAAGCTACATGCCGCTCGCGCGCTATGCGCTCTATGCGCAGGACATCGACATTTATGTCGCGCCGACCTGGGATACCGGCGAAAGCTGGCTCGCCACCATGCGCCACATCGCCAAGGAAGCCGGCTGCTGGGTGATCGGCACCGCGACGGCGTTGCAGGGCAACGACATCCCGGCGGATTTTCCCGAGCGCGACAGACTGTTCACCCCGGACGAATGGATCAATGACGGCGACGCGGTCGTGGTGAAGCCTATGGGCGCGGTCGCGGCCGGCCCGCTCAAGAGGGAGAAGGGCATTCTCTACGCCGAGATCGACCGCGAAGCCGCGCGCCGCGCGCGACGCTCGCTCGACGTGTGCGGCCATTACTCCCGCCCCGACATCTTTTCGTTTGCGGTCGATCGCAGGCCGCAGACGCCGGTGCAATTCTCCGACTGATCGAAGCTACTGCGCGGAAATTCGCGCCACCATGAGCATCGCGGCGGAGTAGGTTGCCGAGCCGGCTTGGCAATCACGGCATTTCCGGATATTATTTCCGGAAATGAACACCCAAAGCAAAGCTCTCAAAGCGCATCGCAAGCGCCTTCACTCCCGCGGACTGAAGCGGGTTGAAGTGACCGTGCGGGCAGAACACGTTCCGCTCCTGCGCGACGTGGCGGCAAAGTTACGCGCAAGCCACGCAAACGTAAAGCGTATCAAGGCTGCATTGAAAGAGGCTGAGACGATCGGACGGGGAAAGAGCCTCGCCGAGGCGCTCTATGATCCGGTCATCGCGGCGCCGGAATTCGATAAAGTGTTCGACGAGATCGAACGCTCGCGTCGCGATCCGGCGATGCTGAAAATGCGCGAAATCGATCTGTGAGTTTTCTTTTGGACACCAATGTCCTGTCGGAACTGCGCAAAGGTCCGCGAGCAAACGAAACTGTCCGCGCTTGGGACAAGAGCGTGGATGACGACGCGCGCTTCACCAGCATCATCGTGATCGCAGAATTGCTCAAAGGTGCCGAGGTCCGCAGGCGCAAAGATCCAGGAGGCGGTGCGGCTCTTGACCGGTGGGCCAATCGCGTCATTACGAATTTCGCGGAGCGGATTCTTCCCGTCGATCTGCAAGTGGCCGCCGTTTGGGCGCGGCTGGTGGCGCCGCGTTCACGCCCGCCCTTGGACATCCTCATCGCCGCGACGGCGCTTGCCCATGGATTCACACTTGTCACGCGCAACGTGTCGGACTTTGAAGGGACCGGGGTCACCCTGCTAAATCCCTGGACATTCGAGGGCTGACCGGCCCTGCTTCATGCTGCGGTATGCTACACTTCGTCGTCAGCCCACTGGAAGAAACGTCCATGCAGCAATTCGACCGTTCCGCCGAAGACCTCGGCAATTCGATCCACCTCGAACACGTCAACGTGCAGGTGCCGGACCAGCGGCTGGCACAGCTGTTCTACGCGGTCGGCCTCGGACTGACGCGCGATCCCTATCTCATGGTTTCCGACACCAACATGTGGATCAATGTCGGGCGCAGCCAATTCCATTT
>Ga0193717_1000917_pt1 | contig 18634 bp, 16 predicted proteins | sample U2c2metaG_FD_145900 | JGI IMG/M metagenome (GOLD analysis project Ga0193717, IMG submission 145900) | Soil microbial communities from a riparian zone of the East river system, Colorado, United States - U2c2 | ecosystem: Environmental > Terrestrial > Soil > Riparian zone | place: USA: East River... | reverse complement strand
CCAATACCATGGCGGCCACCGTCACCACCACCATGCGGGTGATCAGCGGCGTTCATAACTACACCGCGAACGCCTGGGCGCTTACCTTTGTTACGGTTGCGGCCGGCTTTACCAATCTTAACGTTTTGGTGCTGCTCGTTGCCGATAACACCCATACTAGCCATGCAATTTTCATTAATTAAGCGAACTTCGCCACTAGGCAAACGAACCTGGGCATAGCCGTTCTCGCGGCCCATTAGCTGAGCGCTGTTACCGGCGCTACGGACCATTTGGGCGCCGCCGCCAACTTTCATTTCAATAGCGTGGATGGTGCTACCAACTGGAATACTCTTTAGTGGTAGGCGGTTACCAGTTTCAACGGCCGCGTCTTCGCCACTAACGATTTTCTGGCCAACTTCCATGCCGCGGGCGGCTAGGATGTAGTGGTAAGTACCGTTTGGCTCTTTAATGCGGGCGATGCGGGCGCTGCGGTTAGGATCGTATTCAATGTGCTCGATAGTGGCGGTAATACCATCAGCTAACTTAAAGTTAACCAACCGGTAGAATTTCTTAGCGCCGCCGCCCTTATGACGAGTGGTGATTCGGCCCTGGTTGTTACGGCCATTACCACGGCGCTTAGCAACTAGAAGTGACTTCAGAGGCTTCTTGGTAGTGATACCGTCAAAGTCCTGGCTGGTCATGCCACGGCGGCCGGGAGTAGTTGGCTTGTATTGTTTAATAGCCATTACTTGGACTCCTCTTCAGTCTGCTTGGACTTCTTAGGCAAACGGAAACCGCGACGGGTCTTGGTTTCTTTAGCGGCCTGCTTTTCAGCGGCTTTATCAACCTTAGCCTGGACAGCTTGCTCTTTCTCTTCTTCTTCCTCAATGGCGTCAAAGAATGGCAGGGCGTTGCCTTCAGCTAAAGTAACGTAAGCTTTTTTATAGTCATTTCTGTGGCCTTCAGCGTTAACACTGCGCTTACCGGTAGTATTGACAATGCGCTTGGCTTTGCCGGGAATATTCATGGTGTTAACTTCTAGGACTTTAACCTCGAACTGAGCTTCAACGGCGCGGGCAATAGTGTGCTTGTTAACCGAACGGTCAACATCAAACACGTAAACCCGGCTTTCAGCTAGGCCGTAGGTCTTCTCGTTCAGTCGAGGGCGCAAAGTAATGGTTTTGCTCATTATTTTGCCTCCTTGCTGAGCCAGTCGGTTGTGGCCGTGAGGGCTGTCTTGGTAAACACTATACAGTCGGCGTTGAGGGCATTATAGGTATTAATATAATGTGCGCTGACCAAAGTTAATCGTGGAATGTTATTAGAGGCGCGAACTAACTCCGGCGTCTTATTCTCAACCACTACCAGCACATTGCGTTCAGCTTTGATCTTAGCCAATAGCTTAACCAAGTCAGCAGTTTTGCCTTCTTTAGAGATGATATCTTCAATAACGGTGATCTTATCAGCAACCGCAGCTAAGCTAAGAGCTTGGCGAATAGCTAGGCGCTTGGCCTTGGTATTCATCTGCTTGCTGTAGTTTTCTTGGCCGGTTGGACCAAAAGTAATACCACCGCCGCGCCATATAGGTACACGGGATGAACCGAACCGGGCCCGGCCAGTACCCTTTTGCTTCCAAGGCTTCTTACCGCCACCGCGGACTAGGCCACGGGTCTTAGTAACAGCTAGGTTCTCACGGCCGTTGGCTAGGTAAGTAGTGTAAGCGTTCTTCAATAAGTCGTGGTTCTTAGCCTCAACGCCAAAGACGGCTTTGTCTAGCTTAGCGGCAGTAGTGGCTTTAACGCCAGCTTTTGTATAAGTAGCAACCGCCATTACTTGGTACCTTTCACGATTAGAATGCCCTTTTTAGGACCTGGTACAGCGCCGGTAACGCCAATTACGCCTAGTTCGGTGTCAACCAAAGCAACTTTCAGACCGCGAACGGTGATTTGGTCGTGACCCAACTGGCCGGGCATCTTCTTGCCCTTAAAAATGTGCTGCGGGTACATAGAACCAATTGAACCAACTTTACGGGTGTTACCCTTAGCACCATGAGTTTTGCGCTGGCGGTGGAAGTTGTGACGGCGGATAGCGCCAGCCCAACCCTTACCTTTAGTAAGGCCAGTAACTTGGACGTTGTCTCCCACACTAAAAACGTCGGCGCTGATTTTGCTGCCGACGTTGAGTTCTTCTGGGATTTCTTCGAGGCGGAATTCACGAATAATCTTAGGCGTGACTTTGGCTGCCTTAACATGACCAGCCACGCTCTTGCTGAGCTTCTTGGCTTCTTCTGTACCGAATTGTACGGCCGTGTAGCCGTCTTTTTCTTCTGTCTTGTGGCTTATAACGGTGTGGTCAGCGACTGAAAGCAAGGTAATAGCAGTAACAACGCCATCTTCTGCGATGGTGCTAGTCATTCCTACTTTTCTAGTAATTAGTGCTTTCATGCTTCCTTTTCTGTATCAGAGGTTGAAATAAAAATGCTTGGTTACGGCCGGTTTCTACCCCTGTTTAGGGCAGACCTATGCTCATATACCAAGTACAAGTCTTGCAAAGATACCATAACAGAGTACCACGTCTGTTAAACACCTGTCAATATGTTGCAAATTCTACTGCAGCTTATTAACCTAATCATTCTTTCAGTTAATCCTGATTAGTTGGCAAAGGTGATGACTTCACGCCAAACTGCTCGCTTAAGCGGCTCATGTAATTAAGGATTACGTCTGGTTCATCCAGCGTAAATTCACTTTCCTCAAAACCAATTTGCGTCTCAGATACTCCATCATGTTCTATTCTTCGCACGGTCGGTATCATATTGGCCTCTTTACTGGACTCTTCGGCTTTCAGTTTAGCGGCTTTTATTGACTCCAAAGGATTCAACGATGGATCGGAAATTACGAAACCAGTGAAGCCTTCACGTTGCTCGAATCTGGCGGTTCTATCTTTCATGGTTCGTCCTACATCTTAATTTCAACGTCGCAGCCGGCTGGGAGGGATAGGTTCATCAGGCTGTCGATTGTCTTTGGAGTTGGCTCAAACACATCGATTAGGCGCTTGTGAACGCGCATTTCAAACTGTTCACGACCCTTTTTATAAACGTGAGGACTCTTAACTACAGTGTAGGTACTGCGGCGGGTTGGTAGCGGGATTGGTCCAGCTAGTGAAGCACCAGTACGTAGAGCCGTGTCTACGATCTGCTTGGCGGCCTGGTCAATAACTTTATGATCATAAGCTTTCAGACGAATACGAATTCGCTGCTTAACATCTGATTTTGGTTCTGGTTTGGCGTCTGCCATAGGTGTTGTTCCTTCTTGGGCGGTTGCCCAGCCTGCTGTAACATCGCTTTAGTCTTAAGGCTGAAGTGACTTTTAGTCAACAAACAATTAATTTGTAACCATACTCTAACAGATAAAGCTATTAAAATAAAGTCCTAGACATTTCCTAGGTTTGGATAGACTGTGTCCGGCTGCTGTAACCGCTGATATTTTTTAAATCTGCCTCTTAATGTATTGGGGTAATCAGATGCGACATCCTTGCGCCAATTAGTAAATGTGGCATGGACACCACCACTAATAAGACGCCTAATGGCTACGTCATCACTTAAATCGATTTGTTTTGGGCGTTCTGGAGTTGATTCTTCTAGAAATTCTTCCAAAGTATGCCAGTCGTAATTAATTCTGTTAGTAATCGTATGCTTGTCATAGTTAACCATCTCAACATCTTCATAAATAGGACTATCGTCAAAGGTCAATTTAGCTACATCAATATCTGGGTGGCTCGCAACACTCATGGACACCACTCGAACGGTACTTATGCCACCTAAGCCTGGGGCAATAAAATCCCTGGCGTTATCATCATTGCGATAGCCCCATAGCTTGATTATTTCTTCAGAATTTGGACCGAAACCTGGATCATACATTATGATATATTATATCACACACTGTCAAATATAGCAAAAGAGCCTCCGGAGAGGCTCTTCTTAGATTGGGTTGTTTGGATCTGTTATTTTACGATCTTGGTAACAACACCAGCACCAACAGTTCGGCCACCTTCGCGGATAGCGAAGCGGAGACCTTGTTCCATGGCAATTGGGGCGAGTAGTTTCACTTTGAAAGTGATTGTATCGCCAGGCATGACCATTTCTTTGTCAGCTGGTAGCTCAACTTCGCCAGTCACGTCAGTGGTGCGGAAGTAGAACTGAGGCTTGTAGCCCTTGAAGAAAGGCGTGTGTCGGCCACCTTCGTCTTTGTTCAGGATGTAAACTTCTGAATCAAACTCGGTGTGAGGAGTGATTGAACCTGGCTTAGCCAAAACTTGGCCGCGCTCGATGTCATCACGCTCAATACCGCGAAGCAGGATACCGGCGTTGTCGCCAGCTTGTCCCTGGTCTAGGCTCTTCTTGAAAGCTTCGATTCCAGTTACAACGCTCTTGGTAGTTGGACGAACGCCAACGATTTCGATTTCGTCGTTAACTTTAACAATTCCGGTTTCAATACGGCCGGTAGCAACAGTGCCACGACCCTTGATAGAGAAAACGTCTTCAACGGGCATTAGGAAAGGCTTGTCTAGTTCGCGCTTTGGCTCTGGGATATAGTCATCTAGAGCTTTAACGAGTTCCATGATAGCGTCTTCGTTAGGAGCGTCGCCTTCTAGGGCTTTAGTAGCTGAACCACGGATGATTGGAGCGTCTTTGTCGTAACCGTTCTTCTCTAGGAGTTCGCGGATTTCTTCTTCAACTAGGTCAACCAACTCAGCGTCAGCCAAGTCCATCTTGTTTAGGAAGACTACAATCTTAGGAACGCCAACCTGGCGGGCTAGAAGAACGTGCTCACGAGTTTGTGGCAGTGGGCCGTCATTAGCACCAACAACTAAAATGGCACCGTCAATCTGAGCAGCACCGGTAATCATGTTCTTAACGTAGTCAGCGTGACCTGGCATATCAACGTGAGCGTAGTGACGCTTCTCAGATTCGTACTCCTGGTGAGAGGTAGCAATGGTAATACCACGAGCTTTCTCTTCTGGGGCGTTGTCAATCTGGTCATAAGCGACTTGCTTGTTAACCGCGCTAGGCAGTTTCTTAGCGAGCACAGTCGTGATTGCCGCTGTTAGGGTAGTTTTACCATGGTCAACGTGGCCCATTGTGCCAACGTTCACATGTGGCTTACTACGGTCAAAATTTTCTGCCATAAGTTATTTCTCCTTTAATTAGCTAATTTGTGGCTGCTTATAAATTATTTTGCATGAGAGTAATACAACCCACGCAACTTACCGAGGTAGTATAGGGAAAACTTACCTTTTTGTAAAGAGGTTGTAGCTCTAAAAAATAATTTTGACTAAGCAGTCAGTTCAAGTATTTCAGAAACGTAGTGTTCTCGAGAGCTTTTTAGCACAGGTTTGGTAGAAAAATCTGGGTTTGGGTTAGGTTTTGTGAAGGCACGAGGATATTCCTTGCGTAACTGCTTATCAAACCGGCTAGAATTTATCATAAAACTAGCAATGAGCGGCATAGACAATGCAACAGTTGTTGCAACTCTACCAGCCATTCGGATTCTCATTAATGCCTCCTTGGTGGGTGAATCTGTTGCTTCAAGTGCATCATCAAACTTATCATATGATAGTCGCATTCGTACTACTGCCGGACTGAGGTCAAAATCATCAAATGTATGCTGAAGATCCGTTGCCCTATTAATAAGCTTCTCTGAGGGTTCTTGGCGTCCGATAAATTCGTTTAGTAGTTCTGGTTGGTCAGTCATGATTAAACCTTTAGCCCCTTTAAGACAGCTCTTGAAGCTCGCCTTTTGGCAATATTAGTTCGTAGGCCAAGAAATGGTTTCTTTACATCAAGTGGAAAAATTATATCAAGGGTTTTATCGTATACAACTTCTTTACCGACTTTACCCTGTACTTCTGTAGCCCTGCTAAGTCCGTAAGGCATGTTTGAAGCACTCGCATCGTGCTCAATAAGTGCAGGTCTTACTGTAACGGCACCGATTGCCTCTGGTAAAGCTCGTCCGGAAGCTTCTTCTGCAGTTATTGGAGCCTTATCAATAGCAAATATATGATGGGTTGTATCACCTACTACCTGCACAATTGGACTCTTAAGAATCTCGATTTGCGGCATATCAATTTCTCCAAAATTATGGTTATAGAGTACTGCTATTTGGCGTTTTTGGCAATGATGGCTTCGGCGACGTGGTTTGGTACGTCAGCGTAGTGGTCTAGCTCCATGCTGGAACTGGCGCGACCCTGTGTGGAGCTTCGCAAATTGGTGGTGTAACCGAACATTTCACCTAAAGGGACAAAGGCTGTAATTTCCTTAATACCAGCGGTTAGGTCTTCCATGCTCTCAATTCGTCCACGCTTGCTGTTCAGATCGCCAATGACTTCACCCATGAATTCTTCAGGGGTTACTACTACGACTTTCATGACAGGCTCAAGCAGAACTGGGCCAGCTTTCTTAACGCCTTCTTGGAGTGCCATACTACCGGCGATTTTGAAGGCCATTTCTGAGGAGTCAACATCGTGGTAGCTGCCGTCGTAAAGCTCGGCTTTGATGTCTACTACTGGGTAGCCGGCAATAACGCCGTTCGCCATAGCTTCTTCAATACCTTGCTGGACGGGCTTGATGTATTCGGCAGGAACAACGCCACCCTTGATGGAGTTGATGAATTCAAAGCCTTCGCCTTGTTCGTTTTGGCTGAGGCGAAGCCAGACATCACCGTATTGGCCGCGTCCACCGGATTGCCGGACAAACTTACCCTGGACTTCAACGTCTGATTTACGGATAGATTCGCGGTAAGCCACTTGCGGCTGGCCAATGTTGGCTTCAACTTTAAACTCGCGCTTCATCCGGTCTACTAGGATTTCTAAGTGAAGCTCGCCCATACCGGCAATGATGGTTTGGCCGGTTTCCTCGTCAACCCGGATTCGGAAAGTTGGGTCCTCTTCAGCTAGACGCTGCAGGGCTAGGCTCATCTTTTCTTGGTCAGCTTTGGTCTTTGGCTCAATGGCGATTGCCACTGGAGGTTCTGGGAAAGTAATGCTTTCTAGGACGATTGGATCAGTAACATCACAGAGCGTGTTTCCGGTTGTGGTGCCTTTAAGGCCTACAATGGCGGCAATGTCGCCAGCACCAACTTCGTCAACGTCAGCGCGCTTGTCTGCTTGCAAGCGGACAATCCGGCCAACCCGTTCTTTTTCGCCGGTTGAGCTGTTCATTACGTAAGAGCCGGCTTTGACTACGCCAGAGTAGACTCTGAAATATGCCAATTTACCAACGAAAGGATCGGTTGTGATCTTGAAAGCTAGGGCTGAGAATGGGTCTACTTCACCTGGTTTGCGCTCGATTTCGTCGCCGGTTTTAGGGTGCGTGCCCCAAGTTGAGCCCCTATCTAGTGGGCTTGGCAGGTAATCGTTAACCATGTCTAGGACTTTTTCTACGATTACGCCGCGGCCATCACCGCCAGTGACGGCAAAGAATTTACCTGACAGTACGGCGGTGCGAATAGCTTGCTTAACTTCATCTACGCTGAGGCCTTCTTCGCCAACTTCAAAGTATTTCTCTAGGATAGCTTCGTCTTCAGCAACCGCGTTCTCGATCAGAAGCGACCGGTACTTTTTAACCTGATCCATCATGTCTTCAGGAATATCCCCTTCAACTAGAGCTTTGTCAGTAAATTCTTTGTAGGTGTAAGCTTTCATTTCAACCAGGTCAACAATACCGTTAATTGACTGCTCAAACCCAATTGGCAAGTGGACTGGGAAGGCCCGCTTGCTCAGCCGAGCGTGTATAGTATCTAGGGATTTGTAGAAATCGCCGCCAGTTTGGTTGATTTTGTTGATAAAACAGATGCGAGGCACGCCGTATTTGTCAGCTTGGCGCCAAACGGTTTCAGACTGTGATTCCACACCCATTTTGCCGTCAAAGACCACGCAAGCGCCATCAAGCACACGAAGTGAACGTTCAACCTCAACAGTGAAGTCAATGTGACCAGGCGTATCAATAATGTTGATCTGATTGTCTTTCCAGAAACAGGTCACGGAAGCGGCAACAATAGTAATACCACGTTCACGTTCCTGGGCCATCCAGTCAGTAGTGGTCTCGCCCTCGTGCACGGCACCGATCTTATGGTTTAACCCTGTTCGATAAAGGATACCTTCCGTAGTAGTGGTTTTACCAGCATCAATATGCGCAATAATGCCCAGGTTACGAATGTCTTTCATTGGTGTCTTTTTTTCTGCCATGACTTCCTTCTTGCGTTACTTTATGACTTGTTTACTGTCTTCATTTATATTGTAGGCAACTCTTAAAACAGCTTGGGCGATCGCTTTTTGACTGTAATCTTGTGGTTTAACAAAATTGCCGTAATGATCTTCATCGATCAGCACTATAGTGGCAGGATCATCTTCGTTATAACGACGATGTACAACCGTAGCCCCGAGTTTCGATAGACGCTCAGTCCTAAATCGACCGAGTGGCGGACGCACTTCGATCAAGTGCCCAGAAAAACTATCCCCTACCGCTTCTGACACTTCAGCACTTGCCTTCAGATCGGACATCCCATTAGGAGCAAAAGGTTGCACCCCTTTAGGTGTCCAAAGTGTTGCTGCCTCATCTGTTATGCGCATCTTAGGTCCTGGCGAAGTGGGCAAAGGCGCGGTTGGCGTCAGCCATCTTGTGCACGTCTTCACGCTTTTTAACTGCGGAGCCCTGGCCGTTGTAGGCATCCATTAATTCAGCGGCAATCCGGTCTTGCATGCTCATGCCTTTGCGGGCCCGGCAAGCAGCAACGAACCACATGGTAGTCAAGTGGTTCTGACGCTGGCCTTTAACTTCAAAGGGAATCTGGTAGTTTGCGCCACCAACACGACGGGAACGAGTTTCCATGTGCGGCTGTACGTTCTTCATGGCTTGTTCAAAGACTTCTAAAGGATTGTCTACTTTCAGTCTGTTAGCGGCTTTTTCCATGCCACCGTAAACTAGGCGTTCAGCGATCTGCTTCTTGCCGTTTAACATGACACGGTTGATTAAGCGCTGGACTGGCACGCTGTTATAAATGCGGTCAGCTGGGATATTTCGAACTAGTGAGGCGGTCTTCTTACGAGGCATTATTTGCTCGCTTTCTTGGTACCGTACTTGGAACGGCCTTGTTTGCGATCAGTCACACCTTGAAGGTCAAGACTGCCACGGACAATGTGGTAACGAACACCAGGAAGATCTTTTACTCGGCCGCCACGGACTAGGACCACGGCGTGCTCTTGCAGGTTGTGGCCTTCGCCGCCAATGTAAGCCCAAACTTCGTAACCGTTGCTCAGGCGCACTCGGGCGACCTTTCGCAGGGCTGAGTTAGGCTTCTTAGGGGTTTTGGTCGTAACTTTAACGCAGACACCACGCTTGAAAGGTGATGGCTTCTCGTAGTTACGGGTCTTTAGGTTGTTAGTAACGCGCTGCATGGCCGGAGACTTACTCTTGGTAGTCGCCTTGGTACGAGGCTTACGCACTAACTGATTAATTGTTGGCATTATTGCTCCTTATCGGATCTGCGATCTGCTGCTGCGGGGAGTATGCCAACTGCCCTGGCTCGGATCGCTTAATTTGTAAACTCAACTTTAACAGATTTACTCTTTAACCGCAACTGGTTCTGGTTCGCCAATGATCTGGTTAGCCTCGGCGGCTAATTCGGCGTCAACATCTTCGTCTTCTTCCACGATTGCGCCAGTTCCAACTGGGATCTTGCGACCCAAGATAACGTTTTCTTTCAAGCCGTAAAGCTTATCAACCTTACCGCTGGTAGCGGCGGCGATTAGGACACGAGTAGTGTCCTGGAAAGATGCGGCGCTTAGGAAGGAATCGGTGCTCAGTGAAGCCTTGGTAATGCCGAGTAGTAGCTGGACGTACTTGGCTGGATTCTTCTTTTCAGCCAAAAGCGCATCGTTGGCTTCAACTACGGCTAGCTTACTGACAATGTCACCAGTAACGAATTCGCTATCAACAGACTCTTCAATCTGGACGCGACTGAACATCTGGCGCACAATGATTTCAAGGTGCTTATCAGCAATGTTCTGGCCCTGGGCTGCGAAGATCTTAAGGATTTCGCCCATGATGTAGCGCTGGGTAGCTTCAACGCCTTGCAAGCGCATTAGGTCATGCAAGTTGATTGAACCGTTAGTTAGACGCTGGCCGCCAACGACTTTATCGCCGTCTTGGATTTGCATCTGCTTAAAGCCTGGGATTTCGTAACGAACCACGCTCTGTTTGGTTGGGGTAATCACAACGGCTTTCTTGGTCACGCTGGCTTTACCGGCCATTGGAGCGATTAGCGGCTCAGAAGCGTCTTCAAGGGCGGCTACAACGTCACCAGCAACAACTTCAGTGCCGCTAGCAATGGTAGCTTTGCGCTCGCCGAGCTTAAGCTCAACTTTTTCTTTATCGTCTGCGGTGACCTGGACAATGTATTGGTCGCCCTCTTCCCAAGTGTTAGCAATACCTGAAATTTCAGTCAGGTAGGCTGGACCCTTAGGCGCGCGGACTTCAAACAGCTCTTCAATACGGCTAAGGCCTTGGGCGGTATCATCTGCCACGGCACCACCGGAACGGTGCTTGGAGTCTAGGCTTAGCTGCGTACCTGGCTCGCCAATACTCTGGGCGGCAATTACGCCAATTGGGTGATGGTCGGCCACCATTTGGCCGGTAGCTGGGTCAACACCGTAGGATTTCTGGGAAACGCCACGAACGTTAGTACAACTTAGGCCGCTCATGATCTTAACGCCATCAACAGCTTTGTCGGCTTCGATCTTCTCAGCCACTTCAGCGCTAATCAGCTCGTGCTTCTTGAGGTAGCCTGTTAGCTTCTCGGCAGCGAACCGGCCAGTTAGGCGTGAGGCGTAGGAAACGCCAATGTATTCAGCGTCGGCTCGTAACATGGCAAAGCCTGGGTCGCTAGTGTCATCTTCAATCGTGAAGACATCCTGGGAGACATCGACTAAGCGGCGGGTTAGGTAACCAGCGTCAGCTGTCTTAAGGGCAATATCAATCAAAGCCTTACGAGTACCACGGGTACCGGTGAAGTATTCTAGTGGGTTCAAGCCATTGATGTAACCAGATTTAATTGGCAGCTCAATGACGTTACCGCCGGCGTCCTGGAGGACACCAAGCATACCAACGGCGTGGTTTAGCTGGGAAATGTTACCGCGGGCACCGGAGTTAATAGCTAGGGCCATAGATGAATCCTGGCCAACCATTTGTTCAGTCAACATGTCTAGCACGCTGCCTTCAACCTTGGTCCAGTTGTCTACGGTTAAGCGGTGACGCTCGTCATCTGTGATGAAGCCTTCTTCGTATTGGTCAGAGATAGCCGCGGCCCGGTCTTCACCACCATCGAGCACGGTTTGCATGCCCTTAATTGGCGCGAAGTCACCCATGCCCATACTCAAACCTGAGCTGGTAGCGTATTTAAAGCCTAGGTCTTTCAGGTCATCGGCAATCTCGGCCGTTTTTTCCTGCCCGTACTGGGCGTAAACGGCGGCCATAACCTTTTGCAGGCGCTTCTTGGTCATAGTTTCGTCTTGTAGCGGGAAATCGTCTGGGAAAATCTCATTGAATAGCAGGCGTCCAAGCGTGGTGTCACGAAGTTGGCCGCGGAATGGCACGTGAACTTTACTTTGCAAGTTAACTTTGCCGTCATCCAGGGCCATCAAAGCTTCGTCAATGTCTGAGAAAGCCACGACTTTGTCTTTCTCGGTGCCAGGGCGTTCGTAAGTTAGGAAGTAACAACCAAGGACAATGTCTTGTTCAATGTGCAGGATTGGCGAACCGTCAGCTGGTTTCAGTAGGTTGCGGTTAGCAGCCATAATGTCACGGGCTTCAGCCTGGGCTTTGTCGCTCAGCGGCAAGTGGACGGCCATTTGGTCACCATCAAAGTCAGCGTTAAAGCCCTTACAAACGAGTGGGTGCAGCTGGATAGCGCGACCTTCGATTAGAACTGGCTGGAAAGCTTGGATACTTAGGCGGTGAAGTGATGGCGCACGGTTCAATAGAACGTACTTGCCCTTAATGACTTCGTCTAGAGCATCCCAAACCATGGTCTCGCCCATTTCAATCAAGCGGCTAGCGCTGCGAATGTTATGAGCTTGTTCGCGGGCGATTAATTCGCCGATCACGAAAGGCTTGAACAGTTCTAGAGCCATCATCTTAGGTAGGCCACATTGGTGAATCTTCAGCTCAGGACCGGCCACAATAACGCTACGACCGGAGTAATCAACGCGCTTACCAAGCAAGTTCTGGCGGAAACGGCCCTGCTTACCCTTAAGCATGTCGCTTAGGGACTTCAGGCGGCGGCGTTGGCCAGTAGCGGCTACGGCCCGGCCACTGCGGGCACTGTTGTTGTCAATTAGGGCGTCAACGGCTTCTTGAAGCATGCGCTGCTCGTTGCGGCGGATAACTTCAGGAGCGTTTAGGTCCATCAATTTCTTAAGTCGGTTGTTGCGGTTAATGACGCGCCGGTAGAGATCGTTCAAGTCACTGGTAGCAAAGCGGCCACCGGTCAATTGGACCATTGGACGAAGATCCGGAGGAATCACCGGTAGAACGCTAACACACATGCTGGAAGGCTTGATGCCAGCCCGGTCCATGCTTTCTAGCAGGCGCAGGCGCTTCATTAATTTCTTCTTACGCTGGCCTTTAGCGTCTTCAGCTTCTTTCATTAGGTCTTCAATCAACTGCTTAAGATCAATCTCAGTCAGCAGGTCTTTCAAAGCCGCGCCGCCCATACCAACAGTGACTAGGCCACGAAGTTCGCTAGGCAAGTTGCGGTAATCAGTCTCATTAATTAGGCCAAGCCGGTTAAGACCAGTTAGCTGGTCCTTGTAGAATTCAAATTCTTCAGTCAGCTGCTCGGTCTCTTTGGTCTGCATTTCAGCCAAAGCCTTAACGTTGGCTTCTTTAGCTTCAGCTTCTTTTTCAAATCGCAGCTTAATTGCTTCTTTGGCAGCGGCGAATTCAGCTTCTTTATCAGCCAAGAGCTGGTCACGCTTTTCAACGTTAACGCTCTTAATAATGTAGCTGGCAAAGTAAGCCACGCGCTCTAGGTTCTTAACGGTTAGGCCAAGTAGAAGTCCCATGGCGCTAGGAGTGCCACGCAGGAACCAAATGTGTGAAACAGGTACAGCCAAATTAATGTGGCCCATACGTTCACGGCGAACGATGCTGCGGGTGACTAGCTCGCCATTTTTATCAACGGCGGCTTCGCGGCTGCGAACACCCTTATATTTAGCGTCGTGCGGGTTGATGTCTTTAACTGGGCCGAAGATTCGCTCACAGAACAAACCGTCGCGCTCAGGTTTTTGGGTACGATAGTTAATCGTCTCGGGTTTTGTAACCTCGCCATGACTCCAGTCAAGGATGTCAGTCGGGCTGGCAACGGCCAATCGGACTGCGTCAAAATCAGCGATGTCAGTACCAGTGTTGTTGTATCGTTGTGGTACCATTTTAGGCCTCCTCCCCTTCATTATCATTTGCGGCGGGTGCCTCTTCCGTGGTGACAGCGGCTAGATCCTCAGCATTAGCTTGAGCATCGGCGCTACCGTCCTCATCTACGGTTACTACGCTAAATTCGTCACCACTAACTTCTTCTGTCACGTCAATGTCAGATATAGAGGCTTGCGGCACGGTCATTTCAGCTGGGTGGCTGGCTTCGTTCTTAATGTTGCTGGCCAGTACGGCTTCAGCGTCAATTACGGTGTCAGAGTGAACTAGGTCAACTTTAAGACCAAGGCCTTGCAGTTCTTTAACTAGAACGTTGAAGCTTTCTGGAACCTTTGGACCAACAATTGGTGTCTTCTTAATGATGGATTCGTAAGCTTTAGAGCGTCCGTAAACATCGTCAGACTTGATGGTCAGCATTTCCTGTAAGGTGTTAGCGGCACCGTAGGCCTCTAATGCCCAGACTTCCATCTCTCCAAAGCGCTGGCCGCCGTTTTGGGCTTTGCCGCCGAGTGGCTGTTGGGTAACCATGGTGTAAGGACCAGTTGAACGAGCGTGGATCTTGTCCGCGACCATGTGGTTCAGCTTGATCATGTACATGGCGCCAACCGTGGTGCGCTCAGTGAAGGCTTCGCCGCTGCGACCGTCGAATAGTTGCTGCTTGCCGTCTTCCGGCAGGCCAGCTTCTTTAAGTAGCGAGTGGATCTTATCCACGCCAACACCGTTAAACGATGGGCTGGCAACTTTCATGCCAAGGGCGCGGGCAGCCATACCCAAGTGGGTTTCAAATAACTGTCCAACGTTCATACGGGAAGGCACGCCTAGTGGGTTAAGAACGATCTCTACAGGAGTACCGTCTTCCATGAATGGCATGTCTTCAACCGGTAGGATCCGGGCGATAACACCCTTGTTACCGTGACGGCCACCAAGTTTGTCACCAACAGCGATCTTACGCATCTGGGCCACAAAGACCTGGATCTGCATGATAACGCCAGCTTTTAGTTCATGGCCATTTTCGCGGCTAAAGACTTTGACGCCCACGACTTTACCGTGTTTGCCGTTACTCATACGCTGCGAAGTATCACGAACTTCCTTGGCCTTTTCGCCGAAGATAGCCCGCAGTAGGCGCTCTTCTGAGCTAAGCTCTTGCTCGCCCTTAGGCGTAATTTTACCAACTAAGATGTCGCCAGGATGAACCTCGGCGCCGATTCGGACAATACCGTCTTCATCTAGGTGGCGCAGGGTTTCTTCTGAAACGTTAGGAATGTCAGAAGTTACGACTTCAGGACCTAGCTTGGTCTCGCGGACTTCAATCATGAAGTCAACAATGTGTACTGAGGTTAGAGTGTCGTCCTCGACTAATTTGCGGGAGATGATGATGGCATCCTCAAAGTTGTAGCCGCCCCATGGCATGAAAGCTACGGTTAGATCTTTACCAAGCGCCAGTTCGCCGTCAGCAATTGACATACCTTCTATAAGGACATCGCCAGCTTTGACTTTATCGCCAGTGTTAACAACAACCTTCTGGTTGACTGAAGTGCCTTCGTTAGAGCGGATAAAGCGCTGCGGCTCATAAGTAACGCTGCCTTGCTTGTATTTAACAACGACTTCACTAGCGGTAGCCTTAGTAACTTCACCAGCTGCCTCGGCTAGAATAACCTGGCCGGTGTTACGGGCGGCTTCAATTTCTAGACCAGTACCAACAATTGGGCTGGACGGCTGGATCAGCGGTACGGCTTGGCGCTGCTGGTTACTACCCATAAGTGAGCGGTAAACGTAGTTCTTTTCAATAAACGGAATCAGTCCAGCGCTCGAACCAATGATCTGGTTGCGAGATGCGTCTAAATGAGTAACGTCATTAGAGTCGACTTCGCCTGATTTCAGGTGCGAACGGGCGCTAACGCGCTCGTGAGTGAAGTAATTATCGGCATCGATGTCGCTACCACCACCGGCAACAACGGCAGCTTCTTCGGCAAAAGCGTCCAGGTAGACAATGTCAGTCGTGACTTTAGCCTTGATAGGCCAAGTCTTCTTGGAAGTGACCTTGGCTAATTTAGCGGCGTCAGCTGCCTTGATCTTAGTACCGGCTTTAACAATAGCCGTGCCTTTTTCGTTTACGAGGTCTTCAGCGGCAATGTGGCCAACGCTGTCTTTAGCGGTTACGGCATTAAGCACCTTGCGGTAAGGTGTTTCAATGAAGCCGTAGTCGTTAACACGGGCGTAGTTGGCTAAGTTAAGTACTAGGCCAATGTTGGCGCCTTCAGGAGTTTCAACGGCGCAAATCCGGCCGTAGTGAGTAGCGTGGGCGTCGCGGACTTCAAAGCCAGCGCGTTCGCGGCTCAAACCACCAGGACCCATTGAACTCAAGCGACGCTTGTGAGCCAACTCGGAAAGCGGGTTAATCTGGTCCATGAACTGGCTAAGCTGTGAACTCGCGAAGAATTCACGAACAGCCGCCACGATTGGACGGGCATTAATAAGTTGTCCTGGAGTAACAGTCTCAATCTCGGACATAGACATGCGGTCTTTAGTGTTGCGCTCCATCCTGAGTAGACCAATCCGGAACTGGCGCTGAACTAGCTCGCCAACCAATTTAACGCGGCGGTTAGCCAATGAATCAATGTCGTCAGCTGGATCCTGCGTATTATTAAGGCGGATAAGCTCGGCGATGATAGCTTCAATGTCTTCCAAGCGCATAACCCGGTTTTCTAGAGTGTTTGGAACCTTCAAGTCAAGGCGCTTGTTGATTTTGTAGCGGCCAACCCGGCTGAAATCAAAACGCTTGTAGTTGTAGAACATGTTCTCGATCAGGGATTTAGCGTTATCAACCGTTGCCAGGTCACCTGGGCGCAAACGGCGGTAAACTTCAATCAAAGCGTCATTAGTAGCATTGGTAGGGTCTTTATCTAAAGTAACGTCCAGGTAGCTCTTAGGACCGGTGTCAACGTGCTTAAATTTCTCTCTCATCTGGGCTTCAGTCACGCCAAGCGCGCGTAGCAATGTAGTGACGGCAATTTTGCGTTTGCGGTCAATCTTTACGAACAGAGCGCCGCTAGCAGCGGTCTCGAACTCAAGCCAAGCACCGCGGCCAGGTATAACCTTAGCGCCGTAAAGGTTGGTAGCGCCATGTTGGTCAGACGTAAAGAAAACACCAGCTGAACGGATCAGCTGGCTAACAACTACGCGCTCGGCACCATTAATCACAAAGGTGCCACGAGTGGTCATCCAAGGGTAGTCGCCGAGGTAGATTTCTTGTTCTTTAACTTCACCGGTAACTTTGTTAGTCAGTTCCACATTCGCCATCAGGGGGGCATCGTAGCTAACGTTGTTCTCGCGGGCAGTTGCCTCGGAAAGTTTTGGCTCGCCGAACTTATAGTCCTTGAACCTTAAAGATAATTTGCCACCGGTATAGTCGTCAATTGGGCTGATTTCGGCCAAAAGCTCACCCAATCCTTCTTCAACGAACCATTGGAAAGATTTATTTTGATGGTCAACTAGACTTGGTAGTTCTAGTGCATCGTCAGTGTTAGTAAAAAATACGCGCTTTGCTGCTTTAGTAGTACTCGGTGCTTTCGCCATAAGCTATACGGTTCCCCTGATTAAAATGATTATTTTTACGAAAACAACAGCTCTAGCCCGCTGTTTATCCCTGTTATAAATGTTTGTTATAAATTTGGTCGGCCGAAGATCCTAAATCAGGACTTTTTGGCTTAAGATCATAAGCGTCCTAATTTACACTACTTCTTACATACTAGTCTGAAGCAAGACCATGCTGTTGTCAAGTCTACTCCAGATTATTTTTTGGCTGAGGCTTTGGGTGTGCTAGTGACTACTTGGTCAACTATGCCGTATTTGACGGCCTCGGCGGCGGTTAGCCACTTGTCTCGTTCCATATCTTCGTGAATTTTGGCTGGCTTTTGGCCGGTGTTTTTGGCCATGATATCTTCTAGTAATTTCTTGATGCGAAGCGACTCGCGTAAGTCGATTTCCTGGTCTGTAACTTTACCGCGGGTGCCGGATGATGGCTGGTGGATCATAACTGTAGAGCTTGGTAGCGCGAAGCGCTTGCCTTTGGTGCCGCTGCTGAGCAAGAAAGCTGCAGCTGAGGCTTGGACACCAATGCCAAATGTCTGAATGTCATTGCTGACGTGCTGCATGGTGTCATAAATTGCCAGCGCGTCGTAAACGCTGCCACCGGGGCTGTTGATATAGAAGAAAATGTCTTTCTTGGAGTCTTCGGCTTGCAAGAACAATAATTGGGCGACCACGATGTTGGCACTGGCCTCGTTAACATCACTGCCTAGGAAAATAATGCGATCTTTCAGCAAGCGACTATAGATGTCATAGGCTCGCTCGTAGCGGCCTTCACTCTCTATAACTGTTGGGATCAATACGCTCATGTGCTAACCAATATACTCCTCAATTTGGCACTCGTCAACCCAGAGTGCCAACTATTTTGCGGTGGCGTAGGCGCGGAGTTTGTCTAGGGTTTTTTCAGTGAGCAAGCGGCTCATGATGTCGCGGCGATTTTCTGGCTTTTCTAGCTCGGCCTGCATGGCTGGGTCTGGGTACTGGCCTTTTAGGAGCTGGAGCCGGATCTCTAATTCTTCTGGCGTGACTGTAACTTGCTCTGCTTCTGAGATTTGGCCAAGGATTAGTCCGGCTTTGACACGAAGTTCGGCGCCAGCCCGCTGCCTGTCACGATGCTCTTCAGCGGTAATGCCCTCGGCGTCAAGGTGTTCCTGCCAAGTTTGGCCGCGGTAAACCACGTCTCTTTTCTCTTCTTCTTCGATCCGGTCAATTTCTTCGTCAACCAAGGATTTTGGAATGGCTACTTGGCTCTTTTCGGCGATTTTCTCTAATAGTTCGTTATCAAATTTACGATTAGCTTCTTGCTGCTTTTCGGCGTTAAGCTGCTTCTTAATATCACCCTTGAGCTCTGCCAATGTCTTGAACGGGCCAACCGTGGCCGCAAAAGCGTCATCAGCTGTAGGTTCGGCCAATTCCTGGACTTTCTTGACGTTAACAGTGAAGTTAACTTTCTTGTTCTGAAGCTCTTTGGAGCCGTAATCAGCTGGGAAAGTAATATCAAAAGACTTCTCGTCGCCAATTTTTAAGCCAACAACTTCTTCTTCAAAACCTGGGATAAAACTCTTGCTACCTAAGGCTAACGGATAA